>Ga0182018_10000288_pt1 | contig 66618 bp, 58 predicted proteins | sample 812P2MmetaG_FD_120490 | JGI IMG/M metagenome (GOLD analysis project Ga0182018, IMG submission 120490) | Permafrost microbial communities from Stordalen Mire, Sweden - 812P2M metaG | ecosystem: Environmental > Terrestrial > Soil > Wetlands > Permafrost | place: Sweden: Stordalen | collected... | reverse complement strand
GTCCGCCACGATCGAGGAGTTGTTGCTCAGCGCGGAATACATCATGGCGGGCGGGAATTACAAAGTGATCCTGTGCGAGCGGGGAATTCGAACGTTCGAAACGGCCCTGCGCAACACGATGGACATCGCCGCGATTCCCGTGCTCAAGAGCCTCTCGCACTTGCCGGTGGTCGCGGACCCGTCGCACGGCACGGGGAAGCGTGACAAGGTAGCGGCCATGGCCCGCGCGTCGGTCGCCGCCGGAGCGGATGGACTGATCATCGAGGTGCATCCCGACCCCGAGCGCGCTCTATCCGACGGAGTACAGTCGCTCTACCCGGACCAGTTCACGCAGCTGATGAAGGAAATTCGCGCGATCGGCGTGGCTGTGGAGCGGCGCATCGCCTGATCGCGGCGAGCCACACGCCAGCGGATTGAATCAGGGAGTCGCCGGAGCGAATCCGTACTTCTGAAATATGGCGAGGCCCCGCTGGCTCGCCAGAAAATCGAGAAACGCCCGCGCAGCCGCCGGATTCTTGGACGCATTGATCACCGCCCCCGGATAAATCACCGGCGCGTGCGATTTTGCGGGAGCGGTGGCGACCACTTTTACCTTGGTGGACGACATCGCGTCAGTCGCGTAAACGATGCCCGCATCCACATTCCCGGTTTCCACGTACGTCAGCACCTGGCGCACATCTTTCCCCAGAATCGCTTTGGAATTCACCGCGTCATAGATTCCGAGCGAGGTGAGCACTTCCTTCGCATATTGCCCGGCAGGCACAGCCACGGGCTCGCCCAACGCGACCTGCTTCACATCGGCGCGCGTCAGATCCTGGAACGATGATATTCCCGCAGAGGAGTCTTTCGGGACGATGAGAACCACTTCGTTCCGTAAAAGGTCCTTTCGCGTGCCTTCGAGAAGGAGTCCCTTTGTTTCCAGCGCATCCATCTGCTTGGGCGCGGCGGACAGAAATACGTCCACCGGCGCGCCCTGTTCAATCTGAAGCTGCAGCGTCCCGGAGGCGCCATAGTTCGCCGCGATCGCCACGTTGGGATTCGCCGCGATGTAGGTTTGCTTCGCTTCATCCAGCGCATCTTTCAAACTGATCGCCGCGGAAACCGTGAGATCGGCTTTGCCTGTTTGCGGCGATGGGCTGCCCCCGAGGCTGCCTCCCGTGAAGAGTGCGAGTCCTAGCAGAACAGCCACGAGCGACCGCGAAATCTTGCGAATCATGAGAAGCCTCCGGAATCTGCGGCGCACTTCACAGGCAAACGAGCAGCAGCGCGCTATACGAATTAACACGATTCCGCACGTTACGTCAAATCTGTACGATTCGTTTCACGGAATTGAGTAGAACGAGGACGGCTCTGCCGAGGTGTGAATTGCGAACGTTGAACCGAGCCTAGATGCGAACGATCATCACTTCCGTGGATTTGATCAGCGCCGCTGCCTTGTCTCCCACTTTCAGGCGCATTTCCCGGACGGCATCCGCCGTGATAATGGAGGTGATTTTCTGCCCGCCGATGGAAAGGGCCACTTGCGCGATCAGCCCGTCCACCTTGATTTCCGTCACGCGTCCAGCCAGCTGATTCCGGCCGCTGATTTGCCGAAAATTTGGCCGCCTCGACTCGACCGGCAGCCGCTCCGAGTGCAGGTGCAGAAATTCGTCCAGCTCGGATTCGGGAATCCGGTGGTGGCCGCCCGCGGTCGTCACCGTGCGCAGCTTTTTCTTGTAAATCCACTGCTTCAGGGTGGGGTAGCTGATGCCCAAAATCTTGGCGGCATCGCGGGGGCTCAGAAGCCGGGAAGGTCGAGTTGAGTTAGCCATTAACGTTGTTTTTAGCGCATTCCGCGCCGCTGCGTCAATCTATCCTTCCAGTGCATCCAATAGGGTGTGGCTGCCGTAACACATTGTCGGCGCTCAGGTTGACACGGGCATCCAGCAAGACTAGACTGAATTAGTACACTATGAGTTTAATGCCCCCGAATTCGTGTTGTACGTGTTGTAGCAAGACGCGGATCTGTGCATTTTCGGGGCGCCGGGGTTCATAAGCTAGGTTCGCAACACAGACAGGCTTGAAACCAACCCGCCCTCGGAGCTAGACCGGGAGGCGGGATTTTTTATGGCGTTGCGCGAATTCAATCTTGATCTGGACGGCAAGGACGAAACCGTGGCCGCAGTAAGCCAACTCGATCACCTGAAAATGCTCGAAGCCGAGAGCATGTTCATCCTGCGCGAGGCTGCGGCCGAGTTCGCGCGTCCGGTGATGCTGTACTCAATCGGGAAAGATTCCTCGGTGATGCTTCGTCTGGCGCAGAAAGCGTTCTATCCCGGGAAAATTCCGTTTCCTCTCCTGCACATAGACACAAGCTACAAATTTCCCGAGATGATCGAGTTCCGCGACTGGTATGCCAAGCACGTTGGCGTTCAGCTGATCGTGCACAAGAACCAGAAGGCGCTCGACGATGGCGCCAACCCTTATTCCCTCGGCACGCAGAAGTGCTGCGGCTTCCTGAAAACTCGCTCGTTGCTGGACGGCCTCGCGGAAGGCGGCTTCGACGCCGCGTTCGGCGGAGCGCGCCGCGACGAAGAAAAATCGCGCGCCAAGGAACGCGTCTATTCCTTCCGCGATTCGCTCGGCCAGTGGGATCCCAAAAACCAGCGCCCGGAACTCTGGAGCCTTTACAACAGCCGCCATCACAAAGGCGAAAGCATCCGCGTGTTTCCACTCTCGAATTGGACGGAGCTCGACGTCTGGCTCTACATTGACGCGGAGAAAATTCCGATTGTGCCGCTCTATTTTGCGAAGGAGCGCGAAGCCATCGTGCGCGGCGAGCAGATTTTGCTGCTACAAGCCGGTGTGCGCGCGCTTCCCGGTGAAAAGACGGAAATGGTGAAGTGCCGGATGCGCTCCCTCGGGTGCGCGCCCTGCACTGGCGGAATCCGCTCCGATGCCGACACCGTCCCGAAAATTATTAATGAGATGATTTCGTTCCGGCGCTCCGAGCGTGAAAACCGCGCCATTGACCACGACGAGGAAGGCTCGATGGAAATCAAGAAGCGCGAGGGCTACTTCTGATGTCCAACGCCACGCCAGAGTCCACCGACGCGCCGTCCGCCTCTTCCACGCCCTTCGACTCGGTGGGCGCCGCAGGATCGCTGACGCACGCACTCGGCTTGCTGCGGTTTTCCACCGCGGGCAGCGTGGACGACGGCAAATCCACGCTGATCGGGCGCCTGCTCTACGACAGCAAGTCCGTCTTCGAAGACCAGCTCGCGTCCGTGCAGAAGAGCAAAATCAACCGCTCCAGCGGACCGATCGATTTCTCGCTGCTCACCGACGGCTTGCGTGCCGAGCGCGAGCAGGGCATCACGATTGACGTCGCCTACCGTTATTTTTCCACTCCGCGCCGCAAATTCATCATCGCCGATACTCCGGGCCACGAGCAGTACACGCGCAACATGGCCACCGGAGCTTCGACCGCGGAAGCCGCCGTGGTCCTGATGGACGCCACCAAGGGCGTGCTGCGCCAATCGCGGCGCCATGCCTACATTGCGCATCTGCTCGGCGTGCAGCACATCGTCGCCGCGGTCAATAAAATGGACCTCGTCGGTTTTTCTCAGGACGTTTTCGATCGCATCTCCGCCGAGTTTCGCGAATTCGCCGACCACCTCGGCATTCACAACGTCTATGCCGTGCCGGTCAGCGCGCTCGAAGGCGACAACGTGGTGCGCCGCAGCAAGCGCATGCCATGGTTTGAAGGTCCTCCGCTGCTCGAGCACCTCGAATCGATTCCCGCGAGCGTGGGTTCGGCTTCAGGGCCGTTGCGCTTTCCAGTGCAGTACGTGATCCGCCCGGACGCGAGCTTCCGCGGATTCGCGGGGCAGCTCGTCTCCGGCACGCTGCATCCGGGGTCGAGCGTCGTGGCCATGCCTTCGGGCGTAAGGACCAAAGTCCAGTCCATCGTCGCCTTTGAAGACGAGCCGGACTCCGCCCTTCCGGGAGACTCGATTACTATCACGCTCGAGGACGAAATTGACCTGAGCCGCGGCGACATGCTCGTCGGCGAAGCGAATCCCCCCTCGTCCGGCACGGAGTTTCAGGCGGTCCTCGTCTGGATGCATTCGGAACCGCTCGACCGGCACAAGATTTACGTTCTGAAGCACACCACGCGCACAGTTCGCGCGCGCATCAATCAGATTCGCTACCGCGTGGATATCAACACGCTCGAGCACGTGCCGGCAACGAAGCTTGATCTGAACGAAATTGCCGCCGTGGATGTGAAGACAACTCTGCCGCTATTTGTTGATCCCTATCATCTGAATCGCATCACCGGCAGCTTTATTGTCATTGATCCGCTGACGAATGCGACCGTCGCTGCGGGAATCATCGAGCGTTCGATGGAGCGGAGACAAGGCCCGCGAGAAACGGCCGCCCAGCGCAAGCACAGCACGAGGGAGGAGCGCATCCTGCGCTTCGGCCATCCCGCGGCTGCTATCTGGCTGAAGGGCCGCCCTCGTGTCGCCGAGCTGGTCGAGCGCAGGCTATTTGACGAAGGCTGGCAGGTGCAGTTGGCGGGACCGAATGATTTTCTTTCGCACGAACTCGTCACCGTCGCGAAGGCGTTTCGGCTTTCCGGCTACATCACGGTTTTCTGTCCGCTTGACGATGGCACTGACCAGAAGCAGGTGGTTCGCATGATTTTTGGTCCCGACTCTTTCTTCGCCGTGCGCATCACCGACGACACCGACGAAGAGGCGGTTGACCGCATCATGAAGGTCCTTCGCAAATGGCGCGACAATTATTCTCTGGAACCGGAGAATGGGAAATCATGACCACGCCGGTGGTTTCTGAAGAGCTCGAGACGCTCTCCGCCGAAGCGGCGATTGACCGTCTGCTCGCGGAAAATTCCGCGGCTGTGAAAAATGGCACAGTCTGCATCACCTGCAGCTTTCAGGCCGAGGACATGATCGTGCTCGATCTGCTGCGCAAGCGGATCCCGAAGATTCCCGTGCTGTTCCTGGACACCGGATATCATTTTGCGGAAACCTACGCGTATCGCGACCGCATGGCGCGCGAATGGAACTTGAACGTGTGGAATCTTGCGGCGAAGCAATCCGTTCCCGAGCAGGAAGCCGCGTTCGGAATTCTCAATCGCACGGATCCCGGCCGGTGCTGCCATCTGCGCAAAGTCGAGCCGCTGTTCGAGGCGCTTGAAAAGTTCGATGTCTGGTTCACCGGCCTGCGCCGGGAGCAATCGCCCACGCGCAAGAATCTCAAAGTCGTCGAGCACCACAAACTGCCGGGCGGCAAGATCCTTCTGAAGGTCAGTCCGCTCGCCGCTTGGACCTGGGGCCAGGTCTGGGAGCGCACTTCGCGCGAGAAAATAGAATATCTCCCGCTCTACGACGCCGGATACCGCAGCATCGGCTGCGAGCCGTGCACCGCGATTCCCGCCGCCGGGGCCGATCCGCGATCGGGCCGATGGGCTGGAGCGAAGCTCGAGTGCGGGATTCACACTGAGTCGAAACGGTCCGATTAATGCATTATTTGATCGGCTTCCTCATCGCGCTCGCAGTGGGTTTAACCGGAATCGGGGGCGGCAGCTTCACGGTCCCGGCTCTGGTGCTGATCGTCGGATTGCCCGCTGGCGCCGCCGTGGGAACGGCGTTCGTGTTCGCCGGAGTTCTGCGGCTTATCGCCGGTCCCTTTTATCTGGCGGGCCGGCACATCCACTGGCGTTATCTGTGGCTGCTGACCCTGGGCGCGGTTCCGGGCCTCGCCATCGGCACGTATGGTCTTCGGTTGCTGAGCACCGACGCTAGCAGTCCCACTGTGATCATCCTGCTGGGGCTGCTGCTGACCGCTTCTTCCAGCGTCACGTTTATTCCCCGCGTTCAGTATCAAGGCTTCGCGCGCAAGAATTCCAACTGGCTTCCGTGGCTCGCGCTTCCTATCGGAGTCGAAGCCGGCTTTTCATCCGCTGGCGCCGGCGCGCTGGGAACCGTCCTGCTGCTCAACTATTCGGAGCTCACGCCGCCGGAAGTGGTGGGCACAGACATTCTGTTTGGCCTCGTGCTCGCGGTGCTCGGCAGCGCGTTCCACTGGAAATTTGGCTCGATCAGCAGCCCCGTGCTGGTGCGATTGCTCGAAGGCGGAATTCCTGGAGTGGTGATCGGATGCTTGCTGGCGAAGCGGGTGCCCGCGCGAAAACTCAAAGTGGTGATTGCGCTGATCGCGATCTTCGCGGGACTGCAGCTGGTCTGGACCGGCGCGCGCACGATGATGGCGCGGCAAGCCAAGAAATCCGCGAGCGCCAAGTACGAAAAACCCCACCACAGCCCGCCGCCGTCGTCCTAGAGATCAAAACCGAGTTGAAGTTTGGCTGCTTCGGACATGCGCGACGGGCCCCACGCCGGCTCGAACACAATTTCGACGTCTACTTCCTTCACGTCCGGCAACTTCGAAAGTTTGCCCTCGACGTCCGCTTTCAGCACGCCGCCCATGCCGCATCCCGGCGCGGTCATGGACATTTTGATTTCGATGCGGTTGCCGCCCTGCTCGAGCGGCTTGGTCACGCACGAGTAGATCAAGCCGAGATCGGCGATGTTCACGGGAATTTCCGGGTCGAACACGGTCTTCAGCTGGTCCCAGACCATCTTTTCGCTGAAGGCAGGCGGATCGCCCGCGGGCGCTTCGGTTGGCGAGGGAGGCGTCAGGCCAAGAGCCTCCGCATCCTTCACGTCAATGCGAAACATTCCGTGAGCGCTGGTGACCGTCCAGCTACTGCCGAGAAATTGCATCACCCTCACGCCGGTGCCGGCAGGCAGTATCGAAGGGTTGCCGCTCGGAATCGCGATGGCGGCGCATTCGCGCTTTAGTTCGATGAATTCACTCATGCAACTACTCCCCATTACTCAGTTGAAACAGCGTCCTGCTTGCCTTCCAGCGCGGCATGCAGCGTGTGCCAGGCAAGCGTGGCGCACTTCACGCGAACAGGGAACTCGGACACGCCGGAAAATACGGTCAGTTTCCCCAGCTCGGATTCATTTCCGGCCGCGGGAGCGTGTCCCGTCACCATTTCATGGAAGCGCTCGAAGATTTTTTCGGCCTCCGCCAGCGTTTTGCCTTTCACGCTTTGCGTCATCATCGAAGCGGAAGACTTGGAAATCGCGCAACCCGACCCTTGAAAGCTAACGTCGCGAATCGTATCGCCGTCGAGCGTGACATACACGGTGAAGCGATCGCCGCAGAGCGGGTTGAAGCCCTCGGCCTTGTGGTCCGCCGCCGGCAACTCGCGATAATTTCGCGGAGTCTTGCTGTGCTCCAGGATTACGTCCTGGTAAAGATCGCGCAGGTCGGACATCAGGCAAACACCTCCCGCACTTTTCCAATTCCGCGAACCAGAGCGTCCACTTCTTCCCGGGTGTTATAGGCGGCAAACGACGCCCGCGCAGTCGCGGGGATGCCAAAGCGATCCATCAGGGGTTGGGAGCAGTGATGCCCCGTACGGATGGCGATTCCTTCCTGGTCGAGGATCGTTCCGATATCGTGCGGATGCACGCCCTCGATCACGAACGAAAGCACGCCGGCCTTTTCCTTTGCCGTGCCGATCAAGCGAACGCCGGGGATTGCAGAGACCACCTGGGTCGCATACACCAGCAGGTCGTGCTCGTGCGCACCGATATTGCCGATACCGAGGCCGTTCACGTAGGTGAGCGCCGCGCCGAGTCCGATGACGCCCGCGATGTCCGGAGTGCCGGCCTCGAATTTGTACGGCAGCTTGTTGTAGCTGGTTTTCTCGAATGTGACGGAGCTGATCATGTCGCCGCCGCCCTGGTAGGGCGGCATGGCTTCGAGCAGCGCCGACTTGCCGTACAGGACGCCGATGCCAGTCGGCCCGTAAACCTTGTGGCCCGAAAAAGTATAGAAGTCGCAGTCGAGCGCCTGAACGTCAACCTTCATGTGCGGCACGGCCTGCGCGCCATCCACCGCCACGGGCACGCCGTGAGCGTGCGCCAATTCGATCATCCGCTTAAGGGGATTGATCGTGCCGAGCGCATTCGAGACATGCGTGACGGCGGCGAGCTTCGTTCGCCGGCCGAGCAATTTTGCAAACTCGTCGAGCAGCAGCTCGCCCTGATCGTTGATCGGAGCGACGCGGAGCTTCGCGCCTTTTTCATCGCACAGAATCTGCCACGGCACGATATTCGAATGGTGCTCCATCGCGGTGATCAGCACTTCGTCGCCGGGTTGAACGCGGGCGCGGCCGAAGGTTTGCGCGACCAGGTTGATACCTTCCGTTGCGCCGCGCACAAATATGATCTCGTGCGCGTGCGGAGCGTTGATGAACTCCTGCGCCGTGCGGCGCGCCGCTTCGTAATCTTTCGTCGCGATTTCAGAAAGGTAGTGCACGCCGCGATGGATATTGGCGTTGCTTCCCTCGTAGTAGCGCACGATTGCGTCAATCACCGCGCGCGGTTTCTGGGACGTGGCGGCGTTGTCCAGGTAAACCAGCGGCTTTCCGTGAACTCTCTGCTGAAGGATCGGAAAATCGGCGCGAACTCGCGCGACGTCAAGCCCGCCGCCTATAGGCGCCGGGCGCTGTTCGGCATCGAGCTTTCTGGCGGCAGTAGTCATGCGACCCGTCCCAGGGAAGCCGCGGCCAGGCGAAACGCATGGTCGTGGATCAGCTTCTCAATGTGCGTGCGCACAGGACCTTCCTTCATGCGGTCCATGCATTCGCTCGCGAACGCAACCAGCAGCAGTCTGCGCGCGGACATTTCGTCAATTCCCCGCGAGCGCAGATAGAACAGAGAGTTTTCCTCCATCTGTCCGATGGTCGCGCCGTGCGTACACTTCACGTCGTCCGCGTAGATTTCGAGCTGTGGCTTGGTGTCAATCTGCGCGCTATCGGAAAGGAGCAGGTTGCGATTCGTCTGCTTCGCGTCGGTCTTTTGCGCGTCCTTATGCACGATAATGCGGCCGTGAAACACACCGTGCGCGTGGCCATCGAGGATTCCGTTGTAGAACTGGCGGCTGTCGCAGTGCGGGCTGGCGTGTTCGACCAGCATGTAATTGTCGAGGTGCTGGCGGCCGTTGCCGATGAATAGTCCGTTGATCAGGCACTCGCCGCCCTCGCCGGCAAGAACCGGATGGATGTTGTTGCGCACCAGGGCTCCGCCGAGAAGCACGGAGTGCGAAGAAACGTTCGCTGTCTTTCCTTGCTGGATGCGAAGCGTGGAGACGTTGAAAGCGCCGGTGTGCTCGCGCTCGATCATGTAATGCGAAACCACGCTGTGGTCCCCGGCAACAAGTTCCGTCACCGTGTTGCAGAGCGCCTGTCCGCCGCCGAGCGACACGTAGTCTTCGACGATGGTCGCCTGGCTGTTTTCCTCCGCCACGATCAGGTTGCGGGGATGATTCACCGCGGGAGAGTCATGCTCGGTCGAAACGTACAGGACGGCGACGGGGCTTTCCAGAACGACGCCCTTGGAGATGTGCACGTACGCGCCGTCTTCGAGAAACGCCGTGTTCAGGGCGCCGAATGAATCGCGCTGCGTGTTGAGGTAGCGGCCCAGGTGCTTCTCAATCGCCTCCGGATTGCGCGCGATTTCCGCCGCGAGGTTGCTCACGGTTACTCCAGCCGGCAGCTTGCCGATCGAGGACAATCCCGGCACAAAGCGACCGTCCACGAATACGAGCCGGCAGCCGGCGCCTGTCATCCGAAACTGCTCGATATCCTTCTGCGAGGGAAGGGAATGGCCATTGCGGATCAGGTGGAACGGAGTCTGCGCGATCGCGGCTGGATTCGTGAAGCGCCAATCCTCGTCGCGAGTTGTCGGAAAACCGGCTTCGCTGAATCGAGCAAACCCCTCCTGGCGAAGTTTCTTCAGCCAAGCGATATTGTGGCTAGAGGCGGATTTTTCGAATCCGCCGAAGCTTTCCGCGTATCTCGCAATGGCTTGGCTAGCAGTTGCCACTCGGTCATCCTTTCCAAAATCCCAGGGCTGAAGCCCTGGGCGGCAGAGTCGCCTTTTCGTGGGGTTGAAACCCCACGCTTTCACCTGACCAAACCGGGCCCAAAAAAACTCAAGCGCCTGCGCCCGCTTCGTAAGTGGCGTAGCCTTTGTCTTCGAGCTCCAGCGCGAGCTCGGGTCCGCCGGAGCGGACGATGCGCCCCTCGACCAACACGTGCACACGGTCGGGCACAATGTAGTTGAGCAGCCGCTGATAGTGCGTCACGACCAGAATCGCGCGCTCCGGATTGCGCATGGCGTTGACGCCCTCGGCAACGATTCGCAGCGCGTCAATATCGAGGCCGGAATCCGTTTCGTCCAGAATGGCGAGCCTGGGTTCGAGCACGGCCATCTGCAAGATTTCGTTGCGTTTCTTTTCGCCGCCGGAAAATGCCTCGTTCACGGAGCGGTTCAGCAGCTTATCGTCCATGTCGAGCAGCTTCAGCTTCTGGCGCAGCATCGGAAGAAAATCCATCGCGTCCATTTCTTCCAGGCCGCGATACTTGCGGACTGCGTTGAGGGCAGAGCGCAGGAAGTACGCGTTGCTGATCCCGGGAATCTCGACGGGATACTGGAACGCTAGGAAAAGCCCTTCGCACGCGGCTTCTTCCGGCTTCATCGCCAGAAGGTCCTTGCCATTGAACAAAATTTCGCCGCTGGTGACGTTGTAGGTTTCACGGCGGGCCAGTACCTGCGCGAGGGTGCTCTTTCCCGAGCCGTTGGGGCCCATGATCGAGTGCACTTCGCCTGCATTCATCGTCAGGTTCACGCCCCTGAGGATTTCGCGATCCTCGACCCTGACGTGCAGGTTCTTGATTTCGAGCAAGCTCATTCCGTTTTTCCCTTTTTGAGTGCGCAGGCGACCCTTAAAAAGTGTGTCGAGTAATCTAGGTCGCCATCCTTTATTTTCAATAACTTATGCTGATATCTACTCGGCAGCGTGTGTCGAGTAAATTGCCGGCCAATCTCTATCCGACGCTGCCTTCCAGGCTTACGCTCAGCAGCTTTTGCGCCTCGACGGCGAATTCCATGGGCAGCTCGCGGAAGACGCGTTTGCAGAAGCCGTTGACGATCATCGAGACGGCGTCCTCGGCCTTCAGCCCGCGCTGGCGGAGATAGAACATCTGATCCTCGCCAATCTTCGACGTGGATGCTTCATGCTCCATGCGCGCCGTCGAATTCTTCACTTCGATGTACGGGAACGTGTGCGCGCCGCATTTGTCGCCGATCAGCAGGGAATCGCACTGGGTGTAGTTTCGCGCGCCCGTGGCATCCTTCATGATTTTCACCTGGCCGCGATACGTATTCTGGCCGTGGCCGGCGGAGATGCCCTTGGAAACAATGGTGCTGCGCGTGTTCTTGCCGATGTGAATCATCTTGGTGCCGGTGTCCGCCTGCTGGTAATTGTTGGTGAGCGCGACGGAATAGAATTCGCCGACGGAGTTATCGCCCTGCAGGATGCAGCTTGGATATTTCCAGGTGATGGCCGAGCCGGTTTCAACCTGCGTCCAGGAAATTTTGGAATTCTTGCCACGGCACGCGCCGCGCTTGGTGACGAAATTGTATATTCCGCCCTTTCCGTTCTTGTCGCCCGGATACCAATTCTGCACGGTCGAATACTTGATTTGCGCGTCGTCGAGCGCGATCAATTCCACGACCGCGGCGTGGAGCTGGTTCTCGTCGCGGATCGGCGCGGTGCAGCCCTCGAGATAACTGACGGAAGCGCCTTCGTCGGCGATGATCAGGGTGCGCTCAAACTGTCCCGTCTCCGCGGCGTTGATACGGAAGTACGTGGACAGCTCCATGGGGCACTTGACGCCCTTGGGCACGTAGACGAACGATCCGTCCGTGAATACGGCGGCGTTCAGCGCGGCGAAGAAATTGTCCGTGTGGGGCACAACGGAGCCGAGATACTTTTTCACGAGATCGGGATGCTTTTGCACCGCTTCGGAAAATGAACAAAAGATCACGCCGACTTCGCTCAACTTTCCCTTGAACGTGGTGGCGACAGAGACGCTATCGAACACCGCATCCACGGCGACGCCGGCGAGCATTTTCTGCTCCGCGAGAGGAATGCCCAGCTTTTCATAGGTGCGCAAGATTTCGGGATCGAGCTCATCGAGGCTATTCAGGCTCGGCTTCTGCTTCGGCGCGGAATAGTAGGAGATCGCCTGATAATCAATGGGCGGGTAGTGGATGTTGGCCCACTTCGGTTCCGCATGGGCCTTCTCCAGCGTCATCCAATACCGGAAGGCCTTGAGCCTCCATTCCAGCATGAACTCAGGCTCATTTTTTTTTGCGGAGATGAAACGGATGATCTCTTCGCTCAGGCCCTTGGGCGCGCGGTCTTCGCCGATATCGGTGACGAAGCCCCACTTGTATTCCTGCTGCGCAAGTTCCCGGATCGCTTCGTTACTCGAACTCATTGGATTCCCCCAGACGCAATTGTCGGCACAAGCCTGCCATGCGCGTCCTTGATGTTCGTCAGGTGCATGGGATGCATCAGGTCGGAGAGAGTTATCTTCTGAAGCACTCCTCGCACCGCCTGGTTAATGATTTGCTGGTTGGTTTTAATAGGGCAGCAGGGTTCAAGATTGCACAGCCCGGTAATTTCTGTGCTGCATTCAGTGAGCGCCATCGGCCCTTCGATCGCTGCAATCATTTCAACCACCGAAATTTCGTGCGGCTCCCGCGCCAGGATGTAGCCGCCCTTGATGCCGCGATGGGAAATCAGCAGGCCGCTCTGTAACAGCTCCTTCAGGAGCTTGCTGACGGTAGAGAGCGGCAACTTAGACTCTCGAGCCAGGTCCCGGGCGGTGCGAAGGGGAGCCCCTTGATCGCGCGCAATACAGGTCATCAGGACCAGCCCGTAGTCTGTTAATTTACCGAGCCTTACCATGATGTAGTCCCTCTCTGAAACATATAGCACTAAACCAGTACGGTATTCATGGTAGCAGCAGGAAACCGCCGATGCAAGGGCGGAAATGCAGCTGGAAAAGACCGATTGTCCAGATTAAAACGTCGGATTAGACAGCGCCGTGGCGGCTTGGTACTCTGCGGGCAGTTGAAGGATTGCCAACTGAACAGCGGCACGCGCGCTGAGGAACTCATCCATGATTGCTGAGTTCAAGCACGGTGAGATGGCCTTGCAGCCGTCGGCGAAACCGACCTGGAATGGCGGCGCGGCACTCGAGATCGGCACGGAGACGGAGAGCCATGCTTCGGAGGAGTCGATGGGGGTGCCGGGGCGGCGCGGGTTGGCGGGGATGGCGAAATCGAAGGTGAAGGCTTACGCGATTTCGGCGCTGCTGGTTGCGGCAGCGCTGATCTGCACCATCCTGGTGCGGGGCGTATTCGCCTATCCATTCCTGTATCTGTTTTTCGTCGCGGTGATGGTAAGCGCGTGGATCGGCGGAGCGGGCGCGGGGTTCTTCGCGGCAGTGCTGTCAACGCTTGTAGTCGCTTACTACGTCGTGCCCCCGTTCAACACGTTTTGGATGAGCGCGGCGGATACGACCTATTTTGTGGCGTTTGTGGTTTGCGTGCTGGTGGCGAGTTGGGTCAGTTCGGCGAAGAAGAAGAGCGAAGAAGCGTTGACGGAGGCGCGCGACCAGCTGGAGTATCGCGTGGCGGTGCGGACGACGGAACTGCGGAAATCCAACGAGGAGCTGCGAAGGAGCATCGAGGAGCACCGCAAGGCGCAGGAGGCGCTGATGAAGACCCAGGCGGACCTGGCGCACCTGTCGCGAGTGTTCACGATGGGCGAATTGACGACGTCCATCGCGCATGAGGTAAACCAGCCGCTTACGGCGGTGGTGACAAACGGTCACGCCTGCGTCGAGTGGCTTTCCGCGAATCCCCCGGAATTGGCGGAGGCTCGCCAGTCGGCGGAACGCATCATCCAGGACGGAACGAGGGCTGGTAAAGTGCTAGGCCACATTCGTTCGCTATTCAGGAAAGAGGCTCCCGCGAGAGACTGGCTGGACATGAATGACGTGATTCAGGAGCTGACGGTGTTTCTGCGCGGCGAGGCGCTGAACCATCGGCTCGCGCTGCGAACAGATCTCGAAGTTGATCTTCCGCGCGTGCGGGGCGACCGCGTGCAATTGCAGCAGGTGGTGCTGAATCTGATTATGAACGCGATGGATGCGATGCAGGGCACGTCCGGCCCGGCGAAAGAAATATGGCTTCGCTCGCGCAGGGAAGACTCCGCGGGAATCCGAATCGTCGTGGAGGATTGCGGAGTGGGACTGAGCGCGGAAACCGCGGAGAAAATATTCCAGCCGTTCTTTACGACCAAGGAGCAAGGCATCGGCATGGGCCTCTCCATCAGCCGCTCGATTGTGGAATCGCACGCGGGGCGGTTGTGGGCTGCGCCGGGAGCTTGCGGCGGCGCCGTCTTTCAATTCACCATTCCCATCGAGTCGTAGATGCCGACCGTCCAGTCCGACTCAATCGTATTTGTGGTTGACGATGACGCGTCCATTCGCGACGCGGTGAAAAGCCTGCTGAAATCGGTCGGGCTGCGCGCGGAAGTGTTTGGCTCGACCGAAGAATTCGTAAGCGCGCCGCGGCCACAGGTGCCGAGCTGCCTGGTGCTCGATGTGCGGCTTCCGGGAATGAGCGGGCTCGAGTTCCAGGACGAACTCGAGAAGACCGGGATACGAATCCCGATCATATTCGTCACGGCGCACGGTGATATTCCGATGACTTCGCGGGCGATGAAGGCCGGCGCCATCGAGTTCCTGCCGAAGCCATTTCAGAAGAAGGAACTTCTGGAGGCGATTCATCAGGCTCTCGACCGCGATCGCACGACGCGTGAGGAAGAAGCCGGGCTTTCGAGCCTCCGCGCGGGGTTCGATAGCCTTACCGAGCGAGAGAGGGAAGTGATGGGCCTCGTCGTTACCGGGCTGATGAACAAGGAAGTGGCGGGGGAGCTTGGCGTTACGGAAATTACGATAAAGGTTCACCGCGGCCACGTGATGCAGAAAATGAAGGCCGACTCCCTTGCAGAACTGGTGATAATGGCCGAAAGGCTTAAGCCGCGCCCTGGCAGATAGCTCCGATTGAGTAGAGCCGGCGTCCCCGCCGGCTCTTTCTTATGGCTTTCCCACGGGCCCCTATACCAAAGCATAATTGTTCCACTGATTCCGTCCTGCTAGCTTCAGTTATGAGAACGTCCTGGACAGCTTATTCGGCGGATATTCGGACCCCATCCATCGCGACGCTCCCCAATAATTCGACCGACGGAGCACAACTGGACCCAGATGTCGCGCTACTGCACCGCATCGCCAGCCGGATCTCCACGGCCGCGCCGCTGGACGAGATTCTAAGCGAGCTTGCCGAGGTCCTGGCCGATGCCGTGAAATGCGATACGTGCACGGTGTATGTCGCCGAAGGCGATGATCTTGTCCTGCGAGCGTGGACCAGTCCCAGTCCCGAGACTGCCAACGGCGTGAAAATTAAATCCGTCCTCGAGGCGACCGGATGGACGGTCGGAGAACCCCACCTGGCGGCCTTGGCGCAAGGTGCGTCTGCCGACCCCCGAGTCAAAGTGTTCTTCAACGATTCAATCGAAGGCCGGTTCGAAGCGTTTCTTTCGATTCCGATGGTGAGCAGCGGGCAGTTGGCTGGCGTAATCAACCTGCAGAATCGCGCTCCATACGCCCACGATCCGCGAGAGCTCAGCTTGATCGCAACACTGGGTTTTCTCGCCGGGGCGGAGGTTGAGCGAGCGCGGCTCAGAACCGAAACCGCGCAGCTTTTAGGGCGCCTCGAATCCAGAAAAATCGTCGAACGGGCCAAGGGAATCCTGCAGCGCGATCTGCTGCTCAGTGAAGAAGCCGCCTATCTGACTCTGCAACGAGAAAGCAGGCAGCGGCGGAAGTCCATGAAGGAAGTCGCCGAAGCGATAATCCTCAGCGAAGATCTGAAGAAGAAAAAGTAGCCCCCTCGCACTTTTCCTTGAAGAGCTTAATGCGGACACGCCGAAGAAAGTCCCCGGCCTTGCAATTCTCTCGCTGACAGCCTTAAATGTAATTTCATCAAAGATTGCCGGAGTGTAAATAAATTGAAGCCGGCATTCCTTTAGGGTGACTTCATGACGGTACCGCTTCAAAGACGCGTCTTAACGATGAACCGAGGGTCCGCGACTTTGAAGGCTGCCCTTTATGAAGCTGGAAATCATGAGGAACTTCTCCTTTCGATCACAGTTGGTCAGGCCGGCAGCTCTGGCTTTCGTTTAAAGATTTCAGATTCGAGTGGGACTTCCCTGTTGGATTCCCCGGTCAATGGTGGGGACTCGATTGCTGCGTTGGAAGTAATGGTAGCGTGGATGAGCGACCACGGTTTTCTCGCTCAGCTGGCCGCTGCGGGTCATCGGCTCGTCCAGGGAGGGCCTCGGCACAAGACCCCAGAACGGATCACTCCGGAATTCTTGTCGGAAATGGAGCAGCTCGCGCCACTCGACCCCGATCACATGCCATCTGCCATTCAGGGGATTCAATTCGTCGCCCGGAAATTTCCGGAACTTCCGCAAGTGGCGTGTTTCGACACCGCATTTCATAGCTCACTTCCACAAGTCGCGCGCATGTACGCGCTGCCTCGAAGCCTTTTCGACCAGGGCATCCTGCGGTACGGCTTTCACGGACTTTCCTACGAGTACGTCATGAGCGAGCTGTGCACGCTCGAAGGAAAGCTCGCCAATGGGCGCGTGATCATCGCCCATCTTGGCAGCGGCGCGAGCATGGCCGCGGTCAAAGAGGGGAAAAGCATTGATACATCAATGGGCTTCACCCCGCTTGAGGGACTTGTGATGAGTACGAGATCTGGTGATGTTGATCCGGGCGTGCTGCTCTATCTCCTCGAGCACAAGAAAATGGCCGCGAAAGAGATCAATACACTAATGAATAAGGAATCTGGCCTGCTGGGGGTTTCGGGAATGTCCGGAGATATGAAGGTGCTGCTCGACACGAAGCAGCAGGATGTGCGGGCCCGGGAAGCTGTGGATCTGTTCTGCTACCGGGCGAAGAAATATATTGGCGCGTATGCCGCGGTTCTTGGAGGATTGGACCTGCTGGTCTTTGCGGGAGGAATTGGAGAACGTGCACCCGCGGTTCGCAAACAGATCTGCGACGACTTGGATTTTCTGGGAGTTCGTTTGGATGCGCCAAGCAATGAAGCCGACGCAGCGGTAATATCGTCTTCCCAAAGCCGCGTAAGAGTGCGCGTCATCAGCACCAACGAGGATCTCATGATCGCGCGGCATGTCCGTTCCACTCTCGGATGGACAAATATATAATCGTACCGGGATGGCTCTGCCGGAATCCCGCCTCGTGAATTCAGGAGCAAAGATGCTTGAGTTTGACGCTGCGTTATCCACCGTTGTCGAAATCAAAGAAAAATCACAACGCACGGTGAACTCACCGGCCGGCGCGAAGCCGAATGGGCCGCTTTCGGCCGAGTTGTTGGACAAGATGCACCGCTATTGGTTCGCCGCGAATTATCTCTGCGTCGGACAAATCTATCTGCTCGATAATCCGCTGCTCCGCGAACCGCTCAGCAGGGAGAACATCAAGCCGCGATTGCTGGGGCATTGGGGCACGTCCGCCGGACAGAATTTCATCTACGTGCATTTGAACCGGCTGATCCGGCAAACGGATGCAAATATCATTTACATCTCAGGGCCTGGCCACGGAGGGCCGACGCTGAACGCTTGCGCGTACCTGGAAGGAACCTACACCGAGGTGCATCCCGACATCACCCAGGACATCCACGGCATGCGTCTTCTGTTTCGTTCGTTTTCCACGCCCGGGGGCATCCCGAGTCACTGCGGGCCGCATACGCCAAACTCGATGCATGAAGGAGGCGAGCTGGGCTACTCACTGGTCCACGCCTTTGGAGCGGCCTTCGACAATCCCGACCTGATCGTGGCATGCGTGGTCGGCGATGGCGAGGCCGAGACCTGCCCGCTCGAGGGAAGCTGGAAGGGCGTCAAGTTCCTGAATCCCGCGAGAGACGGGGCGGTGCTGCCGATTCTGCACCTGAACGGTTACAAAATCTCCGGCCCGACGGTGATGGCGCGGACGAGCGACGAAGAACTTGGGTTGTACTTCAAGGGACTTGGCTACACTCCTTATTTCGTCGAGGGGGACGATCCCGAGATCGTGCACCAACTTTTCGCGGCGGCTCTCGATTCGTGCTACGCGCGAATACGCGAGATTCAAAAAGTCTCGCGGGCAGATAAAGACCAGCCTCGGGAATCCTGGCCGATGATCGTCCTGCGCACCCCGAAGGGTTGGACATGCCCGAAAGAAGTAGATGGCGTGCCCATCGAGGGCACTTTCCGTGCGCATCAGGTTCCGCTCTCGACCGTCCGCGAGAATCCGGAACATCTGAAGATGCTCGAAGCATGGATGCGGAAGTACCGGCCCGAGGAGTTATTCGATAAAGAGGGACGTCTCATCGCCGAACTGGCGGCGCTTGCTCCGGATGGAAGCCGCCGTATGGGCGCGAATCCTCATGTGAATGGCGGGAGATTGTTGAAGGCCCTCGATCTGCCCGACTTCGCGCAATACGCGTTGTCCATTCCGGGCCCGGGCGAGGTGGTGGCCGAGGCACCGCGCAAGTTGGGAGAATATCTGCGCGATGCGATCAAGCTCAACCCGGCGAATTTTCGACTGTTCTGTCCGGACGAAACGAACTCCAATCGCCTGAACGCTGCGTTTGACGCGACCGATCGTTGCACGATGGAGCCGATCGTATCCATTGATGACCATCTGGCCCCCGACGGCCGCGTGATGGAAGTGCTCAGCGAACACCTTTGCGAAGGCTGGCTCGAAGGGTATCTGCTGACCGGCAGGCACGGCATGTGGTCTTCCTACGAGGCATTCGCCCAGGTAGTAGATTCCATGGTGACGCAGCACGCGAAGTGGATGGAGCAATGCCTGGAATATCCCTGGCGCAGGCCGATCGCTTCTCTAAACGTCTTGCTCACGAGCCATGCTTGGAGAAATGATCACAATGGTTTCAGCCACCAGGCGCCAGGGTTTGTGGACAACGCGCTGCAACGGCGCAGCGACGTGGTTCGAGTCTACTATCCGCCGGATTCGAACTGCCTGCTCAACGTATTCGACCACTGCTTGCGCAGCCGGAATTACGTCAACGTGGTTACCTGCGGAAAGCAGCCGGAGCTGCAATGGCTCACGTTTGACGAAGCGCTCGCCCATTGCTCTCAGGGCGCATCGATCTGGAAATTTGCGACGAACGATGGCGGAGGCGAACCAGACATCGTCCTGGCGTGCGCCGGCGATGTCCCTACGATCGAGGCCTGCGCAACTTCCTGGCTGCTGCAAAAGCACGTGCCTGGCATCAAAGTGCGCGTCGTGAATGTCGTAGACCTCAACTCATTGATGAGTCCCGACGATCATCCGCACGGCATGGACAATATTTCGTTTAACGCGCTATTTACGCCGAATGTGGACGTGATCTTCGCATTCCATGGCTATCGTTGGATTATCCATAGCATGGTACATGGCCGATCGAATGAGTCGCGGTTTCACGTCCGCGGGTTTAATGACGAAGGCACAACCACCACGCCATTCGATATGGTTGTGCTCAATAAGATGAGCCGGTTCCATTTGGCCATTGATGCGCTGAAGCATATGCCCCGATTGCGTTCGCAGGCGTCGGACGCGATCGACATGTTCAAAAGGAAACTGTACGAACATCACGCTTACATTCGGGAGCATTTCGAAGATATGCCGGAAATTCGGAATTGGAGCTGGACAAAGGATTTCAGCGAGCCACCCGCTCCTCCGCCACTGGCGAAAGAACAACCTCGCGCCCAACTATTTTCGGACGCGTAGTCGGGGCCTATTTGGGCTTCGTCTGTCCACTTTGAAATTCCCCAACGCGGAAACGCATCCAACGGCGTCGCACGAACTGTTTCGGACGACGCTATTGGTGAGAAACATTGTCAACGGCGGTCTGCTGGCCCGGGGGAATTTCGGTGCCGACAGGATAAACGATAATCTGGATGTCACCCCAGCCGGAGTCCGCCGTTGCGCCAGTCTTCTTGCCCATTCCCAGGGTTTTGAGCTGTGTGTCATCGAAGCCGAAATTGCCAACCAGGTACGCGCGTATCACCGCGGCGCGGGCCTGCGACAGCACCAAGTCTTTCTGGGCGTCTCCCGTCATTCCGGTGGAAACGACCACAACCGCGATACCAAACTCATTGGCGGCAAGAAATTGTCCTGCCGCACCCAAGGACTGCGGGCTCTTCAGCTTGGCTGTGTCAATCTGGTCGAAGAGGCTCTTTGGCTCGAACGTGAAAGTCTTCAGAGGGGGAGCTACAGGCAGGGTGGTGATTTCGTCTTTCGCCAGGTCAGTAGAATCTTCATAGCCGCGTTTCTTAAAATACCCGCGGAGCAGGAAATTTGTCTTCAGCGCTTCCATGTTTTCCTGGAAGTCTGCGATCCCCGCTTGAGCGTGGACCATCGTGTCACGCATTCCAACCGTGGTCTGGTCCAGTTCGGTATACATTTTCTTGTCGTTGATCAGGGCCCCAATCGTTCCCTGGCCGTCGTCAATCTTCGCTGTAATGGATTTTAGGTTCGCGGTTGCCACGGTCGTGTTGCTGATAGCTTCCTTACTGCTGTCCAGAATCGCGTCCGTTTTCTTGATCAGGTCCGCGATGACAAGCGGAGGCTGGCTGGCGATGGTGTCGCCGTCCCGTACATTCAACCCTTGGGCGGATCCAAAAGAGATCGAGACATATTCATTGCCCAGAAGCCCTTCGGTCTCAATGGCAGCCACGGAGTCCTGCTTGACGATGTCGTGGGTCGAGCGCTGCAGATCCATCAGCACGGTGATTTTGTCGGTTGGTTTTTTCGGCAGCTCGATGCGGCGCACGCTGCCGCTGTGGACTCCGCCTACTCGCACCTCCGCGCCTTCGTCCAGTCCAACAACGGTGCTGAACTGCGTTTTCAACCGATAGGTGGAGGAGAAGAGGTATTGCCGGTCTCCGATGATGAAAATACCCGCTACCAGAATCGCCAGCGTCGCGATGATGAAAGCCCCCAGCCTAGCCGCTCTTGACATATGTGCTCCCTATGAATCCCGCTTGAAGAATTCCGCGACAAACTTGTCGTCGCTTCGCTCAAGCTCCTCGAAGGTGCCTTCGATCACCGCATTACCTTCGTGCAACAGTACAATTCGGTCCGCGATCGTCTTGGCGCTGTGCAAGTCGTGCGTGACCACGATGGACGCAACGTCGCGTTCTTCCTGCAATTTGAGGATCAGCTCGTCGATTTCGCGGGAAGTGATGGGATCGAGACCCGCGGTGGGTTCGTCGAGCAGCAAGATGCCGGGCTCGAGCGCCAGCGCGCGCGCCAGTCCCACGCGCTTTTGCATACCGCCCGAAAGTTCGGTGGGCATTTTGTTCAGTTCATTTTCCATGCCCACGCCGGCGAGTAATTCCTTGACGCGGTCCGCCCGCTCCGATGCCGACATTTTTGTATGGCGCCGCAGGGGAAACGCAACGTTTTCCTCGACGGTCAGGGAATCGTAGAGTGCCGCATTCTGAAACAGGAAACCGATCGTCTTCCGGATTTCATTCACCGCTTCGAGGTTGGAATTCGTGATTTCCTGCCCGTGGATGAGAATTGATCCCGAGTCAGGCTTCTGCAACCCGACGATCAGCTTCAGCAGGACGCTCTTTCCGGTTCCGCTGCGGCCCAGCACCGCGAGGGTCTCGCCGCTGCCAACGGTCAGATCAACACCGTTTAAGACCACTTGTGCCTCGAAGGTTTTATGCAAACCCCGCAGAACCATGGCGGGGCCGGCTCCGTTCCGCTCGGTATTTTCAGGCGCGTGGTTGGCGCCACTCCCGGCTACTTGCAACGTGGCTGATTGGTTGGAGTTCATCATGGGAAGAACACCAGGATTAATTTGGTCAAGATGACGTCGGCCAGCATGACAAAAAGCGAAGATAGGACGACCGAACTCGTCGCCGATCTACCCACGCCCTCAGTGCCGCCCTGGCTGCGCATTCCCTGGAAGCACGCGATCACACCGATGATCAGGCCGAACACGGTGGTTCTGAAAGTCGGCGCCAGAAAGTCGCTGAAGCTCGCGCCGGCAAATCCCGCATGGAGGAACTTTTGGAAGGAAATCGGTTCGGCCAAGGCGGTCGCAATCCAACCGGTCATCACGCCGGCAAAATCGGCGGCCAACGTCAGCAGCGGGAGCATCAGGACGCAAGCCGCGATGCGCGTGAAGGCCAGCAGCTTGTAGGGATTCACGCCGGAGGCCTCGATGGCATCAATCTGCTCGGTTACCTTCATCGAACCCAATTCCGCGCCGATACCAGCGCCCACGCGGCCGCTAACTACCAGGCCGGTAACGACGGGTCCTGTTTCGTGAATGATCGCGAACACAATTGCGGCTGGAAGCATGGCCTTGGCGCCGAATCGAATCAGGCTATGACGACTTTCCAAGGCGAGGACCGCTCCGATGGCCGCGCCCGCCATCGCCACCATCGGCAACGATTTGGAGCCTACTTCGTCAAGCTGTCGAATCAGCTCGCGGCCTTCAAAAGGACGTCTAACCGTTGCCCGCATTACCTGCCAGACAAAAATGCCGAGCTCCCCAAACCATTCGAGGAAGCCGTTGATCGGGCTCCAGAGCGACGCCAGAGAAGATTGGACCAGTGACGTACCTTGCAGCGCGTCGTGGCCGACCCAGAGGCGAGAAATCTTGGCGTTGTGGCTCATAAGGATGGCTCAGGGGTTCGAGCTTGCCAGCGCGTCCGTTCCTGAAGATGAGGAGCGATTGGCGCGTCCAAACAGCGTGTGTGGTCCGCCGTAGATGAATTCGCGCGCGATATTTCCTCCCGCAAACGCCAGAAGGGCGTAGCTGCCCATCCGCATTCCGTCCGCGGCGCCATACCGGCCGGGATACCAACCATAGACGGCGGTCATGGAACCAACATAGGGCGCAACAACCGCGGCGAATGACAAACGCCGATAGCCGTCGTCGCCGTAACGCGCTGTCACCGTCGAAATCACTGCGTGCCCCAATCGCCGAAGCACGCCGCTGCATTCACAGCGGTAATACAGTGTGTCTTCGCGGAAGGCTTCCGCCAGCGCGTAACGCGTCGTCGTCGTTACCATCGCAATGCCAAAGTCGGAGCCAACTCGCTCGCCGTAAGCACCCGCGCCATTGCCCCACTCACGAGGGGTTTTATCCACTTGGTCGAATGCTCCGAAGATCGCGGCGCCCGCGACTGGATAAGGGCCAAAGGTATCGAAGAGGTAGCTCCGGACTTTCGCCCTCTCCGATGGACGCCTGTAGCCCGATTCCGATTGCGGCAGCGGTTTGTCCGGGAGGGGAGAGACGGTGTTGCTGCTGGAAAATCCAGTGCCAGCGCCCGATTGCGCTTGTCCAACGGGCGCAAGCGCTCCGAGAGTCGCGGCGACGATCGTCAAAACACCGATTCGAAACCTCTTCATGCGAAAGGCTCCTGACCTGGGATCCCCGTCTTGTGATCGAGAATGGCTGTGGCAACAATCGAGAGGGGGGCCAAGATCGTTAGAAACAAAAGTAGCAGCAGGAGGGTTCGCCGTCTGTTCCAAACAGGACACAATTCCAGGCCATCTTGGTTCTCCGCTTGCTGTTCTGCGGGGCGGGCGGACCGCGAACGTGCTGAAGCTTACGCGGACGATCAAGTCTGTTGGTTCAGGAGATTCTCAGGCGATCCTGAGGCGATTGAATACGGGGACTTTGGCAACGTCTACCGCGAGCGCAAAAACAATTGCTCCGGCGAGAGTTCCACCGATCAGGAGCAGCGGGAGAGGGGCCATTGCGATGCCCCGATTCGCCATCGTTGAGGCGATCAATAGATCGGCGACCGACGAAAGCACAACCCAGCGGCTTGGGTGGTTTGACCAGTGGCGCTGACGAGTCCGATTCGTATACATCGTTGCTTGATTGCCGAAAACGATGAGCAGAAAAGCGAGAGTTTGAAGGGCCTCCATTCCGAGACCGAGCCGGAATTTTCCGACGGCCAGCACAGCCGTGCAGTACACCAACTCGGAAATTCCCATAAAGGCGCCCGCGAACGTCAGATTGCCCACTCGCCAGGCATTTGGCGTCCCGGACGGCCGCACGTTGTCGGTCGTCAATGACATACCCAAGAAGTCGCCGGTGATCATGATGATGACCATCAGCATCGGAGTCAGGATCGCGTGTCCGGTTATGATCAGGCCCACGGCGAGGAAGAGCACCTGCACAATTTTCTTCGTAACGGAGTTCAGGGTATAGGTCAGAATTCGCTGAAACGTTATCCGGCCCTCTTTTACCGCTGCCACTACGCCCTCGAGTCCCGGTTTAGTCAGCACGATTCCGGCGGCCGACTTGGCGACGTCCGTGGCAGTCGAAACCGCAATTCCCATCTGCGCCTGCCGCAACGCCGGCGCGTCATTGGCGCCATCGCCGCACATACCGACGGTGTGGCCGCTCTTCTGGAACGCTTGAACGAGGTGATATTTATCCTCCGGAAGGACCCCGGCAAAGACCGCGAAGGCTTCAGGGCGCACACTCTGCGGAATTGGCCCAGGCGGACAGATCGCTCCCTCGAGTCCCACGGCTTTTGCGATGATCGCTGCCGTCGCGGGTGCGTCGCCGGTTACCATCACCGTGCGTACGCCCAAAGTGCGAAGCTCCTTGATAAGCTCCGCCGCATCCGGGCGAGGTGGATCGCTCAGCGCGATGAGTCCAGAAAGCCGCATCGGCGCCAGCGTGCCCACGGCGACGGCTAAAACCCGGAAGCCCTGGCTCTCGAGTTCGTGGGCCGCAGCGGCCGCTGTAGGCACCGGCTCGGTGAGGGCGATGATCGTGGCAAATGCTCCCTTCACGGCACGCAGTGTGCCGCCTTTCGCGTCTGTCGCTGTAGCCTCAGACATTTTTGTCGCTGGATCGAACGGCACGAACTTAATTAATTTGGGGGGATCGACGATGTTTTTTTGCGCGGCTGCTGAGCGGATGGCCGCGTCTACGGGATCCTGACCGCCCTCTGAACTAGCCAGGGCCGCCATTGCCAGGACGTGCGCTTCATCGAAGCCAGGCTGAGGACGTATAGCTGTTACCACGAGCTCATTGCAAGTTAACGTGCCCGTTTTGTCTGAGCAAAGAATGTCCAGTGTTGCCGCCTCGTCCACAGCAGACAATCGCGTTGGAAGCACACCCATGCGCGCCAGGGCCTTTGCGCCCAACGCCGCTGCGAGCGTAAACGTGGCGGGCAGAGCGACGGGGATGGACGCCAGAACAGCCGTGAGAACGAGCGGGATAATCTCGCCAATCGGCATTTTGCGAGCATGGGCATACGCCACGAGCAAGCCAATGACGACGCCATTGAAGACCGCAAGATTTCGCACCACGCGCACGACTGTTTTTTGCTGAGTACTTTCGACATGGGCGGTGCGGACGAGTTCGGCGGTGTGTCCGAACTTCGTGCTTGCCCCCGTAGCGGTGACGATCGCCGTTGCTTCGCCGCGCCGCACCAGCGCCCCCGCATAAGTTTGCAGGCCCGGTCCAGCTTCAATGGGGACGGACTCGCCGGTGAGCATGGACTGATCCAGCAGGATCGATCCTTCGACCAGCTTTACGTCAGCTGCAACCACGCCACCAAGCGAAAGCTTCACGGCGTCACCCGGTACGAGTTCCGCAGCGGGTATGACCTTCCAAACTCCATCGCGCCGGACGGAAGCTGAAAGCGCGAGCCGCGACTTCAACGCGGCAAGAGTGGCCTGTGCGCGCCCCTCCTGGAAGAATCCGAGGGCGGCGTTGAATACCAAAAGGCCGGCGATTACTGCGGCTTCGACGTACTCGTGCAGAGCTATCTGAAGGATGACCGCGGCCTCCAGCATCCATGGGACCGGCGCCCAGAATTTGGCCAGCGCCATGCGCAATGGCCGTACAGCCGTATCCGGCATTGCATTCGGGCCGAACTTCGCAAGCCTCACGCGTGCTTCGTCGCTCGTGAGGCCGCGCGCCACGCTATCGTCGGGACTACCTCGCACCGTTTTCTGTGGAACAGTCGGATTGTCAGCGGCGGCGGGCATCGTTTCAGCGGGGCTTTAGAATTGGGATATTCGCACCAAGGTGGAATCTTAGCGAGCCGAGAAAAAGCTTACTGTTCATTTCGGAACAATGCGCCACTGCGGGGCCGAATCGCTGGGGAAGAATGGTGGGCCCGCTAGGGTTCGAACCTAGGACCAACGGATTATGAGTCCGCTGCTCTAACCAGCTGAGCTACGGGCCCCACGCATTCACCACATACTACACGGCAAAGAGTTGATGGACAAAACGACCTTTAACTCGCTGGTCGCTGAGTCGGGTTAGTGAGTGTGATCGTGCATCGCGTTGGGCCGGATGAAGAATTGGGTCTTGTCAATGTTCGCGGGAACGGCCACGTCGAAGAAACCCACCATCATTTCATCGTAGGTTTGATCTCCCCAATACACAGCGGCGGACGGGTCCGGGTTATGCGGATTGTTTTTTGAATTGTCGAACCATGCGATGGCTTGCAGCGTGGTTCCTGCCGGGAGCTGCCGGGGCTCGGCGAGCCGATAGCTCAACTGCCAGTAGAAATCGTAGTTGACGCGGAGCAGCGTCACTGTGGGGCCATCCGGGCGAACAATGTTGTATTCGAAACGCTTGCCGCGCAGGTGCATGTGCGGAAAAAAGCTGAGGAGCACGGCGTCATTCGGCAGCGAACCGTGAACCTCGACGCGATAGTCGTCCACGCCCGGCGGAATGACGAAGTCGCTGTTGGTCAACTGCAGGGTCAGGACGCGCTGCGCCGGTGGCTGCTTCGCGAAAACGAGCCCGATCTTGGTCTGGTCGGTGGTCGCGCGGCCGTGCGTGGTGTAATGCATCTGGAAGATTAGATCCGAACCCGCGGGAATGTACTTCGCCATTCCGGCAGGCCAGTTATCCGGCGAGCTTCCCGGCGCGTACACGAGAAGGATGTCCGCTTTGGTCGTGTGAGTATCGTGGCGATCCTGTTCGTCCGTCATGTCCGACGCCGTGAACGGCACACCGACCGGCGCGTGCCGTAGCCAATTCGAGTCCGGTGGACGGATGTACACGACAGCGTGGTGAACATTCTCGCGGCTGGTGGGCCGGATTTCGGACATGCTTACCCATTTCCCTTCGGTGAAGCCGGTGGGCACGATTTCGTAGGTGTACTCGACGTCGCCATGCGCGGGAATCGCGACTGGTTTCGGCATCTGAACGATTAGGTCCGGCGCAGGAATATTCCAACCGTTGATCCACTGACGCGGCGGCGGGGCATCGCGCGGATCTCCCGCCGGAACATTCGAGCCCGCCCACGACTCGATCGTTTGGATCTCGTCGGCCGATAGCGACGGATCGTTTTGAAAGTGGCCGACACTTGGATCGGCAAACCACGGAGGCATTCTGCGCTGGCGCACGGAGTCGGCCACCGCGTGCGCCATTGGCCGAACTTGTTGATAGGTGACAAGGGACATCGGGCCAATTTCGCCGGTTCGGTGGCAGCTCTGGCAGTGCCGCTGCAGAATCGGCAAGACATCGCGGTAAAAAGTTGGGGCGCCGATGGCGTGTGCCACGCCGCGCGTGGGAGCGGTCTGCGAATGTCCGGTCGCGGCCGCCCCGGCGAAAAACGCGAGCGCGGAGAGGAGGGCGGCGGTCCACTTGGGAGAGTTGGTCATTCGGCTCGGAAGATTTTCGGTTTCATCAACCGGATTGTGGGCATTTGCCGTTTTGAATGCAACCGGCGCGCGAGGAGGGTCTCGCCGACTGCTTACAATACGAAACAATCTCAAAAAAACGCACTGCGGAAACCTGCTGCCGCCGTAAAATCTCCGCATGGCAAAGGGCTGGGAGAGCAAGTCAGTCGAAAGTCAGGTCCAGGATTCCGAGACGAAGGACAGCGGGCAACGCGGGGTGCAATTAACAGCCGCGCAGGTTGACACCCGCCGCCGCAGGGAAGTGCTCTTTCTTTCGCGCACTCGCGTGCAGAGAGATTTGCAAGCGAGCCAGGACCAGCGTTACCGCGATCTGCTCACTCGAGCGCTCTCGGACCTCGAAGCACAGCTCTCCGCTCTCGACGAAAAGATCTAATCGAAAATCCACGCAGAAACAATTGCACTCCGTTTAATCGGTGTTGCGCGCTCGTGCGTGTGCTTGGCTCCGGGGGCTCGCGCCACATAACCACCATAAATGGCGGGGCCTCGCCAAGCATGTTTGCCAGGGCGTAGCGGTGCTACGCCCCTACAATCTCAACCACTAGTCGCGCGGTGATTCCGATTCCGCGTCTTCGATGAAGAACACTCCCACGCCATTCTGATTTTCTTCACGGCCGAGCGCGCAATGCACGACCGTCGCGCGGAGCGCGAGCGTGCTCGATCGGTTCTGTTCTCCCGCGGCCTCGATCACCACGCGCAATTCCGATTGCAGGCGCGGCCGGTTGTTCAGGGATAGATAAGCGCCCTGCATACTGATGTCGCGCAAGGTCGCTTTTTCTTCGAATGACACACCGTCCACGGTCTGTCCACTGACGGTGACCGCAAACCGGAGCCGGCGGCGCTGTCCCAGACGCGATTCGGGCAGCGCCACGTCCACGCCGCGCTCGCTGAGGGTCGCGGACATTCCCTCCATCGCCGCCCAGGTGCACGGAAATTCCTGACGCGCCGCGGAAAGAAAGCCGTCCACCATTCGGCTCGAGGAATCCGGATCGTGATGGAAGAGAATCAAATTCTTGACTTTGCACTCGCGCGCGATTTTCACGCCTTCGAGCCAGCACGAGTGGCCCCACCCCTTGCGCGTGGACGAAAGCTGTTCCGGTGAATACTGCGCGTCGTAGACCAGCACATCCGCGCCCTGCGCGAGCTGGCGCAAATTGTTGTCGAACTCCGGGACGCCGGGTTCATTGTCCGTGGCATAGACGATCGAGCCGATGGGGGTATCCAGCCGGTAGCCAAGGCAGCCTTGCGGATGATTCAGCCATGCGGTCGAGACATGCGTTCCGTCCACATCCCATTTCTCGCCGCCCTCGATTTCGCGAAAGAAGCGCGCCGAGGACATCATGCTTACGTCCACCGGAAAATACGGACTCGCAAACTGCGATTCCAGCACCTGACGCAGGCTGTTGCGACCCAGATACTTGGATTGAAAGCTGTAGAGATGAAAGCGATTTTGCGATTCAAAAAATGGATGAAAAAAGGGAAGACCCTGAATATGGTCCCAATGGTAGTGGGTAACGAGAACGTGGGCTTCGATACCTCCGTCGCCCTGCCAGCGCGTCCAGCGATTGTGCTGCGCGTGCAGATGATTGCCGAGCATGCGCAGGCCGGTGCCGCAATCGAGGATGAAATGCGGTCCGTTCGCGACAGACAATTCCAGGCACGCCGTGTTCCCGCCGTAGCGATATGTATCGCGCTCAAGCGTCGGCGTTGAGCCGCGAACTCCCCAGAAGGTCAGTTTGGCGTTGTTTTGGGGCATGAAGGGGCCATTCCCGGCCCATGGTTCTGCCGGCATCCTTCAATTTTCGGGAAGCCAGCGATCAATTTAATGGTAGGGGCGTGCCGCGGGCGAGTCAATTGAGTTTCTGGCACGCGCAGCGAGAAACGCACGTCCAGTTGCATCCCTGGCGACACAGGCGCGGTGCCACTGTCCGCCGGAGCCTATCTGCGGGTAGAATTCAGACGATGCACCTCCACGCGCATGGCGGCTCCGGTGATGACCGCGGCCACGACCATGGTCACGGCCTGGGTGACGCTGCCACGGGAATCCTGGGCGCGGCTGTCGTAGCCACGCTGGCGCTCGTCGTCGTTGAGTTGGCGGCCGGTTACGCGGGACATTCAATGTCTCTAGTGGGCGACGCCGTCCACAATCTGACGGACGTGCCGACGCTCGTGATCTCCTGGCTTGCCACGCGATGGGCGCAGCGCCCCCCCACGCACGAAAAAACTTACGGATACCATCGCGCGGGAATCCTGGCCGCGTTTGTGAACGCGATGATACTCGTGCTCGCTTCGCTCTTCGTGTTGGGCGAGTCCGTTCTGCGCCTTCGTCATCCGGTCACTGTGGGAACGGGATTGATGATGTGGGTGTCGGTCCTCGCGCTTGCGATCAACGGAGGCATCACACTGGCGGTGCATCGCGGGCGGCGCGATTTGAATATGCGCACGGTCTGGATTCACAACCTGGGTGACGCGCTATCGAACGTCGCGATCTTTGCAGGCGCGTTGGCAATCCGCTGGACGGGCGCGCAGTGGGTGGACCCGGTGATCGGCATAGGGATTGGCGCGATGGTCCTGTGGTCGGGGCAGGGAATTCTGCGCGAGAGCGGCCACATCCTCCTGGAAGGGCTGCCGCGCGAGATTCGTCTGGAAGACGTGGCTGGCGCGGTGTTGCGCGTCGAAGGAGTTCAGGAAGTCCACGACATGCACATATGGACGCTCGGTACCGATCTCCAGGCGCTTTCGTGCCACATCTGCATCCCGGACATGCACATGGAAGAAAGCGAACGCGTCCTCAAGAATATCCGCGACATGCTGGCGCGCGATTTTCAGATCACGCACACGACGATTCAGTTTGAGCGCGCCGGTTTGCCGGCCGAGACGGGACTGTACATGCCCGCGCCCGTGCGCCGCTCGACGCAGTAGCGTTCGATAGTGACCGGGTTTCGGGTTGCGCGTTAATTGGACTTTAGTTCGCAACGCGTACGGAAGAGTCCGGCTCCGTTGGTCGCTCCGGATACGATGCTGTTGTCATCGTGCGATTCGGGGTTGTCTCTGGTATGAAAACCTGCCTCACCTTGGGTCTATTGTTTGCGCTTGCTTGTCCTCATTTCAAGCATCCTGAAAGCAACTCCGCAAATGCCTCGGTCGAGACTGACGGCACTTTCGATATTACTGTCGATGCACATGAAGACACCCCGCAGAGATTTCTGGACGACAACTACGATGTCGGTTCCACCGATCCACGCGATACTGACTTCATCAGCCTCGACAAAGCCCGGGCTGGACACTTAGATGCAATCTTCTTTTCTATTTGGGCCTATCCTGCAAAGTACAAAGGCCATTTTGGGCAACGAACACTCGATTTGATTGATTCCGTATATTCGCAGGCAGAGCGCCACCCGGATCGAATGATGATGTGCTTTTCGGTTGAGGACATTCAGCGTGCCCACAACCAAGGCAAACTGGCGGCCCTTTTGGGTATCGAGGGTGGCCACTCCATTGAGAACGATCTGGGAATGTTGCGCGACTTTTACCGGCTCGGCGCGCGCTATATGACGCTTACGTGGAACAACACGAACGAGTGGGCAGACTCGAGCGGAGACACCGGGGAGTCCGATGTCGTGCATCACAACGGCCTAACCGCATTTGGTCGAGCGGTCGTGCTCGAAATGAACCGGCTTGGAATGATGGTCGATATTTCTCATGTCTCAGACAAGACGTTTTGGGATGTACTTGCTGTCACCAAGGCGCCCGTTATTGCGTCCCATTCGTCATCCAGGGCCCTCGTTGATATTCCCCGCAACCTAAGCGATGACATGCTCCGTGCCGTTGCTCGTAACGGAGGGGTTGTGAACGTAGCGTTCGCGGGTAGTTTTGTCGACAACGACTTCAACAGTGAAGCGTACGCTCAACACCTGCGAATGCTGGCCGCTGCTGAGGAATATAACGCTAAACGGCGCGCCGCTTCTTTACCTGTCTCACCGGAGGAAACGCAGCGGTTTGAAGTCGAATGGCTCGGAAAAAACAAAATCCCCAGAGTGCCTTTGAAGTCGCTCATTGACCACATAGATCATGTCGCACAGGTCGCTGGAATCGATCACGTCGGTCTTGGATCTGATTCCGACGGAGTCGACTTCTTGCCACAGGACATGGATAGTTCTGCGGATTTGCCGAAGATTAGGCAAGCCCTTTTGGAGCGCAACTATAGTCCCGACGATGTCAACAAGATCATGGGAGGGAACATGCTTCGAGTGTTTCTTGCCGTCGAACGAGCGAGCCGCGGGTTGCAAACGCCGGTCAATTCCCGATAAGTCGAGTTGTTGGAAATTGGGTAGTTACCTGTGGTTCACGGGCTGATGCGGCGACGAGAACGCGGCGCGGGTTGGCAGCGCGGGCAAAAATAACTGCTGCGCCCGGCAACGATCGCGCGTTGGATCAGCCCATCGCCGCGGAAGCACTTCTTGCCCTTGCGCTGATAGACGCGATGGCGCTGTTGAAACGATCCTCGCTGGCCCTCGGAGTCCACGTAATCAGAGACCGACGAGCCGCGCATTCGAATGGCTTCCTCGAGCACCTGGCGCACCGCGCGATGAAGGCGGCGCAGCTCGGTGTCCCTCAGATTTGCACCGAGGCGCATCGGATGAATCCGCGCGCGCCAAAGGCTTTCGTCGGTATAGATATTTCCCATGCCGCGCAGGACGCGCTGATCGAGCAGCAGGGCCTTGATTCGCGCGCGCCGCCCCCGCAGTTGCGCGACAAACTCCGCTTGAGTTGCTTCGAGCGGGTCGAGGCCGAGTTTGCCGAGAGCAGCTTCCTGCGTGCCGGCGGAAAGGATTCGCATTTTGCCGAAGCGGCGAATGTCGGTGTAACGAAATTCGCGGCCGTCGTCGAGCGCGAAGAACACATGGGTATGCGGCGCTACGGGCGCTTCGGAAGGGCCGACGACGATTTGCCCGGTCATGCCCAGATGAATCAGCAGCGCGAAACTTACCTGGCTTCCGGTTGAGGCTTCGAGTTCAGCGACGATGAATTTTCCGTGCCGCCGCACGCTGTTGATGCGGCTGCCGGGCAGGTCGCGTTCGAGCGCGGCCGGGTCTTCGATGAAGTCCACTTTGCCGAGGCGCACGGTGAGTATCCGCCGTCCCGGCAGGACGGCCCGCAGGCCGCGGACAACGGTTTCGACTTCAGGAAGTTCGGGCACGGATCGTCAGATGCGCGGCCGCTCTACCGCGATTCGGATTTTGAGCTTTGACTTCGAGCGCCCGTCCGCCTGCAAACGCGGGCTTAGGGTAAAGGAATGCCCGGCGAGGCAACGATGCCGGCCATCCGGAGGATTTCCGCGTACTCCTCATCGGTGAGCGGGCAAATCGTGAGCCGAGTGTTCTTGAGGAATTTGATCTTTCGCAGCAGGCGATCGTCGCGCAGTTCTGCCAGCTTGACCACACGCGGCAGCCGCTCGATCGCGCGGAGATCCATTACCATCTTCTTCGACTCCGAATCCTCGGGATCGGGGTAGGGATCGCGGGTGACCTCGGCCAGTGCGTAGAGCGAGTGCTCTGGCTTGCCGTGGTAGCACAGGGTACGGTCGCCCTTGTGGACCTGTTTGAGCTGCCGAGCGGCGTCGGGGCGGCTTCCGGCGTGCCTCCACATCTCCTTACCCTTCACGAACAGGGTATCCCAGTGGTAGACCCGGGGGTCAACTGCCAGCAGCCAGCGCCTTGGTTTTGGGGGAGCTTGCGTCATCCGTCGAGAAGTGCCGCGCGCACTATACACGCAAGGATAAAATAAATGGAAGCCCTCTCTATAAGATTTTGAGGGAGATTTTGGGAGGAGTTGCTGTAACGGCACCCTTCGGGAGGCAGGCCCGCCTGGGTCGGCTATCCTATGTCCACGAATACGTCGTCGCCGCGGACCTCGACCGGATAGCAATCGACCCCGATGGACGCGTTTTGCACCACTTTGCCGGTGGTAACGTCGTACTGCCAGGCGTGCCAGGGACAGGTAACTACCGTCCCTTCCAGCTCGCCCTCGCCTAGCGGGCCGCCTTCGTGGGCGCATACACTATTGATAGCATGGAACTTACCCGCGACGTTGGCGATCGCAATGGCCTGGCCGCCTACCTGGAATTCATATACTTTCCCTGCAGGGATGTCGTCTTTCCGCGCCGCGCGCACAAAAGCCATGCTTCACCTCTCTCTTCAGTGCTCAACCCCGCCCGTTAGTGGCCGGGCGTGCCAGCCGGGTGGTGATAGGTCTTTTCCCCCGCCTCGATCCGGACTGCCAGCCGGTTCTGCGGCGGCGGAAGCGGGCACGTCGTGTACGGATTATAGGCGCAGGGAGGATTATAGGCCTGGTTGAAGTCGAGGACGACCTGGCCATCCTTCGGCGGACCAGCATCCAGAAAGCGGGACGCGGCGTAGGTTTCGTGGCCGCTGGTCAAGTCGCGAAAAACCACGGAAAGGCCGGACGCGTCGGCTTCAGCGTCGAGCCGCAGCTCCTGCCCATGCAGCGAAAAGACGGCGTAGCCCGCAATCGTATCCTGCAGCGTGTCGCCCATCACGTTCTGGATTTCAATCTGTTTCGGTTTGTCGTACGGCACGTACCGCGCGGTTACGCGATAGGATTCGTCCACGGGGAACCAGCGCGTTCCGGTGAAATCCTTGCGCAGGCGGCTATTCTTGTCCCGCAGGCGGATCGTGTACCGGTCGCCGCTGGAATGAACGTAGAGCGTGAGATCGCCAATTGCGAGCTGGTCGGAATTCGAATCGGAATGCATCTCCGCGGTTTCGGTCGGTTTGCCATTCAAGATGGCCCGCACGCCTGTTTTCACGTGGACGATCGTGCGCCCGGCGTGGAATTCGAAGCTGCCGGCGCTGGCCGGGGCGGAAGCAGGAAGAACGATGTCGTTGAGCGGACCCGATCCGAAAGTGTTTTCGCCTTCGTGCAGCCAGAAAAGACCGCTGACGGTGAGCCAGCCGGTGTCGGATTTCAGCTGCGCCTCATACGATTGCCGCCATTTTTCGACTGTTTGACGATAGCTTGGGCTGTCGGCGCGCGCCGCAAGCAAGATCGAAGCGGCGGCGATGCACAGCACCACCGCACCCGTGGTTTTCCATGCCGCGCGAACGAAGTTCATCGCCCCGCAGCTTGTGATTTGCTCGCGGCCGGCGCCTCGCCAACCTTTGCCAGCAGCTCCGCGAATTTTGCCTCGCGGTCTTTTTGGTCGAGCCCCTGATAGATGTCGGCGATCTGCGTGGCGTTCATGGAGCAAAACTTCGGCCCGCACATTGAACAGAACTTCGCCTCCTTGTAGAAATCATCGGGCAGCGTCTCATCGTGCATCGCCCGCGCGGTTTCCGGATCGAGCGACAACTCGAATTGCTTGTTCCAGTCGAAAAGAAAGCGCGCATAACTCAGAGCGTCGTCGCGATCGCGGGCGCCCGGCCTATGCCGGGCTATATCCGCAGCGTGCGCCGCGATTTTGTAAGCGATTACGCCCTGGCGCACATCGTCCGCGTTCGGCAATCCCAGGTGCTCCTTCGGCGTGACGTAACAAAGCATTGAGGCTCCGTGCCAGCCGATCATCGCCGCGCCGATGGCGCTGGTGATGTGGTCGTAGCCCGGGGCGATATCCGTGACGAGAGGCCCGAGCGTGTAAAACGGCGCTTCGTGGCACAGCTCGTTTTCCTTTTTCACCTGCAGCTCGATCTGATCGAGGGGGATGTGCCCGGGCCCTTCGATCATCACCTGCACGTCGTATTCCCAGGCTTTTGTCGTCAGCTCGCCCAGCACGCGCAGCTCGGAGAATTGCGCCTCGTCGCTCGCGTCGGCCAGGCATCCGGGACGCAACCCGTCGCCGAGCGAAAAGCTGACGTCGTGCTTCTGAAAAATCTTGCAGATGGCGTCGAAATTTTCGTACAGGAAATTTTCTTTCTTGTGGAAGCTCATCCATTGCGCGAGTAAGGCTCCGCCACGGCTGACGATTCCCGTGATGCGGTTCCGCACCAGCGGCAGAAATTCGCGCAGAACGCCCGCGTGGATGGTCATGTAATCCACGCCCTGCTCGGCCTGCTCTTCGATCACTTCGAGCATGATGTCGATCGTCAGATCTTCCGCGCGGCGCACGCGCGAGAGCGCTTCATAAATCGGCACGGTTCCGATTGGCACGGGCGAGGCATGGATTATCTCCTTGCGAATTCCAGCGATGTCGCCTCCGGTGGAAAGGTCCATCACTGTGTCCGAGCCGTAGTGCACGGCGCGGTGGAGCTTCTCGAGCTCGTCGTTCACGTGAGAGGTTGTGGCCGAATTGCCGATGTTTGCGTTGATCTTGCAGTAGAACGCCACGCCGATGCCCATCGGTTCGAGATTGCGGTGGTGAATGTTGGCGGGAATGATGGCGCGGCCGCGCGCTACTTCATCGCGGACGAGTTCCGGCGCGATCTTCTCGCGCGTCGCCACGTAGAGCATTTCCTCGGTGATCGCGCCCTTGCGCGCGTAGTGCATCTGCGAAAAGTTTCTCGCGCCGCCGTTCATCGCCGCGGCACGCTTCTCAATCCATTCGTCTCGCAAAGCCATTGGAACCTCCGATCGCAGGCGCCGCTGCTTCGCAGCTCGCGCTGACCGCGGCCATTATCGCACCGCGCTCCCCACGCGGCAACAACACACGCCCTTCGAGCATGTCAGCTAATTGACACCACTCCGCGCCGGCGGCCGAAACCGGCGCATCAATGAATTGGACTGAAAATTAATTGGGACACCGTCCCAATTAATTGCGGTCGATTTGCGGCGGCGGAGCACACGCAGGGGTGCGTGTGCCACCAAAAACAGGCGAGAAAATGAATTTGGGGCCGATTTGGAGTTATCGGGGGCGGTTGAATTCTCTACCGCCCTCGATGACGGTGCCGCCGCCCTGGGCTAGAAAGTGTATTTCAGAGCCACCTGTATCAGCCTGGGTGAGGCCGCGTTTATTACATGGCCGAAGAGCGAATTGTCCACGTCGCCGCTCACCGCCTGCGGTCCGAAGAATTGCACATGGTTGAAGACGTTGAAGGTCTCCAAACGGAACTGCAGCACATTCGTTTCACTGATATCGAAATTCCGCAGCAGCGCTAAATCCGTGTTGAACAAACCCGGTCCGGAAAAATACCGCCGCTTCACATCTCCGGGGGTGCCGATCGCGTTGTCCTGAAAGGCTGCGGGGTTGAAATAGACTAGTCCGTGGCCGCGCGGATTTGAATTGATGTCGAGCGCCTGACCGGTCGAGTCAGGCAGGTCCAGATATCGATTGTTAACGCCGTTCGGGCTGCTGCCCTGCAAGGAATTGTCGCCGTCCGTGCTCAGGGTAACCGGGAAGCCCGTGCCGATGCGGGTGATACCGGAAATCTCCCAGCCCTTTAGCAGATACTGAGCGTGGCTAGTGAGCCGTTCCAAGGGCGGTTGGTAGTCATAGGTTGCGACGAAGTTGTGCTTCATATTCCAGGCCGAAAGCCCGCGCGTGAAGTTGTAATCGAAGGGATCGACAACATCCGAAAGGGATGAGGCTTGATCGATGGACTTGCTGTACGTATATCCCAGCGTATAGGTAAGACGCTTGGATATGCCCTTTAAGCTCGCCTGCAGAGCGTTATAGCTGGAATTCCCGATGGTGCCTTCGTAGTCGTCATTCCCGAAGTAATTTCCCGCCGCCACGTTGTTGATGAAACTCGTATCCAATCCTCCGCGCGTACCCTGAAGCGGCGTGCCTGCCGGATAGCTGATCCCACCGAATGTGAAAGGTTCAGCGAGGTTGTAAGTGGTATTCTCACCGCCCGGACCGCAAGACTCTCCCGCCGTCAGTACGCCCGGCTGATCGAGGGCAATGCAAAGAGCCGGAGTACCCGGATCCGCAGAATATACGAGGGGCAAATGATGGCCTTGGGAACCGACGTAGCTCAGACTCAGAACGTTCTGACCGGGAAGTTGCCGTTCAATCGACAGGAAATAATTCTCTGTATACGGATAGGTATCGTTCGGAGTCGGAGCGGTCATGCCCGACTGCGGGTTGTAGACGCCATCGTAAACGATGCTTGAATTCGGATGGCGGGCCGTAGCGCCGAGAGGAGGGAACGGAAGGGGATACGGAGTTATTCCGGGCGTGCCGTCGGCCAAATCGTAAGGCGCGGCAAACAGACCGTTATAAACCGTATCGCTCAACCCGTAGGGAGGCTGAGGCTCGTCAATGCCTATCGAATTGCCCTCGATTATCGAGGTAAAGACGCCATAGCTTGAACGGATGCTGGTTTCTCCGGGTCCCCCGAAGACCCTTCCTAGAAACCCGTCGCTGAAGTTCGGGGAATACGCCATGCCGATGCGCGGAGAATAGCGAATCTTCTCGGGAACTAGGGTGTTCGGGACGTGCGGGTCGGTTGGGTAAACGAGCCCGGGAAACGCGTTGGGATACACGACCGATTGTTCGCCGGGAACAAAGGTCGGAACCTGGTTGTATTTTTCCGACCAATACCGCATGAGCTCCATGCGCAGCCCATAGTTGAATGTAAGATTTGACTTGATGCGCCAGGAGTCCTCTCCGTACCAGCCCGCATACCTGTGGCGCGGATAATAATGCCGCGAGTCTTGTTGGTTAAATTGATTCGGCGCTCCGACGAGGAAGTCGGCGAAGTCGCTGCCCGTTTCGTAGCCGTCGAATATGAAGGTGCCATTGAATTCAGCATCCGGATTCACGTTGACCTGCTCGAAACTCACTTCGAGTCCGAACTTGAGCGTGTGATTGCCGATGACTTTGGAGAGGCTGTCGCTCGCCACGAATGTATTGTTGCTTTGTTGTACGTTGGTGATGGGCAAGCCCATCACGAACTGACCCTGGAAGACCACATTTTCGACCCCCGCGATTTCAGGGGCCAAAGGGTAGATGCCGGCCGTTCCCGCGCCGGTCACGAAACCCTGAGAAGCGTAGCTAACGCCCAGCCCGCCCTCTGGCTGGCCTACCACGTTGGAGCTTCTCATGTAGCTAAAATGAGCTTCGTTTACCGTATTCGAGCTGAACGTCTTCGTGTTGCTCACACTGACCAATTGGGAACGGCCAAAGTTCAAACCCGCGAAGCCGGGAATCGTCGCGCCACCCTGTCCGCTCGGAAATGGATTGCTCAGCCTATAATCATCGTAGAAGTAGTACTCGGAAAAACTTCCCCAGCGCCCGGTGTTCTGGTCCGAACGAAAACCCAATTTGTCGTCGCGGACCCTCTCATCCTCCTCGCCCGCAAACGTCGAAGGGCCGTCATTGGGTTTGGGAATATACTGCAACAAGTTTCGCGCGGGAGCTGCCCAGGCTGTCGTTGGAAAAGTGAGCGTGGGAAAGACGCATCGGGAAGTTGATGCGCATGTCGAGGGGTACGTATTGTTCGGGTTATTCAGTGTTGGCTCTCCGGCGGTGTAGTAATAGGGTTCACCGCTGGAAACCGGATAGCCCAGCGAACTTTGGAGCTGCGCCGCCAGACCAGCTCCGGTGACGGCAAAAGGCTGCGCGCCTGGCGGGGCCATTTCCGTGGCCAGATCGGAGAGATCGCCGGAACGGTCGGCGAGAGATGGCACGGAGACTTGTCCCGTATCCAGGCCTTCGATCGTCCGCGTCCCTTGATAGTCCCCGAAAAAGAAGACCTTCTGTTTCTTGATCGGGCCGCCCAGCGTGCCACCGTATTGATTCTGTATATAGGTGTCTCTTACAGGAGAAAAGTAGGCCCTCGAATCGAGATCGGTGTTGCGGAGAAAGTCGAAGCCCTCGCCGTGAATGCGGTCCGTCCCGCTTTTGGTTACCACGGTCACGATGCCGCCAGCATAGTTACCATATTCCGGATCGAAACTGTTGGTCAGCACGCGGAATTCGTCAATGGAATCCAGATTCGGGACGATACTGGTTCCGCCGTTCATCTCCTCTTTGACGTCGGACCCGTTGACGAGAAAACCGTTGGCGTCTTCGCGCTGGCCGCTAATTGATTGGTTCCCGGCGTTCAAGTCGCCGGAAGGCGGGATCGCCGTCGTGACGCCGGACATCACGACGGCGTCACCCGTCTGCGTTGTCATCGGCACGATTCCGGGTTGAAGCGCCAGCAGATCGGTGAAGCTCCTTCCGTTCAGGGCCACAGCGGTCATCACCGGCCCGTTCACAACGTCGCCCATTTGCGTGCTTTGAGTCTCTACTTGCACTGCCGCTTCTGCCTGGACGGTAACTTGCTGACTTTGATCGCCCAACTGGAGGCTGATGTCCGCCTGAAGTTTTGTGTTTACGTCAATCGTCAAGCCCGTCCGCTTATAAGGCTTGAATCCGCCTTGGGAAACCTCGACCGAATACTGTCCCACGGGAAGGATCGGGAACGTGTAGACGCCCGCTGAGCTGCTCTGCGTTGTCTGCGACACTTTGGTCGCGGTATTGGTAACGGTTACCGTCGCGCCGGGAACTACCGCGCCCGTCGGATCTTGCACGGTGCCAGAAATACTTCCCGCTCCGCTTTGCGCCTGCGCATTTGCTCCGCAAAAGCACACGAGAAGGGCAAGGACCCCTACCGAAATCCAAATAAGCCGAAAGTCCCGAAATTTTTCTTGCACTTTCATTCCTGCTTCCTTGAATCCCGTGGGCCCTGCGCGAAGGAAGGAACTCCCCGGAAGCTCCGCCAGCCGTTCGAAAGCCTCACCATCCCGCTCCCAAATTATCGGCCGCAATGGTGCGGAACAAGTGATCTTTCGGCCATTTGTTAGCGGTAGATAGACTGGTGGCGAGCGAAACGTCTGCGGGAAGCAGCGCCTAGTTTATTGATCCACCAAGGCTTACGGCTAGCGCGCGGTTTCGAGCGACCGCTCAATAGCGATGCGCACGAGCTGCGCTCGGGTCCGCACGCCCGTTTTCTCGAACAATCGCTGCAGGGTTGCCTTTACCGAGCTCTGCGACGCCGCAATCTTGTGAGCGATCTCCTTGTTGGTGAGGCCTTCGAAAACGCTGCGTAGAACCTGCAGTTCGCGCTGGGTCAGGGGCGCCTTCGCTTGCAGACTGGGCTCATCATTCGCCACGGTATCGGAAGGGACGGCTCTGGAATCCATCCACTCCCCCCCGCGGGCAACGTGTCGAATCGCCTCGAGCAGCATCGCCGGCGAGTTGTGTTTCAGAAATATTCCCGACACCCCGAGATTTCGTGCCATGGTGACGTCCAAAGGAATCATACCCGCCGTAACCATCAGAATCTTACCGTTGTAGCCCGCCTGAATCGCGCGCGCAACAAAACCGGTGCCTGTTTCTTCCCCCAGATCGAAATCGAGCAATACGACATCCACCGCGGTTCGAGAAAGCACTTCGATCGCCTCGGCCGGCGTCCCACACTCAGCGACGGTCTCAAAATCCGGCTCGGTCACGAGCAGGCGGCGCAGGCCTTCACGAAACAACACGTGATCGTCAAGCAGTAAGACTCGTAGGCGTTGCATCATTCCCCTGTGCAAGCTCCGTCGCGGTAGCCAACTCCAGGACAAACGAGCATCCCGGGTGCCGTGGGTCGTGCCGCAGATCACCCCGAAACGAACGCATGAAGGCGCGCGACAAATAGAGGCCCAGGCCCGTGGCGTCCGCGCCCTTTTGCAGGGGCTGAAAGATTTTCTGATCGGACGGAATGCCTGGTCCGGTATCCGTAAATCGGATCGCGACTCCGTCCGTCCTCGGGGCGACGGAAAGCTCAATCACCTTTTGCGTCACCGGCTCGAGCGCGCGCTGGCTATTCTTCGCCAGATTCAGCAGAACCTGCATCAGACTGTGGCGGTCCGCCTGAATAAGAGCGAGTTTCTCCGGAACGTTCCAACGAAGTTGGATGTCGGACTCCTCGCACATCTGCTCAAGGACGATCCGAAAATCAGTCAGGGCTTCGCCCAAATCCATGCTGCTCGACTCGGAAACGCCGACGCTTCGCTTAAGTTCGAGAGAAGCGATTTTGCTGAGCGTCTCGACCAAGGACCCCAGCGCCTCGAAGTCTTGATCGCCCTTCAACGAACCCTTGCGCACCAGGTTCTCATGCATCACACCGATGGCGCCGCAAACATTTCTGATCTCATGAGATACCGCAGCGACCAAAATCCGCGATCCGGCGAGAAGCTGCTGCAGGCTTGCCTCCTCGCGCTCACGTAGATGTTCGGAAGTATCCACCGCCATCGCCGCAAGCCGAGGTCCGGCCGGCGTGCTGTACGTGGAAAAGAAAACGTCAGCCAAGAAGACCTCGCCATTGTCCCGTTGTCCGCGAGTTTGCATCTCCGTGCGAAAGATCTTCGTGGTCTCGTTGCCTGAAGGGATTGATCCCAGCGCCGGAATATAGCGCGCGATGCTCTTGCCTGAAAGCGAGCCGTTGGTCACACCGAGCAAGCGATGGGCTGCCGGATTGCCGAGGAGAATCTCCCCGTCCGCTGTCATCGTCAGGATCGCGGCAGGACTGCTCTCGATGAGAAACTTAAGCTGCTCCTCGGCGGCTTGTTGAACCGCGAGGCCTTTCTTCTCGCGGTGGTAACTCTTCGTCAGGCTTAGCGACAGCATTCCCGTGACGGCCAGAGTCAGGAATATCAATACATCTCGCGCCAACTCCATTTCCATCGGGAACGGATCAAGCCTGTCTGACAGTAGAGTGCAGAAGAAAGCGGCCAGGAGCACTTGCCACCACTCAAGAACCGTTCCCAGCAGGACCAACGGGAAGATATAGAGAAAACCGAGTGTTGCATTGATCTCCACTCGCCAATCCGTGATCGCGATAAGGAGGATCAGAACCGCGGCGTACGCCACGGCGGCGCGCGCACTCCAATGGAAGAGTCTACGAATCATGGACTAGGTCTTCGCTTTAATCATATACCGCAGGAGGCTCGCACGGGAGGGCGGACCTAAAGAAGCTCACAAGCGGGTGGCGATCATTTTGCCTTTGAACTGATTTCAACTGAGCCCGCCATGCTCCAATCCTCGTCGACCATCCAACTCAATCATGTGATTACTTACATCGGCCCGCTACGCCGCCAATCTACTTGTGTTCGGGAATATTTCGGCCGTTTTCCCGGAAGAGGTTCGCGGCAACCGGATGAAACGCCCAATCGCTTTGCTTCGAAGTGGTCTCGCGCGGAAGTGTGACGGGGTGTCCTCCATAAGTCCCGGCTGCAGCCGCAGCTTGGTCGTAAACCTTTGTGAAAGATGTCTTCTTGGAGTCTCTATCCAAGATCCGCTGGACCTTGGCCTGAAGCTGCGCGAAGACGAGCTTGGCATCCGCGGATGCGTCCAGAGTCTCAAAGTTGAACTCCACGCTGAGCCTGTCGAATTCGGCCAGGAGCGCCGCCTGATAGCTGCGAAAGTTTTCGTACATATCCTGGCCCGGAAATACGTCCATGCCGGATTCCCAGTAGTCGAAGCCCCGCGAAAAAATCACCCGCGGAATCAGCTGCTCCACGTCCAGTCGCAGGTAGAAGACCGCATCGGGCACCAGCGCCGCGCTGTAGATGCCGCGAATCCAGCCTGCATCCATCCCGCGGACGATTGCCCGGGCCATCAACGAATAAATATAGCGGTCCGTCAGGACGATAAAGCCGGCTCGGAGCGCGGGTATCATTTCGTTCTCCAACCGGTCCACAAAATCCGTTGCGTAAAACAGGCTCTGCGTCACGCGCCCGAGATTGTTGCCCTCTTTCGCGCGGCGAATTCCTTCGCCGGCAAGCAGCGAGCGCGTCATGCCCGTATCCAAGACGGCATGGCCCAGTTCCTCGAGCCAGGGCCTCAACATGTTGATCTGAGTTGAGCGTCCTGCTCCGTCAGTTCCTTCGACGACAATCAGCTTGCCGGCGAGATCGGAGAGCTTCATGCCCGGCAGCAGCTTTCCATAGGTTTGTCTCATGGTCGTACCCTTAACTCCTTCGCCCTTTCGAGATGTGTTCTGACGATCTGACGAACCTGCGCCTGCTGCACCTCGACCGGCAGGGTGGCGTCAACGACGGTCAGGCCGAATTCGGGAATCATTTTTTCGTATTCGTCAACGATTCGCCCCTGAAACAGACGGAAGCTCTCGGTGGGGTCGTCGCTAAGACCGATATCCAGCCCCGCCTCGTAGAATTTGAATCCATCCCGCCCGGTTACCAGGCGCCCGATGGCCGTTTCCAGTGGGACGCGGAAATAGAAAGCCACGGCCGGTTTTGCCGCGAAGCCGTAGAGATCGCGAACCCACTGACGGTCCATGCCGCGGGCCACATCTCGCGCAAAGGCCGTATAGATGTACCGGTCGCAGAGAACCACGGCGCCAGCCTTTAACAGCGGGAGTATGCTGCGCTCGATGCGATCGGCGAAATCGGTGGCATGAATCAGTGAGAACGTCGCGGGAGTCAGCATCTTCTTTTTCTTGCCCAGTTTGGTGGTGTCTTTCACCAGCTCGGAAGAGTTCCACTGGCTGAAAACTACGCCGTAGCCCTTTGATTCGAGCCACTTATGAAGAAGACTGAGCTGCGTTGACTTGCCCGAACCATCGATGCCCTCGACGACGAAGAGCCTTCCGGGAAGACTCGGATCGCCGTTATGCCGCAGACGCGGCGCGGACTCCTCGATCGGATAGAAAACCTCAAACGGCCCAATGCGCATATTGCTACCGGTGTTCATAGGCCTCTCCTGTGCCCGAACGAATCTGTGCCGAAAATGCAGACACCTAGATTGTGTGTTGGGTTTCCGGTTGGCTGCGGACGTCTGTCCCGGAGGACGCCCATACTATCCTTCAATTTGAGCTTCCCTGCAGCAGTAATTTCGGGTCTTGTGTCGCGGACCTAGAACTGGCTGGGTTCGCCGCCCGCCGATCGCAAAGGTTCACGCCACCTACTGCTTGCGCTGCGTCGCCGGTCTGCCTAAGATGAAATCGTGACTCGATACTCCAGCTGGGATAAATTTTTTGAGGGGGACATTTGGGACTTCTGAGATCAATTCTGGCAATTTCGCTGCTCGTCGCGCAGCTCACCGCAGCCGCTCCGAGTAATCTGGCGCGAGCGGCGCAGCCGAAGTCGGCGCCCACGCCGGCGCCGCAAGCGAAGGACAGCGTTTACGAGACGACGCAAGACAAGGGATATCGCTTCGATCGCGGCGGATGGATTTACGTACACCTGGAAGGCTCGCCGCACGACATCGGCTACCAGCATGGATATCTTCTCGCGCCCGAGATTTCGGACGCCTTCGCTGGGGTTCGATTGGAAGCGACGCACAACACAGGGCGCGACTGGGAATTTTTTCGCCGCGCCGCGCGCGAAATGCTGTGGCCCAAGATCGATCCCGAATATCAGGCCGAGCTGCAGGGAATCGTGGATGGCTTGCAAGCGAACAAAACCAAGCTCGATCTCGACGACATCGTCGCGCTCAACGCATTTCAAGAGCTGGCCGATTATTACGTGCCGTGGCTCGACGCGCAGACCCGAACCTGGATTCCGCCGCGTCCGGAGACTCCCGGCCACTGCAGCGCGTTTGTCGCCACCGGTAGCTGGACGAGAGATCATCAGATCGTGATGGCGCACAGCAACTGGACGAGCTACATGGATGGAGAGCGGTGGAACATCATGTTCGACATTGTTCCACAGTCCGGCTATCGCATGCTCATGGACGGCTTTCCGGGCGTGATTGCGAGCGACGATGATTTTGGCGTCAACACCGGCGGGTTAATGATCAGCGAGACGACCATCGGCTACTTTCACGGCTGGGACCCCAACGGCAAGGCTGAATTCGTTCGCGCGCGCAAGGCGATGCAATACGCCGGCTCGATTGACGACTACGTGAAAATCATGCTCGACGGGAACAACGGCGGCTATGCCAACGACTGGCTGCTCGGTGACCGTAAGACCGGCGAAATTGCCAGATTCGAGCTTGGCTTGAAGCACACCAAAGTCTGGCGCACGAAGGATGGGTACTACTCCGGCGCGAATTTTCCAAGCGATCCCGATTTGATCAAGGATGAAACCACCTACGATCCTAACGACAGCTCCAGTGGACCGAACGCCCGCAAGATTCGCTGGGATCAGCTCCTGAACGGCAACAAAGGAAAAATTGACACGACGCTGGCCGAAATCTTCCTCGCGGATCACTTTGACACTTATACGAAGAAGGAAGGGGCTAACCGCCGCACGCTCTGCGGCCACGGCGATACGATGGCAGAAACCACGCCAGGATCGGGCGCCAAGCCCTTCGAACCATTCGGCGCCGTTTCGGGAAAGGTGATGGACAGCCGGATGGCCCAGGCGATGGACTTTATTGCGCGAGCTGGGCACCCCTGCGGGATCAAATTCGACGCGGCGAGTTTCCTCGCCGGCCATCCCGAATATTCATGGGAGTCGCCGGTGCTGCGCGACATGGACGCCGGACCCTGGACCGAATTTCGCATCGGCCAACACATGGCGCCGCCCGCGCAGTGATGCCGGATCGCACCGTTATTGGCCGCTATCGGCACGAGGAAGTTGATGTGCCGGATGATATCGAATAGGCCGCAGCATCCCTGCTGGGAACTGGCAACTTGGGGGTGATGATGTTACAAAAAAAGAGACTGCAGGGGTGGGCTTGTGCCGGATCCGTGCGCTTCAAAAGGATGCAAAGCAACAGTGCCAGCGGGACTCGCTGCTGTGCACATGTGTATTCTTCACTTCACTTTGTTCATCGAACAGGAATGCGCCGAGATGCGCCGCGAAACGTCGCTGAGCAAGCAAACTCAAGAACGGCAGGTCGAATTCATGAACAAAATCGCCGACCGCGGCGAGATGCTTGTTCATGTGTCCATGAGCGGTTTTCCGATGAGCGATGAACTGAAGGCCCGCATTCTCAGCACGCTACTTACGCTAATGAATTGCCGCGAGAACATGGACCGCGCCGCGATGCGGCAGTCGGCTCTCCGCCGTTTCGCGGGTTAAGACTCCCCTCAAAATTCAAGAGTTTGCTTACGCGCTGACGTAACGCGCGTAGAGCGAACGCGCGACGGCGGGGTCCTGCGTGCCCTTGACGATGGCGCGGCCGTCCGCAAAGACCGTCAATTCGTAAGGCGGAATGCGGCACCGAAGGAGAAAGTCGTTGCCGCGGACCTCGGCTGCAGCGGCGGAGCTGAGTCTGCGGCTGAGCTCGCCGAGATCGAGCCGCCGGCTGCGTTCGTGGATCTGCACCGAATCGCGCCCGCACATCGTAATGTGCGGCTGGGCGTGGCCATCGAGAAAGGTGAATTCCCGGCGGCCGCAGGCACGGCAGTGAGGGTTACGAGCGACGCGGATGGATTGAAATTTTCCTGACCACACGTCGCAGGAAACCAGGCGCCCAGTGAGCGCTTCCGGCTTGTCGGCGAGAAACTTGATTGCTTCGGTCGCCTCGATCGACGCGATCACACCCGCGGCGGCGCCCAGCACCCCGGCAGTGTCGCACGTGGCTTCGTTTCCAAATGCTGAGCCACTCTGCGAAGCTTCCTCGCCGCTTTCGACCAGGCAGGCGAGACAAGCCGTGTGGCCCGGACGAATCGTCATGGTGACGCCGGAGCTGCCGACCGCCGCGGCGTAAATCCAGGGAATGCCGAGCGAAATGGCCGCGTCGTTCACCAGGAATCGCGTTTCGAAGTTGTCGGTTCCGTCGAGAATGATAGGAAAGCCCGAGAGGAAATCGGCGGCGTTCTTTGGAGTGAGATCGGCAACAATTCCTTCGATCGCGACATCTGAGTTGATGGCGCGCAAACGGCGCTCGGCGGCAACGGCTTTGGGCAGCGCGTCACGGGCATCGGCTTCTTCAAATAGCGTCTGGCGCTGCAGGTTCGAAGGCTCGACAAAATCGCGGTCAATGATGCGCAGGCGCCCGATTCCCGCGCGAACCAGCAGGTTCGCGACCACGGTGCCAAGCGCGCCGCAACCAACCAGTACGGCGCTCGCTTGAAGGAGTTTCTCCTGGCCGGGTTCGCCGATTCCCGCGAACAGAATCTGGCGCGAATATTTTTCGTATTGCTCGCGTTTCATCCGTTTGTTTCCGAGTTCGAACCCATGATAGCGCCTTTTCGCACGGATCAGGCAACGCGGCTATGCTAACCTTCCTTCTTAGTTCGTGGGGCGAATGAAAATCCCTCGCAAATCATCGTGTTTCCGTGCCGGTTTGGTCTCCGGGACCGCTGCATGGGGCGTCGGGGCAGTCGCATTTTTCCTTCTCTCGCTCGCACCCATTCGCGCGCAGCAGGCGATCATAGAAGGCCAGCTCGTGAAGGAAATCCGCGTGGTGGACGAATCGGGCGCTGCCGTCACGGCGAAGATACCGCCGCTTCCGCTCGAAGGCGGAAAGCCATTCGATTTTGCGGCCGAACGCGAAAGTCTCCGCGACCTGTACCGGCTGGGCGATTATTCCGATATTCGAGTGAACGCCGCAGCCGAAGCAGGTGGTTTGCGCGTGGATTTCATCGTACGGCGAAATTTCTTCAACAACGTGGTTCGCGTCGAAGGCCTGAAAGAGCCACCGAACGAGCCTGCCGCTTTGGCGTCCTTGCGCCTCAACTTAGGCGAGCCATTCCGCGACAGTGCGGTCCGCGAGGCGGTGGATCGCCTTGCGACCGCGCTCCACGATGACGGGCTTTACCAGGCGAAGATCACGTGGGCGCTTATTCCTCACGAAGACACGCGCCAAATGGACGTGACGGTGACGGTTGATCCTGGCCTGCGCGCTCTGATCGGCGACATCGCGATTGACAATCAAACGCCCTACCCCGACGCCCAACTGCTCCACCGCTCGAAGATCTCGAACAAGGTTGAAATGACGGCTGCGCGCCTATCGCGCGGTTCGGACAAGCTGAGGAAATTCCTCGTCAATCAGGGTTATCTGGGCGCGAGTGCTTTGATTACGGTGCAAACGTATGACCCGCAATCCAATCGCGTGCCGCTGAAGCTTACCGCGGAGACCGGTCCGCGGGTGCGCATCGAGATCGCCGGCGCGCGCTTGAGCAAGGGCAAACAGCGGAAGCTGCTCCCGGTCTTCGCCGAGGGCGCGGTGGACGATGACCTGCTGCAGGAGGGCCGGCGGAATATTCGCGACTACCTGCAGAGCCAGGGTTATTTCGACGCGGACGTTCAGGTGAGTTCGCAGTCGAGCGAGAAGCCCGTCGAGCGGGTGATTCACTACGACATCACGCGCGGCGATCGCTTCCGCCTGGCGGGCATCGGCTTCCAGGGAAACAAGTATTTCGGCAATGGTTTGCTTTCGCGCAGACTGCTTCTTCAGACGGCTTCGTTCGCTTCCAGCGGCCGCTTCAGCCAGCAATTGTTGCGCGGGGACACCGATTCGATCCGCGGCGTGTATCTTTCCAACGGTTTTCGCGATTGCCAGGTCACGTCCACGGTGGACGACCATTATCGCGGCAAGAAAAACAATTTGTTCGTTTCCTTTCATATCGTCGAAGGGGCGCAGACTCGCATCGCCGATTTGCATCTCGATGGCAACCACGCGATCTCGACGGGCGAACTGCTTGGCGCCACCGGGTCAACCAAGGGCGAGCCCTATTCGGAATCCGGAGTGGCGAGCGATCGCAACAATATTCTGGCCCTGTACTACAACGAGGGGTTTCCCGAGGCGGCATTCCACGAGGATGTTCTTCCCGGCAGCACTCCGACTGAGGTCAGCCTGGTCTACCACGTGACCGAAGGAAGGCAAATCGAGGTTTCCAAGGTACTGCTGACCGGCTATCAGTTCACCAGACCGGGAATTATCAGGCGCCAGGTGGAAATCGAGCCCGGGGGCCCGCTGCGCGAAGGCGATGTCGCAAAAACCCAGAGGCAGCTCTACAACCTCGGCGTCTTCAACCGCGTGCAGATTGCCCCGCAAAATCCCGACGGCACCGATCCGGAAAAAGCGGTGGTGGTCGAGATGCAGGAAGGACTGCGCTATACGATCGGCTATGGTTTCGGATTCGAAGTGCAGCGAATCGCGGGAGGCAGCACCAATCCCAACGGGACCACGATCGGCGCGAGCCCGCGCGGCATTTTCGAAATTGCCCGGAACAACATGTTCGGGCGGGCGCAGACTCTGACCTTCAAGGCGCGCGTAAGCAGCCTCGAGTATCGAGTGGCGCTCGACTACAGCGCGGACGATTTTTTCGCCGACCGGCACTTTAGCCTACAGCTCATCGGATTCGCGGATAAGACTCAGGACGTGGACACATTCACTTCCACGCGTTTCGAGGGGGGAGCGCAAGTCGCCGAAAAGCTGTCAACTTCGAGCTCGCTAATCTATCGCTATTTCTATCGTCGCGTGAAGGCTTCCAATCTGGTCTCGACGATCAACGAGGAACAAATTCCCCTGCTGAGCCAGCCGACGCTGGTCTCCGGATTTGGGGTGACCTACACACGGGACCGCCGCGATGATCCGGGAAACGCGACGCGAGGCACATTCAACACCGTTGACGTGAGCGACGCGATCGAATCAATCGGGTCGAGCGCCAATTTCTTTCGCGGCTACTTTCAGAATTCATCATTCCACTCATTTGGGCGCGCGTTCGTGTTCGCGCGTTCGGTCCGGTTCGGCGTCGAGGTGCCTTATGGAAACACGGTGGAGGGCAACAACGCGCCATTCAACCCATCACAGTGCACGGCCCCTCCGCCGGCTTTCACGCCGTCGGTAATTCCACTGCCGGAGCGGTTCTTTGCGGGCGGCGGCACGTCATTGCGGGGGTTCGGGCTGAACCAGGCCGGTCCACGCGATCCCTGCACAGGGTTTCCCATCGGCGGCCTGGCGTTGCTGATATTCAACCAAGAGCTGCGCTTTCCGATGAAGCTGCCGATCGTGGGGAACCGACTGGGCGGCACGATCTTCTACGATGGCGGCAACGTCTACGACGATATCAACCACATCTCGTTCAGGTGGAAAGCGCCCTCGATTACGGATCTCAACTATTTTTCGCACACGGTGGGTTTTGGTTTGCGCTACCCGACGCCGATTGGACCGGTGCGCGTGGACTTCGGCTATCAGCTCAATCCGCCGTACTATCAGGCTACGGTCATCCCGCCCGGCGGGACGGTCGGCGTGCTCCAGACTCTGCGGCTGCCGCATTTCGGGTTTTTCTTCAACATAGGGCCGATCTTCTGATGCGCTACGTCCACCTCATTTTCGTCTGTACGTTTTGCCTTGCCGGGCCGGCGCCGCGGTGCGCGAGCGCGCGGGCGCAATCAACCGCTGCGGCGCCTGATAGCGGACAAACGGTGGACGGCGTGGCAGCGCGCATCGAGGATGACATTCTCACGGAAAGCGAAGTGCAGGAACTCGGAGCATTTCAGCAGCTTGTGGATGGCAGCGAGAAGCCGCGAACGGAACGAATCCGGGAGCTGGCGGATCAGTGGATCGTGCGCGGCGAAATCGAAACCGCAAAATATCCGCCGCCGTCCGCGGAAGATGCGGATCGCGCCTACGCGCAACTCGAGGCGCAGTTCTCGTCGCCCGAAGATTTCACGAAACGCTGTACGGCGGCGGGACTGACCGAGGCGGCCGTCCGCCGGATGCTCGTGCAGCAGCTTTATCTTTCACGTTTCCTCGATTTTCGATTTCGGCCCGCGGCGCAGATTGACGAAAAGCAGCTGCAGACGTATTACGACAACGAGTTCGCGCCACAGCTGAAGGCGCGGAATCAAGCCGTGCCGCCCCTGGACGACGTTGAGGACACAATCCGGGAGGTGCTGGTTCAGAGAGCGATCAACGAGCGTGCCACTCAGTGGCTCGACGACACGCGCAGCCGGCTGAAGATTGACGTTATGTCGGATGGAGCGAAACCGTGAGCGGGCGCTTGAAGCGGTGGACACAGCGAGCGTTAATCTTGATCATTGCGGTCGCCCTCGTGGTCATCGTCATATTCGCGACAGGGCTCGCCGACCGCTGGATTCGCAGCGCGCTGATCGAGCAGATCGAACAGGGCACAGGAGCGCGAGTGGAAATCGGCGCTTTTCATTTTCGACTCTGGGGTCTGCGAGCCGAGATTGACAACCTGACTCTGCACGGCCTGGAAGCCGCAGATCAGCCGCCGCTATTCCACGCCGATCGCATTGACGCCTCGATTCGCATCATTTCGTTTTTCGGCCGCCAGATCGCGCTCGACGAATTGATCGTTCAGCGGCCCGAGGCAGCGATGCGAATCGACCTGAGCGGCCGCAGCAACGTGCCCACGCCAAAATCGCAGGGGAATAGCAGTCCATGGCGCGCCACGCTGTTTCAACTGCGCATCGGCCGGCTTGCGCTGAACGGCGGCGGCGCGCAGTACAACGACCGGCGCGTGCCGCTCGAGATTCAGGGGCAGAACTTTAATTTCGCGCTGCACTACGACGCACCGGCGGGCGGCGCCGATTCTTACATCGGCAATCTGAGCTGGCAGCAGGTGAAGCTGGCGTCCGGTCGAGACGCGCCATTCCCATTCGATCTTTCGGCGAAGTTTGCGCTGCATCGCGATTCCTTCGAGGCCGACGAAATCGTGCTCAAGGTGATGCATACGGAGTTAAATCTTCACGCCGAGCTGCCCAGCTTCGCGCGGTCCGACTGGAATCTGAAGTATCGCGGTCGGATTTCGCTCGCCGATGTCCGCAAAATCACGCGCGAACCCACTACGCCGGATGGCGACGCCGATTTTTCCGGCCAGGCGCGCTATGTAGGCGAAGCAGGGGCCGGCCGCGAGTGGACAGCGAGCGGCTACTACTCGAGCAACGACGTTCGTCTCCCTTACAAATGGTTCCACCAAGGCGGCATGGAGACGTCCGGAGATTACCAAGTGGCGAATCGGCGGCTCGTGGTCCCAAATCTGAAAGTGCGCGCGTTCGGCGGCACTGTGGACGGGCGTCTTGAAATGGACTTCAAGGATTTGGCATTCCGGACCCAAACGCGTTTGCGCGGAATGAGCCTGACGGGAGTTTTCGCGGCGCTGGAAAACGACGATTTTCCGGTGCGCTCGCTGCACTGGGACGGCGCGATAGACGTTGATTCCGTGAACACCTGGAACGCGAACTTCAAGCATTTCCGTACGGTTGGCAACATGCAATGGTCCCCGCCCGCGACGCTGGCTCCAGGGATGATCCCGGCGAGCGCACGCGTTGGATTCGACTATGGCACGGACAAAGAGATCGCCTCGCTAACGCCGAGCGAGATCACCACGCCCAAGATGCGGCTGGATTTCGAAGGTCCACTCGGCGAATTCGACTCCGGGCTCGAAGTGAACTTCCGGGCGGACAATCTGGTCGAGTGGGACGATTTCATCGGCGCGATTAGCGGACCCGAAGCTGGGACGCATCGAATCGCCGGCAAAATTGCATGGCGTGGCCGCATATTGGGCCCGCTCGTCGGGCCTTCGTTCGTAGGGCATCTGCACGCCACCGACCCGAGCTACGATCGGCTGGCGTGGGATGCGCTTGACGGTGATCTTGATTACTCCCCCGATGGATTTCGGCTGACAAATACCACGATGATGCGCGGCCAGACCTCGGCGACGCTCAATCTCTGGCTCAATTTTGACGGGGACTGGAATTTCGCCAACACCAGCCCATGGACTTTGGATGCGCGGGTCGAGAATGCATCGGGCGAGGACGTGCAAGCGGTTATCGGAACGAGCTATCCCGCTACGGGTCACATTGGCGGAGAAATTCACGGCGGCGGCACGCGTGGAGCGCCCGTGCTGGACGCGAACCTGGTGGTCAACGACATCGAGGCCCGAGGCTGGCATTTCGATCGCTTCAGCGGCCAATTGCACTGGCAGCGCGACGAGGTGCGATTGTCCCACGCGGAACTGCGCGGCTCTACCGGCGTGGTGGCGGGCGACATTCTCTACCGGCCGGATGAACAACAAACGGAATTCAACATCACCGGCACCGGTATCGCACTGGAAAAAATCAAGGCGCTGCAATCCCCATCCCTGCCGGTCGGCGGGCGCCTCGATTTCGATCTGCGCGGCAGCGGTCCGCTACGAGCCCCTCTCGGGCAGGGCAATGTGCACGTAACGAACCTGAAGCTGGGGACGGAGCCAGAGGGTGACTTCAACGGCCAACTGGCGTCGGACGGCCAGAATGCTCGCGTGACGCTGAGTTCGGAACCCCAGCATGAGAAGCTGCAGGGCGAATTGACCATTGGCCTCAGTGGAGACGAGCAGGTCTTCGGGAGACTTTCTGTCGTGCAGTTCGATCTGGACCCTCTGATCGCAGCCGGACTGCACGTGGCGCAGCTCACGGGCCACGGCAGCGCCGATGGCGTGTTCACGATTTCCGGCGCGGTGCGACAGCCCGATTCCATCCAGGTAGAGGCGGATATTGCCCGGCTTTCCTTCAACTACGAATTCGTGCAGCTGACCAACGATCAAAATATTCGCCTGACGTACCGCCGGAACGAAATTCGCATCGAGCAGGCTCGCCTGCACGGTCCCGACACGGATCTGCAGCTCAGCGGGTCGGCGCGATTCGACCGGGATCGCCGGATCCAATTCACGCTCTCGGGCGGCGTGAACCTCAGGCTGCTGAAGAGCGTGCTGCCGGATCTCGAGGCGCAGGGCCGCGCGGACGCAAACGTGTCCATCGAAGGGACAATGGCGCGCCCGCGCGTTACCGGGAGGGCGACCGTACGCGGCGCCGAGGCCCATTACGCGGAGTTTCCGGTCGGGCTCAACAACGTGAATGGCGATTTCGTCTTTGACCGGAGCCGGCTGCTCTTCGACAAAGTGACGGCAGACTCCGGCGGCGGGCATTTGACGTTGAACGGAAGTGTTACCTACGGCGAGGGCCCGGTGCGCTACGAGGTTACCGCCGCAACGACGACCGTACGCATCCGGTATCCCGCGGGAATGAGCTGGCTCGCGGGCGGAACGCTGCAGCTTTCGGGCACGAGCGAAGCGGCGCTGGTCAGCGGTCACGTGCAGGTCGAGCGCCTGCTATTCGCGCAGGGCGTTGACGTCGCATCGTTTTTCGCGACTGCATCCGACGCTTCTCCCGGCCCCACATCGAGTTCGTCATTCCTGCAAAACCTGACTTTTGATGTGGAAGGCCAGACGAACCCGGGAGCGCGCATCGAATGGACCGGTGCGCACATTGACGTTGATGGCGACGTGCGGCTCCGCGGCACCTGGGACCGGCCCGTGCTCCTCGGGCATATCCATTTACTCGGCGGCGAGATGCCGTTCCGCGGGAATAATTTCGAACTCACGCGCGGCGATATTAATTTCTCGAATCCATTCCGGCTGGATCCTGTTCTGAATGTGGAGGCGACCTCGACGATCAACCAGTATCAGGTGACGATAGATTTCTCCGGGCCCGCGAGCCATCTCGCGCTGAATTATCGGTCCGATCCGCCGCTGCCGGATTCGGATATCGTGGCGTTGCTTGCGCTGGGGAGCCCGGGGGAGGGAAGTGGGCTGCGCTCGGCGCCTGGCGCGGCGCAAAACTACGGCGCGACGGCGCTGCTTTCCGAGGCCATCTCGAGCGGGGTCGGAGGCAGGATCGAGCACTTGTTCGGCATCAGTTCGTTCCGTGTAGATCCATTTATAGCGGGTACGGCCACGGAAGCGAACGCCGCCGCGCGCGTCACGATCCAGCAACAGGTAACGCGCGATCTGGCGATCACCTACTCGACCAATGCCGCGACGTCGAACCAGTATCAGTTGATCCAGGTCGAATACACCGTGAAGCGTGGCCTCTCCATCATCTTCTTGCGGGACATCAACGGCACGTACGGCATGGACGTCAAATTCGTCAAACACTTCAAATAGATTGCCCGCGCGGGCTAATCCGGCATCACAAAGAGCGATTCCGGCGCGATGCGCACGTGCCATGGAAATGGCCGGTCGCGAAAGATCTGCCACTTCTCTTTGAAGACCTCAGCCTGAAGATCGATCTGCGGGATTTCACCGGATTCGCCGGGCGCCCGGTGGAGACGCAGGTAGAGAGTGACGCGGAAGGGCGTCTCGGATGAGCGCACGAGCCAGCACGGGAAGACGTTATCTTGCGGCGCGCTCGCCGCGCCTGCTTCCACGAAATCAACCTGATGGGCGCGAATCCCGATGTGCGCGACCGGTCCCCTGGGCGCGTGCGCGAGGCGCAGTTGGCAGCCCCAGTCGAGCGCCTCGACGACGCCTTCCGTTATCGCGCGCGCGCGCGAAAAGTTCTTGCAGCCCGTCAAGCGCGCCACTTCGAGAGTGGGAGGTCGTCGAAAGATCTCTTCTTTGGCGCCGAACGCGGCGACGCGCCCTCGCGACAGCACCAGCAGGTGCTCGCTGAGCCGATATGCCTCCTCGATGTTGTGGGTCACCAGGAGCGCTGGCCGGTGATAAGCATCAAACGTTTCCTGAAGCTGCGCCTCCATCTGGCTTCGCAGGTGCGTGTCGAGCGCCGATAGCGGCTCGTCGAGCAGCAGGGCCTCTGGTTCGATTGCCAGCGCCCGCGCCAGTGCAGTTCGCTGCTGCTCGCCGCCAGAAAGCTCGCGCGGATAGCGCTTCTCGAGGCCGCTGATGTGTGTTCGCTCCAGCAGGGCCGTTACGCGCCGGCTTTGTTCCCCGGTTGGCAAATTCCGCAGGCCGAAGCCGACGTTTTCGCCGACCGTAAGGTGCGGGAAAAGCGCGAAGTGCTGAAATAGCATGCCCACGCGGCGATTGCGGGCGGGCAGGTGAACGCGGCTCGCAGTATCGAGCAGCACGCGGCCGTCGAGCGCGACTCGGCCCCGGTGGGCGCGCTCGAGACCCGCGATGCACCGCAACAGCATCGTCTTGCCCGCGCCGGAGGGCCCGAGAATGCTGAGCGGCGCGTTGCCCGCCGTGAACGACACATCGAGTGTGAACTCCGGCAACTTTTTCTCGATTTGGATCTCGAGCGCCATATCAGCGCCGATCCCACCGCGCGCGCTGTTGCGCGTGCGTCCAGTAATAGAGTCCGCCGAGCAGAGCGAGCGAAATCGCCACGTCGGCGAAGCACCACGCCACGGCGCGCCGCACGTCGTCCGCTTCCACCGCAAAGTAGATCGCGATCGGGATCGTGGCCGTTTTTCCGGGGATGTTGCCGGCAAGCATCAACGTGGCGCCGAATTCGCCTAGCGCCCGTGCAAATGAGAGGATTGTTCCCGCGAGCACGCCCGGCCACGCCAGCGGCAGCGCGATCGCGCTGAACACGCGCCATTCCGAGGCGCCCAGCGTTCGCGCCGCTTCAAGGAAGCGGGAGTCAACCTGTTCCAGGGCTGCCCGCGCCGTCAAATACATCAGCGGAAACGCCACCACCGACGCCGCAATCACCGTGGCCGGCCACGAAAACACGACGGTCGCGCCCAGTCGCAGCAACAGCTTTCCAAGTGGACCGTTGCGCCCAAAGAGAAGCAGCAGGAAAAACCCCACCACGGTCGGAGGCAGGACAAGCGGCAACAGGCAGATCCCATCCACCAAGGCCATCGCCGGGCCGCTGTGTCGCTGGCGCCACGCGGCCGCTGCTAGACCCGCCACGAACGTTACCAGCGTCGCCGTGACGCTGGTTTCAAGCGATATCCAAAGAGGGGACCAATCCATCGGGGTACTCGCGGCGATTTGGGCGACCAGTGTAGTCGGGGTCATCGGCAGAGGATTGTAACTCCTCGTTTCTAATTTGAGGTTGGCGAAATAGTCTTGCGGCACGCCCGGAAGTTTTGACGTATGCTGCTCTTAGCGTGCACGACCGGCAGGTCTGTCTTCGACTGCAACGAGCATGCCTGCCGGTGCATCTAAGGTAGTGGAACAGATTTATTGCATGAGTTGGAGGATCGCGATGAGAACCAAATTTTCCAAAATAATCTTGACCTATGTGCTTTCTTGCGCGGTCGCTCTGGCGACGAGTGCGAGTTTGTTCGCTGCTCCTCCGAACCAGAATGACGCGCCTCCCGCTCAACCTCAGGCGCAGGACCAGCCGATGTCCTCGCAGTTGACGCCCGAACAGTTGCAGGAACTCGTGGCTCCGATCGCGCTATATCCCGATGCGCTGGTGGCGCAGATTCTGGCCGCCTCCGCGTATCCAACCCAGATTGTCGAAGCGGAGCGCTTCATGCAGCAGAATCCCGATCTGAAGGGCGCCGGGCTGGGCGCCGAAGTGGACAAGCAGGATTGGGATCCGAGCGTGAAGGCTCTGACGCAGTTTCCTTCGGTCCTTGCGGATATGGACAAGAACCTTTCGTGGACGTCTGAGCTTGGCGACGCCAATTACAACCAGCAGGCCGACGTAATGGGCGCCGTTCAGTTCATGCGCCAGAAGGCACAACAGGCCGGGAACCTGAAAACAACACCACAACAGACGGTAACGACCCAGGGCCCGACGGTCGTCATTCAACCGGCAAATCCGGACGTCGTGTACGTGCCGAGTTACGATCCCGAATTAATTTATGGGTATCCCGTCGGCCTTTGGCCCGGATTCTATCCATGGTGGGGCGCGCCGGGACCGTATATTTCGTGGGGAGTCGGATTCGGCATCGGCCCATTTTTTGGGTTTGGCTGGGGATGGAATGCCTGGGGTTTTGATTGGTACAACCGAGGCTTGCTGTATGGCGGCGGGCGCTATGCGTTCCACAGCCATGCGTTTTACGATCGCAATGCCTACTTCCGCGGAAATTACCGGGGCGACGCGCCCGGGGCCCGTGGGGACCGCGGTTTCCGCGGATACGGCGATGCAGGCCGCGCTGGCGCGGAAGGACGCGCGGGAGGAACTCGCTCTGGCGCATTCGGTGGGTATGACCGCGGCGGAGAGACGCGAGGTTATTCGTCACGTGGACGCGCCAGCATGGGCGGTGGATTCGGTGGAGGCGGCGGATTCCATGGAGGCGGCGGACATGGCGGCGGTGGCCGCCGTTAGCCCGCTACTGATCTAATTGTGGCCAGATCCAAACAGCACTTATTTATGCAGGAATGGAGGAGATGAAAGCAATGTTCTGCAAGACGCGCGGTACAGACGGACCATATCAGAGCGGCGCTGGCAAGCTCGCCGCCTCCGCGATCCTCGCGGCCGGGATAGCATGGTTTGCGACTCCCGCAACCGCTCAACAAGCCGGCCAGAAAACGTTTCCATCCGCGAAGGATGCCACGAGCGCGCTGATCGCGGCACTGCAGGCGGACGACTCCGCGGCCTTGGCAACTGTGCTCGGCCCCGACGCGAAAGATATCCTTTCGTCCGGTGATGAAGTCGAAGATAAGAGCGACCTGGAACAATTCGTGCAGAAATATCAGCAGATGCATCGCATGGTCAGAGAACCGGATGGAACCACGACGCTGTACGTGGGAGCGGAAAATTGGCCCTCGCCAATTCCGCTGATGCGCAAAGGCGACTCCTGGTATTTCGATACACCTGCCGGCAAGCAGGAAATCGTATATCGAAGAATTGGGAAGAACGAACTGGCCGTCATCCAGATATGCCGCGAGTTGGTTGACGCCGAAAACGAGTACTACTCAAAGCCCCACGACGGAGGCTCGGGCAATGAGTACGCGCAGAAATTCTTCAGCGATCCCGACAAGCACAATGGCCTCTACTGGAAAGCAAGTGCCAGTGAAGGCGAGAGTCCCATCGGTCCGCTTGTGGCTTCGGCTGCCGCTGAGGGCTATATAAGGGACCCGAACCAGAAACAGCAGCCGTTCATGGGTTATTACTTTCGAGTCCTGAACGGTCAGCGAGGGAGTGTTCCCGGCGGCGCTCAAAGCTATATCGTAAACGGGAAGATGACCGGCGGCTTTGCATTCGTTGCCTATCCTGCGGAATACCGATCATCCGGAGTAATGACGTTCATTGTGGATAAGGACGGCATCGTCTACGAAAAGGATCTGGGCCGAAGTACTACCACGATCGCGAAATCGTTGACGCGGTACGACCGGGATGCGCGCTGGCGGAAAGCCGACTAGACCCGCATGCGCCGATCGGGCCCCTTCGAGTTTATCGTTCCCGCCGCGACTCCGTTTATTTATTAGGCGCGGCGGGCGCCGGCGCGTGTTCCGGTACGGGGGCTTCATCTGAATCGCCACCCTGAGGCTTAAGCATCTGCTTGAGTTCGGGATAATCGCTCGACATCTCCTGCAGAATGTTCATCGCGCCCTTTTGTTCCATCTGCACGCCGAGCTCCTCGGATTCCCGCGTCACCTCGGGAAGCGCCTTGAGCACGCGCTGCCCGAGCGGCGATTCATAGAACTGAGTGATTGCCTGAATGTCCTCCATTGAAAAAGCCCGCGCATAAATGGGAACCGCGGCGTCCGTCACCGCGCTCGGCGGAGCCGCGCTGGCCAGTTTCTGGCTGAAGCCGTCCATCAGTTTCGTCACTCGGTCCGCTGGCATGGCCTGGCTCAGCACCTGGCGCACCTGGTTCGTGACGTACGCGCTCAGACTGTCTCCCATCTTGGAAGTTTGCATGAGGTCCATCAAGTGGCGGATGGCGGCCTCTTTCGCAGGGTCTATTTTTTCCACGGGCACTGCGGGCGCAGCGGGCGTGGCCTTTGCCGTCTCAGCCGGCGCACCGGGGGACTGAGCGGGAACGCCGGGCTGATGCGCGGGAGGTTTCGGCGGCGCGCCCGTCGAAGGTGTCTGCGCGAGCAACGGGCTGGTGGCGAAAAACGCGGTCGCGATCAGGGCAGCTCTAACTCTCATCGAATTCTCCTAGGTATTTTTCGTTTCACGCTTCGTTCCTGCCCCGGCGAGCCGGTCCAATCATCGTAGCGAACGACCGCGGCGTAATCAATCTGCAGCAATCCGAGTTTCGGTGGCAGCGTTGCGGCCCGCACTGTGATAGTTTCGCCGAAGTGGATGGCAACGGTAATCGCACACCGACCGACGGCGCGAACTTTGAGGCCTCACGGCGGGATATGGTTGCTCGCCAGCTTCGCGAACGCGGCATTCGCTCGGAGCGCGTTCTTGGCGCGATGGAGACGGTCCCCCGGCACCTATTTGTACCATCGGAACGTGTGCCCGAGGCCTACTCCGACGAAGCCCTGCCGGTCGGCGAAGGCCAGACGATATCGCAGCCTTATGTGGTCGCGGCGAGCGCCGAGGCACTTGCCCTCGAGGGCCGCGAACGCGTGCTGGAAGTTGGCGCAGGGACGGGATATCAAGCCGCTGTACTCTCGCTGCTCGCTCGCGAGGTGATCGCCGTCGAGACAATTCCTTCGCTGACCGAATCAGCGCGCGAGCGCCTGACGCGGCTGGGCTACTCGAACGTCCGGGTGGAACAAGGTGATGGTTCAGAGGGACTTGCGGGCGAGGCGCCATTTGACGCGATTCTGGTGTCCGCTGCCGCGCCTGCAGTTCCGCAGCCTCTGATTGATCAGCTTGCGGAGGGCGGTCGCCTGGTGATTCCCGTGGGCCTGACCGATCGTCAGCAACTGCTTCGCATCGTGAAGGAAGGGAACCGGACGACGGAGCAGAAGCTGTTCCCGTGCCGATTTGTGCCGCTCGTCGGACGTTTCGGTTGGCGTTAAATCATGCTGGGAGTATCTTGCGAATGAGCGGCCGATGAGCCAGATGCCACCGGAACTTTCCATCATCATTCCCGCTTACAACGAAGGGAAGCGACTCGGCCGCGGTCTCTCGCGCATCCGTGAACACTTCGCGAGCCAGGCCGGCGGTATTGCCGGGATCGAGATTCTCGTCGTGGACGACGGATCTACCGACGACACGGCGCGAATCGCGCAGGATTGGGCGCGCGACATGCCGTCTCTTCGCCTTGTCTCGAATGGTGAGAATCGCGGAAAAGGCTACAGCGTTCGGCACGGAATGCTCGAAGCGCGCGGGCGCGTGGCTATCTTCACCGATGCAGATCTTTCTTCGCCGATCGAGGAGTCGGAAAAGCTGCTGAGCGCCATTCGCGAAGGCAACGACATCGCCATCGGATCACGCGCGCTCGATCGCTCCCTCATTTTTGGTCATCAGTCGCATATGCGAGAGGCCGCGGGCGTCATCTTCAATACTTTCGTTCGGGTCCTCACCGGCCTTCCGTTCCAGGATACTCAATGTGGATTCAAGGCGTTCGTGCGTGAGCGGTGCCTCGTAATTTTCGAGCAACAGAAAATCGAGCGATTCGGTTTCGACCCGGAGATTCTGTTTCTCGCGCGCCGTCACGGCTTGCGGACAGCCGAAGTGCCGGTTCGCTGGGCGCACGATCCGGGAACGAAAGTCCATATGATCCGCGATAGCCTGCTCATGTTCAGCGATCTCGTCTATATCCGCTGGAATTTGTTGCTCGGCCGCTATCCGGCGAAGCGAGCCTGAAACGCGCTGAAATCAACCGGATCTGCAATCCGTGGCCGTGACGATAGAGGGCGCTGTACTGCGCAAATAAGTTCTACTTGCGCGGCTGAGCGGTGGGTGGAAGCAGCCCGTTCAGCCGCAGGTACATGGCGGCCATGCTGTAATGGTCGCCGTAGTCCTGCGCCATCGTAACCACCATGAAGCCTTTAGAAACCAGCTTTCCACCAATAAATGGTACCTGCTCGCCGAACTTCGAATCCTCCGTCTGCGCCAGCGACTGCGTGCAAAAGTCGAACGAGGCCTTCAACGCTGGGACCAGGGTATCCTTCGGATCTTCATCCTTGAGGTCAGGCGCCTTAGGAGCTTTAACGCCGGAAATCAGCGAGCAGAGACCATAATTCGCGTGAACCATGTGAACCACCAGGTGCCCGAAGGTGATTTGCTGCGGCGTGGGCCGGAAGCTGAACTTGTCGGCGGGCATTTCCTCGACGGCCTCGAAAGTATCCTTTGATTCGGTATCAACCAGTTTTCGCAACGCGTTTGAAACAGGATTCATCTCCGGCTGTGCAGCTTGTTGTGCATCGGCCGCCGGCGCTTGCTGCGCGAGTGCCGCAAGCGGGGCCAGCCCCAGCGCCAGGATTACCAGACAGACTCGTTTCATCGATTCGCCTCCGGTGGATTGCGTGCGGCCCAAGGATAGTCCGCGTGATGCCGCTTCACAAGCGAATCCGTTTCGCCCTGCAACTCGTTTCGCAAACGAGTTATATGTTGCATATCGAGCGCGAACTTTGCGACGCAAAGTACTTGACAGGGGTCGGAATAATGCTACTCTTGGCTGATGCGTCCGTTCCAACGCCGGCCTGTTCACACGGAAAATCCCGTGGCGCTCGATGACCGCGCCCGCGACAACATTCGCTTCATCCGCGAAACCATGGAGCGCGCCAGCTCGTTTACGGCCGTGCCGGGCTGGGGCGGCGTCGCGATGGGGATTACCGCGCTCGGCGCGGCGGTAATCGCTTCCCGGCAAGCCTCGACCCTCGCATGGCTGCTGACCTGGATCGGCGAAGCGGCTGTCGCCATTGGCATAGCGCTATGGACCACTTACACCAAGGCGCGCGACGCGGAAACGTCGCTTTTTACGGGGCCGGGCCGCCGATTCGTATATAGCTTCGCGCCGCCCCTTTTCGTGGGCGTGCTGTTGACCATGCTGTTTTTTCGCATCGGATCGATCGAACAAGTGCCCGGCGTGTGGCTCCTCCTGTACGGAACGGCCGTGGTCACTGGCGGCGCTTTTTCGATCCGCCTGGTGCCGCTGATGGGACTTTGCTTCATGGTGCTGGGCACGGTAGCGTTTTTCTGCCCATCGAGCTGGGGCAACGCGTTCCTAGCCGGCGGGTTCGGCGGATTGCACGTGATTTTCGGGGGCGTAATTGCGAGGAAATATGGCGGCTAAGTCAGGAGTCTTCCGCACCGCGCGGGACGAAAAAACAAAGCAGGGAACGCCGGCGGTACGCCCAGCCACGGCCGCGGCCTCGAGTCTTGACCGCCTGATTCACGAGCGCACACGGCTCGCAATCGTCAGCGCGCTTGCCGTGAACGCGTCGCTTGCCTTCAACGAACTCAAGCAGCTTCTTCGCGTGACCGACGGCAACCTGAGCGTCCACGCGCGCAAGCTCGAGGATGCCGGCTACATTGGCTGCACGAAATCGTTTGCCGGGCGCATGCCCAAGACGGAATTCCGTCTGACACCCGCAGGGCGCCGGGCATTGGAGAAGTACCTCGACCACATGGAAGCACTGATCCACGCGACGCGCGAGGGATAGAAAGGCAGATTTTCTCGACACGGTATGGGAAACGGCGCATCCAGAATCATTGCGGCTCCTAAACTTCACGTCGCCATTCTGCTTGATGGCAACGGCCGCTGGGCCGCTGCGCGCGGACTCTCTCGCTCCGAGGGCCACCGGGCGGGTGTGGCGGCGGTGCGGCGCGTGGTTCGCGCCGCTCCTGCGCTCGGCATCGGCACGCTCACGCTCTATGCGTTCTCGGCGAACAATTGGAATCGCCCGCTGGGCGAAGTATCCGCCCTGCTCGACTTGCTCGAAAACTACCTGCGCGCCGAAGCGTCCGAATGCGCGGCGAAGGGCGTGCGCTTGCGCGTGATTGGCCGGCGCGACAGAATTCCTCCCACCCTCATCGAAGCCATCGAATTGGCCGAGCGCGCGACGTCCGCGGGGCGCGCCCTCGAATTGCGCATCGCGCTCGACTACTCTTCGCGCGAAGCGATCCTTCGCGCGTCCTGCTGGATGATGTCGAGCCTGGAAGTTTCCGACAGCGAATTCGCACGGCGGCTGGGCCAGGTCACCCACGGCGGCGGTTCCGCGCCGGACGTGGATCTTCTGATCCGAACGGGCGGCGAGCGGCGGCTGAGCGACTTCATGCTGTGGGAATGCGCCTACGCCGAATTGCTGTTCACGCCGCGAATGTGGCCCGAATTCGAAGCGGAAGATCTCGCCGCGGCCATCGAGGATTTTCTCGGCCGCGAGCGGCGTTTTGGCCGCCTGCCGGAAACCGCCGCAGCCAGTTAAGAGTTTTCGCGCTCGCGCGCCATCTCAAAAGCCTTTAGGAACACCCGCGTCGCGGTCTCCGTCAGCGAATATTTCCCGAGTTCCGAGGGAGTGGCCCATGCCACGTCGGTAACGTCGCTTCCCGCGCGCGCTTCTCCGCGAACCGCTTCGCACAAATAGTCGAGAACCACGAAGTGGTATCTTGTTTTTCCGTCGGCGTCGGGATTGATGCGCTCGAATACCTCGATCAAATCGCCCACGCGCACCTCGATTCCCGTTTCCTCGCCAAGCTCGCGCCGCACGCCTTCGAGGATCGTCTCGCCCACCTCGAGCATTCCACCGGGAATCGACCATTGCCCTTCGAGCGGCGGCCCACCTCGGCGAATCAAGAGCGCGCGGCCGTTCGAAATCACCACGCCGCCCACTCCCACCATCGGGCGCTCCGGGTATTCGCGGCCGTCGGACACTTTTACAGGAACCTCCGCGGAACAATTTGACACTGGCGTTATATAATACGACGTCCGGTAGAACTTAGCCCCAGGAGGAGAGATTCACGTGACCAAGTGCCCGGAATGCGACGCCGATATCGACTTGGACGAAGACGAAGTCGAAGAAGGCGAAATTGTGAGCTGTGCGGAATGCGACGCTGAGCTCGAAGTGACGCAGATTCATCCCGTGCACCTTATCGTCATCTCCGAGGATGATGATGACGATGACGATGAGGACGAAGAGGAAGAAGAGGCGAGCGTGAAAAAGGAAGATGCGGACGACGAGCCCGGAGTTGAAGATGAAGACGAAGAGGCCGAGTGACCCCTCTCCCGTCGCTGCTTTGCATCTTCGATTTATCGCGCCTTCATCTCAATCGGCGAATCGCCGTGCGGGCGGGGAACATCACCGCGACTGATTTGCCGACCCAGGTCAGGAGGTATCCGTGAGGACTCGCGCGCTCTTCCAGATTGCGGTGGTAATGGCCTTGGGAATTGTATTCGCGTTTCCCGCTACGGCACAGGACAAGAAAAACGACGCGCAGCTCCGCACGATCCGCGGCACAGTTCTCGACAAGGACGAAACTCCAAGACCTTCAGGCGTGGTTTACCTGCTCAACGTGAAGACGCAAGCGGTGAAGACCTATATCGCGGACGACGCCGGAAATTATCGTTTCAGCGGTCTCGATCCCAATGTGGATTACGAAGTGCACGCCGAGCACGAAGACATGACGTCCTCGACCCGTACGGTTTCGAGCTTTGATTCCCGCCGCGATGTCGAGATGGTCCTCAAGCTGTCACACAAGAAATCCGCGAAGTAGCGCTACGGCAGGCTGAAAACGGAAACGGATTGGCCGGCCTCGGCTACAACGTACTGCTTGCCGTCCACGGCGTACGTGATCGGGTTCGCGCGCACGGCATTCCCGAGCTGAATATTCCAGAGAGGCTTTCCGTCCGCGGCGTCGAGCGCAAAGAAATTTCCCTGGCTATCGGCGCAGAAGACCAGGCCGCCCGCCGTCGCGAGCGTGCCAGTCCATGAATCCCCAATCATCTTGAATTGCCACTTCCTCTCGCCCGTGGTTGCGTCGAGCGCGCGGACGGCTGTATATGCATCATCGCCGCTCACGAGCTTTTGTCCGCCGCCCCCGCCGATGTCCGCTGGATTGTAGGGATCCATTTCCGGATGGCCTTTGTAATAGTAAGCGCCCATTTCGCGCGTGTTGACGTAGAACAGTCCCGTCAGCGGGCTGTAGGACGAACTCGTCCAGTTAACGGTCCCAGTGATGCTCGGATACACCAGCGTGCCCTGCGTGGTCGGATCGATGTCCGGATTTAGAATCGGGCGGCCCTTGGCGTCGAGTCCCTTCGCCCAGGTTTGATGCGCGTATGCCTGACCCTTCAGGAATTCGCCGGTCTCTCGGTCCAGCACATAGTAAAAGGCGTTGCGATCGGCCTGGGCCACGATCTTCCGCTTCTTGCCGTTGATCACTGCGTCAAACAGAATCGGTGGCTCGGCTGCGTCCCAGTCATGCGTCTCGTGCGGCGTGAATTGAAAATACCATTTCATCTTGCCGGTATCGGCGTC
>Ga0182018_10000287_pt1 | contig 66847 bp, 61 predicted proteins | sample 812P2MmetaG_FD_120490 | JGI IMG/M metagenome (GOLD analysis project Ga0182018, IMG submission 120490) | Permafrost microbial communities from Stordalen Mire, Sweden - 812P2M metaG | ecosystem: Environmental > Terrestrial > Soil > Wetlands > Permafrost | place: Sweden: Stordalen | collected... | reverse complement strand
CGCGAAGCCGAAGCGGCTTTGCGCAGGCGAAGGCAGGCAGGGTGGTCCAGACGGCGTTGCGCACGCTGCTGGAACCAATCTATGAACGGGACTTTGCTGCTCAGAGCTACGTGTTTCGGCTGGGCATGGGGTGTAAGGACGCCCTCCGCCACTGAGCAACATCTACCTGAACCCGCTGGATCGTCTGATGGCGGGACAGGGGTTCGAGATGGTTCGGTACGCGGACGATTTCGTGGTGTTGTGCCCCCGCCTTCGCGGAGGCAGGCTCCGCCCACAGGAGGCCGCCGAGGCTTTGACCGTGGTGCGGGACTGGACGGAGACAGCCGTCTGACATTGCAGCGCGCTGACCGCTTGTCGCCGCATCGATCCGCTTCGCGGCTCGATCCGCGGAAGACGCGGCTGGTTGACGCCAGGACCGGTGGATTTGACTTCCTTGGGTATCGCTTTGAGCGTGACCGCCGTTGGCCGCGTAAGAAGAGCCTGGAGAAGCTCAAGGATACGGTCGGGGCGAAGACCGGGCGGAACGTGGGGCGGGGACTTCCCATGGTGATCGCGGACCTCAACCCGACCCTGCGTGGCTGGTTTGGGTACTTCCAGCACAGCACGCGAAAGACGTTTCGCATTCGTTGACGGCTGGGTTCGCCGCCGGCCGCGGAGCATCCTTCGACGGCAACAGCGACGGGAGGGGATCGCGAAGACTCACGGAGCCGATCATGTGCGCTGGCCGAATGCTTTCTTTGCCAAACTCGGGTTGTTCAGCTTGCAAGGAGCCCGTGATGCGGTCAGCCAGTCCTCTTGAAGGTGAGACCACCGACGGGAGAGCCGGATGCGGGAGACCCGCCAGTCCGGTTCGGAGGGCGGGGAGGGCGACCTTCCGGACCCCTGTTATACCAGCACCATGCCGCGATTGATGGCCGGGTCGAGCCCGGGGATGACGAACCGGGCACCGCGATCCGCGCTCCGGCGAACGCAACTCTCCGGGGCAATTCGCCTGGCTTCGCAACTTCCTTGCTGACAACACCGCGGATCCGTGCCAGGGTCGGTGACGGTCCGCGAAACGGGCCGGGTGCAAACCGGAAGGCGGCATCGAACCGCCTCCAGATGCGACAGGGACCAACACGTTAGCCGGCGGCATGATAACATGCGGCCAGTGAGGAAGCGCGCGCGAGGCATCGATCTCATCCCGTAACTAAATATCGACTGTAATCGACCGTAGTGGACCGGGCTTCGACTGCCTCGCCGATTTCGCACTGCCGCATCGCCGCCCGCATGGCTTCATTCGGGAGGACGATATGGACGCGCCGACACAAACCGCGGATTTTCTGCTGGGGAAGAAGCTCGACAGTATTCCCTTCAGTGCCTACCACGTGCTTTTGATCCTGGTGCTCGGCACTGTCGGGTTCGTCGAGGGCTACGATCTGGCGCTTGGCGGATCCTTGATCGTGCTGGCCAGGGAGCCGCTGCATTTGACAGGGGAGGATGTTCGCTGGCTGGTGGCGGGCCCGACCTTTCTGGTCGTCATTGGCGGGTTCACCGCCTCGGCGCTGTCCGACCGCCTGAGCCGTAAGCTGATCATGCAGATCGGCGTGGTCGTGAGCACGCTGTTCACGTTGCTGATCCCGTTGGTGCAAAGCGCGGAACAACTGATCATCGTCCGGCTGATCACCGGCATCGGCATGGGGTTCGCCATCCCGGCCGCGTTCCCGATCGCCGCCGAACTGATGCCGGCGCAACACCGGCGCACTTACGGCGCGATCTATGAGGTCATGCTGGCCAGCGCGTTCACCGTTCTGCCGTTCGTGGCGTTCATGCTGGCCGGCAATCCGCAAGGCTTCCGGTTGATCGCGCTGCCCGGAGGCCTTGCGATCGGCGTCGTCCCCTTGCTGGTGCATTTCGCCATACCGGAAAGTCCGCGTTGGTACCTGCGCAGAGGCCTGCCACAGGCGGCGGTCGACGCGGTGAACCTGATGATCAAACGCTGCGGCAATCGCGTGCAGCCGCTGACGGTCGCCGGCCTCGGACCGCATCTCACACTGGGCCGCGCGGAACTGCCTTCCTTCATGGCGTTGTTCCGCGCCGGACAGTTGCGCTGGACGGTCGTGGGCATCCTGAGCGGAGTCAGCGCGGCGACCGCTTATTACACCTGCGCGATCCTGCTGCCCAAGGCATTGGTCGATCAGGGCGGCGCGGTGGCGTTGAGCTTCGGCCTGAGTTCGGTGCTGTTCATGGCCAGCATTCCGGGAAAATTGTTCACCGGTTATCTGATGGAAGTCATCGGGCGGCGTTGGACAATGACTTACTCGCTCGCTGGCTCGCTTCCCGGCATCGCGCTCATGGCCTGTGCGCATTGGGCCAACGAATACGCGTCCGTGGTGTTCATCGCCGGCGCGCTGATCACCGGCTTCACCGTTCTGTCGGCGTTTCCCTGCACGCGAGTCTACCTTTCCGAACAATTCCCGACCGCGCTGCGCGGCCGCGGGCATTTCTTCGGCGAATCGACCGCGCGATTGATGGCCGGCGTACTGTTCCCGTTGTTCATCGAGCGTTACACAGCGTCACCGATCGTGTTTTTCGGCACGTTGTTGTGCGTGGTCGGGGTTGGCTCCGTCGTGCCGCTGCTTCTGGGCCGGGAAACCGTGGGACATCTGGAGACCGTCACGGGTGCGGACAACGGTGTGGCGGCGGTGCGCGTGGCGGCGTGAGGTGCATCGCGACGGCGGTCCGCCGTGTGCTTTCTTTTGTTTCGCCGTCATGACCCTGCCTGACCCACTTCTGTCCGGTTAAATTCCGTGTTGGCGACTGTCGCTTTTTCTTCGTCATGGCCGGGCTCGGCCCGGCCATTCACGTCTATGGCGCGATCAGTAAAGTCGTGGATGGTTGGACCACGCCCAGCCATGACGCGGCACGAGCCCGGCCATGACGAAGCATGACGAGTGAGGTGCGTTGCTTCTCAGGCCCAGATCAGCGTCGCTTCGGTGCGGGCCCGCAAGGTTTCGCGGGTTATGCCGGGGATCATGTCCAGGACCATGAAGCCTCGCGGTGTCACCGCCAGCACCGCGAGGTCGGTATAGACTCGCTTCACCACGCCTTTCGCCGTCAGCGGATAGGAACACGCGGCGCGAATGCGGGACGCGCCGCCGGCTTTGGTGTTGTGTTCCATCGCCACCCAGAGCTGCTTCGCGCCCACCGCGAGGTCCATGGCGCCGCCAATTTGTTTGATCGGTTCGGCAGGAGAACGAGCCCAGTTGGCGATGTCGCCATTTTCGGAAACCTCGAAGGCGCCGAGGACGCACAGGTCGAGATGGCCGCCGCGGGCGATGGCGAAACTGTCGGCGTGATGCACCAAGGCGGCACCGGTGATCATGGTGATGTGCTGCACGCCGGCGTTCACCAGGTATGGATTGATGTCGGCCTCCGCCGGCGCGGGGCCGATGCCGATCACGCCGTTTTCAGCGTGGAAGATGACCTCACGGCCAGGCGGCACGAAATCCGAGACTTTCGTGGGAATACCGATGCCGAGGTTGACGAACCAGCCCTCGGGAATGTCGCGCGCGATACGGGCGGCGATACCGTCGCGGTCGAGAGGCTGGAATGCCGTGTCTGCCATGGCGGGATTTCCTTAAACGGGCACATGCAGGACGCGTTGCACGAACACGCCGGCGGTATGGACGTGCTCCGGCCGGATGGCGCCGAGTTCGACCACATGCGCGGTCTGCGCGATCGTGGTTTTCGCCGCCATCGCCATGATGGGATTGAAGTTCCTCGCGCTGTCGCGATGCGTCAGGTTGCCGAAGCGGTCGGCCTGCCAGGCGTCGACCAACGCGACATCGCCAAAGATCGGATATTCCAGCAGGCATAGCCGGTCGTTGATGACACGGGTTTCGCGTCCGTCGGCGAGGATCGTGTCGGCGGCGGTCGGGGTGAAGAACGCCTGCACGCCGGCACCGGCCGCGCGAATACGCTCGGCGAGGGTGCCTTGCGGCACGATCTCCAGTTCCAGTTGGCCGGCGGCGAACTGGCGGCCGGCGACGCTGTCGGCGCGCACGAAACTGCAGATCAGTTTTCGCACGTGACCGGTTTTCAGCAGTTCCGCGATCGGTCCGTCATCGCGTCCACCGGCGTTGATGACAAGGGTCAGGTCGCGCGCGCCTTGCTCGGCGAGACCCTTCATCAACGTGGCGGGCGTCCCCGGACCGAAGCCCGCGACCAGCACTGTCGCCCCGTCCTGAATATCCGCCATCGTCTGGGCCAGCGTGTTGACGAACTTGTCGATCATTGGTGCCCCCTGGAACCGGCTCAGCGTGGCACAGGTCGCGCCGCGTCGGAAAGAGCGATCAGCCGCCTCAGCGTCGGGCGGGATTGGCCGAGGATGTTGCACAGGACATAGGTCACGCCCGCCTGGCGCAGCGCGTCGAGTTTGTCGGCGACCTGTTCGGGCGAGCCGTAAAGCGCGGCCTCGGTGCGTGCCTCAGGGTGGTCGGTCCAGGCGAGGATGTGGGAACCTGTGGCCTGACCAGGCGCGCGGGCGGCGTCGATCATGCGCTGATGACCGATGGCTCGGCGGCGGAATGCGTCTTCAATTTCAGCGTCGGAGTCTCCGATGTAAACGTCGCGCGCGACGGCGACCATGGCTGGGTCGAAATGGGACCCGGCGGCGCCGCGGTAAGTGGCGATGCGCGCCGCGATCGTTTCGGCGGGCGTGAACTGGTCGAGCAGTAACCGCAGTCCGCGTTGCGCGGCGCCCCGGATCGATGCATCGCGGCCGGCGCTGACCCACAGCGGTGGATGCGGCGACTGCAACGGCGGTGGTTCGAGAATCACGTCGTCGAAACGCCAGAACCGCCCGTGGTGGGAGAACCGCTCGCGCCATATAAAGGCGCGCGTCATGATGAAGAGTGATTCGGCGAAGCGGGCCTCGGCTTCTGCCGGATCGGTTGCGAAGCCGTGGAATTCGTTGTGACGATAGCCGCGGCCGATACCCAGATCGAGCCGGCCTCCGGACAGCACGTCAACGGTCGCCGCTTGTTCGGCGAGCAGCATCGGGTTGTGCCAGGCCAACACCATGACGGCGGTGCCAAGCCGTAACGTCGTGGTGCGGGCGGCGAGCCACGACAGCATGTGCAGCGGCGCGGACACCTGGCCCCAGCCGGTGAAGTGATGCTCGGTCAGGAAGCAGCCGTGGTAGCCCAGGGATTCGGCCTCCAACAGAAAGTCGAGATAATCGTTATAGCCACGCGCCGGGTCGGATGGTGCCGACTGAGCGCCGCCGAAAAGTCCGAAACGCATGGTTCTTGCTTCCTTCGCTGGCATTACCCAGACAGGTTCAACGGGTATGATCTCAGCCCGCGCCACGCGAGCACCCCGGTGGGCGAAAGCTCGCAGATGGACCGGATGGGGTCAAGCGATGGGTTTGTCGTGCCGTGGGGGCGTTCGCGGGTGGAGACGGATTGCCTGTCAGGTTTGGTCAGAGATCGCGTCGGCAAAGGAAAGAATCTTTGCCACAGATACACACAGATTTGCACAGATATTCCTGAGCGGTTAATCATTGTGGTCAAACACGTCGGTCGGAGTTTATGGTTGCCGGTAGGATGTCCATGAATATCTGTGCAAATCTGTGTGTATCCGTGGCAAAAATTCTTGTCTTTCGCTTTCAAGACCCGCCACCCACTCGGGCGATGGCAATGTTATCAGACAGTCTCCGCCTCAACCAGTCCCAGCAAACGCTGCTGCGTCGCGGTATCTTCCTCCAGCGCCAACGCGGTGCCTTCATACGCGACCTGACCGTTCACCAGCACGTAAGTCCGATCGACGATCGGCAGCACGGTTTCCGCGTGATGCTCGACGATGATCATCGCGACCTTGCCGCGCAGGGACACCAGCGCGTCCATCACTTCCTTGACGATCGCCGGCGCCAGGCCCTCGAACGGTTCGTCCAGCAAAATGATCCGGGACGGCACCACCAGCGCCCGGGCGATCGCCAGCATCTGCCGCTCGCCGCCCGACAGGCTTTCCGCGCGCGACCGGCGCAGAATACGCAGTTTCGGGAACAGATCGAACACGTCTTCCTGCGCTGCGCCGCCCGGACGCGCGGCGAGGCGCAGGTTGTCCACCACCGACAGATTGGGAAACAGCCGCCGGCCCTCGGGCACCAGAGATACGCCCAGACGGTTGATCTCGAAACTGCGCGCGTGCGTGATGTCGGTGCCTCCGATGCTGATGCGGCCGACGCTTTTGCCGACCGTGCCGGTGATCGCGCGCAACGTCGTCGTCTTGCCGACACCGTTGCGTCCAAGCAACGCCACCGCCTCGCCCTCGTGCACCACGAGGTTCAGTCCATCGAGCACCGTGCTGCCACCGTAACCGCCGCTGACGCCTTCCACGACCAACAGAGGCTTCGCGTCCGCGCGCGCCGGCCCGCGATCGACCGCGGGTGCCACCGTTTCCCGTGATGCACCGAGATAGGCCGTGATCACCTCCGGATCGCGCGCCACGTCGGCCGGATCGCCGTCGGCGATGACTCTGCCCTGATGCAGCACGGTGATCCGGTCGGACAACGCGAGCACACGGTCGATATCGTGCTCGATCAGCAGCACGGCGTGGGTTTTCGCCAGCCGTTGGATCAGAGCGCCCACGACTTCGCGGTCGGCCTCGGCGAGACCGGCGAGTGGTTCATCCAGCAGCAGCAGTTTCGCGTCCGTGGCGATTGAAACCGCGATCTCCAGCAGCCGCTTCTCGCCGTGCGAGAGGTTGGCGCAAGGTTCCGCCGCGCGCGCGTCGAGCCCGACATCGGCGAGCAACGACCAGGTCCGGGCGTTGACCGCGTCGATGCCATAAGCGTCACGCCATAACGCGTGCCGCTCCGGATGCGTCGCCTGCACCGCGATACGGACATTTTCAAATGTCGTCAGATTGGGGAAGACGCTCAGAATCTGAAATGATCGGCTAAGGCCGAGCCGGATACGCCGGTGCACGGGCAGGGCGGTCAGTTCCATGCCGTCGAGCCGGATCGACCCGCCATCCGCCTTCAACAAACCGGTCAGCATGTTGAAGAACGTGGTCTTTCCGGCTCCGTTCGGACCGATCAGGCTGTGCAACCGATACGGATACACATCGAGATGGATATCCTGCGCCACCACCAATGAGCCAAACCGCTTGTTCAGACCGCGGACTTCCAGCACCGGCCTGGTTGCGTCCAGGCCGGTCGCGGTGGCCCCACGCGGCGCGAAGGCCTCTGGGCGGGCGGGCACGAAGCGGCGAACCAGCGTCCAGTCGGCGCGGCCCATCAGGCGGAACAGCATGCCTTGCATGCCCTCAGGCGAGGCCAGCGCGAAGATGATGACCACCGGCGCGAACAGCAGCCACCAGCTTTCGGTGATCGCGGAAAGCCGGTCCTCCAGCAGGATGAACGCGATGGCGCCCCAGAGCGGGCCAAGGAAATGATGCACGCCGCCAAGCACCGTCATCAGCAGGGCGTCTCCGGCGTGCTGCCAGCCGAGGTTGTCGGCGTAAGCGCCGTGCAGCATCAGCGCCAGCAACCCGCCGGCGAGGCCGACGAAACCGCCCATGATCACGAACGCCTCGAACTTAACGCGGAACGTGTTGTAGCCGAGCGATTGGGTGCGTTGCTCATTGTCGCGTACCGCTTGCAGGATGCGGCCGAACGGGGCGTGCGCGATGCGCCACAGCACGAACATGCCAAGTGTCACGGTCGCGACGACGAAAACGTGGAAGCCGAGGTCGCTGGAAAACCACGGCCGGGGCACGTGTTGCAGGCCGTTCTCCCCGCCGGTGAGGTCGGTCCACTTGAACGCGATCTCGAACGCGATCTGCGAAAACGCCAGTGTCAGCAAGGAGAAATACAGGCCGCGGCGGCGCAGGATGAGGACCGCGAGCACGATCGCCAGCAGCAATGAGAACAGCACCGCGAAGATCAGCGCTTCAAGTTCGTTGCCGAAGAACCCGCGCATCGGGATCGCGACGGCATAGCTGGCGCAGCCGAAAAACACCGACGCACCGAAGGGCACGAGGCCAGTGTAGCCGACCAGCAAATTCACGCCCGCGCCATACAACATATAGATCGCGATCTGGGTGATCAGACTGATCGGCGCGCCGATCGCCTCCCACGCCAGGGTCAGCGCGGTCAGTACGGCAACGATCCAGGGAACTGGGTGGGCGAGAGCTTTCATTCAAAGCGCTCCCACCGCTCACCCAGTAACCCGCGCGGCCGCAACAGCAGCATGAGCGCCATGAACAGGTACATGATGGCGCCGGAGGCCTCGGGCCAGAACTGGATGGTCAGCGCGATCACGACACCGACCATCAATCCGGCGATCACTGCTCCGGGGAAAGATCCGAGGCCGCCGATCGCGACGACGACGAAGGCAGGCATGATCGCGTTGGTCGCCATCGCCGGGGTGATGGTCCACAATGGCGCGGCCAACACGCCGGCGATGCCGGAGATGCAGCAGCCAAGCCCGAACACCCAGGTCAGCACGCGCGGCAGATTGATGCCCAGGAGCCCGACCATTTCGGGGTCGCGCGAGCCGGCGCGAAGGATGCGGCCGAATGGCGTCCAGGTCAGGAACGCCCACAGTGCGACCAGCACCGCCGCCGTCATGCCAAGCACCGCGAGCCGGTAGTTGGTTATCAGCAACGGTCCCCAGATCAGGAAGCCGGACAGGAACGGCGGCGGGCTGAACGGCTGGCCGATGCCGCCCCAGATCAACCGCACCGAGGCCTCGATCATCAGCGCCAGGGCGAAGGTCACGATCAGGCTGATCAGCGGTTCCTTGTCGTATAATCGGCGGATGAGCAATCGTTCCGCGATCATGCCGACGCCGCCGACGAGTAACGGCGACAGGATCACGGCCGGCCAGCCGAACGAATTGTACAGCGTCAGCGCGAAATAGGCGCCCAGGGTGAAGAATGTTCCGTGCGCGAAATTGACGATGCCGAGCAAGCCGAAAATGATCGACAGCCCGATCGCGATCAGCACGTAAAGCCCGCCAAGGACAAGGCCGCTCGCGATCTGCGAGAGGATGAGTTCTGGATCGAACATGCAGGTGGTTACCGTTGAGAGGATATCGTGGATGTGGCGGGCGGATATTCAACTGCCCCCGTCATGACTCGGTCCCTACGCCGTCATGGCCTGGCTCGACCGGGCCATCTCTCTCAACATCGTGTTGATGCTGATGGCCCGGTCGAGCCGGGCCATGACGGCGTAGGGGAGTAGGTCATGACGGGGAATGAAAGACGGGGCCACGACGGGACGGGGCGAAGTCTGTCACCCCATCTTGCAGCCGACTTCTTCCGGCGTGCCGAAGACCTTGTCGAGGTCCGCGGGATTTTCCGGCAGCGCCGCTTTCACATCGAAATAATCCCACTTGTCAGTGATCTTGTCCTTCACCTGCACCACCAGATTGCGCAACTCCATCTGATGGTCCCATTTGCGGTACTTGTAGCTCACGCCAGCGCTGTCGAACTTCCAGTTTTCCAGAGCCTCGATGATCGGCATCGTCTCGGTGGATTTCGCCGCTTCAATTGATTCGAACAACGACTTCGCGGTGATCCAGCCCATCCACGCCTTATCCGCCGCCGGGCGGCTGTGTTTCTTCTCATAGGCAGCCGCGAAGGCCTTTTCCTCGGGCGGGTTGTTCGGGTTCTTGTACCACCACAGACTGGTGAATACCCCGGTCGCCGCGTCGGGCCCGACAGCCCAGATATCCGTATCGCCGATGGCGATTTCACAGAACGGAATCTTTCCCTTCATGCCAAGTTCGTTCCATTGCTTCAGAAACGTCGACAAATCGCCAGCCGACAGCCCGCCCAGAACGACATCCGGCTTCGCCTGCCGGATTTTCAGAATGAATGAACTGTAGTCGGGGGTATTCAGCGGCACTTCATCGACGCCAACCTCGGTGCCCCCGGCTTCCTTCAACAACGCGCGGCTGGTGCGCAGAATGTCCTGGCCGAAGGCGAAGGACGCCGTGATGAAATACCACTTCTTGCCATTCTTCAGCGCGTAAGGCGCCAGCATTCTCGACTGCACCAATACCGGCGTATTCAGCCGGAACGAGTAGCGGTTGCAGTTCTTACCGGTAATCTCGGTCGCCGCGGCGTTATCGATCACCAACGGGACCTTCAGATCAGCCGCCGTGGCTTCCTCGGCCAGCGCGTTGGAACTCAGCGAACCGCCGAGGATGGCGCAGACCTTATTCTCCTGCACCAGCTTCTGCATGTTCTGCGTGGCGGCCTGCGGGCTTGGCTCGTCGAGCCACACCAGTTCCACCGGCCTGCCGCCGATCATGTTCTTGCGCTCTTCCAGTGCCAGATAGGTGCCTTGTGCGAGATATTCCGTCTGCGGCGCGATCTGCCCGGTCTTGGCGAGCAGCAGGCCGATCCGGATCGGATCCTCGGCGGCGGCCCGCCGGATGAAGGGCATACTTAAAGGCGCGGAGGCCAGAGCGGCCGAGCCGAGAAGCGTCTGGCGGCGAGACACGGTCCAGGCGCGCGTGCGATGTGTCATTCGTTTCCTCCTATGGGGACGGCGCGCATTGTCGCGGCCCGTTGCCCGGTCATGGCAGGCTGATACCAACACAACCCGACGCAAGGCAACGCGCCCTTCGGGATCGGCGGGGGCAATCGGCTGGACCAGGAAGGCCGAGGCTTCGCCCCGGACCCCGCCAGGAGGCCTTGCCTCCTGGAACTCCACCAAGGGGCGAGGCCCCTTGGGACCTATTAATTGGGGAAGGCGTTTGAGGGAGGGCCAACCCGGACCTTGCGAGGTCGCGGTCGGCCCTCCCTCAAACGCCTTCCAACTGACAGATTGCAAAGGGCCTCGCCCTTTGCTGGAGGTCCAGGATCGAGCCGCGAAGCGGATCGATGGGCCTCCTGGCGGGTCCGAGGGCGGAGCCCTCGCGCTTCCCGGTCCAGGCGATCGCCCCGCGGTTCCAAGGGCCTTCACGGCGTCGTGAAACGCGGATGATACCATTTCCCCGCCATCACCGGAGCCCGCATCACGCGATGTCGCGGTCACGCCGATTTCGCGTGCGAAACGCGACGTTCGGAGGGCTTCGACATGTGGAGCGGACTGATCAAGGCACGCCGCGGCGCCGTGGCGATCTGGATCGCGGTGATGACCCCCGGCCTGCTCATCGCGGCCTCGATGGGCGTCGAAGTCGGTTCCTGGGCCGCGATCCAGGTTTCCATGCAGCGGTCGGCCGATCTAGCGGCGGTGGCCGGGACGCAACTGATGGCGAACAGTTCGTCGGTCACCGCGCAGACGGCCGGGACCTTCGCCGCGCGCATCGCGCAAATGAACGGCGGCACCGGGACGGCGGCACTGACCTGGTCGGGCTCGTGCACCTTGCCGTGCAGCAGCGCCTGCAGCGTGACCGGCACCGACAACCAGATCACGGTCAAGGTGACTTACTGCGGCGGTTTGCAGAATTCGTCTGACAGCATGATGACGGTGTCGTGGACGAAGTCGGTGCCGTCATACATGTCCTCGCCGCTGTTCAATTCCAGCAGCACGCACACGATCACGACCACCGGCACCGCGGAGGTGGTCACGCAGACCTCGGCGCCCACCGGCGCCGGCGCGACGCAACCGTGCCTGGTGGCGTTATCGTCGTCCGGCACAATCAGCGGCTCGGGGTCGACATCAGTTTCCTCATCGGGTTGCTCACTTCGGTCGAACGGATCAGTTACGTTTTCCGGCGGTGGATCACTGAATGTCGCCGGGGTGTTCGCCGGCGGATCCATCAGCATCCCGACCTATTGGTCGCCGATGCCGGCGCAGTATCCTGACGACGGCACCATCAGTGATCCTTACGCCAGCAACACGACGCTGCAAAACGACCTGACCACCGCCTCTGGGCTGAGCGGCGCCAGCTCCATCAGTTGCAGCAACGAATCATGCACCGGGTTGAGCAACGGCTCGACCTGCTCAGGCAGTAGCGGCGTCACGTGCACGCTTCAGCCGGGGAATTACGGTGGCCTGAGCGTCACCGGAGGCGGGCCGTTCACCTTCAACTTCCAGCCCGGCCTCTATCTGTTCAAGGGTGCGGTCAGCATGATATCGGCGACGACGACGATCAACGGGACCGGCGGTGTCACGATTATCGCCGCGGGCGGTTTTGAGTTTGAAAATCAGCCAACCGTCAATGTCACCGCGCCGACGCCAAGCCAGGTCGCCAGTAACGGCGGGGTCGCGGGCATCGCCCTGGCCAGCCAGACCACGACGACCGTGACGGTGTCCGGATCGGACGAGTATAACGTGATCGGCGTGACCTATTTCCCGAACGCGACATTTGACGCGAGCGGGTCGAACGCTGTCGGCGGCAATCCGGTTCTGGGCAGCAGCTCGTCGATCTGCACCGAGATCATCGCGGCCAGCATAGAACTGAATGGCGCCACGGATTTCGCCGGTGGTTGTTCGAGCTACGGCGCGACGTCGTTCACCAGCACGTCTGGAACACCGAGTACCAGCGCGCAGGTTGTGCACTGAGGCTGGCCCGGGTTGGCCGGATCGGGGCGGGCCCGGGAAACCCGATCGTTCAGACCGGCGGGCTGGTTGTCATGCCCGCCAGACCGCGTAGCCAGGACACGAAGGTCGCCCAGGCCAGCTTCACCTCGAAGATGATTTCCTCGGCGATCAGCCGATGGCCTTCGATCGTGAGATCCATGGCCTCGGCGAATATCTCCCAATGGTCCTGATCTGCCTGATCGCGGTCGCTGTGTGTCCCGTCCGGGGCGTCGTGCTCGTTCATGTCCGGAATCCTTCTGTCGGAGTGGGATGAAGGACGTTCTCTCGCCTGTATCGCGGTGCAGCATGGACGTGATCTGCCCATTTCGCAAGCACGAATTCAGACGATTCCGGAGATGATCAAAAAATGAGCAATTTATGGTCAGGTCACCATCGCGGCCGCCTGGGGCCTGGGCAATCGCGTATGGGGAATGGCGAAAACCGCCAGCAGCGTGCCGACCAGGAGAATGCCCGCGGCGAGACTGAAGCCGATATAGATGTTGCCGGTATCCTGGAACGCCCAGCCGACGACGACCGGACCGGTCAGGCCGCCGAACTGGCCAAGAGCGCTGATCATGGCGATCCCCATGGCCGCGCCTCTGGCTTCCAGGAACACCGGGGGGACGGTCCAGAACACCATGAAGAACGCGTAGGCGAAGGCCACCCCCAGGGCGATCAGCACGGCGGTGAGCCACAGGCTGCCGGCCGCGAAAGGCAGCACGAAATAGGCCGCCGCGGCGAGCGAGCCGCTGATCAAGATGTGCCATTTCCGCTCGCCGATCCGATCGGAGTTGTGACAGAACGCCAGCACCACGATGGCGGCGAAGACCCAGATTCCGGCGAGGATATAGCCGGCTTCAGTCACCGACTTCGCGCCTACGCCGCGGAGCAGCGTGGGAAACCAGATATTGTTGGTATTCATGAATGTGCTGGTGAAATAGACCGCGACCATCAGCCAGACCTTCGGATTGCGCAACGTTTCGGCCACCGTGGTGGATGCCGCGGTCACGCGGGCTCGGCGGTCCGCCTCCATGTCTTCGACCACCACCTGCTTTTCCGCGTCGCTCAGGAAGCGGGCGTTTTCCGGCCGGTCGGTCAATATGAACATGGCGGCGAGGCCCAACAGGATGGCGGGCACCCCGTCCACCAGGAACAGCCAGCGCCAGCCGCGTATGCCAAGCAGTCCGTCCATGCCCTCCATGACAGCGCCCGAGATCGCGCCGCCAACGAGGCCCGACAGAGGAATGCCCACCAGGAACATGCTGGTGGCGCGGCCGCGGCGGTGATTGGGGAACCAGAAGCTGAGATACAGCAGCACGCCAGGGAAGAAACCCGCCTCGAAGGCGCCCAACAGGAAGCGCTGCACGTAGAGCCAGTATTCGTTTCGCGCGAACATCATTGACACGATGACGGCGCCCCACAGGATCATGATGCGGGTCAGCGTGGCGGGGGCGCCGATGCGCATCAGCAACAGGTTAGACGGTATCTCGAAGGCGATGTAGCCGAAGAAAAAGACGGCGGTGATCATGCCGAACGTGGCCTCGTTCAGATGCAACTCCGTCAGGAATTGCAGCTTGCCGTATCCGATGCTGACGCGGTCGAGATAGTTGACGACATAGCAGGCGAGCACGAACGGCAGCAGACGCCAGCCGATCTTGCGGTAGACCGCGTCGCGATCGACGCCGGCGGTGGAGGACATGGACGGTTCCTTTTGGGTCGTTGGCGCCAGGATCGGGCGGGACGGGGCGGGAGGCAAGGTGGCGCCGCCGAAGGGCGTGTTGACCGCGCCTGACGTGGTCGGGATGATCAGATGATGAAGAAGCGACACAGTACCTATCCGTTGCGATTGCCGCTTTCGGTGAAGGCCGAGGTTGAACGCCGTGCGAAATCAGACGGCATCAGCGTCAATCAGTTCGTCGCCACGGCGGTGGCGGAAAAGCTGGCCGCCATGAACACCGCCGCGTTTTTCGCGGAACGGCGTGAAAAGGCTGATTTCGCGGGGTTCGACCGGATCATTCGTCGCGAGGGTGGTGGCCCGCCTGGCTCAGAGGACAGGCTCGATTAATACCGAACCTCCGGCCCGCACCGGGCACAGCGCACCCATGGCGACATGCGACCGCTGGGCAACCATCGGGAGCTGAGATTCTCCCGCTATTCTGCTGGTCAGCCGAATTCAGAGATCAAGCATGGTCGCGATCCGGGATTTCACGTCCTCGAACAGGGGCCTTGGTGCGTGCTCGATAAAAGCTGCTCCGCGGGCCCGCCAATCGATGCTTTTGACCTGCTCGATCATGACAAAGCCCGATGTCGCGGTGCCAAGGAGAGCAATCCGGGTACGCCAGGGACGTTCTGTGCCTGTGACCGGACAGGCCATGAGAAGACCGGTGGCCGCGTTGAATTCGGCCCCCGTGATGACGAGCGCTGGCCGATTTTTGGCCTGTTCCCGGCCAGCCTGTGGGTCGAAATTGATCCAGACCAGATCACCTGCCTCGGGCAGGTACGCCATTACCAGGTTTCGCGGCCAGCCGGCGGGCCCCAGTCAACTTCGCCCGGTTGGTCGTCCTGAGTGAAGCCTTCCAGCAGTTCCGCCATTGTCAGCCGTGGGCGGCGAGCCGGCTCGATGATCAGACGGCCAGCCTCGATTCTGACATCGACCCGGGACCCTTCGGCGAGACCGAGTTGCTCCAGCATCGGTTTTGGGACCCGCAGGCCCACGCTGTTCCCCCAGCGATGCAGTGCGATGGACATGGTGGCGTCTCCGGTCGGTGGGATAAACAATAGGTATCCTGTGGTGGCGGGGCAAGGCCAGTCCTGGCGATATTTGGACTGCGCGTTAACAGGACGCGCGGTGGGCGAGTCGCCGCGGCCCGAGGATATGCCCGAATGAAATCCGCCGACGCTCCAGCAACACGCTGCCCCGAGTGGCCAGGCATCGGGAGCGGTGTGTCGATCGCTCGCGCTCAGTCCTTCAGCGACGCCCCAAGCGCATCGAGGAGGTGCGCGGTGCCTTGCTCGCGAGAGCCCGCATCGTCGTAGCCGTCGAGAAACGCACCCTGCTCGGTGACCTTCAGGGTCGTCTTCCCGCCCTCGGCCCTGAGCTGGACTGTCGCCAGTGACACCGAGATCTTCTTTTCATCCAGATGCATCTCGTAGGTGTAAACCAGCCGCTCGTTCGGGATCACGTCGTGGTAGGCCGCGTCGAAGGTGGTCACGACTCCGCTCTTCCACCGGCCTTTCAACCGTTCCCGGCCGCCGGAGCGCACATCCATGTGCCGCTCCAGGAGGTCCCATTCTCCGAGGGTGCCGGCGAACCACTTTTGTTTCGCCGCCTCATCGGTCAGCGCCTTCCACACGCGGGCGGCCGGCGCGTCGTAGGTGCGCTCCAAATGGAACGTGGCGTGGACCACCGAGCGGACGCCGGTCTCTTTTCCACCGCTCATGCGAACGATCTCCTTTTCTAGTTTGTCCAACGTGGTGCGCCATCCCTCCGGCGCGCCCGCCACCATCGGCGCGGCGATCGAGGGATCGATGAACGTGTAAGTCTGCACGACGTCCATGCGCGTCCCTCCGAGAACGTCGGAGAAGTCAACCTCGGTGTAGGCGCGGAACAACGGTTCCCCCGAGGCGCCGGTCGCGTGCATGTCGATCACCAGCCTCGTGTGCGGGGTGACCTCGACGAACGTGCCGCGGGTCCAATGCTCCTGCCCGCTGGGCGAGCGCATGCAAACGTCGAACGTTCCGCCGGTGCGCATCTCCACGTTCGCTTCCGGAACCGTGTAGGTTTCCGGGCTGAACCAGCGTTTCACGTGCTCGGCGGTGCTCCAGGCGTTGAACACCGTCTCGCGACTGGCGTGAAACGTGCGGGAGAGCCGGAGCGGGGGCGGTTGGTCCATCGTCGCTGGCCGTTTGGCTTTAAGCTCCTGAGGCATCGTCATCTCCTACGTTGCCCAGGGTTTTCAGGTAGTCGCCCAAGCGGTCAAGGCGGTGCTCCCACTCGATTCGCCGCGCATTGATCCACTGTTCCGCCTGACTGAGCGTCTGGGCGTCGATCGCGCAAATCCGCGTCCGGCCGATTTTTTCGGAGCGCACCAGGCCGGCTGCCTCCAGGACGCCCAGGTGTTGCATGGCGGCGGGAAGAGACATCGGCAGGGGACGGGCGAGCTCGCTGACAGGCGCGGGTCCGCGGGTGAGGCGTTCCACCATCGCCCGGCGGGCTGGGTCGGCGAGGGCGTGGAAGAGGCGGTCAAGGATGGGCTGTTGGTTAAGCATATGGTTTAGTATCAGGGATGAAATAGTTAGGCAATTGCTTTGGTGTTCGGGTGGGGAAACCATCGGGTTTGGGCCGGATCGAGCACCGGCCGGTATTCGGTCAGCTCCCGTTCGGCCTAAGGGTCGAAATTCACCTCGATCAAGTCGCCTGTTCCCGGCTGGTGCGCCGCCACCGGGCTTTTCTGGAGTAACTGGCGCGAGAGTGTTAGGCTCGCCGCATGAGTGTTGCCTTTCGCGACCCGATGACGCTGGCTCAGTTCCTCGCCTGGGAGGAAGGGCAGGAGCTGCGCCATGAGTTCGACGGGTGCCAACCGGTCGCGATGACCGGGGGTACGGCCGCGCATGACCGGATCACATTCAGTCTGCAGAGAAGTCTGGATGCGAGGCTCGCGGGAAGGCCGTGTCAACCGTTCGGACCGAACATGATGGTCATCGTTGATGGGCGCGCGCGGTACCCCGACGCCGTCGTGGTGTGCAAGCCGGTGCGTCCGGACGCCACGGTGGTCGACGATCCGGTTATCGTGTTTGAGGTTCTGAGCGACGGGTCAGCCAACATCGATCTGATTGATAAGAACCGCGAATATCGCGCGACGCCGTCCATCCTGCGTTATGTGATTTTGCAGCAGACCCGCGCGGCGGCGATCGTCTTCGCTCGGCGAGGGCAGGATTGGTTGTCCGAGATCGTCGCCGGCGATAACGCGACTCTGCGTCTGCCGGAGATCGGCATCGACGTGCCACTGGCCGAGATTTACGCGAACGTCGCTCTTCGCGAGGACCCGGCCGGGGAACCGCGTGAGTAACGGGCCGTTAACCAGCGGCCTTGTGTCATGATCGGGCGAATATCCTCAGTCGACATCATGGGTCCGCGCGGTGCGTCTCGCGGTCTTGGCGGCACCTTCCGCCCCCGGTAACGTTACGCCGGAGGCGATAGGGGACCGGACGACGTGGACGAACCGCTGAATCCGATTGGGTTCTGGAGCTATACGAGTTCCGACGACAAAAGCGCGGGCGGGCGGCTGAGCCAGTTGCGGCGGTTGCTGGCGGACGAGTTGCAGTTACTGATCGGCCGGCGGCAGGTTCTTATTTTTCAGGATGTCGCGGCGATCCCGCATGGCTCTGACTGGCTCAAGGAAATCCACAGCGCTCTGGACCGGTCGTCGTTTCTGATCCCGATCGTTACGCCCGCCTTCCTCGAAAGCGAGATGTGCTGTCTGGAAGTCTCGCGTTTCCGCGAGCGTGAGGCGGAACTTGGCCGCGACGACCTGATTTTTCCATTCGTCTACATCGACGTGAAGGACATCCACGAGCGCGAGATCCACGATCCCGCCGTGCTGGCGCTGTTAAAGAGCCGCCAGTGGTTTGATTTTTCTCTGTTGCGCCATCGTCCGCCGGACTCCGAGGAAGTAGCGGCGAAGCTGGGCGGGTTCGCGGCCTCGGTCCGCGCCGCGCTACGTAAGGCGGTGCGTGCGCCGGACAGTCCGCACACGCCGGCCTCGGCCGAGGGGGCACCGAAATCGCCAGAGGTCGCCGCGCCGGTGCGGTTTGATCAGGTTGTTGCTCTTCGTTCGGCACCGCCGGGTCCCCCCACGAGCATCCACGACGTGCCTGGGCCGGAGATGGTGTTGATTCCGCCGGGGCGTTTTCTGATGGGAATTCCAGAGGCGGAGTCAAAAAGGGAAGGGACCTGGAAAGCCGATGCCGACGCCCGCCCGACGCACTTTGTGACGATCGCCGCGCCGTTCTGGCTTGGGAAGTTTCCTGTAACTCTCGGCGAATACTCGGCGTTCGCCGCTGAGACCGGTCGCCGGGAGGAACCGTGGACCCACCCGGGATTCGTGCAGGACGACCGGCATCCGGTGGTCAATGTCAGCCACGAGGACGCGTTGGCCTATATCGCGTGGCTGAACGGCAAGACCGGCCAAGCCTACCGATTACCGAGCGAGGCGGAATGGGAATATGCCGCGCGTGCGGGGACACAGACCGCTCGTTACTGGGGCGATGAGGCCGGGAAGCCTGGCGAGCATGCTCACTTCGGCGTGTCGGCCGGGACCTGTGCTGTCGGTCAGTTCGCGCCAAACCCTTTCGGGCTGTTCAATATGCTCGGCAACGTCTGGGAGTGGACCGCGGACCATTGGCACGATAGTTACAAAGGTGCACCGGTTGACGGCGCGGCCTGGACAATCGGTGGCGACTCCGGTCGTCGCGTCGTCCGCGGCGGTTCCTGGGACTTCGACCTCAGGGTCAGCCGCGCCGGCTACCGCATCGGGGACAGGATGCGGACCAATAATGGGGGCTTCCGGCTGGCCAGAACTCATTCGCCCCTTTAATCTTTAATTCTTTACATCCCGAGGGAGTCCGGAGGGCGCAGCGCTCTGGTCGCGAATATCTAAGTCCACTGTGGCAACGAATGACTTCCCGACGGTTTTCGTGCCGGTGAACGCATGGTCGGTACGCCTCGGATTAAACGCATGGAGTTTCGTGGCATGGGAGCGGCGATGCGACCTTGGTGTTCATTCGCCCTGGCTTGCCGACTTGCGCGGCCGTCCGCCCTTCATTCCGTTGCGACGTGCCACTTCGGCCTTGAGTGGCGACGTCGCCTGGCCGGCGCGAGAAGCACGCATGCGGTCCATATAGGCTTTCGTGCCGAATAAGCCCGCCAACAGGCCAGGAATGCTCAGATCGACATCGAGAGTTTCCCAATGCAAACCATATCCAAGTCCCAGTATTTCAACTGACGCGAGATCGGCGTCTGACGCTAGTTCCAATCCCTCCGCCAACCTCGCCGGAAACGCGAATGTGCAACCATTTTCCAGTTCGACCAGCACGCGTTTGGTTTTACGGTCGTACCGCGCGGCTCTCGCTCGCGGTTCGGTCGCCGCTTTTTCTCGTCCGACGCGCTCCGCCGCCTCAAACATCTTATCCAGATCATCAGCCATGGAGTTTTCTCCACGCCTCCAGCAGCAACGCGTGGTTCTCGCGCGTTTCAGCCAGAATGCGCCTGAAGTCAGCCCGCGAAATGCCCCGTTCCCATGAAATGACGGCACCACCTTCGACCGCCAGATCGATCTTTGCCTCGCCGCCATGCCCGAATATGTGGACATGAGGCGGTGCGTGGTCGTCGGCGAAAATCACGAACCGAAAACCGAATGCGTGATGCACCGTGACCATGGAGCATCATAACCCATCATGGTTCGGTTTTCAATATACGCCTCGCGACCTCTCCGCGGTTGAGGCGGTCGCGATCCGTATCTCTGATTATTCCGCCGTCTCCCTCAGCCCGCCTTCTCCTTCGCCGCCGCAGCCCGCCGCTCCCGTGCGAACGGCGGAATCTCCAGTCCTACACCACGCAAGTGGCTGAACAGCGTCCGCAGCTTCTCCCGGTCCGCGTCCGGCAACGGTGGTTTCAGAATGGATGCGATGTTGGCCTTCAGATGCTCCGGATCGCCGGTCCCGAACAGCACGACATTCACCCCCGGCTCATGCCGCACGTAGCGGTACGCCGCGTCGGTCACCGAGCTCGCGCCAGCCGGATGCACCAAGAACCCCAACGGTTCCTCGCTCGCCGCCAGGTCCGCCGCCACCAGGCCCTTCGCCACCAAATCCTTCATCGTCTCCGCCAGTTGCGCCGGACGAGCGAAGATACTGCGCACCGCGAACATCATCAGCGTCCCGACGCGGTTCTTCAGCGTCAGAGGAAACACCGATTGCCGCGCCACCTGGTCCATCAGGTTGAACGCGAACATCGCGGTGTCCCACGGCGTATCCTCGGTCGCCGCCGCCTTCTGCAGCATCACCATCTCGTGATCGTTCGGCGAGGTTTCCGTGATGCCCAGGAAGCGGAATTTTCCCTTCTCCTTTTCCCGTAGCAGAGCCGGAACGATCTCATTCCGCACATACTCGTAAGCAGCGGGAGGCACCGCGTGCAACTGGAACACATCGACGTAATCCAGACCCAGGCGGATCAGCGAACCATCCAGACTCTCCAGAATCTGCTTCACCGCGAACGCCGGATCGTTCACCGGTTTCGACGCCTTCGTGCAGATCACCACCTCATCGCGAGGCACCCCCTTCACCGCCCGTCCGACCACGCCCTCGGTGCCGTATACCGCCGCCGTATCGATCAGATTGACCCCGAGGTCCATCGCCTGGCGGATGATGCCGACCGCGTGATCCTCGGACACGCCGATGCCGGCGCGGCTGAACCCGCCGGTGCCCAGGCCGGCGACGCTGACCCGGAGGCCGGTGCGGCCAAGAGTGGTATAGTCCATCGAGCGCTCCAAACATTGATTTGACGGCAACCCTATCAGGGACAGCACGATGACGCGACCGGTTGAGATCATTGGCCATCGCGGCGCGCGCGGCCTGTTCCCCGAAAACACCATCGAGGGCTTCCGTCAGGCCTGGGCTCTGGGTGTTCGCGCCTTCGAACTGGATGTCGGCATGACGTCCGACGGAGTGGTCGTCGTCAGCCATGATATCGCGTTGAACCCCGACATCACCCGCGACGCGACGGGAAAATACCTCTCCGGTGCGACGCCGCCGATCCATGACCTGACATTCGCCGAGCTACAAACTTACGACGTTGGCCGCATTCGGCCAGCCTCACCCTACCGGCTGCTGCATCGCGCTCAGAAGCCGGCCGATGGTGCGCGAATTCCGTCCCTCGAAGACGTCCTGCGCGCCGTCCGGGATGCCGGCCTCATCATCGAACTCAAAACCGACCCGCGGTATCCGCATCGGACTGTTGCTCCGGCGGCGCTGGCGGAGGCGGTGCTGACCGTCATCGACGCGGCGCACGCCGCCAACCGGGTCACGCTGGAATCCTTCGATTGGCGTGGCCCCTGCCACATCAGGCGGCTGCGGCCCGAACTCAGGACCGCCTGGCTGACACGGGCGGAAACGGTGCGCGACGCCGCGCTTTGGTGGGATGGGAAGAGCCCGTCGCTTCACGGCGGATCCGTCCCCGCCACCGTCGCGGATCAGGGCGGTCAGGTCTGGGCTCCCGAGTTCAGCACTCTGACCCGTGCCGCCGTCGCCGAGGCTCTTGGTCTGGGGCTGCGTGTGATCCCTTGGACGGTCAACCGTCGCGCGGCGATGCGGCGGTTGATCGGGTGGGGTGTGGACGGGCTGATCACCGATCGACCGGACGTCGCGGCGGCGGTCATCGCGGGGCAGCGGCCGACCCATACGTCATCCCCGGGCTCGGTCCACTGCTGTCCGGTTAAATGTTGACGACTGGTGCTTTTTGCACGTCATGGCCGGGCTTGGACCGGCCATCCACGTCTTTACCGACCGCGCCAAAGACGTGGATGGACGCCACAAGGGCGGCCATGACGAGATGCGGCAGGCGGCCATGACGAGATGCGGCAGCCGGCCAGTACTTGCCCCGAGTATTCGACCAGTGCTCGACCGGACGGCCGTGGGACAAGCCGGGGATGACCGCGCGGGGAAGCCGGGATGGCGGCGCGGTTGGGGTTCGAAAATCAATCCGTCAGGTTGTAGAAATTCGCCGACACCGATGCTCGCTCCAGCAAGGCGCGCAACCGGGGATTGTCCTTGCTGTTCTCCTCGGTCAACGTTTTCATCGGCACGAAGAATTCGTGCGCGTGTGGCAACTGGTGGCGGGTGAAGCCGGCATAATGGTGGTCTTTCAGCCCGTACAACACGCGCATCTCCCGCACCGGGATCGCCGCCGGAACGGCCGGTTCATGCCGGAACACGCCGGTGGCCCGCCACCGAGGCATCGGGTCGTTCGCCGCCACCGGCGCCAGCAACCACGGCACCGGACACACCGCGAGCAGCGAATGCGTGCTCGGCACGAAACGGGAGCGCTTATCGAGCAAGTTCTGTAGCGTGCTACAGGCCTCGACCGCGAAGATGTCGACGTAGGGCTCCTGGAACGTGCCACCGAAATTGAGCCACAACCCGTCCGGCAGGGTTCGCAACCTCGTGCTGCCCGGCAGCTTGAGGAACGGGTTACTGACGCCGGCGTCCTCGGACGGCCGGCCTCGCAGCCAGCTTTCCTTGCCGCGGCGCGGCTTGAGGCCTGGGGGCCGCTGAGGCCACCTTTTCAGGCTCTCCTTGACCAAAGTGTCAAGCAGCAGACGGTCTTTCATGCTCCCCCCGCTGGGCGGTTAAATTTACGTTTTACAACCTATAAGTGTATGTATCAGGTTATCCACAGCCTGTGGAAGAATTTTTTGACGGAACGTCAAAAATCCTGAATCGCCCTGGTTTCGGCTGTCCGGTGTTTTCAGCAGCGGCCCGGATCTGTCGGGAAAAACCTGTGGACATAACGCCTCCGCCAGGATTTGTGCGCGCTCTGTCAAAGACCAGGCGAGGCCTGTTGACGAGGCGGCTCCCGCGGCCCGGCAGGTACCGCCGGCGGAAAGCGCAGCCAGGGTCGATCGGCCTTCCGGCAATCTCGTTACCGGGGTAGAGTGAAATTCATGTCAGATTTGTCATCTGGACCGGGGGAAGGTTTCCTCATGCCCATCACGCACGAGGCGACCGGTCGGGAACGGACAAGATCCCCGGGTCAGCCCACCGCCGAACGGCGGAATCCGGCACCGGGCGCGGACTGGATCCGCCGCGGTCAACGCTGGTTGTTCCGCGCCGGATGTGCGTTCGTCTGGGCCACGCTGATGGGCGGCTTACTCGTGGCGAGCCCGCGCCAGAGCCTCGCCGCCTGCGAGGAGCCGCCGCCTCCGGTACGCGACATCATCGCGGACCGGTTCTATGTCGACACCGCCAGTTCGATCGCCGACAAAGCGATCATCGCCCGCAATCGGACGGCTCTCGCGACGCTGGACCATACGCTGATCACGATCCTGGCGATGGCGGACAAAGGCCTGGCCGGCGATACCGACAGCGCCATCTGCGCCGGCCACTGGCTCGCCGTCTGGGCTAAAGGTGGTGCCATGCTGGGCCATATGAGCAGCCAGCAGGCCGCGATCGATCGCAAGTGGCGCACGGCGGGGATGGCGGTGGGTTACCTCAAGATCCGCAAGGCGATCGATCCGGCCGAGCGCGCGGCGATCGACGCCTGGATGGACGACCTCGCGGACCATGTCGTCGCCGATCAGGGCTGGCCGGCCAAACGCAACAACCAGGTGTACTGGGCTGGTTTCGCGGCCGGCGCGGTCGGCACCGCCACCGGATCGGTCCGTCACCTCGACTATTCCCGGCAGGCCTATGACGCGGGCCTGAGCGACATCAGGCCGGACGGGACGTTGCCGATGGAACTGGCGCGGCGGCAAAAGGCGCTGGACTACCACAGTTACGCTCTGGCGCCGCTGATCATGTCGGCGGAGCTTGCCGCGCTGCGCGGTGAGGACTGGTATGGGCATCAGGACGGCGCCATCCATCGCCTCGTCGCGCGGGTTCTGGCGGGCCTGCGCGATCCGAAGAGTTTCGCCGTGCTGGCGGGGGAGACCTCGGTCGACGTGCCGGGCGGCGGGATACTTGGCTGGCTGGCGTTTTACCGGTTGCGCTTTCCCGATCGCGTCGATGGCGCGCCGGCCGGACCGTTTCATTATCCCTGGCTGGGTGGCGATCTGACGTTGACGGCGAAGGCCTGGGTGAAGCTGTAACACCCGGCGGCGAGGCGTGATCTCTGACCGGAGACTTTCGCGATGAGTGTGCTGCATGATCCGGACCTGGAACGTTTGCTGAGCACCCCGCACGCCAGAAGCGACGCGCAGATCGAGCTGTTGCGAAGCTTCGCCGCCGGATCGGCCAGGCCGCCGCCGGAGGATGAGATCAAGGCGTTCCGGAGCGACAAATTCGTGGCACTCGACCGCGACAAGGCGGAGTTCTGCTATCAACTTTGCCGCGCGGCCAATGCGCGCCGGATTGTCGAGGCCGGCACGTCTTACGGCGTTTCCACGCTGTACCTGGCCGCCGCGGTGCGCGACAATATCCGCGCCTCCGGCGGTGAGGGCGTGGTGATCGGTACCGAATACGAGCCGGGCAAGGCCAGCATCGCGCGCGGTCATTTCGAACTGGCGGGACTGAGCGGTTTCATCGACCTGCGTGAAGGCGATTTGCGCGAGACGTTGCGGCGGATCGACGGGCCAATCGATTTCATGCTGGTGGATATCTGGATCGCCATGGCGCGGCCGGCGCTGGAACTGGTGGCGCCGCATCTGCGAGCGGGCGCGATGGTGGTGTGTGACAATACGGCCATGCATCGCGACGCTTACGCGGACTATTTCGCGTTCATCGAGGATCCGGCGAATGGGTTTCGGACCATGACTCTGCCGTTCGACGGCGGTCTGGAATTGTCGGTGCGGTGTGCGTGAACGTCACTGGTGCTTCGTCTACAGGTCAAGGCATCTAAAGTTTGGGTGGGTTCGCCGAAGCAAGGGAAACCGCCGAGAACGCGGAGACCAGAGAGGGACGCGGTGCAGACAAGAATGGCGCTTCGCGCGGTGTTTGGTCGAGCCGAACCTGTCCAGTCCTGTGCTTCTCCGCGTCCCTCGCTTTGCTCCGCGCTCTCGGAGTCATGCCTTGCTTATTCACAAGAGACCGAACGCTCAAGGCGACCACACAGCCTGGCGCGCCACGTGATCGGACACGCCAGGTGCGAGCCCTGACCGAAAACCGCCGACGTTAGCTTCGCTTCGTGATCGCCACGTAATCGCGCCGCGCCGCGCCGGTATAGACCTGCCGCGGGCGGCCGATGCGCTGTCCCGGATCCTCCATCATTTCCTTCCACTGCGCGACCCAGCCGACGGTGCGAGACACCGCGAACAGCGCGGTGAACATGCTGGTCGGGAAGCCCATCGCCTTCAGAATGATGCCGGAATAGAAATCCACGTTCGGATACAGCTTGCGATCGATGAAGTACTTGTCGTTCAGCGCGATTTTTTCCAGTTCGATCGCCAGATCCAGCAGCGGATCGCCCTTGATCCCAAGCTCCTGCAGCACGTCGTGGCAGGCCTTCTGAATGATCTTCGCGCGCGGGTCGTAGTTTTTGTAAACACGATGGCCGAAGCCCCACAGCATCTCGTGGCTGGAGCGGCTTTTCACGTCTTCCAGGAATGCCGGGATGTTTTTCACGTTGCCGATCTGCGTCAGCATTTTCAGCACCGCCTCGTTGGCGCCGCCATGCGCGGGACCCCACAGGCTGGCGATGCCGGCTGCGATGCAGGCGAACGGATTGGCGCCCGTCGAACCCGCCAGCCGGACCGTGGAGGTCGATGCGTTCTGCTCGTGATCCGCGTGCAGGATCATGATCAGGTCCATCGCCTTCGCCAGCACCGGATTGACCTTATATTCCTCGGCCGGAACGGCATGGAACATGTGCAGGAAGTTCTCCGCGTATCCCAGATCGTTGCGCGGATAAATGAACGGCTGTCCGATCGAGTATTTGTAGGCCCAGGCGGCGATGGTCGGAAGCTTGGCGACGAGGCGGAAGGCGGAGATACGCCGGCTCTCGGGGTCATGGATGTCCAGGCTGTCGTGATAGAACGCCGACAGAGCGCCGACGACACCGCACATCACCGCCATCGGATGCGCGTCGCGGCGGAAGCCGTTATAAAATGTCCGCAATTGTTCATGCAGCATGGTGTGCCGCATCACGCCGGATTCAAAATCCTTGCTTTCCGCCGCGTTCGGCAACTCACCGTTGAGCAGCAGGTAGCAGACTTCCAGAAAATTCGATTTCTCGGCGAGTTGTTCGATCGGGTAACCGCGATACTCCAGAATACCGACATCGCCGTCGATGTAAGTGATCTTGCTGTCGCAGGACGCGGTGGCGCCATAGCCCGGATCGAAGGTGAACAGCCCAAGCTCGCCATACAGCTTGCGGATGTCGAAGACGTCGGGACCGGCGGTGCCCGACATGAGAGGAATGACGGACTTTTTGTTGGTCCCGTCGAGGGTGATGGTCACGGTCCGTTTGTCGCTCATGCGGGCTTCCTTGTGAAAGGCGTTGGGCTCCGCCGATCCGGTTTCCCGGCCTGGTTGTCCAGATGGCGGGGACCGGCGCCGGCGGATTTGTGGCTGGATGCAGGTTATGGCGGCGCGAGTTTTCGCGCAACCTTCGCATCCGCGGAAGAAATTCGCGGGAAATTGGCGCGGAGGTCGTCACGGCGCTCACGCCAGAACCACTGTCATCCCCGGGCTCGACCTCATAGGCGTGCAAATAATGAACCGCGGGGTGTTCCCACCACAGATTCAACGTCATGGCCGTGCTCGACACGGCGATCTCTCGTGGCACCGTGCTGGTATGGATGGCCGTGTCGAGCACGGCCATGACGACGAAGAGGAGCGTTCGTCCCCCTTAATTTAGCGCCTCTGAGGTTGAGCCCGGGGATGACGACGCGAGCAGGCAAGTGGCTCGCCAGGGGTCTGTCCCCGCACCGCGTTCCCGTCTATGCGCGGTCGGCATGACCGAGTCATCCGATCAACCGCGCGCGCTGGGTATCCTCGCCGGAGGTGGCCCATTGCCGGCACGCGTCGCCGCCGCGGCCACCGCGGCCGGTCGCAAGGTTTTTATCGTCGGACTGGAAGGCTTCGCCGAGCGCGGCGTGATCGCGCCCTGGCCACACGTGTTTCTCCGCATGGGCGCGGCGGGCCGCATCCTCAGTGCGTTGCGGCAAAATGGCTGCCAGGACCTGGTGCTGATCGGCCCGGTGCGGCGACCGTCGTTCCTGGACCTGCGGCCGGACGCCGATGGAGCCAAAATGCTGGCGCGGATCGGCCGCGCCGCATTCGCCGGCGATGACGGGCTGTTGTCGGCCGTGATCCGCGTGTTGGGCGAGGAGGGTTTTCGCGTCCTCGGCATGCAGGACATCCTCAACGCCGTGCTCGGCCCGCGAGGTCTGCTGTCACGCGCCAGCCCCGACGCCAACGCGATGGCCGACATCAATCGCGGCATCACGGTGACAAAGGCTCTCGGCGGGGTCGATGTCGGGCAATGCTGTGTGGTGTGCGCCGGTGTGGTGATCGCGGTCGAGGCGGTGGAGGGCACCGACGCCATGCTGTCACGCTGTGGCGCGTTGCTGGACGCGTTGGAAATGGCGAAGCCGGCGGGCGTGTTGGTGAAATCGGTCAAGCCGGGCCAGGATCGCCGCGCCGATTTGCCGACCATCGGACCGAACACGATCCGTCACGCGGCGGCGGCCGGTCTGTCCGGCGTTGCTTATGACGCCAGCGGAACAATTCTGGCCGAGCGGGAGACCTGTATCGCCCAGGCAGACGAGCTTGGGTTATTTCTGCTAGGCTTTGACCCGGCGTCAGACCCTGGAACCCCCCCTGGAAACAACGACACGAGGAGTTGAGACAATGGCTCGTTTTCTGCACACCATGTTGCGTGTCGGCGATCTGCAACGCAGCGTCGATTTTTACTGCAAGGCGTTCGGCATGAACGAAATCCGCCGCCGCGATGTACCGGGCGGCAAATACACGCTGTCCTTCGTCGGTTTCGGCGAGGAAGAGGACAGCACCCTCATCGAACTGACCTACAACTACGGTGTCGAGAAATACGAACTGGGCGGCGCCTTCGGCCATCTGGCGGTCGGCGTGCCCGACGTCGCGAAGGCGTGCGAGATCGCCGCGCAGGCGGGCGGCACGGTCACTCGGCCGGCAGGCCCGGTGCAGCATGGCACCACGATCATCGCGTTCGTGAAGGATCCGGACGGGTATTCGATCGAGTTGGTTGAGCGGGCGTAGGGTGTAAAGGCGCTCGTCCGAACGCGTGCCTTTCCGTCATCGCGATCCAGAGGCGAAGCGATCTCCCAATAGCATCGCTTGAGCAGGGAGATCGCCACGCATTCCCTCCGGGATGCCGGAGGGCCTCTCCGCTTCTGGCGATGGCGCGGTGCCGGCGCCCTCGCGAGTCATTTGGTTGTTAAGTCGATCGGCCGGCTCCGGGCCGGTGATCCGATAGCATCCGGGTCGTTCCGGCGGCGGGTCATGGTTTGCGTAAAGGCTGGCATATTCGCGCACTTCGCCGGACAGACCGCGCTCCGCGAATGGAATCTTCGCGGGGTAGTGTCCGCCCTGGTGTTAACGGTTCGTTTGTCGCGAAAACCTGGCTGAGGCATCTTCGAAATGGTGGCGCTACAACCGGTCTCGCACGTCCAGGTTACTGGCGGGTACGCATGACGCTATCGTGAAGTGTGTGAATCCGCGTCACGATGCCCCCCGGATGAACTGATTGGACGGCTTGACGGATCAAGGCTCTCCTTCCGAAGGTCAGGCAACGTGGAAGGCCATTGCGCGCAAGTAATTTGACTACTACGAGGCTTGAGTACTGCATAAAGGGCCGTCGCTAAACGTCCCTTTCCGGGGGGAGAGCAATGGCGATATTTCTTTGGCCTGGCACCAACGTCACCATCGGCGACTTCACCAGCGCATCCGGCTGGGTTGTAGTCCCCGCTCTTAACGATCTCGGAGATCAGACACCCGCGGGTCAGGCGCCGGGCGTTGGTGACACCGCGATAGTTGGTGGTGGTTCAGGCCTCGCGCTATCCGACCCGGGCAACACGACTTTGCAGGCCTACACGCTGTCCTTCTCGCTGCTGGATGAGGCCGGTCTCAACGCAGACACCTTCGTCGTGAATTTTGGTGGGTTCACGACGACGATTACCGGTGACACGGCCGCGACCTATCAGCCGGAGGTTTTCTCCATCGCCGGCTCGGATATCACTGGCACCAGCACGACGCTGAGCTTCCAGGGATTCAACGCGACCCAGAACTGGAACCTGGATGATGTATCCGTGATCGCGGCCGAGGTTCCCGAACCACCCGCGGGCACCATCCTGGCGGGTGCGGTGATATTGACGCTATCGCTCCGGCTCCGGGGACGAACTGTACCGACCTGGATCCAACAATCGTCATCGAAGCGGTTTAGTGTGATCTGAACCACGATTCAGGCTTCCGAGGCGCCCCTGGTCGGTGATTCGCTAACCAGCACCAATCGCGGCCGCGATTTGTCCCCGGATCGCGGCCAGTTGGTCCGGTCCGACGCGCGAAGCTGTCGTGCGCACCCGCCGGGTTGAGACAGAGGTCACGAAAGGTGCCAGGGCGAAACATCGCCGCGCACAGCCGTTCTCCGGCGTTGGATCGATGGTCACGGACAAACTGGGCATGGCGATGCCGGCATCGCTGGTCAGTGGAACGACGAGAATGTTCGGATAGTCCGGCGCGAACAGCGTCTCGTCTTCCACGACGACGGCGGGACGGAGGCTGTTCGGCTCCGTAGGCGAGGCGTCGCCCCGCCAATCCCCGATGACGACGTCGCCGGCTTTGGCGCGGGTCATTCCAATCCGTCGGACCCGGGTGTTCCCCAGTCCTCCACGAACGCCCTTGCATCCGGATTAGCCGCGACGTGGCGCGCGACCGCCTCACTTTCCGCCCGGATCCTCGCGCGTCTGACGTCACGCGCGGCCTTGGCGGCGAGTTGCCGCAAATAGCTGGCGAGCCCGAGCCCCTGTGCCCTTGCCTCAGTTTCCAGGGTTTCTCTGACGTCCGGATCGAGCCGGAGGGAGATGGGCGCGCTCACGGTCTTGGCCTGTCGCGTTGGTGTGTCGCTATATACGTAGTCGTCAATCACGACGACTTGCATCCAGTGCCGCCTGGAGCATCCAACTGGCGGCCAGACGATCGACCGATTCCGCCCGTTTACGGCGGCTGACATCGGCTTCCTCGATCAGGAACCGGTTGGCGGCGGCGCTGGACAGGCGCTCGTCGAACAGCGCGGCGGGCAGGCCGGTTGCCTCGGACAACGCCAACGCCCAGTCGCCGGCGCTCTGGGCCGCGGGGCCGGCGGTGCCGTCCATCGACAGAGGATGCCCGATCACCAGGCCTCCGGCGTTCTCCTTGCGCGCGATGGCGAGGATTTCGGCCGCGTTGGCTTTCAGTTTCCCGCGGCGGAGGCTGCCGAATGGGGAGGCCAATGTCAGCCGCACGTCCGACAGCGCGAGGCCGATCGTTTTGGTGCCGGGATCGATCCCGATCAGGCGATGCTCTTTGGCCAGCAACGCTCGCAGTTCCGGCAAAGGAAGGAGGGGCATGGTGCGATGATCGCCCGTCTGGTTCTTACCAGATACGATCGATGCCGTAGCTGTTGAAGACCGTCACCAGGCTGGTTTGCTCGACTATGGAGTGAGCCACCCGAACGGATCTCGGTGACGGATACGCATCCAAAGGGATTGTCACATGTAGTCCTTGAAATGTTCGGCGATCCAGTCGTCACTATCATCGATGATGTGCAGCTTGCCCTTCAGTAATCCTGGCTGGCGGGGCGGTAGGTCTCCGGACGACGGCGCCAGACGCGCGACGGCCTGGCGTCCCTCAGTCAGGACAATTTCATCGCCAGGTGCCAGAGACTTCACCAGTTCGGCGAGCTTGCCGGATGCTTCCTTGATGGGCACGTAGCGGATCATGCGAGCCTCCGGGTGGACGATACCATATCGGGTCTGCCCGGGCCAAACGCCATGAAGCGTGGTGCGAACGGGCCATTGGGACGGCGAGCCGTGACACCAACCATCCCAGCCGTTACGCTGGGCGATAACGTTACGGGGATGACATGGCGGAGCCGCTGCCGTATCGCGCTTTCCTCTCCTACAGCCACGCCGACGCGAAGCTCGCGGACCGGCTGCACCGGCGTTGGGAAGCGTTCCGGGTCGACAAGGACCTGATCGGCGGGGAGGGTGCCCTCGGTCCGGTGCCCGCGTCACTGCGGCCGATCTTCAAGGATCGCGGCGATTTCATGCCCGGTGGCTCGGTGACCGACGCGACGAGGGCGGCGCTCGACGGGTCCGCGGCACTGGTGCTGCTGGCGTCGCCCAATGCCGCGCGGAGTTCCTATGTCGATACCGAGGTGCGGTTGTTCCAGGAAACCCACCCGGAGCGGAAGGTGATTCCGCTGATCCTGTCCGGCTCGCCCGAGGGAGGGCCGGATGGGTGTTTCCCGCCGTCTCTGCCACCCGAAACTCTGGCCGCCGACTGGCGGAAGGACGGGCCGGACCTCGCCTCGGACAAGATCGTCGCCGCGCTTCTGGGTTTGCCGCCGGACCTGGTGTTTCAGCGCGCGGCGAGGCAGCGGAGGCGGGCGCGATTGGTCCGGATCGCGGCGGCGGTCGTGATCGCCGTATCGCTCGCGGGCGCTGCTGGCGGACTGTATCACGCCAGGGAAAAGGAGGTGGAAAACGCTGCCCTGAGCAACGAGAACGCCACGCTGAACGACATTGTCGCCGCGATCGACCCGCTCGGGTCCGCCCAGGCGGCTGGGCGCGATGTGGAGGCGACGAAGGCCCGGCTCCGTCCGATCGTTGAACGCGCCCGCACCGACAAGGACTACGCCGCCGCCGTCGCGTTGCTGAAAGAAGGCAAGACCACCGAAGCCGAGGCTTTGCTGCGGTCGGTGGCCGCCGCGATGGCCGCGCGCCGCGCCGCCGATCTAAAGACCGAAGCCCAGGTCTGGGTCGACGTCGGCACGCTCGCGGGATACGGCGACCCGAGGCGCGCTTTGGACGCCTATATGAACGCGCTTCGGCTCGATCCCGACAACGCGGTCGCGCTATCCTGGGCAAGCGAACTCGAAGAAAACATGGGCGATCTGACGGCGTCGGAGCGAAATTGGCGTCACCTCGCGGAACTGCCCGCCGGCAAGGCGGACGGTGATCTGGCCTGGAAGGCGCACATCGGTTTGGGCGACGTTGCGAGCGACCGCGGCGACCTTATTCAGGCGCTGGCCGAATACCGCGCGGGCCTGGGCATCGCCGAGCGCCTCGCGCGGCAGGATGCGAACAACGCGGGCTGGCAGCGCGATCTGTCGGTCTCACACATCGCGATCGGCGATGTGCTGGTGGCCCGGGGACAGCTGGCCGAGGCTCTGGCCGAATACCGCGCGGGCCTGGGCATCGACGAGCGCCTCGCGCGGCAGGACGCGAACAACGCGGGCTGGCAGCACGATCTGACGAACTCGCACATCAAGATAGGCGATGTGCTGGTGGCCCAGGGCCAACTGGCCGAGGCGCTGGCCGAATACCGCGCGAGCCTGGGCATTGCCGAGCGCCTTGCGGGGCAGGACGCGAACAACGCGGAATGGCAGCGCGATCTGTCTGTCGCGCACAACAAGATCGGCGATGTGCTGGTGGCCCAGGGGCAACTGGCCGAGGCGCTGGCCGAATACCGCGCGAGCCTGGGCATCCGTGAGCGCCTCGCGGGGCAGGACGCGAATAACGCGGGTTGGCAGCGCGATCTGTCGGTCTCGCACGAGAGGATCGGCGATGTGCTGGTGGCCCAGGGCCAACTGGCCGAGGCGCTGGTCGAATACCGCGCGAGCCTGGGCATTGCCGAGCGCCTCGCGCGGCAGGATGCGAACAACGCGGGCTGGCAACGCGATCTGACGGTCTCACACGAAAAGATCGGCGTTGTGCTGGTGGCTCAGGGACAACTGGCCGAGGCGCTGGCCGAATACCGCGCGGGTCTGGGCATCGCCGAGCGCCTAGCGCGGCAGGACGCGAACAACGCACTCTGGCAATATGACCTCGGCATTAGCAATGAGCGGATCGGTGACGTCCTTGTTGCTCAGGGTCAGTTGGCCGGAGCAGAGGCGTCTTATCGCGCGAAATTCACCATTGTTGAACGCCTCGCGCGGCAAGACGCGAACAATGCGGGCTGGCAGCGCGATCTGTCGGTCTCGCACGAAAAGATCGGCGATGTGCTGGTTGCCCAGGGGCAACTGGCCGAGGCGCTGGCCGAATACCGCGCGAGCCTGGGCATCCGTGAGCGCCTCGCGGGGCAGGACGCGAACAACGCGGGCTGGCAGCGCGATCTGTCGGTCTCGCACGCGAAACTGGCTGTGGTCTATCGGCGGAATGGCGACCGGGCGAACGCGCTGGCGCATCTGACGGCGGGGCGGGCGATTATCGCCGATCTGATAGCGAAGCATCCGGACTGGGTGCAATGGAAACAAGACCTCGCGTGGTTCGATGGGCAACTCGCGGAACTGAAGTAATAACGCGCGCACGCTGCCCCCGACTCACCGCGCGGCTCTCGCGGCCAATTGACCACGATCAATGCCTGCACATCTCCGCTTCGGCTTATCTGAACACTCCGAAACCTTCCGAGGGCCGCCTTCAATGCGTGCGATGCTGTTCACTGGAGAAACGGCAACCCTGACCCCGACCAATCTCCCCATCCCCCGCCCCGGCGACGGCGAGGTCCTGATCCGCGTCCACGCCTGCGCCGTCTGCCGGACCGACCTGCACGTCGTTGACGGCGAACTGCCCGAGCCCTGGCTCCCCCTCGTCCCCGGCCACGAAATCGTCGGCCGGGTCGAGGCCCTGGGCTGCCACGTCGACCGCTTCCGTATCGGCGACCGCGTCGGCGTCCCCTGGCTGGGCTGGACCTGCGGCGAGTGCTCGTATTGCCGCTCCGGGCGGGAAAACCTGTGCGAGAGGGCACGCTTCACCGGATACCAGATCGACGGAGGCTATGCCGAGTACACGGTCGCCGACGCGCGGTTCTGCTTTCCGATCCCGGACGCCTACGACGACGTGCACGCCGCGCCTCTGCTGTGCGCCGGGTTGATCGGCTACCGCACGTTGCGAATGGCCGGCGACGCGAGGCGGATCGGCATTTACGGGTTTGGCGCGGCCGCGCACATCGTGGCCCAGGTGGCGCGGTATGAGGGACGAGAGATCTATGCGTTCACCCGGCCCGGAGACGGCGAGGCGCAAGCGTTCGCCCGCCGCATCACCGGCGGGTGGGCCGGAGGCTCGGACGAGGCGCCGCCGGAACCGCTCGACGCGGCGCTGATCTTCGCGCCCGTGGGTGCCCTGGTCCCCGCCGCTCTGCGCGCCGTGGCACCCGGCGGCACCGTGGTCTGCGGCGGCATCCACATGAGCGACATTCCCTCGTTCCCGTATGACTGGCTGTGGAAGGAGCGGACGATCCGCTCGGTCGCCAACCTGACGCGGCGGGATGCCGAGGAATTCCTCGCCCTGGCGCCCAAGGTCCCGGTGCGGGTGGAGACGGTGCCGTATCCTCTGGATCAGGCGAATGAGGCGTTGACGGCGCTGCGGAACGGGACTCTGACCGGAGCGGCGGTGCTGGTGCCGCCCAACGCGGACGATGTGTGGAAAGGGGACGATGCATGAAACTGGCCGATATCGAGAAGGTCAACCACCTGATCGCTGACCTGGCGGACATCAATTCGCTGATCGCGACGGCCGAGGCGGCCGAACCGCCCAGTTTCGAATTGCTGATCGAGGCGCCTGGGGACGCCAGCTTCAAAATGTCGGCCGAGGGCGCGAGCACTTCCCACTCGCGGGGCACTGGTGTGTCCGACGCCTTCCTCGCCAGCCTGAAAAAGCTCGCCGTCGGTGAATTGCACGCGCGGCGGGACGTGGTTTTGAAGGACCTCGCGGCATTGGGAGTGGATACGTCCGGGGGGTGAAAAGCCAAGGCGTTGAACCCAGTCCCTCCGGTGGCTATGTTCTTCGCCCCACCCGCAACGTAACCGAGGACTCCGCCCCATGGCGCTCGATCCCGCCACCGTCCGGCGCATCGCCACGCTCGCCCGCATCCGCATGGATGACGCCGAGGTGACCACGCTGGTGGGCGAGCTCAATACCATCTTCGGCTGGATCGAGCAGTTGAATGAGGTCGACATCGCCGGCGTCGATCCCCTGGCCGGCGCGGCGCACATGGCGTTGAAGCTGCGCGAGGACGTGGTCAACGATGGCGGTTACCCGGAGGAGATTCTGTTCAACGCCCCAGACCGGAACGGCGACTTCTTCGCGGTGCCCAAGGTCGTCGAGTAATGCTGACCGACCTGACGATCGCCGAAGCCCGTGACGGACTGCGCGCGAAACAATTCACCGCCGAGGCCCTGACCCTCGAACATCTGCATGCGATCGAGGCGCTCAATCCGCGGCTCAACGCGTATTTGTCGGTGGGTCACGCGCAGGCGATGGAGCAGGCGAGGGCGGCGGATAAGGCGCTGGCGGAGGGGGATACCCGGCCGCTGTTGGGTATCCCGCTGGCGATCAAGGACCTGTTTTGCACCAAGGGCGTGCGTACCACGGCGGGCAGCAAAATCCTGATGCCGTTCGTGCCGCCGTACGAGTCCACGGTCACCGCCAACCTGCTGCGCGACGGGGCGGTGTTTCTCGGCAAGACCAACATGGACGAGTTCGCGATGGGCTCGTCGAACATGACCTCGCATTACGGTCCGGTGGAGAACCCGTGGAAGCGGCGCCAGGACCCGAGCGCTGTGTTGGTGCCGGGAGGATCGTCAGGCGGGTCGGCGGCGGCGGTGGCGGCGCGCCTGGCGATGGGGGCGACGGGCACGGACACCGGCGGATCGATCCGGCAACCGGCGTCGTTTTGCGGCCTGGTCGGGGTGAAGCCGACTTACGGCAGATGCTCGCGCTGGGGCGTGGTGGCGTTCGCGTCGTCGCTGGATCATCCGGGGCCGTTTGGCCGGACCGTGCGGGACTCGGCCATTTTGCTCGGCTCCATGGCCGGGCATGATCCGAAGGATTCGACCAGCGCCGATGTCGCCGTGCCGGATTTCGAAGCGGCGTGCTCGCGATCCATCAAAGGTCTGCGGATTGGCGTGCCGAAGGAATACCGCTCCGACGGCATGCCCGGGGAAATCGAGACGCTGTGGCAACAGGGCGTTGCCTGGCTACGCGACGCCGGCGCCGAAATCATCGACGTCTCATTGCCGCACACGAAATACGGCCTGGGCACTTACTACATCATCGCGCCGGCCGAAGCATCGTCGAACCTCGCGCGATATGACGGTGTCCGGTTCGGTTTGCGCGTCGATGGCCCGGAGTTGCGCGACCTGTACGAACGCACGCGCGCGGAAGGGTTCGGAGCGGAGGCGCGGCGGCGGATCATGATCGGCACTTACGTGCTGTCCGCGGGCTATTACGATGCTTACTACCTGCGGGCGCAAAAGGTTCGCGCGCTGATCCTGCGCGACTTCACCGAAGCGTTCGAAAAAGTCGATGCTCTGCTCACGCCGACCGCGCCGTCCGCCGCGTTCGCGCAGGGCGACAAGTCGGACGATCCGGTCACCATGTACCTGAACGACGTGTTCACCGTGCCGGCCGATCTGGCGGGCGTGCCGGCGGCCTCGGTACCGGGAGGGCTGGACCGGGACGGCTTGCCTCTGGGTCTGCAGGTGATCACTCGTCCGTTCGATGAAGAAACGATGTTCGCGGTGGCGGCCGCTCTGGAACGCGCCGCCGGTTTCGCCGCTCTGCCAACGTTACGCGCGGGAGCCTGAGCCATGGGATACGCGTTACAGGGACGCTCCGGGTCGTGGGAGGTCGTGGTCGGACTGGAGATCCACGCCCAGGTGATATCACAGGCAAAGTTGTTTTCCGGCGCGGCGACGGCGTTTGGCGCGGAACCGAACTCTCAGGTCAGCTTCGTCGACGCGGCGTTTCCCGGAATGCTGCCGGTGTTGAACCGTGTGTGCGTCGAACAGGCGGTGAAGACCGGACTCGGCCTGAACGCGGCGATCAACAAGGTCAGCCGGTTCGATCGCAAGAACTACTTTTATCCCGACCTGCCGCCGGGCTATCAGATCAGCCAATACGAACACCCGATCGTCGGCAAGGGCGAGGTCGAGATCGAGTGCGCGGATGGCTCGACGAAGATGATCGGCATCACCCGGCTGCATCTGGAACAGGACGCCGGCAAGTCATTGCATGATCAGCATCCCACGAAATCCTACATCGATCTGAACCGCGCCGGCGTGGCACTGATGGAGATCGTGTCGGAACCGGACATTCGCTCGCCCGATGAAGCAGGCGCGTATGTTCGCAAGCTACGCTCGATCATGCGTTACCTGGGCACCTGTGACGGCAACATGGAGGAAGGCTCGCTGCGCGCCGACGTGAACGTTTCGGTGCGTCAGCCGGGGGAGGTGGCGTATCGCACGCGGTGCGAAATCAAGAACGTCAACTCGGTGCGTTTCGTGATGCAGGCGGTCGAGGCCGAGGCGCTGCGCCAGATCGACGTGTGGGAAAGCGGCGAGGAAGTGCGCCAGGAGACGCGCCTGTTCGACAGTGGCCGCGGCGTGACCCGGCCGATGCGGTCGAAGGAAGACGCGCATGACTACCGGTATTTTCCCGATCCGGATCTGTTGCCTTTGGTGCTGGATCAGGCGTGGATCGACGATCTGAAAGCGCGTCTGCCGGAGTTGCCGGACGCCAAGAAGACGCGGTTCATGACGGAGTATGGGCTGAGCGTTTACGACGCCGGCGTTCTGGTGGCGGAACAGGCGACAGCGCTGTTTTACGAAACGGTGGCGAAGGGCAGGGACCCCAAGCTCGCCGCCAACTGGGTCACCGGCGATTTCTTCGCGGCCCTGAACAGCACGGGCCGTACCATCGACGATCCACCCGTCACCGCGGTTCAACTGGGCTTGTTGCTCGATCTGATGGCGGACAAAACGATCAACGGCAAAATCGCCAAAGACGTGTTCGAGGCGATGGTCGAAACTGGCGAAGACCCGGCCTCGATCGTTGACCGGAAGGGGTTGCGTCAGGTCACCGATACCGGCGCGATCGATGCCGCCGTGGACAAGATCATTGCCGGGAACCAGGACAAGGTCGCTGAGTATAAGTCGGGTAAGGAGAAACTTTTCGGGTTTTTCGTTGGCCAGGTGATGAAAGCCATGCAAGGCAAAGCCAATCCCGCGCTGGTCAACGAAACGCTGAAGCGCCGCCTGACCTGACCCTCGGACTGTCCTGGCGTTCCGCCGCCTGAAGCAGGAGGAGGGCTCGACATGGCCGCATTCACAATCACGCCCATGACGGAACACACCGGCGCCGCGGCCATCGGCATCGACTTCACCCAACCCATCGACGCCGCCACGAGATCAACCCTCAACGACGCCTGGGCCAAGTACCACGTGTTGGTCATGCGCGATAACAATTTTGCCCCGGTGGAATACAAGCGCGCCGCGACCGTGTTCGGCGAATTGCAGCCGCACGACAAGAAAGAGCGCCACGTACCCGGCCACCCGGATGTGTATTATACCAGCCGCCTAAACGAGTGACCCATTCGTGAAACGTCTCAACGTCACCCCGGGGCTTGACCCGGGCATCAATGCCAGCACTGTGCCGCGATCGATCCCCTGATCAAGTCCCGGCATGACGCGTAACGCGAGAGTCAGCCATTTGGGCGGCTGGTATTACGTCTCCAACAAGGAGTTCAAAGACGGCAAGCGGATCATTCCGGGTGAGACATTCCATACCGACCACTCGAACCATCCCGCGTCGCCGAAGGCGACGATGCTGTACACCGTTTCGCTGCCGAGCCGAGGCGGCAAAGCGACGGCGGGCTCGGCGCTACCCGCGAAAATCGGGCAATGCGCGACAACCCAGATCGCGGAGGTCACGACGCGACCTGATGTCGGCCGTCCGCCGAAGCCCGAGGATTTCGACACCGGAACGGCGGCCGGTTACCGCGACACGGGCTATCAGGTGTCGTAACGACCGGGAAGCGGCTTTGCTGAACTCGAAACCCGGTGACGCGGTGCTCATGTGCCTGGTCTCGATCCCGCGGGATTGTCCGCCGGGCGACAATCGTGGCAGGCTTTTTACCGTGACCAACAGCAGAACCGGGGAAACGTGGACCCCGCCCGACTCGCGGCACAGTCGCGGCGGCGCTTAGGTGGCCGAAAGGCTGGTCCCGCACCCGCGGATGCGCGCACTTCCAGCCGAGGATCAGGCCTGCCTGACCTTCTTGCCGGTATATCGGTCGCGACCCGCCCAGAACGTGCACACGGGGCAGTATTCGCCCTCGTAGTCGATACCCTCCTGATGCGGGCAACCGAAAATCCGATCAACCATCGAGATCGATTTAACCTCTGATACCTCGAGATGTGCCAGAATCCCGGTGACGATGGCTGGATCGTAACGGACATCGCTGGTTTCGCTGAACCAGCTTCGCATTACGGGCTCAGCGCCGTCGTACAGAATTACGCCCACCGCGACTTTGGTCGCGCGTTTGTCGTCGGGTCCGTAGAACGCGATCGTGCCGGCCGGGTGGCCCCTCATGCCGCGTCTCGCCATCTTGGACAGTCTCTTTATCGAATGCTCCGGCATCCTGGACTCTCCGAGGGCGTTACTCCAACGAGCAAGCGGAATTGTTGCCCTTACTCGATCGAGAAGCTGGTCCCGCACCCGCACGACGACGTCGCGTTTGGGTTCTTCACCGCGAAGTAGCTGCCCATCAGAGCATCGGTGAAGTCCAGTTCCGAGCCCGCCAGCAAATCCAGGCTGGACGGATCGACCAGAACCTTCGCGTTCGCGCGCTCGATCACCAGATCGTCGGGCTGGACGTCCTTATCCAGTTCAAACTTGTACTGAAACCCGCTGCAGCCCCCGGCCAGAACGGAGACTCGCAAGGCGAGGCCCGCGCCGTCGGCGGCGGAGATTTCGGCGATGCGGGCTGCGGCCCGTTCGGTCACGGCGAATTGTCCCATGCGCTGAACATAGGCGTTTCCATCGCGGAATTGAAGTCCCATCGGCGCGGGTGTAAGCGGCGCGCATGACAGGCCGCATCCCCCTGGCGCCGTACGCGGTCTCCGAGGCCACCGCTCGCGGCCGCCTGCACGATGAGCCGGAGGGTCCCAGCCGGTCGCCCTGGCAGCGCGACCGGGATCGCATCATCCACAGTTCGGCGTTCCGGAAACTGCAATACAAGACGCAGGTTTTCGTCAACCACGAGGGCGATTTCTACCGCACCCGCCTGACCCATTCGATCGAGGTCGCCCAGGTGGCTCGGTCGATCGCCCGCGCTTTGGGGCTGGATGAGGACCTGACCGAAGCGCTTGCACTGGCCCACGACCTGGGCCATCCGCCGTTCGGCCACGCGGGAGAGGAGGCGTTGAACCTGGGTATGAAGCCGTTCGGCGGTTTCGACCACAACGCGCAGAGCCTGCGAATCGTGACCCTGCTGGAGAGCCGCTACGCCGGCTGGGACGGGCTGAACCTGACCTGGGAGACGCTGGAGGGCCTGGCCAAGCACAACGGCCCGCTGCGCGATCCGCCGCCCTACATCGCCGACTACAACGCGCGGCACAAACTCGATCTGGGCGGGCACGCCGGTGCCGAGGCGCAGGTCGCGGCGATGGCGGACGACATCGCCTATCACGCGCACGACCTGGACGATGGGCTGCGGGCGAGGCTGTTCACGCCGGACGACCTGCGGCATCTGCCGGTGGTGGGACCGGCTTTGGCGGAGGCGCGGCAGGCCAGCCTGGATATGCCGCCTCCGCGGTTGCGGCATGAGACGATCAGGCGGGTGATCGACCGGATGGTCACCGATCTGCTGGACGAGACGCGGGCCCGGCTGACGAAGCTGGCGCCGAAGGACTCAGACGCGATACGGCGGTCGAGGAACCGGGTGGTGGTGTTCAGCCCGGCGATGACCGACGCCAACGAGGCGATCAAGGAGTTCCTGAATTCGCGGATGTACCACCACTGGCGAGTGAACCGGATGACCGCCAAGGCTCGGCGGTTGACCGAGGAGGTGTTCCGGATTCTGCACGCGGACCCATCGCTGCTGCCGGACGATTGGCGGGCGAGGGCTGGGGAGGGCGGGACGCATCGGGCCGCGACGGTGGTGGGGGATTACGTGGCGGGGATGACGGATCGGTACGCGATGGATGAGCACAGGAGACTGACGGATATTTCGGTGAATGGGTGAACTCGCGTCACCAAGCGGTAATCTGTGGGCCGGTCGGCAGCCTACGAAATGGTGAACAGCCGAATATCGGCTTCTTCCATTTCGGATGTTATTGCTTTTGGGCCCGTGCCGCCTCTGTCGCGATATGCCCAGCAAGTGCGGTGACGAAAGTCCTCAGGTTCGTCATTTCGGAGAGGCTACAATAATCTCCGGTGTCGGCGGCGGTGCGCGGCGAGGCCAGTACGCAAGCGGTCGTATAGAGTTGCTCCTGCACAAGGCGCGTGCACAATATATCATAGCGCGTCAGATAGGTTGCACTGCTGAATTCTGGGAAGACCCTGAAGTTGGGCGAGCGGTCGCGCACTGGCCGTCGGGATTTTGGTGCATCTTCGACCATCATCAGCCAGCCAACGAATGGTCGAGGATTCTTGCCGTAGGCGCCCTCCCTGTACGCGGTCCAGAGATCGTGGGCAGTGCCGATCGCTTCTTCTGCTCTGTTGTTGAAGTTGTTACCGAAGGAGGGACCGATATGGCTTTTTAGTTCGATCGCCGCGATTAAGCGGCCATCGTTCATTACTATCAGGTCCCATACTTTGGTCGGCCGAAAGAAGCCTGGTAACGTTAGAACTGCACGCTCTTTGTGAATAGCCGCGTGAGCGAGACCATTGGCTTTCACAAGATCGATGACAAGAGCGGTGAACCCGTCCATGTTCTTACCGCCAGTCACACCGGCACGTTCACCCTGATCGACGACCCCCGCTTCAACCTGTTTCTGGCGGGCCTTCTCCCTGTTGCCCCAGAACGCCTGAATCGCCTCTCGCGCCTTCCGCTCGTAGTCTACCAAATCAAGCGGCATTCGGTCTCCTATTCACAATTTCCTCCAAGGGCGGCCCGCTCGCTTGGATTGAGCCTATAAAGTTCAAAAACCGCATTGTTGCAGGCTGTTCGGTCGCCGAGTTCGGCGGCATCTTTCAGCGCACATTTAATGTTGTCTGGAACCGAGTGCCAGTGCGGCACACGAATGCGACGCAGGTACTGTGCCTGAAATCGCAAAAATCCGCCATGCATGCGAGTGGAATAGACGGCGACAAAGAGCTTGGCTATCCCCGATTGTAGCACCGCCTGCAGCGCCTTGAGATCCCACGTCTCTGACGTAATGAAATATAGGTTGTGGTGTGGATAGAGACGCCCGTCTTCGTACACAATATGTGCGTCACCCTTAATATCAGGAATCAGCAACTTCGGCTTTGATGACAGTGTTGGATAAATGCGGTCGATTGTCCGAAACCAATTGGTTGGCGCTTTCCGGGCGACGTGTCGCTGGATGATCTCGGTCTTGCGCCCCTCCAGGTGCGCTTTCAGGCGCGGGTAATCGTCGAGGCTTACTAATCCACCTCCGTCGGCGAATGGGTTTACGACTCCAAATCCGCGCCATTGCACTGTGCCACTCAGGATGTCGCGGGTCATCACAAGGGGTAGTTTGCGATCGGGTTCAACGTCCAGTTCATCGAACAATCCGATGAATGCTTGATCCGCGCCGGTTGCGACGCCAATCCCCACCTTGCAGTCGGCCTCCTCCATCGCTGGGAAAGATGCTTCAAGGTGGCGAACCAGATCCAATTGATCGGAAGATTCGAGTATCCAGGGTTCCGCTCCCGCTGTGATTCCGTGAACCTCGCGAACGAGACTGTTGCCATTAGGCGCCTTTGCCGCTGTCAATTGGCTGCCCAGCTCTGATAACGCAGGAGCAGTGATTTCGGGGCGATGGGCAATTCGTGTTGCCTGACGTCCTTTGTCACCTTTTTCGCGCGCGATAATCGTGATGGCAGGGTAGGCGATCACGTCAGTGTGGAAGGCCGGTGTCCCAAACATGTCCACGTAGATTTTGAGGTGGAACTGTTCAGCGACAAGCCGTCGCAATGGTCCACCGTAGCGGTTCTTCATCCACCGATCCGCGCAGATAAAGCCGAGATGCCCGCCCTCACGCAACTTAGCGAGGGAACTCTCGATGAATGGGATATAGAGGTCGGCCCGATCATATACCGTTGTGTACCGCGATCGGTATTCGGCCAACAGTGCGTCGGGGATCATCTCCTGACGGACGTAGGGCGGATTCCCAACCACGAAATCGAATAACTGTGGTAGATCCATTAGCAGGAAGTTGCCTTGGATCAACCAAGTGTCGGCAAGCTCAACCGCGGCGGGCTGCTCGATCCCATATGCCGCCAATCGGTCAATCACGGCCTTTCGCGTGTGAACGAACGTTTCATGGTGAAGTTCTACCGCGCGCACGCATTCTGACAGATCGGTTACCGCGTCTTTGCCATCGACGGGATTAGCCTTCCAGACAGCAATTAGACGCTCGATCGCGGGCAACAAGAAATCTCCGCCACCGAACGAGGGCTCCAGCAGCCGAAAATTATGAAGAGGTCTTTCGATAGTATATCCAGCGAGATCCAATATGAGATCGACAACTTCGCGTCGGGTGTAGATTGCGCCCCTTTCTTCGATACCTGAGGTCGCAAGATGCTCGCTCGCGATCGTCACCTGACAAAGAATTGGGAATGAAAGTTGGCGGCCAGTTCGTGAAGAACGTCGTGCGTGTTGAATTTCCTGGCTCACGCCAGTTGCATTTTTTGCTTCGACACGGACCGGGTTCTCAAGGGCAGCGGATATTAATCTCACGGTGACACCATTTTGAACTTTGCATAGCAGTATATCCGTCGAGTCGTGGCAAGTCCAGAACAAAATAGGAACATACGTCTGTGTCCGCTTCGATGTTCGGGGAGGGTGGCGTCCATAACGAACGGATTAGCGACGAAGTTGATCTGCTCCCGCATATGACGATCTCTACCAGGCCAGCCCGTCGCCCTCACCGCATTCGTGCCGCACCCTCAATTGGAATGTGGTTGGTGCTGACCACGTGATCGGAACGCGCTATCAAAGTCCAATGACCGACATTTACGCCACGATCCGCCAAAACGTCCTGACCGCGGTCACATCCGCCGTTCCGGGTCTGCCGGACGACGTGACTTCCCGCGTCGAAGTCACCCCCACCCGTGACCCCGCGCACGGCGACATGGCCACCAACGCCGCCATGGTCATCGCCAAGGCCGCGCGCCAACCTCCCGCCAAACTCGCCGCGGCCGTCGCCGAGGCCTTGCGCGCCGACCCCGCCATCGCCGAAGCCACCCCAGCCGGTCCCGGCTTCGTCAACCTCCGCCTCGACCCCGCGATCTTCCGCGCCGTCATCCCGGCCATCCTCGCCGCCGGCGAAGCCTACGGCGACGCCACCACCGGCCGCGGCACTCGCGTCAACGTCGAGTATGTCTCCGCCAACCCCACCGGCCCCATGCACATCGGCCATTGCCGAGGCGCCGTCGTTGGCGACGCTCTGGCCAACCTGCTCGCCAAAGCCGGGTTCGCCGTCACCAAGGAGTATTACATCAACGACGCCGGAGCCCAGGTGACCGCGCTCGCCTGGGCGGCGTACTGGCGGTACCTCCAGGCGATCGGCACCGAAATGACCGAGGAACAATTCGCCGATGAAGTGCCCGGCGGGTTGCAATATCGCGGCGACTACCTCGTTCCGGTGGGGGAAGAACTCGCCCGCGTCCATGGCACCGCGCTCGCCACGCCGCACAAGACGATCGAGGCACCGGAACTCTGGCTCGACAAAGTTCGAGATTTCACCATCGACGCCATGATGAAAGACGTCCGTGAGGACCTGGCGATGCTCGGCGTCCACCAGGACGTTTTCAGTTCAGAACGAGCACTCGTCGCGTCCGGCGCCACCGACAAGATCATCAACCAACTGCACGCGGATGGATTGATTTACGAGGGCGTGCTGGAACCACCGAAAGGCAAGACTCCCGACGACTGGGAACCGCGGCCGCAAACTTTGTTCCGCGCTACCAACTTCGGCGACGACGTCGACCGGCCGCTGCGAAAATCCGACGGCAGCAACACGTATTTCGCCAACGATATCGCCTATCACGCCGACAAGGTCGCGCGAGGATTCGATATCCTGATCAACGTGCTGGGCGCCGATCATGGAGGTTACGTTTCGCGCATGAAAGCGGCGGTGCGCGCGATCTCGCACGACAAAACCAAACTTGAAGCGGTGCTGTGCCAGATCGTGCACATCATGCGCGGCGGTGAACCCGTTCGAATGTCGAAACGTGCTGGCACCTACGTCGCGCTGCGCGATCTGCTGGAGGAAGTCGGCCGCGACGCCGTCCGCTTCACCATGCTGACGCGCAAAGCCGACGCGCAGATGGAGTTCGACCTCGATCAGGCGGTGGCGCAAACCCGCGACAATCCGGTCTTCTACGTGCAATACGCGCATGCCCGCTGCCGCTCCGTCCTGCGCGGCGCGGCCGAAACGCTGTCCGCCGAGGACCTGACCCCGGCCGCCCTGGCCAAGGCCGATCTGTCCAGCCTGACGGCGGAGGCCGAGACGGCGCTGATCCGGCGGCTGGCAACCTGGCCGCGAACCGTGGAGGCGGCGGCAATCGCTCGCGAGCCACACAGAATTGCATTTTTTCTCTATGACTTGGCGGGCGACTTTCATATGCTATGGAACCAGGGCAGGGGCGATTCGACGCTTCGGTTCCTCCAGACCGGCCGGCCGGCGGAAACCCGCGCGCGGCTGGCTCTGGTGGCGGCGACGGCGGTAGTGATCCGCTCCGGCCTCAGTGTCATGGGCGTCGAACCGGTCGAGGAGATGCGCTGATCTCGCCGGCGTCGATTCCCCCGTTACGAAAGGATGGTCATGTCGGAGCAGGTCAACGAAGGTCCCATGTACCGCCCCTCGCACGACGACGGGGAGGGGATGGATGCCAGCACACGGCGGTTGCTTTATCTCGCGGGCGCCGGCGGGCTCGCCATCATGCTGGGTATCGCGGTTTACAGTCTGACCGGCCGTTCTGGCCCTGGGCCGCTGCCGGTGGTGCAGGCCGACTCGCGGCCGGTGAAGGTGAAGCCGGAAAACCCCGGCGGCATGACGGTCGGGCCGGAGCAAGTGCAGGCCGATCCCAGCCAGAGCCGGCTCGCTCCGGGGACCGAGGAACCCAATCCGCGTGCCCTCATGGCGATCACCGATCCGGCGAAACTGCCGATCCCGCCAGCCGCCTTCACGCCACCGCATGCCAAAACGGTCACGGTTCAGCTTTCGACGGCGAAATCCGAGGCCGGTGCCCAGGCGGAGTGGGATAAGCTGGCGAAGAAGCTACCGGACCTGATCGGGTCGCATCGGCCGTTTTTCCAGAAGGTGAATGAAACCGGCGCCACGCCGTGGCGGCTGCGCACCGGCGGCTTCACCGACCAGGCGCAGGCGAAGGCGTTCTGCGAGAAGGTGAAGGCGAAGGGCGGACAGTGTTCCGTGGCGGAGTCCTGATCCGAATCAGTCAGGTCGCGACTTCCCGCTCAGTCCGTTCCGGCGTGCTCTTGACTTGATGATCAGGGCGGCAACCCGGGCCAGTTGACGCACCCAAGGCCGCCTCTCGCATCGTCATGGGCCGGCTTGACCGGCCCATCGGCATCAACACGATGGCGAGAGAGATGGGCCGGTCGAGCCGGTCCATGACGCGTGAGGAGTAGTGAGTCTGGTCGGAACTTTGTCCGCGGCGGCGCATCCGGTTGCGCGGAGGAACTCGTGACGAAGGCCGCCATCGTTGGCATCGCCGGTCCCGTCCTGCTGGCCGAGGAAATCGCACTATTCCGCGCCCTTCCGCCCGCCGGTGTCATCCTGTTCGCGCGCAACATCCAGAACCGGCCCCAACTCGCCGCGCTGATGGCTGACCTGCGGCGCGTGCTGCCGCCGGACGCGGTGTTCATGGTGGATCAGGAAGGCGGCCGGGTCGCTCGCCTGCGCCCGCCGTCCTGGCGAGCACACCCGCCCGCGGCGACGCTACAGACGCTCCGCCACGCGTGGCTAACCGGTGCCCTGATCGGACTGGACTGCGCCGGCGCGGGCTTCAATACCGCCGCTGCCCCGGTACTCGACCTGTCGGTGCCCGGCGCGCACGGCGTGATCGGCGACCGCGCTCTGGCCGAGGACCCCGCCATGGTCGCCCGCCTTGGCCGCGCCTTCGCCGAGGGGTTGCTCGCCGCCGGCATCCAGCCGATCGGCAAGCATGCCCCCGGCCACGGCCGCGCCCGCGTCGACAGCCATTTGTCGCTGCCCACCGTGGAGGCGAACCATCTCGACGCCGACCTACTGCCCTTCGCCCGCAACGCCGACCTGCCGTGGATGATGACGGCGCACATCGTCTACCCGGCGTTCGATCCGGCGCTGCCGGCGACGCTGTCTCCCACGATCATCGACCAGATCATCCGCCGCCGCATCGGGTTTCAGGGCGTTCTGGTCACCGACGACCTGGCCATGAAGGCCCTCGGGGGAGGAGCGGTCCCGGGGGAGCCCGCCGATCTCGCCATCCAGGCCCTCGCGGCGGGCTGCGATCTCGCGCTTTACTGCAGTGGCGCGTATGACCCGACCGAGGCATTGCTGTCGCGTTGCCCACCTTTGTCGGATCAGGCAAGCCAGCGCCTGACTCGGTCGCGGGCGAAAGCGGCGAGGGCACGCCTCGATCTGGATGCTGAGGCACTCGCGCGGGAGCGCGACCGGAGTTCGTGATGGTCGGCAATTTTATCGTGCATGCCTTGCTGGCCGTCGTGCCGGTCGTGCTGGCGATTACCCTGCACGAGGCCGCGCATGGCTACGCCGCGCTGGCCCTGGGCGACACCACCGCGCGGGACCAGGGCAGGCTGACGCTCAATCCGCTGGCCCATATCGACCGGATGGGCACCATCATCCTGCCGGGCATCCTGCTGATCACCCAGTTGCTGACCATTGGCCGGGTCGCCTTCATGTTCGGGTGGGCCAAACCGGTGCCGGTATCAGCCTGGAAATTCGCCAATCCTCGCCGCGGCATGGCGATCGTGGCGCTCGCCGGGCCGGCGATGAATTTCTTTCTGGTCTGGCTGGGCGCCCTCGCGCTACGAGCCCTCGCCGACGCCGACGTGGGCGCCTGGCTGACCACCATTCTGTACGATTTCATGCTGATCAACATGGTCCTGGGTTTGTTCAATCTGCTGCCCATCCCCCCGCTCGACGGCGGCCGCGTCATGGTCGGCATCCTCCCCGAGCGCCTCGCCCGCTCCTGGGCGGGCCTGGAGCGCTTCGGCCTGTTGATCGTCCTGACCTGCATCCTGGTGCTGCCCTCGCTCTTCGGCATCAACCCGATCGGCGACGTGCTGGAAACCGTTCTGCCGCGAGCCTTCCGTGTCGCGTTCTGGCTGGCGGGCTATCATGAGTGACGTCGTGCCGGAGGCACCGGCCAACGACGAACACCTGCTGCTGAAGCTGGAAGGGTTCGAGGGGCCGCTCGATCTGCTGCTCAACCTCGCGCGGGCGCAAAAGGTCGATCTGGCGAAAATCTCCATCCTCGCTTTGGTGGAGCAGTACCTCGCGGTGATCGAAGGCGCGCGCAAAGTGCGCCTGGAACTGGCGGCGGAGTGGCTGGTCATGGCCGCCTGGCTCACCTGGTTGAAGTCCCGCTTGCTGGTGCCAGCCGGTGCCGACGAGGTCGAAGACCCCGAGCAGATCGCCGAACAACTGAGCGAGCGGTTGCGCGCTCTGGAACTGGTCCGCACCGCCGCCGGATGGCTTGGCCGGCGGCCGATCCTCGGTCAGGACGTGTTCATCCTGGGCGCGCGGGAGGACCATACGGTCATCGATCGATCAGTGCTGGTCATCGATCAGGCCGCCTTCCTGTCGTCGTACCTGCGCGCCATCCGCCGCGGCACCAAACCGGTGCCATACCAGCCGCGAAAACTGTCGTGGTTCACCGTGCAGGACGCCCTGAAGCGCGTCGGCCTGCTGCTCGGTTCGTTGCCCGACTGGGCCAGCCTGGAAGCATTCCTGCCGGTCAACGGCCTGGGTGACCCGATGCAAGTCCGGGCCGCGATGTCCAGCACATTGATGGCGGGCCTGGAACTGGCCCGCGATGGCCGGCTTCGCCTGCGTCAGGATGAGGCCTTTGGTCCCATCCTCGTGGGTGCGGCCCAGGAGGACAGGTCGTGACCGTGACTTTGGTTGAAAATACCGACCCGCCGCCTCCGCCGCGGGAGCCTGACGAGGCGGCTCTGCGTCTGGCCGAGGCCGCGGTCTTCGCCAGTATCACGCCGATGACCGCCCGTGCGCTGTCGCAGATTCTGCCGGACGACATGGACGCGGCGGCGGTGATCGCGGCGTTGCGGCTGCGTTACGAGGGCAGGGGGCTCGAACTGGTGGAGATCGGCGGCGGTTTGCAGTTCCGCACCGCCGCCGACCTGGCACCCCAGTTGCGCAAGGTCATCCAGGTGCCGCGCCGTCTGCCGAGAGTGGCGCTGGAGACTCTGGCGATCGTCGCCTGGCACCAGCCGATCACGCGCCCGGAAATCGAGGACATGCGCGGGGCGAGCCTGGCCCAGACGACGCTGGATTTGTTGCTGGAGAACGATCTGATCGTCTCCCGCGGCCGCAAGGAGACGCCGGGCCGGCCGACCTTGTGGGGCACGACGCCGAAGTTCCTGGAGTATTTCGGATTGCGTGACATTCGCGAGTTGCCGCGGCGGCAGGATTTGCTGCTGGAGACGGTGCGGCCCGAGGCGGCGGTCATGGAACCGGAGCAAGCGTCCCCGGAGTCGGATGTGGTAACCGAGGGCGCGGTGCCGGAGGACGGGGCGCCGCCGACGTAACGAACTTCGCGACGCGACGCGGCTCTTGGGTTAGCAAGGTGCCATGCCGACCCGGGTGTCGCTTCCTGGCCGAGGAAGCGGAATGGCCGCTTTGGAAGGCACAAGCGTAACGAGCAGACGTTCGTTCTCAGAGACTACCAGCGGCAACCGTCGACCCGGAGCGGACGCTCAGTCGTGGATGACGTACAGCCGGCTACGGGAGATGTCAGGTGCTGGCATTCCTCATTGGCAAACAACCTGGTCCACGTGACGGCCCCATAATCATCATTCTCGGGGAGCCTGGCGTTCACGCGCCAGAGCATGCCGTCAGCCACATGCACCTCGAGCAGTTTCGCCGCGGGCGGAAGCCGCAGCACCGCGCAGCCATCGGTCCACCGTCGTAACGAAATCCCGTCGCCTTCGACGTCCCACCAGCCCTTGTCGAGCGACGGATGATCCACCGCCATGTCGTGCGGCCCAGAGCGATCGTGCCAAACGATCCGGCTGACATAGACGCCCAGTCGCCGCCGGTCCTCAAGCCATGGTTTGATGTCGCACGGTGCGGTCGCGAGTGACGTCAGGCGGACCTCGCCGGCCGACCGCGGCAGCACGAAGCGGTAGCACCCGTGCGCGACGCTGATCGGCCGATGCGCGCGGCCGGCGACCACGACGCGCAAGCCGGGATCGTCCGTCGTCACCGGCTCGGGCAGCGGATAACCCTGCCGCCGCGCGCGGTCCGCGAGCCAGCGCCAGATCGGCTGGACCTGTTCCGGGTCGGTGGCGATCGGCGCGCAGGAACATGCCTCTCGCCCGCCCTGGCCCGGACCGGGCGCGAAGTCGGGATGCAGGACCAACAGCCCGTCAGCGTTCTCGAACATGGCGCGGTTGCCGGTGTCGAGATAGGATTCGCTTGGCAGTCCCTCCGCCATGATGATGCCATGGGCGTAAAGTTCGACGTGGAAGTACTGGATCTCGCGAAAGCGCGGCTCGGGCGCGATGGTGGCGCCGTTGCACAGCAGGCGCGCCGGGATCAGCACGCCGTTCAGGAAGATCGCGTGATCCGGCGATACGAACAGATCGCGCCGCGGCACGCCGTCGGCGATCGCGCCCGCGCCGATGCGGATGGGCCGCGCGAGGTCGGGCCGCGGATGCCGCGACAGATCGATCGTGCGATAACCGATCCAGCGGATCGGCCGCACCACCCCTGGGCAGATCACCACCGGATCGCCGGCCTTCAGGTCCTCGATGGCGACCTCGCCGCCTGGTGTGTCGATCCGCGTCCCGGCGGCGAAGCAGGCCAGATCCGTGGTCACGGTGTCGTAATGGTTGGAGCTGCTGTCGGTGTCGATGGTGAACGTAACGCCAGTGTAGTCCTGGTTCGGATCGAGTGTCAGCAGGATCGGGGGATTGCCGCCGTCTTCGATTTGCAGCGTGTTGCCGTTGATGATGCTGGGCGAGCTGGCATCGGTGATCCCGGTCAGATCGATCGTGTCGCCGCTGAAGAACCCCGCGATCTCCCCGGAGAAGTCCGCCGGCAACACGCTCAGCCAGCCCGAATGGCTGGCGAAATCGATGGTTTCCCCGCCGGTCACGGTGCCTTGCGTCACCAGCGAGCCGTCCGCGCCGATGAACACCTCCCCGGTGCCGGTCAGGTCCACCAGGGTAAGCCTCGAGGGATCCATCACGATCGAGCCGTCGTTGATTACGCTCCCGGCATCGACCACGGTCGTGCTCGATACGGTCAGCGTGCCGGCATTGGTCAGTGTGGTGCCCGCGGCGAAATAATTCGCACTGGCCAGGGTCCACGACGCCGCGGCGTCGATCGTTATCTGGGCGAAGTCGATGAATTGCGTGCCGAACGAGGTCAGCGTGCCGGCCGTCGCCGCCGCGGCCAACTCCAGCGTGCTGACCCTGGCGGCGCCGATGACGTTGCCGCCGTCCACCGTGCCGGAAAAGCTCGCGCCCGGATCCACCACAAGGCGGTTGGCGAAGCTGGCGGAGAACTTTACCGCGTCAACGGCGGCGGTGATCTCGCCGGCGTTGATCAGGGTCGATGCGATTGTGCCGAAATCGACACCGTCCACGGCGCCGCTGATGATGCCACCGGTCAGGTTGGTGACCGTGCCGCCGGAGGCGAGTTCGATCGCGGTCGCGGTGTTGGAGGTGATGCTTCCGGAATTCGTCACCGTGGCGGCGGCGACGGCGTAGCTGTCTCCGAACGGACCGAGGGCGACCCTGATGCCGTCCGCACCCAGATAGCCGGTGATTGTGCCGCTGCTTTGGTTGGTGATCTGGCCACCGGATTTCAGCGTTACCCCGCCGTAGGTCGCGCCACTTCCGGCGATGAAGCCATCATTCACCAGCGTGCCGCCGTCCGCTCCGAGAAGCACCCCATCGTTTTGTCCAACGACCGTGGCGCCTTGCTGATTGGTGACCTGGCCCTCGATCTCGACGTAAATCCCATTAGCCAGGCTGGAGGTGATGCCTCCGAAATTCGTTACGGTACCGGCTGCGACGCCGTAGATGGCCACGCCGTCCGCCGCCACGCCTTGGTACGAGTAGCCGACGATCGTGCCGGAACTCTCATTGGTGACCGCGCCGCCATTATTGACATTGACCGCGGACATGAAACTGCCGGCGATGAAGCCGAAGTTATCGACCGTGCCGGGCTGCTCGAATATGCCGACGCCGAAGCCGAAGTTATAGCCGGTGATAGTGCCGCCCAGGTGATTGGTGACCTGGCCGCCCATTCCCAGATTGACCGCTGCGAGATTGCCGCCGGCGATGCTGCCGTAATTCACCACGGTGCCGGAGGAGGTACGGTAAACATACACGCCCGCCGCGTAGCCGGTGATCGTGCCGCCCGTCGCATTGGTGACGCTGCCGCCCGCCCGCAGGTTGACGCCGTAACCGGGGGCCGAGCCTGCTTGTGCCTCGATCGATCCGCTGTTGGTCACCGTCCCGGCGCTCGCCAGGCAGACCCCTGGGCCCAGAATGCGGCCGGCGTTGGTGATGGTCCATTGCGCGGCGGCGTAATTGGCGGCGTACAGCCCGCCATTCAAGAGTCCGGCCGACGTGATCGTGGCCGGGTTGTTGCCCGGCGCGGCGGTCAATGTGTAACCATCCGAGGTCCCTGAAATGGTCCGGGTCATGACCCTGTCCCTCGCGGCGTCCGCCGGCATTTAACCGTTCCGTCGCGCAAATGATCGCGCGACCGGGATGATCATAAGCCGGCGGCGGTGTGCCGCCAACGACAATCGGTGAATGGCGCCGAGCCGGACTTAAACCCGCCGCACACCCGGTTGCGAGGGATCGCCGCGATCTGGCCAAACCCCACCGAGGTTCCGTCGTTGATCGCGGTATCGCTGGCCTCCGGAATGCCTGAGGCGTTGCCTGGGCCCGAGGTCAGTCGCCAGTCAGAGGGGTTCGCTACCTCAAGAGCACCCCCGACCCAGACCCGGGTCGAAGCGAACAATGCGATTGCTTCCGAAATGAACGGCGATACCTGGATCGGAATGAGCCGTCGGGGCCGCGGAATGTCCGGGGCAGGTTGTAACCGACGCGGCACTCAGGACGGGCTGTCTGGGAAAACCGAACAATAGCCTTCGCACGTCCTGATCAAGACGCGACGTTCACGGAGGCGTAGGCGCGTCGGCAAAAAGCGAGTGTGCCATTTGTAGTGGCGAACGAGAGATCGAGGCCATCGTGTCAACTGAATCGCCTGGAACCGCCGCTGACCTTCGACATCGTCACAAAAGCTCAACGGCACGATCACCGTGGACAGCGAGGTCGATGACTTCACCGAATTCGTCGTTGCCGTGCCGCACCGGGTGTTCGGCATCAAGTGATGCCAGGTCCGACCATAAGGGCGGCGATGCAGGCGAGCGTCTTTTGGGAATGTGCCGGCATTCCACCCTGAACAGCGGTAGGGAAATCTGATGTTTATGTGCGCTTTCGAGAAATGAACCGGCTCGCCTGAACGACCAATGTTGGCGCGAAGCGGCTGTCGCGGTCGCAAATGACCAGTGCCCGGCATTCGCCCTTGTCAGACATTCAAACCGACCAATCACCCGCGGCAGCATGCGCCTGACATCATATGCTGTATATGCTGTCCTGATCATATTCCGCCATGCCTTGGACCGTCGAGTTCCATGACGAACTTGCAACCGAATTCGACGGCTTTACCGAGGGGTCCAGAACGAACTATTGGCGCAGGCAACTGACCAACCATCTCCGTCGCCGGCATCCCGGTAAGTTCCGCCGCGAGCAGATTGAGTACCGCCAGGGTGCAGAGAAAGCTTTTGCTGGCGATCTGCGTCTCACGGCCTGCCCGCATCGGCAGAACCACCTGACAGCGGCCCGCCAGCACACTGTCCGGTTGATTGACCAGGGCTATTAGTCCCGCCTGGAGGCCAATGCCATCGACGAGGTCCAGGATCTCCTGGGTGGTGCCGGATTTGGAAATGGCGACGACAAGCGTATCGGCGGTGATCAGCGCGGCCCGGTTCTCGGTCAGCCGTTGCGCGGTCGGGGCGATGGCGGGGATGCCATGGGTGGCGAGATGGTCGATGATCGCCAGTGGCGCGCAATACGAGCTGCCCATGCCGGCGAATGCCAACCGGCGGTAACCGGCGCGGCGGAACATGCCTCCGGCCGCCTTGATGGCGAGGCCGTCCGCGGCGGCGTAACCGTCGGCCAGCTCGCGCAGAGCGGTGCCTTCGGTCACGGCCTCGCCGAGAAACGGGTTCATCGTCGCGGCCTCCAATTGTTTCCCGGCGGTCGCGCGGTTCCAACGACGAGCCTGTTTGCCCGCCCTGGTTGGTGCATCCCGCCATACCGTGCCAATGCCTATGATCCTGGACGGAAATAAGGCGGTGCGCATTCCATGCACCGGACGATTCGCCTGGTTCGCGGCGGTCGGAGCGCCCGGCGCCGGGCACGAGAGACTGTCGACCGCGTTGCGGAATTCCGCGGCGTAGCCTATCCTACCGATCAGTAGCCCACGCGGGAGCGCCAACCATGACAGCCGACCAGACCCCCGATCCTGACTACGACGCCATCATCATTGGCGCGGGCATCTCGGGCATGTTCCAGCTTTACCGGCTGCGCGAACTGGGCCTGCGCGCGCTGGTGCTGGAGGCCGGCACCGGCGTTGGCGGCACCTGGTACTGGAACCGCTATCCCGGCGCCCGGTTCGATTCCGAAAGTTATTCCTACAGCTATTCATTTTCGAAGGAATTGCTGGACGAATGGAACTGGTCCGAACATTTCGCCGGCCAGCCGGAGACGTTGCGTTATCTCAACCACGTCGCCGACAAATTCGACCTGCGGCGCGACATCCGGTTTCGTAGCCGGGTCGCCGCCGCGCACTACCAGGACGACTCGCGCACCTGGGATGTCACGCTGGAGAACGGCGATCGCTTTCGCTCGCGCTTCCTGATCACCGCCATCGGGCCGCTGTCCGCGCCGACCATGCCGCGCATCGAGGGCGTCGACTCGTTCAAGGGCCAGTCCTTCCACACCGCCCGCTGGCCGCATGAACCGGTGAGCTTCGAAGGCAAACGTGTCGCCGTGATCGGCACCGGCGCCACCGGCGTGCAAACGATCCAGGAAGTGGCGAAGACCGCGGGCCACCTGACCGTGTTCCAGCGTACGCCGAACTGGTGCGCGCCGCTGCACAACGGCCGCATCAGCCCCGAGGAGATGGGGAAGATCCGAGCCGGCTACCCGGAAATGTTCAAACGCTGTCAGGAAACTTTCGCCTGCTTCCTGCACACGCCCGACCCGCGCGGCGTGTTCGAGGTCTCGGCGGACGAACGCGAGGCCTTCTTCGAAAAACTGTACAGCGAAAAAGGCTTCGGCATCTGGCAGGGCAATTTCCGCGACATCCTGACCAATCGCGAGGCCAACGCTCTGATCAGCGATTTCGTGGCCCGCAAAATCCGCCAGCGGGTGAAGGATCCGGCGGTCGCGGAAAAGTTGATCCCCAAAAATCACGGCTTTGGCACACGGCGTGTGCCGCTGGAGACGCGATACTACGAGGTCTACAACCAACCCAACGTCCAACTGGTGGACATCAAGGAAACCCCGATCGAACGAATCACGCCCACCGGCATAAAAACCAGCGGCGCCGAGTACGAATTCGACATCATCATTTACGCCACCGGCTTCGATGCCATCACCGGCGCCTTCGATCGCATCGACTTCCGTGGCGAGGACGGCCTGCCGTTGAAAGACCAATGGCGCCACGGCCCGCGCACCTACCTGGGCGTCATGGTCGAGGGCTTTCCCAACATGATGATGCTGATTGGTCCGCATACCGCCCTCGGCAACATTCCCCGCAGCATCGAATACAACGTCGACTGGGTCACGCGCCTGCTCCGCCATGCGCACGAGCACGCTCTGACCCGCGTCGCGGCCACGCCAGCCGGCGTCGCGTCCTGGACCGATCACGTGAAGGCGTGCGGCGAGGGCCTGTTGTCCAACGAGATCGACTCGTGGATGACCGGCATCAATTCCAACCTTGAAGGCAAGCAGACCCGGATCATCGCGCGGTACAGTGGCAGCGCGCCGGCCTATCGCGCGCGGTGCGATGAGGTGGCGGCGAACGGTTACGTGGAGCTGGCGCTGGGGTAGCGCGGCGGCGCGCCAACCTCCGCCTGGTCCGAAAAGGGTCCATTCAGGGGTACATCTGAAGGCCGCCGATTTCGATAGCTTGCATATCCCGTGACATTGTCTGACAATGATTCATGGATGTAGAGTGCGAGTGCGTCTGTCGATCCTGGTACCCAGGAGGCTGGCGTGCCGCGTCCACCCAGCCAGCCGCCGATCAGTACACAATCAATCCGATCGGTATACCTGAAGCAGGAGGGAGACCAATGAATCTCGATCGATCCTACGCGAAACACGTGCGCCAGCGTCTTGGCTTCTTTCCGGTGTGGCCGCCCGGCGACGCGATGGCACCCGGTGATCTGGGACGGCTCGAAGACGGAATCTTCTATCGCGAAGGCACACTCGCCGGGACGATGGGCGTCGCCGGCATTCAGGTCGCGGAACGTCCGGTGACCGGCCTGACCCGCTTCCGCTCCGCGGACTGCTCTTCAACCGCCGTCAAGGCATCGGGCGGCGCGCCGGTGGCGGCCGGGATCACCGCCAACGCGCGAATGACCCTCAAATTCGCCAACGAAGGCGGGGTCGCCTTCGATGCCACAGACTGTACCGAGCAGACCATCGCCAACGTGCTCGAGGTCCGCGAGCGCATCGAGTCCGACCGGGCACGATGGCCCGACGACTTCGTGTTGGTCACCAGGGTGACGCTGGCGCGGAACTTCCTGGTCGTGGTCGCGGGTAAGGCGGGCGCGTCGGTGGACCTCATTGGCGACGCCAGCGCGCTCGGCAGTTGGAATCTGGCCAACGCCGAACTGTCCTCGAGCGAGGGCAATAGCGGCGGCTTTCAGCGCAGCGGTGACGGTCCGATCCTGATCGGCCTCTACGGCTTCAACTGGTGGGGCAAACTGACAGAAACTGGCCAGATGCATCCGCTCTCCATCGCGGGCTCAGCGCCCGCCGCCACCGAGCAGGATTTCATCGAGATGCCCGCGCGCAACTCCGCTTTCGACTGACGCGCGTGGCCGAAGCGGCCGTCATGCAGCTCGAAGCCGCGGCGAACAGCGGGCGGCTGATCGACGCCTACCAACCGGCCGAGGACCGCTGGAGCGTCCCCTTCGCGGGCCCATTCTGGGACGCGGTGGCGCACGCCCACGCACTGGGCCAGCGAGGCGCCGGGCGCCGGATCGCCATCATCGACACCGCCTGCGACCTCGCGATCCCGGCACTGAAAGCGCGGGTGGATAACCTGATGCGAATAGCGCCCGAGCCGGTTGGCGTGGAGGACACCTCCCACGGCACCGCCGTGGCCTTGCTCATCGCCCGCGTCGCGCCAGACGCACGATTGGACGTCTACTCGGTCGCGGGCGAGCAAGGCCGCATCGATCCAGGCGACGTGGCCGCGGCGATCGAGCAGGCGGCGCAATCCAGCGCGGACATCATCAATCTCAGTCTTGGTACGGGACCCAGGGTGCCCGGCCTCGAGGAACTGATGTTCCACGCCGACCCGGCACTGCGGCGTGACCTGCTTGCCGGACCGCATCCCTGGGCCGCGCGGGCCGCGCTCACCGACGCCGTGCTTCCCCACGCCAACTGTCCCCTGTGCGCCGCCGCCAGCGCCGCGTCGGGCGCCGGCAAGATGGTGTTCGCCGCCGCCGGCAATGACGGCGAAATGGTCATGTGTCCGGCGCGTGCCTCTGGCGTGGTGGCTCTGGGCTTCACGAGCGAGCAGCGTACCATCGTGCAGACCAAAGACGGCGAAACGGCCGAGGCCGCGGCGAGCGACATGCCGCACGCCCCTCAGTCGCTCATCAACGACATCAGCCTGCGCGAGGTGGATGGCGTGCTTGGTACCAGCTTCGCCTCTCCCCTGTTCGCGGGCGCGGCGGCTCTGGGCGTCACGCCGGGGGAACTCGCCGCATACCTCGATGCGGTTCCTCCCGGCATGTTCGGCAACACGTTGATGAACCAGATCGACGGCGCGACGGGGGAGGCCCGGCAGAGCCTGGTTGCCGGCGCCACCGCCAACTTCACCGCGGCGCTTCAGCGTCTGCCGCACGTGCACAGCAGATACGAAGCCCTTGTGCGCAACGGCGCACCGGCAACCGAACCGGGCGAGTGCGTCACCTGCGGCCTGTTCGCCCATCCAACGTACACCAATGCTGGCCTGTGGCTGATGAGGCTCCACCGCTTCCCTGAGGCGGCTTCACTGCTTGCGGCCGCCGTCCAATTGGCTCCGTGGAGCGCGGACGCCGCCGCCAATTATGGCCGTGCCCTTGAGTTCGAGGGCCAACTGGCTGAGGCACTGCGATGGTATGACATAGCATTGATTTTGCGACCGGGTTTTCCGGCCTGTGCCAACCATCGCGCCCTTCTCCTCAAGGCCATCCAGGCTGCTTCACCCCGGGGTTAAGGCTCCGCTGAACAATAACCGAATCGAGTGGAGCGCTCCGTTTAACGTCATCCCCGGGCTCGACCCGGGGATCTCTACCAGCACTGTGCGGCGATTGATCCCCGGAGCAAGTCCGGGGATGACGACTGGGGAAAAGCGAAACTGAACCGATTATTTTCGCGCGTCGCCTAAGCCGGGACGATAAGCCGGGAAGATGGGTGTGGCCAATTCGGGCCAAGGAAAACCTCAGGGGACGGACGTCCCTCTTGGGGCGGCGGACCGATCCAGTCCCAACCGCATTGACGCCCATCCAACCCCACCCCTATTCCTGACCCAACACGACCCCCAAGGACCCGCATGGACTCCCCCGTCCAACCACTTCTCTCTCCCGCCCCCGACCGAGCCCGCGCCCTGCAGCCGCTTCTGGATGCCCACGGCCCTGAGATAGACAGCCGCCGCGAACTCACGCCCGAGGTCGTCGACGCCCTCGCCGGGCACGACATGCTGCGTCTGTTGCTGCCTCAATCTCTCGGCGGCCAGGAAATCCACCTCCTCGAATTCTGCCAGACCACCGAGGCCGTCGCATGGGCGGACGCCAGCGTGGGCTGGTTCGTCAACCAGTCCAATGTTTCGTCCGCGAGCTCCGCCGCGGCCATGCCGCATGACTCTGCCGCCGCCATGTTCGACGGTCCGTATGCCGGTCTCGCCTGGGGCGCGATCAACAACGCCAGCAAAGCCATCCGCGTCGACGGAGGCTACCGCCTGACGGGCACCTGGAGCTTCGCCAGCGGCAGTCGCCACACCAAATGGATCGGCGCGCACAGCGCCGTGCAAAACCCCGATGGCTCGCCGCACATCCGTTACGGCGAGAAAGACATCCGCAGCTTCCTGTTCCTCCGCGACCAGGCCGCCATCATCGACGACTGGCAGGTACTGGGCTTACGCGGCACCGGCAGCGACACTTATTCCGTCACCGATCTGTTCATCCCGGATGAGCACGCACCGCACCGCGAAGCGACCGAGGAACGGCGAGAAAACGGGCCGCTCTACACGATCCGCTCCACACTGCTTTACGCGGTCGGCTTTTGCGGCGTGACTCTGGGCCTGGCGCGGCGAATGCTGGAAACCTACACGACCCTCGCCCGCGGCCGGCACAGCCGGGTGTCCCCAAGCGCCATGGCCAACAACCACGCGGTGCAGCGGGAAATCGCCTTGCTGGAAGCGAAGCTGTCCGCCGCGCGCGCCTTCCTGCATGAGGCGGTGTGCCAGGCCTATGACGCCGCGTCCGTCGGCGATCTGGATGTCGATACGCGGATGCGTCTGCGGCTGGCGACGACCTATGGCATGAACGAGGCGACCGATGTGTCGATCGCCTGCTACCGCGGCGCGGGCACCGTGGCGATCATGGACAGCGCGCCGTTCGAACGGCGTTTTCGCGACGCGATGACCGCCAGCCAACATGCCCAGGCGATGCCGCCATTGCTGGAAATGGTGGGACGGCACATCATTGGCACGGAAGGCAATGAGGTGCGGTTCGTTTAACGAAAATCAAGATATACGATCAGAGGAGGTCCAAGGACATGCCAGTCATCGACTCTCAGGTACACTGCTATGAACGCAACCATCCAGGCCGTCCCTGGGTTGGCACCCTGACCGGACCGGCCGAGGCCACCGGCGATCAAATGGTCGCCGCCATGGACGCGGTCGGCGTCGACGGCGCGATCCTGGTCTCGCCGTTCGCGATGTACCGCTACGACGCCAGCTACGCGGTCGACGTTTATGACGCGCACCCAACGAAGTTCCGGCTGGTGAAACCGGTCGATCCGAACGATCCCGCTGTCGCCGAAACGATCGCCGCATGGGCCGCCACCAAAGGCACCGTCGGCGTTCGCATCATGTTCCGAGATGGCGTGTCCACCGATCCGGCCGATCCCGGCATCAATCGCGTGCTGGAAGCCGCCGCGAAGCACAACCTGCCGCTCAATTGCATGATCACCGGGCGGCTGGAGCAGGCCGGCCAACTCGCCGCGCGCAATCCCAACACGCAACTGGTGATCGATCACCTCGGCCTTCCGCAACCGCACAAGCCACCCGCGCCCCCGCAACCGTGGGCCGAACTGCCGAAGTTGCTGGCGCTCGCGGCGTATCCGAACATCGCGGTGAAAATCTCCGGCGCCTGCACCCTGGCGCACGAGCCATTCCCGTACAAGGACATCTGGGATCCGCTGTTCCGCATCTTCGACGCGTTTGGACTGGATCGTTGCCTGTGGGGCACGGACTGGACCCGAGCCGCCGACGTGCTGACGTACAAGGAAGGCACTGACTCATTCTGCGTCACTGACCGGCTGTCGGCGAGCGATCGCGCGAAGCTGATGGGTGATTCGTTGATGAAGGTCTACAACTGGTCGCGGTACTGACGCGGCGTCAGGTGCGACTTCCGATCAGGTTGAAACATGCTCCGTCATCCCCCGGCTTGTCCGGGGGACCTGTCGCCACACGCTGCTGGTTCAGGTGGCCCGGACAAGCCGGGCCATGCCGAACCAAAGTGACCCGATCTGATCGGACACTGCTCTAGCCAAGCGCGGCGCGGATCATGGTATCGTAACGATCCGCCAGATGCCGTAGCGCCGTGCCGCCATCGCCCTCGAACGACGACCCGTGCATCAGCGCGAGCCTTTCCGGTTCCAGCGCCGCCAGCTTTCGTAATGTCGCGCCGGTCGTCGGCGCCAGGCTGCTAAATCCGAACAGTTCTTCAGCTTCCATCGCCGGCGCGACAATGTCGGTTTCGGTTATCGCCGGGCCGTTGCCGGGATGGCCGAACAGGTCGCCACACAGCAACGTGTTTGTCGTTTCCTCCAGAAACACACCGGCTTCCCAGCCATGCGGCACATGCGGCGTGGCGATGAAGCGCAGAAGTTTGCCGCCAACGTCCAGCACCTCGTCATCTTCCAGCGTGTGAGCCGGCCGGTCCGCCATGTCATCGATCGAAACCCGCGCGCCGATCATGCCATGGGTGATTTCGGCGTTCGGCGCGGCCGCGAGCCATTCGTTCATCGCGCCGCATTCGTCGGCCTCCACATGTCCGAACGATAACCAGCGCAGTTTTTCCAGTGGCAGCACGCGGCTGACCGCGGCGGACACCAGAGGGAACATCTTGCGGTGACCGAGATGGAACAGCAGCGGTTCCTCGCCCATCACCAGGAATTGGTTGAACGTGAACCCGGCGGGTGGTGCGATGTGCGGGACGAACGTCGAAAACCGGAACAGGCCGGCGGCGATTTCGTCGATCCGTGTGTCCATCCTGAGTGCTCCTTGGCCGGCCGGGCCGTCGTGCGCGCGTCGCTCTGGCGGCCGCCGAAATCGACGCCGGATCGATCGTTAGCACGGATGAACCGCGACCGCGGAGAGGGCGCCGGCGCCTCTGGGGATCATGCCGGCAAACCGCCGTGCGTCCGGTGCGGCGGATTGACGCTCGCGGTGCTGGACAGGGATGCCCCGCGCACCTAACCTGGCTTCCGGTCGGAGACCGCAACGATGCGCCAGGTGTTCGTCAGCTCCACGTCGCGAGGAATGGATACGGTCCGCTCGGCCGTGATCGGCGCAATCCAGATATTGGACGATTTCGCTCCGATCGCGATGGAGAATTTCGGCCTGCGCGCCGGCACGCCGCTGGCGCTGTGCCGCGCCAAGGTCGCCGAGGCCGGCGTGTTTCTGGGCATCATCGGCCACGAATACGGCAGTTGCCCGCCGGACAACCAGGACATCTCCTACACCCGTGCCGAATACAACGAGGCACTGGCTCTGGGCCTGGCGCGGCTGATGTTCGTGCTGCCGGTGCCCGATGGCATTGTGCCGGACAAGCGGCAGGCCCTGTTCCGGGAAATCGTACTGGCCGACGGGCTCGCGGTGGTGAAGGAGGTCACGCCCGGCCAGTGCGCCGTGCTGACCGCCGCCGGCCTGCACAACCTGCCGCGGGAGGCGGAGAAAACCGCCGGCGCCACGCTGCCGCCGCGGCCGGAAATCATCGGGCGGCGCGCGGAGATCGACCGGATCGTCGCCGAGGTGACCGCGCCGCGGCCTCGGCCGGTCGTCATTCTGGGGCACGCCGGGATGGGCAAGACGACCGTCTCCCGCGCCGTGTTGCACGAACCGGCGGTGGTGGAGCGGTTCGGCGCACATCGTTTCTTCGCCGAACTGGCGACCGCCGATGATCCCGAGAAATTTCGGATCGCGGTGGTCCTGGCACTTGGTCTCGATCCGCGCGGGGTGAATTTCGCCGGAGCGCTGGCGTTTCTGACCCAGTCGGCGCCGGCGCTGCTGGTGCTGGACAATCTGGAGACGCCGCTGGCCGACGCCGCCTCGGCGCCCGCGGTGGAGGAGGACCTGTTGCGGCTGGCCCAGGTGGAAGGGCTGGCGCTGATCGGATCGCACCGGGGGCGGGATGCGCCGGGCGGGCCACATTGGCTGAGTCTGGACCCGCTGGCGCGGCTGTCGCCCGCCGACTCCCATGCGTTGTTGCGCCGCTGGGCGCCGGCTGTACCCGAGGATGCGACTCAGGACGATCTGCCCGCCGACCTCGCTCTGTCGGACGATGGGGCGCGGCCGCCTCGGTGGTTGCGGAAGTTGTTGGACGCTCTGGGCGGCCTGCCGCTGGCGTTGGAGCTGATGGGCCGTCAGATCGGGGGTGAAACCAGCCTCACTCTGCTTTGGGCGGAATGGCGGCGCCTGGGCGCGGAACTGCTGCGCCGGCCCGGGACGCCGGTGGAGGGCGGGCGCCTCGATTCGTTGTTCGCCTCGCTGAGTTTCTCCACCGCGCGACTGGGTCCGGAGGGACGGCGGTTGTTCGCCCTGCTTGGCCGGACGCCTTCGGGGATGGCGATGGCGGATATCGCCGCGCTCCAGGGCGATGCGGCGGCCGAGGCGATGCGCCAGTTGCGCGGCAGCGGGCTGACCGAGCATCCGCCGGGCCGGTTGGACCTGTTGCCTCCGGTGCGCGACCACGCATTGCGCCGGGAGAATCTGGCCGCGCGGGATGCCGAGTGGCACGAGCATTATCTGGCGCTGGCCCGCGAGCTTGCGCCGCGGCTGGGGCGTGATGGTGACGCCGAGGCGCTGGCCCGCCTGGGTCCGGAGTTGCCCAACATTGATGCCGCCTTCAATGCCGCCATCTTTGGCGGGAAGCTGCGCGCACGGCGCGGCGAGTCCACTGGCGAAGTCCGCGATGAGCCAAGTGAGGTCGATCGGCTGTTGCTCAACTTCGACGAGATTGGGTCGTTTTACTTTCGCCAGGGAAGTTACGGCGTGGCGCAGGAGCGTTACGAAAGATTGCTCGAAAAATGCGAGAACGGGCCAGAGGAAGTTCGCTGGATGGTTCCGATCCTGCGCGCCAACCTCGCGCTCGTTTTAAGAGGACTCGGCCGCCTGATCGAAGCCGAAGCCATGATGCGAAAGTGCATCATTGAGGAAGAAGCACAACTGGGCGAATATCATCCGGAAATCGCTCGGCGACTTAACAGCCTCGCGCTGATCTACAGGGATATGCACCGGCGGGAGGACGCCGGGAACGCGATCCGGCGTGCATTGGATGTCGATCGTGTGAGCTTGCCATCGGATCATCCTGATGTCGCGACGCACCTTGTCACCTTCGGCACTCTCGCGGTTGAAGGCGGCGAGTTCGCCACCGCTGAGACCTGTTTCCGAGAAGCGCTCGAAATCGACGAAAAAAACTTCGGCGCCGAGGACCCCCTCCTGGCGAACTGCCTGGGCCACCTCGGCCGTGTTCTGGTGGCGCGGGGACGTGCCGAGGAGGCCGTGCCGTTGACCGCGCGCGCGCTGGGAATAATTAATCGATGCGGTGGTCGGAACCAACTCATCGCGGCCGGCAATCTGAATGTGATGTCTCGCGCGCTCCAGGCATTGAAGCAACCACGTAAAGCGACGGCGTTGGCCCGACGCGCGCTGACAATTCTGTTTCAAAACGAGAAAGCGAGCGGAATGGCGGCCAGCATTCTACAGCCGGTCATCGATAATTACATGCATTTGCTGTCGGACCAGGGTGTTGGGCAAGAAGAGGTGGAGGCCACCATAAGGACGATGCGTACGCAGGCAGGGCTTTAGCGAGCGATCGGGCTGCTTCGCCGCCAGGCTACGTCGTGAAAGTCCGCCATTGTCGATGGCGTCACCCGCCCGGTGCGGCCAGCGCGGCGGGTGATATATTTCATGTCGAAGAGCGATCGAACCGACGAATAACCGTATTGCCTCGGGGAACTTCGGGTGGTATCTGGATCGAAGAATTCACGGGGAGTGGAAGCTGTGCGATGCCACGGTACGCTCGTTACGGTCTTGTTGTTGCTTTGTGGAGTATCTATCTGGTCCTGTAGCGGCGACCCGGGTGCCGACCTCATGCGACAAGGCTTTTGTATCCCTGGCGCTCAGCAATTAATGTCTGGTGGCCGGGTAACATTATTTTGTACCCAAAATATGAATCAAACGATTATCGCGAACGGCGAGGGAGCTTGCACGGGCGCCGTCGGGTCAGTTGTTCGTCCGTTACTGGGAAAGCAATGCGTCGCCGGCCTTTTCCGGGGCCTTGATTTGGTTATGAATGCTCTCAAACCAAGCCTTCAGCGGATCGACCTGCGAGGTGTCGAGGGCTACTGGTCGCACCAGTCCGAACCAAACGATTGCTGGGCCGCCGCGCTCGATATCGGACTCCGTTTCCTCAAAGTACAGAATGTCTCCGAAAGCCTGCTCTTACGAACCGCGTCCAGGGTCTGCCCCGCGCTGGAGAATCAGCCTGCCGGTGCCGACGCGTATCAGATTTCCTATATTCGGCAGGCCGCCCAAGGTGGTTCAGGTCGGGCCCAGTTGGCTCAGAATTTTTGCGACACAGCGGAATGTGTCGTCGCCAGCCTACAGCGGGGCCGGCCATTGGTGATGCTTGGGAAGAACCACGCCGTCCTGCTCGTCGGAGCCAGTTTTATCAAGGACTCGACGGTTGGAATCAATAATAATCGATTCCAAATCGAAGCAATTCGTGTCCTCGACCCCGCGGGAAACGGCCGGGTCGAGGAGCGTGGCTTCCTGGAGTTCTGCCAGGCCGACGTGTTCATGGTCCTATAGCCGGTATTTGTCGTCAGAAAGGAAGCGGCGATGTCGCGGAAACTGATGGTTTTGGGGATGGTTATCGTCGCTCTGTCCGGCTGCGCGATGGGCAGTCAGTATGGGTGCGATCCAAAGCGGGCTGGCCCAGGTGGTTGTGGAATCGTTGTTCCCCGTCCGCTGCCTTTTGGTCCAGCGCGGGACTGATCGTCATGGCGCGAGATGAATGAGGCCGCAGTGACCGCCGCTGGGTAACTCCTGGTCGCGCTCCGCGGCAGGCCGAGCGATGCGGGCACCGAAACAACGTCGGTAAGAGATCCCGGCCGGCCCCGCAGACTCTGGCGCATCGTCACCCAGGGCGGGCTGGTCCCTGACCGCGTCAGGCTACAACCGCCCTGCGGCCGATACAACCTTTCAATCCCCCTCAGACACGGCAATCGGGTGAAGAAGTACGTGACAAATCCCTGAAACGTTGAATCTATGACGACCCTCTGGATTCGCTTGGAGGGGAACAGTCATGGACGACGCGGTGACAGACAGCGGAGCGCTTT
>Ga0182018_10000286_pt1 | contig 67105 bp, 45 predicted proteins | sample 812P2MmetaG_FD_120490 | JGI IMG/M metagenome (GOLD analysis project Ga0182018, IMG submission 120490) | Permafrost microbial communities from Stordalen Mire, Sweden - 812P2M metaG | ecosystem: Environmental > Terrestrial > Soil > Wetlands > Permafrost | place: Sweden: Stordalen | collected... | reverse complement strand
GGTCAATCGCATCCGCGAAGCGCAATTATCGCAGGGCGTCGACAAAGCCAGCGCCTACCAAACCGTCCTGCATATCATGGCCGGTCTGCTGCTCATCGGCTTCGTCGCCAATTTGTTGGTTCGCCCGGTCGCCGAAAAATATCGGCTGGCCGATAAATCTCCCGCGTCCCCAGCGTCCCTACATCCGGTCCCGGCAAAATGATCACCGGCAACCTCACCTCCGCCAAAGCCAGCGCCGCCAAAAATCCATCGCTTCCATGGAGCCTGCACCCATGACCGAAAATACCGCCGCCCAAACCAAAAAATCCTCTCCAGTCCTGGTCCTCCTCGCTTGGATTGTCGTGTGCATTCCCGCCGCCTGGGGCATTTACAACACCGCCCTCAACGCCATGAAACTCTTCACCGAAACCTCTACTACCATGTCCGGAACCCCAACCACCACGCCCCAAAAGTAGCCGCGCACCGTCAGCCCACGCGGGTCGGCGAATGATGTGGATGGAATGCTTGGGGATCGAATGTTTGTTTCTGAACTGTCGTTACAGCGGGAGGGCCCGACTTTTCAGTCGAGCCGCGAACGGGTGCCACGGCGCCATAAAGGCCAACACGCTCCGTTATTTCACGGGCGTATGAAGCGGTTCTCGTAGGTCTTTGTCGGCTGATAATCCTTGCACTTGCAACCGGGAAATCGGCACAGGTTGTGGTCTTTCCCCTTAACGTTTGTCGGGTAATGAATGGACTTCCCATGATTACATCGGCACGGTTGCTTATTGTAAAGACTAGCCATATGTAAAGTCTATCATAGTTGACCCTCGTCCGTCGCCGCGTCTGCCTCCGCCCTCCATATCGTGCAAGAAACGAGCGGGCGGGCGGCTGCTCAGAGCAAACCGCTAGAATGGTTTTATTCCAGCGTTTGATTCCAATTTGGCGACCCTTGCATTGCTTGCACAGCGGATTCTTCAGGCCTCTTCACAATCCCAAATCACTAAGCCCGGCATGCTCCGTTGGACGCGCCCCCAGCGGCCAATGAAACAATCGCTCCGCCTCCCGAATCGGCAAATCGTTGATACACGCGTAGCGGTGATGCATGATGCCCTCCGCGTCGAACTCCCAATTTTCGTTGCCATACGAGCGATGCCACTGCCCCGAATCGTCGTGCCATTCGTACGCAAAGCGCACCGCAATTCGCGCACCGTCAAACGCCCAAAGTTCCTTGATCAGCCGGTACTCCAGCTCGCGATTCCATTTCCGTGTAAGAAATTGAACAATCTCCTCCCGGCCGTTGATAAATTCCGCGCGGTTCCGCCAGCGGCTCTCCAACGTATACGCCTGCGCCACGCGCTGCGGATCCCGCGAGTTCCATCCATCCTCGGCTTTGCGCACTTTTTGCATTGCCGTCTCCCGCGTGAAGGGAGGCACCAAACTAACCTGCGCTTGCGCCGTCATAGCCATCGCTCCTTGTCGCCGCCACCGAAATGGCGGTCCACCAGCTTAGACCTCGCTCGCCAAGCCCAGGATGCAATTTTTTTGTCTTCCAAACATCCGGTTCCCCAAATCTCCGCCCGGACCTGCCTTCTTGCTTCCAGTTTCTGCTCAGCGCATGGCGAACAGCGTCGGTGTTTCCGGCGGCTGCATGGCAATTGCATTCAATTCGGGATACGGCTGCCGCAGCGCCTCGGGCACCGCTACCTTCGCGCCCTTCAGGATACTGATCAGTTGCAGCGCGTTCACCACGCCCTTGCCCAGATAATGGTTGTTGGTTACCACGTAGGTACTCTTCGCCGCGGCGCTCACCTCCCGCACCCGCTCCGCCCAGGGCAGCAACTCTTCTTCCGAATAAAGATAGTTGTAGCGCTCAAACGCCGGAATCGCCACGTCCTCGCTTTGCCCAGGAAGATTGTTCTTCGGGAAGAAATCGCGCGCCCCAGCCGGAGCGTTGCGGGCGAGATCGCCCTGCTTTCGTGTTTCGGACCCCGCGGCGCGCGGTTTGGAATTTGCGAACCACGTGTCGTAGCGCCGGCCATGCAACCGTACATATCCAATCCCCGAAGTTACTTGCGCCGAAGGCTCCAGTGACCGCCCAATGATCGGCTGATCGATATTGCAAAATCCGGCGTGCTGTTCGCGCAGCAGCGCGAAAGTCTCAGGAACATTCCAAGATGCATGACGGAACTCCACAACCAGGGGATAATCCGCAAAACGCCGCAGCACACTGTTCAGATGAGTCAACGATTCCTTTGTGCGGTGAAACGCGAAAGGGAACTGCACCAGCACGGCGCCAAGTTTCCCTTCGCCCCTTAGCACGTCGAAGCCCAGGCGAACTTCGCGCTCATCGCCCACCCCTGGCCCCGGATCGTGCGTGAATCGCTGCCACAATTTCGCGGTGAACATAAAGCGCGGATTCGCCGCCACCCGCTCGACCCATCGCTCCGCCTGCTCGGCGCGCAAGGGCCGGTAAAACGAAGTATTGATCTCGATGGTGTCGAAAAATTGCGCCACATAGCTGGCCTCGTGAAATCCCTTCGGCCGCGGCGACGGATAAACCACCCCACTCCAATCCTTGTAAGCCCAGCCGGCGGGCCCCACACGCAATTCATTGCGCAACCGGTCACGCGAATCACCGCGCGGTCCCGGTTCCTCCGTCGCCGTCGTTTGTCGTCGCGTCATCGCCTTTCACCAGAATCCTTCGTCCAACGCTCCGCTGTCAACGCGGCCGTGGATGACCTTCAGGAATCCCATCGCCGAACCGTCCATCCGTACCATTGCCGAGCGCGCCGCGCGCTGCTATGCTCTCCTCATGACCGGTGACAGAGAATTCTCTGCGTCGCGTCCTACCCCTAAATTCCCCCACAGGTGTGACTATGAAAATGTCCATAAGCTACAAACACGTCCAAGCACATCAGCCCGTCGAGGCCGAAGTCGCCCATCACCTCGAGAAACTTAATCGCCTGCTAAAAAGTTATGAACCGGATTTAGTCCAACTCCACGGCACTTTCACGCAAAATCCGCACAAAGAAGAACACTCCTTTTCCGTGAATTTGGCCCTGCCCACCGGCTCCCTGCACGCCACCGGCACCGCGGAAAATCCCCGCAGCAGCTGTAGACAGGCTTTCAGCGAACTCGAAGGCCAGCTGAAAAAACACCAGTCGATCCTCCGCAAAGACCATCAATGGAAACGCAAACGCCCCCTCGTAAAACCCTCCCAGGACTAGGAAATACATGACTCAGGCAAGATAAAGCCAGCAGCAGGAAGAAAAGAACAAACGCGGAAAATAAGCGGCAAAGAAGCCCACCATCCGGGCCAATCGCTGGGTCATGCTACAATTAAAAAACACTACAGGGGCGTAGCTCAGTGGTAGAGCAGAGGCCTTTTAAGCCTAAGGTCGTGGGTTCGATCCCCACCGCCCCTACCAAACCTCAACAAACAAAAGACTTTTGTGTCGCTGAATCAGCAATTCGAGGCTCAGTCAGCAATTGAGCCAATCCGTCCACGGCGTCTCTCTGTGATTGCGGCACAACGTGTGCGTACAATCCGAGCGTGATGCGTGGGTCGCTGTGTCGTAGCTGTGCGCCGACGGTCGTGATGCTCGCGCCCCGGTCAATCAGGGTCGTAGCGACGCCGTGGCGGAAAGCATGAAAGCCCGCGAGTGAAATCTTCAACGAAGTCAGCAGCGGGCGCAATTTCTTTTCCCGCAGCTTGTTCGCAGAGAACGGGCGTCCATGTCGATTCGCGAATAGAAGCCTTAGGGGATTTTGGCGATAGTATTTCGATGCCACAAACGCCTTTAGCCGGTCAGCGAGCGCAGACGGCATCGGCAACGATGCGATACTTGCGTCACTTTTCGGCGTTCCTAGAGTTCCCGCATAGACCGACGACCGGACGTGAATCAATCGACGTGTGAAGTCCAAATCCTCGGTCCTGAGCGCGAGCACTTCCCCTATTCGCATTCCCGTTGCGCACAACACAAAACAGATGGTTCCAAGTGGTTCGTCGGCGGCCAAAACTATACGTGCCATTTCGTCCGCTGAGTAGCACCGTGGCTTTGCTTTTACTTTGCGAGGCAACGACAAGTCAGAGATCGCAACCTCCGGCACTTTGTATCCCCACTTGCGTGCCGAACCTAGAATCGCAAAGAGCGTCAGCAAGACATTTTCTGTCGTCTTGGCTGTGCGCTTTCCTGACCCAAGGGTAGTGGCAAAATATTGCATTCTCTTCACTGTCAAATCCGCCAGCGGACACTCGCCGAGCAACGGTAGTATGTGCCGTCGCAAGTGAGATTCCGCCGAACGACGAGTGCTTGGCTTAAGCGCTACTGCTGCGTGCTCGCGCCACTCCGAAACCGATCTTGAAACTGTCTCGGAGGTCTTCGGCACCGGCGGTGTCGCTTGGTTTGCGGCGTTGACGGCATCCAGAATCGGTTGGAACGCGGACCGCGCCCCTCTCTCGGATAACCCGACAAAGGTCTGGCTGCGTTGCTCTCGTTTCGTCGTGCCGTCAGTCTGCAGAGCATCAACGCGCCACATTCCGACCCACCACTTGCCCCGCTTAACAAACGTTCCTTTCTGAAACCGTCTCTTGGGCACTGGGCCTCTTTTCGTGCCCGCGGACGGCGTTGCGGTGGGGAGCATATCACGGGGGACTGAGGGGCTGAAGGGAACCGGCCCAGAAGCTCACGAATCGGCGAAGCATCGTAAGGACCTCTAAATCGCCCATGCTGGCTACGCTCGGAAGGCCCTCAAAATAGATCAGCGCGTGAGGAGAAGTCCCCAATTCTGCGTATCGCTCCGCGCTGGGATTGCTACAGAACTTGTGTGTGACTTCGATCGACGATTTGGCCAGCCACCAGCCGGTCTTTTTACGTGGACGCCGCAGCGACAATCCCCGAGACGTGGAGAAAATGCGTGCCCTCAGTGGCAACCGCATTAGCGTGTCTACGATTTTTCCACCAGCCAAATAGCACGTTAGATAAGCGGACACTCGATGCATGTCGACGATGCGACCGCCCCCAATCGACTGCCACGCCTCAGAAAGCCAAGTCTTAGCGATCTGGATACTCACAAGAACATGCAAATGGGCGTAACCCGATTTCTGAAACTCTAGGACAGAGAAAAAGGCTATCGAGTTTCCAAAACGTCGTTTAAGAAGAACCCGCATTTTTCGCCAGCAATTGCGAATGTAGAGATCGGACCTCGTTGCGCTTCCGGCCTTGGCCGGGTCCAACGTCAGCGTGACGAATTGCCGCAGCTGGAATTTCTCAGCGATTTCTGAGATGTGCGCCCGCACCGCCGACAGCCGAGCCTTTTGACACAACGAACACCGCAGCGACGCACACATCAGCCGCTTGTAGCCACAGACAGCGGACTTGTCTTTGACTGGGCCTGTCACTGTGTATGAGCCGCATTGGAATTTTCTTGGCATCTGTTGCAGTTAACCTTTACTTCAGTCAAGTGCCTAAGACTTATGCCTTAGACTTAAGACTTAGAGTTGAAATGCAACCCCGATTCGGACTGCCACTCTTTATTCCCGGTCCCCGCAATTGGCTCCCGAGGCCGGGCGTGCGGTACACCGTCGGAGGTTGCGAGAGTGGTCAGCGCATTGCCCCCAATTGGGATTCGCCCGGCCTCAAGGAGATGGTTCACCGCTAATCGCCTTTCCGATAAGCGGTCAAAATTGCTTCAAAGATTTCTTTCTTAATTTCGCCATCGGCGTCAACAATCGGGAAATACTTACCTGGAGTACTTCCTTGCCTGCTGGGAAAACCGACGAAAGGTGCAGCTCCGATCTTTTGCACAACGGCGTACCCCATCTCATGGAGCACTCCGCCATCTGTCTCGATCCGAATGTCGGCGTGGGCTTTTAATGCCCCAGGCTTGGTGCTACGACGAATTTGGGCGGTGATTCCTAAGATTTTGTGCGGCATGCCTTTTTCCCCTTCGCATGTGGGAGGTACTCACACGCCTTGACCGTCAACTTGATCTGCGAATCTTTAATGACGGCATGTCCCACAATCAGGACGACGCCGGTCTCGGTGTGTATATGGGTGGCGAAGGCTCCCCCAAGCTGGTTCGGGTCGGGACGGATTTCTAACGAGATGCGCTTTATTTTTGAACTCATGTTTGTCTCCTTCTGAAGTACTCAAGTCGCTGGATTCCTCGAGATGTGATCCGGTACGCGATTCTTTTGCCCCCCAAAACGCGTTCCACTAGCCTTTGGTGTTTTAATCTCAGCAAATACGAATAAACGGTTGTTCGTGCGCATTTCTGCATGCAAATGGCACGCAGTTGATCGGGAGTTAGTGCGAAACCTCGATCTCGGAGTATCTCTAAGACCAGTTTTTTGTTCATTTGCACCTAGCCAAAAAAGCCAAGTAAACCCCGAGATCATTTAGTGAGATTCACCGTTAAATCCTGTTCATTTCAATTCGTATTCATTTTTATGCTGACCGTCGCGAATTCTCTTTTGCAGAAATTCCCTGCGCTTTTGTAATCCCGCTTTTAATTGCGGGGGTGTCCGTTTGCTTTTCAGTGCTGCGCGGACTCCGCGAAGTTGTTCTACCAGCGTCAATTTGCGTCTAGCCATCGCCTTCTTTGCCTCCTTTTTTCCCTGAGTTTTGGCCGAAAGCATCGGGGTGGCGTAATGCTCTGACCGAACAATCCGCACTCTCGGCAACGAAACAATCGCGTCCCAGAGCTGCCCACTGCGATCTGCAGCGACTGGCGACAGAATGGGCAATTGCCCGTTCCGATTGGTTTCGTCATTGCTTTGGCCTTATGATGGACATTCGCATTCACAAGTGCATGTATTTGCCCATTTTTCAGAGACTTACAGGCGGATCGCTGCGGCTTGGAGCGAAGTTTGGCGAATTAGCTGGCGGCACTCCATTGAGTGCTGGGTAATTTTCTGGCGGTGGAGCTGTGTTTAGGTGGATTTATCTGGCAAGGAAATTTTGGGCAGGCCTTACTGGAGGTGTGTCTTCGACGATCGGCCAAGTCGCCATCTCCCGGAATGTGGAGATTCTTCCAGCAACGCCTACCGAAATCGGTAACCAGGAGGGCCCAGGTCGGCCCACCACTATCCATGACAATTTTCTGATCGGTTCGCGAAACGCTTGGGTTACATTACTTGAGCAAGCTTGGCCGGAGCTCGGATGGCCTCTGATTTGCATCAAAGAAAATCCCTCGGCGACTGTTAAGGACATTCGAGCAGCCTTCGCCGCAGTCCATCAAATACCGAGCGGCAGGATCGCCCAGTCATTTGATCCGGAGGATCTGCAGGAGTCTAATCCAGCGCAGGTGCGCGATAGTCGGGAATCGCTTGAACAAATGAACAGAGCCATATATGAGCTGACCCAGAAGATCGAGAGTGATCAGTTTCGGTGTTGGGAGGCGGTCGGTGCGATTGGACGCGACGGATCAGGCGACAAGGACGTAATAGAGACCGTGATAGCGGAAAGATATGGTGCCTTGATTCATCAATACAAAGACCTTCTGGCACGCGAAAGGGATCGGAATTCCTATGAAGAGACACTGCGTTCGCAGGAAGCGTTCGTTTATCAGTCCCAGCTTCTAGATCTGCTGCATTCGAAAAGGTGTGCCATCGAGCCGCGTAAGATTGCGAACGGTCTGGCGGGGTTACCAACGATGGTGTGGCGGCATTCTGCCGCTCGGTGCTCGGAATCGACATACGATAGTGATCCGCACTTCTCATATCAGGTTTTCGAAACTGTCACGGAAATTTGCGCAATGCGATCAGTAGAACATTCGAAATCGCGAGTCGGCGCATTTAGAAGTGCGATCCTAGCATTAGGAGAAAAATGTCCCGCGCGTTCGTTCTTGTGTCGTCATTGGCACGATCTTGAGATCGCAATCGTCGAATGTTCTCCATTGAATCCCTCTGACCCCAAGCTGCCGTTTGCAATTACGTCCACCTTTCTTAAACGCGTGTCTCTGCCGAAGGAATTTCAGGCGCACCTCGAGGCCGAAAATGAACAGATTCTTGACTAAATATCGCTTTCTTATAACGACAGACAAGGGATTTCGTCTTTGTTGTTCGTCAACATTCCCTCACCCTGGGACAAGGAAAGGCTTTGGCTAACGCACTTTAATTAAAAAGTACTGCTAAAGTATACGTTAAGGAATAATAGAGGATATATCGGAAATGCCTCAGTCTTCGGCAAAGCTAAAGCTCCCCACAATCAAGAAGGTCAGTTTGCGGCGATTTTCCTTGTTCGTCGCGAATCCGAACGCGGAATTTTCCTGCAAGCCCGGTGTGCTTTGTTTAGTAGGAGCGAACGGCATCGGCAAATCGACGCTTCTATCTGCCCTAAACTTCTGTCTCACCGGCGTGGTTTCGGATCCGAATCGTCAGTTCGAATCGATGGACGAATACTACAAATTCACACGAGCCTTCTCGAGTAATTACTTTCGAGGTCGAATCTCTGGTAGCGACGAAGATGATGCCGAGATTGCAGTGCATTTCAGCGTGGGAAACTTTGACTACGAAGTGTGTCGCGGACTTTTTGAGCCTGACGAGCTGCGTGGTTTATCGATAACAGATCGCACTGGGCTCGTGCCCGTGACCAATACCGATGAGATGCCCCGAAGCCAAAGGCACAAAACATACACGACCCACCTCATTCAGCACATTGGCCTGGCTTCCTTTGAAGAATTTGTTTTTCTTCAACACTTCGTCTTTACGTTTGACGAACGCAGAGCAACCCTATTTTGGAGCCCACGAATTATTGAACGAGTTCTATACCGTGCGTTTGGGATGGATCCCAACATGGCCAAACAAGCCGATGTCATGAGGCGGGAAATCCAACATGCGGATTCCCGCGTCCGCAACTACCAGTGGGAAGCAACCAAGATGCGGAAGCGGGTCAACGAAATCCGAGCGCAATCGCACGCGGCCTCCGGAGCCAAACAAACCTACGAAAAACTGATCGGAGATCATGAGGCCTTAAGTAGAGAATTCGACGTAGACAGCAAGCGGCTGCACGAACTTGAGAATGCTTTACGGGATTCGAATGTTCGTTTGGCAGACCAGTCAGTCCGCGAAACCGCGTTGCGCGATGAATACGCGCGGTTCTTCGATCGGCGGTTCAACCAAAGACCACCCCTGTCTTTGCATCCACTGATAGCCCAATCGATAAAACAGCATGTCTGCGGTGTGTGCGGCAATGCGACAAACAAGGCACTGTCAATGGTCGCGGAAAAGGCTGAACGCCCATCTTGTCCCTTGTGTGATTCCGCACTGCAAGCCAGTGTTAAGGCTGAGAATGACTCTGGTCGGTTGCAAGAAATTGATAAGGATCTGACGAAAACTCGGAACGTAATCAAGGATGTCCACAAGTCGCTTGAAACCCTTCGAATCGCGGAGGCTGCGGCCAGATCGCGTTGGGAAGCAACGAAGGAAAACCTTGATGAATTTGATCGCGAAAACGGGGTGACGCTAGAAGCGTTGCGGAGAACTTTGGATCAAGGAAGAGAAGGCTCCATCGGAGATTATCGAACTCAACTTGCGATGCTCGAAAAGGACAAGAAAACTGCCTACGGTCAACGGGAGGAATTTAAGAAACAGCTTTCCACACTACAGAAGGACTTAGAACGACACTATCTCGCCGTCGAAAAGAGTTTTGTGCCGAAATTCAGCGGCCTCGCCCAACGATTTCTGGGCATGCCACTCTCCGTCGAGATGGATGCCAGGGCGACTGACGACCTCAAACTAGTGGTCACCGTCAGGGGCACAACGAGACGGGAAGAGCAGCATCTATCTGAGAGTCAACGCTTTTTCCTCGATATAGCGTTGCGGATGGCCCTCACTCAGCACATGTCGGACCCATCCTCGCCCGGCGGAATGTTCATCGACACGCCTGAAGGATCGCTCGACATCGCGTACGAGAAGCGCGCGGGCGAAATGCTTGCAAAATTTTCGGCAGCGGGCCACCAAATCATCATGACGGCAAATTTGAACAGCTCTCAGATGCTGTTGGCACTTGCAAAGAATTGCGGAAGTAAGGGTATGCAGCTATGTAGGATGACCGATTGGGCAGAGCTCTCCGAGGTGCAGCAGGAAGAAGAGGCTTTATTTGACGACGCATACCGGGCCATAGAACAGGCCATGGGAAACTGATTGTCGATGACAACCCAATTGAACCCAGACGCAGCCTTCGACTGTCTGTTTATCGCCGGTCGTTTGCAGGTCCAGACTGGTACTTTCACTATTCCGGAATTACACCTATTCGGATACCTCGCTTGCCTTCTCTGGTTATATCGTGGCCGGGCGGTCGCCGACTGGGGTTACTCGTTTATGGGTACGGAGCTCGGAGCACCGTTCAGCGTCGATCTAGAACTTGCCGTCACTACCTTGCTCGATCGTGGATTTCTGATCCGGACTCTCGACGGCGTGTGTACATCGGAATTGGCTGAGCCATCCGTGGCAGAGATGGGTTCTCTCAGCCTCAATAAGGACCGTGTCGAATGCCTTGACTCGTCTTGTGCGAGTACGGCCGCGTTGTCGTCAGGAATGGTTGGCTGTGCTTTGGCGCAGGAGCCGGACCTTCGACGGGCCCAGGCCACCCCAATGAGCCGCCTCTTATTAGAGGATGCAGCTCGTTCGCAGTTGTTCCTCCAATTCGATGCACTCCGGAACGGCCTTAGGAGCGGAGACGATCTCCGGACGCCGGCGGTTGTTTGGTTGACCGCTCTTTATCGGTCGAGCGTGTCCGCGGTATGAACGTCGCAGATTTTATCGAGGCCGCGTGCTCGGAAGGCTGCGTACCGATGGCCGAGTCTGCGTTCGGCAAGTCCGGAGTCGATGCAATTTTTCACATTATGAAAGTAGCGAAATCGCTCTTCAGGCATGTGGAATTGGAACGTGTGGCAGGACAAGTCATCATATTTCAGTTCATCCGACCCCAAGGGGCAACAACTACCAAGCCTTCTGACCTGGCCGCGGATTTTGCATCTCTCGCAAATCAGTCTATAAGTGACCTGGTATTCGAGATCGGATCTGACGGTCGTGCATACCCACGGGATTGGCCGACGCAAAATTTGGATGCGTTGGCCGAAAACGCGGTTGTTTATCACTGGCAGAGTCATCACGAAGAATTTATCGCAGGTACTGGGCGCAGAACGGTGCCTCGCCTCGACACGGCAGCTCGCAGCCAGTTCGCCGTCCCGACATTTTCAAATCTCAGGGTCGCGTTGCAGCATTATTCTCGTGAGAGTGTGCGGGAGTCGACCTGCTACCTTTTTCGCACCATCTGGGCTGGCGATAACCGGCTTTTTCTGATGGGAGGGCCGGAAGAAATAATGCGGAATTCCTTGACCCAATTTCTACGAAATCGCATTGGTGCCGACCACGATGTCTTCCCCGAAACGAACGTTAATGAAAAAAATCCGGTGGATATTAGAGTAAATCCTCGGTTTACCAACAATCGTCTCATGTTGATCGAGATTAAATGGCTTGGCCTATCTGTCGCAGAAGACGGACACATTACCGCTCGTCACAAGAATGCCCGCGCACAAGAAGGGGCCGACCAACTGGCAGTCTACCTGGACCAACAGAGACAATCGGCTCCCAGTCATGTGATTCAAGGTTATTACGTGATAATTGATTGCAGACGGGAAAATCTGCGGGAGGGCGCTACCACGATCACAACACCGGACGGAATGTTTTACGAAAACACAGAGATATCCTTTGATCCTGCACACCATGATCTTCGGAGCGATTTTGATCCGCCTTATCGAATGTTTGCGCGTCCCCTTTGCATTGACTGACAACTATGGCGCAACTTAATTCAGATTTCCCCCTTCGCGATCAAGGGGTGTCTAACGCTCTGGAGATTGATTCTCTTTCTCGACACCGATGGTATTTTGTAAAAGAAGGCTTCTCACCTAAGCTCGTTGAGCAAGCGATCGCCACAGACGGAGTTTGCCCCGGCGAGTGTCTACTAGACCCTTTTTCGGGTGGCGGCACTTCCGCGCTGGCCGCAGTGATGCACGGCTTACGTTTTACAGGATTTGAAGTAAATCCCTTCCTTCGTTTTCTCTCTCGTACTAAAATACAAAAAGGGTCCGAGCTGCGCCTCAGACGAGCCGCCTTAACCGTTCTCCGCCGGTTGGAGCGACCCGTTGATTCCCCACTAGAAGGCTTTTCCACCTTTACAAAAGGTAATCGTTGGAATCGCTGGTTATTTCCTACGTCTGTTCTTCGGAGCTTCGAATCAGGTCGCCGCGCGACCGCTGAAATGCCACACAGTGAGGGTTCGTTGCTGAGGCTCGCGCTGATTGGTGCGGCGATGGATTGCTGCAACGCTGTGCGGGACGGTAAGTGTCTTCGTTATCCCAAGAAATGGGAAAGTGGCGAGTCCACGGTCGATGACCTAAGTACACGATTCAAAATCCGAACAGACATGATAGCCACCGACTTAACATTAACACCCCTTGTCGGAGCGGAAGCTACGCTGCTTGAAGGCGACGCTAGACAGTTAATCAAAAAAACAAAAAATAAATTTCGCATATGTATAACATCACCTCCATATTTAAACTCTTTCGACTATTCCGACGTATATCGTCCTGAGTTGTTTCTCGGTAATTTTGTTGGCTCGACAAAGGCACTTATGAAAGTACGTCTTAAAACGGTTCGTTCCCACGTTCAAGCCCAATGGCGCAACCCGACAGTGCATGAATTCGGTGTTCTTTATGAACGAGCGATTAGAGCCATTAGGGATAGAGCGAGCCAGCTCTGGGACCAGCGACTTCCCATGATGATACAAGCGTACTTCGAGGATCTGCAGGGAGTCCTTCGCGGGTTACGTCGACGAGCACAAAACAATGCAAGCGTGTGGTTGGTTGTCTCAACCTCGGCTTACGCGGGTGTCGAAGTTCCCGTAGACCTTATTTTGGCGGAGATAGCGCAGCAGCAAGGCTGGTTTCTGCGGGAAGTTGGCGTGTTGAGGTATCTTCGAAGTTCCAGTCAGCATGTACAACATGTGGAAGACACCGGTCGAAAATCCATTCCTCTTCGTGAAAGCGTCGTAATTCTGGATGCGGCACCTCGTGGAACCCGATCGAACTAGACCTAGATGGAATCGGAAAAGGGGCGCGGGCAGGGAGCGTATGGTTGAAGCCAAAAGCAAGACTACAAGAATTTCTTATATCGATGGATCCGATCAGATCTTCAGCCGCATCTGTTCTCATTCCCGGCAGATCGCGGCATTGTTGACGCCCGATCGGGCCGTAGCTGATCTGGCTTTGAGTGCCGCTCTCGATGATCTCCTGGGGGCTTTATACGCACTTACGTTCGCAAAAGCAGCCGGATTTGAGCATCGAGTGGATCGACCGATCGAAGTCTCCGCGGTGCAGAAGCGCGCACGACAGGTTGGTAAGGGAGAGATCCGCGTCGATGGAAAATGGATGGCGGGATTTCACTTCAACAGTGCACTCTATAGAATTTCAGCGACTTATCACCGAACTTTGAAATTTGTAGTCGGGAACGAAGGTGACGTTGGCGATCTTCGCATTAAGGCTGAAAGGCTTTATAACAATTGGAAGGGCAAGAAGTGGAAAAACGAAAATCTGCGATCTATCCATAGCCAAGTCAACGATCTCAAGCATTCGAAACAGGGAATCTACACAGCCAGGCGGAAAGGCGCAGGACTGGATAATGCGATAGGTGCCGTCGATGAGCTACTTGAACTAGTGGAGGCATGGAGCGACAACGTAAACCCAGTGCCTTCCGCACTCTGATGATCGAAAAGAGTCCGCGCCCAAGGGAGGTTTTTTTACCGTTTTTTGCTCCCGTCCGCACGGCTCGGGATGGTTAAGCCACGCCAGAGGTTATTTGTTAATTTAGAGTGCGCCTTCTAGAACCACCGGAGATTCACGTGGTCAGTAATAGTTAGGCCGACGAACGAGGACTGGAGGAAACAAATGGATGACGCGCAGAAAAAACGCGCCCGCGAGCTAACAAATTGGCTGGAACAGGCCGGAGCGAATTGCGGTCTCGTGGTCGTACAAGGAAACCTTGTGATACGTGGCCCCGGCGCTCCTTATTCGGAAACACCCGTGGTAAGTTTCGACGAAGCCGATTTGAAAAATGCGATTTCGTTGAATCTGCTCGAAAAACAGAAGGTTTCGGGAAGTTACCAATGGGATTGGTACGTCGTAAAAAAGAGTCCGGAGGAGCGAATCCGCAACTTTGTTGCGAAGTCGCCTGATTCGTCGTGGCAGCATCCTGTCGGTGGACAAGTGATATCAGAATTTGGGAACGGCGGTCATTGCTGTATTACGAGCGAGGGAATCAATCTGTGGGGTGCCGAGGGTAACGTCGTGAGTTACTCGCACACCGCTGAAACCCGCGCCCGCTATGAAAGCCTCATGCGGCGCGGGAAAAAGGCGACGTAGCCCCAATCAGCAGAATCACAATTGGATTTCGTGCCCTACAAACGCTCTGCCTTCAATTCAGCTGCGACGTAGGTTCCCATGCTGTGGACGACTTGTCCTATCAGGTCTATGCAGTGGTCAACAAAAGCGTCCGTCAGGTAGAAAATCCACGGCTCTCCGCCTTGCGTGGCTTTAGCAAACCAATCTGAAGGCCACTTTTCAGCGGCAATATGCTTTTCGAACGCATCGCGTTCTTCAGGAGGCCACTCGAATCCCCAATGGAACATCTTGTTGCGATATGCGAACAACGCTTTCATCATCGGCTTCAAATCCGTCGGAAGATAAGCATGCAAACCTACAGCCTCGGCCAGTTGAAGGATGCCCGTAACTAGGTCCTTTCTTTGCTTACCTCTCTCGTAAACAAAGTGGGAGTCCCACTGGTTCTTCGTTGCGCTCTGCCAACGTCCGTGCTGATGCGCATCGTACGGACTATCATCTTCAAAGAATTCTTCGCGTATGGTCTCAAAGCCTCCGCAGAAAACTGACTCGATCAACGGCGCAAGCATACCGACAGCCGCCATGCTGTGTGCCGCTCCTTGGAAAACGGAGTCGTGCATAAGGTCAACCCAGTCGTCCACTGCACGCTGGCTGTGGGGACCTTTGTACTCATGCAGTTGCTTTATTTCGTCATCGAGCTTTTTGTCGTGTTCTCGGAGTCGGTAAAGCAGGAAGCGAATGGTTGTTAGTTGGGCGTCATAGGAGATGTTTTTGATAAGTGCGGGAGCCCAGTCATCAAGTGTGACTTCCTCCATTCCAAGGGGCTCGCCAACTTGTTTGAGGTGCTCGGGCACTTGCCGACGTTCACGACGGCTCATAGGGTTTTAGTTTACCCCTGTTTAGCCTTCGATGATGAATCAGCAGAATCAGCAATTGGATTTGGTAGGCGGTTGCAACGCCGTGAGTTCGCGGGACTTAGGAGTATGGGGCCATTTTCGATCCCCACCGCCCCTACCAAAACAACCACAATACAAAACACTTAGAGCAAGTTATTTGTAGCAATCACTACATTTGTAGTGATTGGATGTTTGCGAGCGCCGCTCGCTGCGAGTCGGCGTCCGCGTGAACGTAAAATCGCACGTCGTTCTCATCTCGCTGTGGCGTAAGGCCGGACTGCGTGGTGGGGTGGACCACTCTTAACGCGCACAAGACCTTCTGGCGGATGGCGCATCCTGAGCCACGAAACCTTCTGGGTGGCCTGCTCTGCGAGTTTTACAAAGGGCGGGGCGTTCCGCGCTCGGGGCGCAGTGTTTTCCTCTGCTGCGTCTCATTATCCACGGATCCATTTTCAGCAGCTCTTGTCCGCGATAGTACTAACCCCGTAGGGTTTTTTGTAAGTGTTCATTCTAAAGGTAGTTGAAGTCCTTTGTTTTGATATACTTTTGTAAGTGTTCATTCTAGATGAGTTAGCGGGTGCTTGTCATACAGGTAACTGCCGTCGCCGGGCTTGACCATGCAGGATTTGCGTTAACTGTTTGCGGGAGGCGAGGCGTGGTTCTCTACGCGAAGAAGTATACAGGACAGTGAATTGGTTGTCAAGCTAAATCTTGTGGCGGCGACCGTTAGGATCCTTCCCCGGGGTCCTTCACTCGTAAACATCACAAATCAGGACACTTTTGAGCACGGATTTAGAGAAGCGCGAGTAGCTGGCACGCGAAGTGGTAGGATGGGCCTATTCGCGATGTATCGCTACCTTTGTTTTTGCGTGTTTTCCCTGATTGCGGTTGTGGGGCTGGATGCGGTGACGCAACGCGCGTTGCCGGATGGCTATACCCGACGGGTGTGGCAGACGCAGGACGGACTTCCGGAAAATACGGTGCAGGCTTTCGCGCAGACGCCGGACCACTATCTGTGGATTGGGACGAGCGGGGGATTGGTGCGCTTCGACGGGGCGCGATTCGTGGCGTTCGATCGGGGCAACACCGCAGCGATTCACGAGAACAGTATTTTTTGCCTCACGGTGGCGCATGACGGGAGTTTGTGGGCGGGGACGGATGGCGGCGGACTGGTGCGATACAGCAATGGCGTGTTTCGCGCGTACGGCGCGGCAGAAGGTTTGACGAACGGGTTTTTGCGGGCGGTGTATGAAGACCGCGAGGGCCGGTTGTGGGCTGGGACGGATGACGGATTGTTTCAGCTTGTCGACCAGCGATTTGTGCGGGTGGATGGGACGGAAAGAATTCCCGCGCTGGCGGTGCACGATATTCGCGAGGATCACGAAGGGGGATTGTGGGTTGGCGGGTCGCGGCTGATTCGCATTCAGGGGAGCGAGAGCAAAGAATATGCGCTGGAGGGTTATCCGAGCGCCACGCGGGTCAAAACCATTCTGGAAACAAGCGACAAAAGCATTTGGGTCGGAACGGTTTCAGGATTGCAGCGAGCGCAGGGAGATTTGGAGAACGCACGGTTCCACCGGGTTTCGGATATCGATAGTACGGTGCGCGTGCTGCGAGAAGATCGCGGCGGAACACTGTGGATTGGCAGCATCGGCGGCGGCCTGGTGCGCTTTCGCGAGGGCGGATTTACGCGCATGACGATGCCGGACAATCCTCCGGGGAGCACGGTGCTGGGATTATTTGAGGACGGTGAACAAAATATCTGGGTAGGCATGCAGACGGGAATGTTGCGACTGAGCCGGACGGCGATGACTACGTTCCCGCTGCCGGATGTGCAGAATTTTGATTTCGGCACGGTGTATGCGGATGGGGACGGATCGCTGTGGGTGGCGAGCACGAACCTGTATCGCATCAATGTGCGGCGAGACCATTCCGAGTTGATCGCGGCGCCAGAACCGGGAGTGCGGGTGCGGAATGTGCTGCGGGACCACAGCGGAGCTTTGTGGATCGGGACGGATGGTCACGGGGCATTTCGCTTAAAAGGCCCAGAGAAGATTCACTACACGACACACAACGGACTGACGAACGATTTCGTCCGGGCGTTTCTGGAGAGCCGCGATGGAAGCATCTGGATTGCGACGGACGAGGGGCTGAATCGCTGGCGCGATGGCGCGGTGACGAACTACCGCATGGCCGACGGGCTTTGCTACTTCAGCATGCGTGCGCTGTTGGAAGACCGACGCGGCGGGATTTGGATCGGGACGGATCGCGGAGTAAGCCACTGGCAAGACGGCGGATTTGTGCAGGACCAGGTGGTACAGCGGCTGAGCAGCGAAAAAGTCTGGGCCATTCACGAGGACAGCGACGGAGGCTTGTGGTTCGGCACGCGCGGCGGGGGCCTTTTTCGCTGGCGCGACGGTGCGTTGACGGCATTTGGAACGGAACAGGGGCTGGCGAGCAACAGCATTTTTCAGATCCTAGAAGATGCGCGGGGAACGCTGTGGATGAGCGGGCCGATGGGGATTTCGTCGGTGTCGCGCAGCGATTTGGATCGATTGGCGGGGCATGCGGTGATCCATCCGGCGGTTACGCTTTATGGCTTGTCGGACGGTGTGGAAGCGACGCAGATGCATGGCGGGACGCAACCGGCTGGAGCGCTAACCTCGAACGGGGAACTGTGGTTTCCCAGTAACCGCGGACCGGTACGGGTGCTGCCGGACCAGACGAGGCTGGGCGACTTGCCGCAAGTGGCGATCGAGCAGGTGCTGGTGGATGGGCGCGAGATGGCAAATTCCGGTTCCCTGGTGGTGCCGCCGGGAGAGGGCCGGCTGCAGATTGAATACAGCGCGATTCGTTTGCGTTCGCAGGAGCGCATTCGCTTTCGCTACAAGCTGGAAGGATTCGACAAGGAGTGGGTACCGGCCCTGAGCCGGCGCGTGGCGTACTATACGAATTTGCCCCCGGGGGAATACCGCTTTCGCGTGCAAGCGTTTGAGATGAATATGCCGGAGCGGGTGGCGGAAGCGTCGCTCGGATTTGAATGGCGAGCGCATTTTTACCGCACGTTTTGGTTTCTGGCGATGTGCGTGATGTTGCTGCTGGCAGCGGTGTTCGCGGCTTATCGATTGCGGCTGCGGCAGGTGCATGCGCGATTTGCCGTGGTGCTGGAGGAACGCAATCGCATCGCGCGCGAGATGCACGACACGGTGATTCAGGGATGCGCGAGCGCCTCCGCGCTGCTGGAGGCGGTGGTTTCGATTGAGAGGGAAGAATCCGGGACCCGGAGAGAACTGCTGGACTCCGCGCGAAGCCAGATGGCCACGACGGTGGAGGAGGCGCGACAAGCAATTTGGAATTTGCGGAAGGACGAAACGGCCACACCGCAGATTGGACAGTTGCTCGACAATATGGCGCAACAGTTGAGTTATGTTTCGCGCGTGCCGGTGCGGTATGAGGCTTCCGGGAGCCCGATGCAACTGGACCGTGCGGCGGAATACGTGGTGCTAATGGTGGCGCGCGAGGCGGTGTACAACGCGGTGCATCATGCGCAGCCGAACGAAGTGCGCATTCGGGTTTTTTTTGAAGCGGAAAAAATGCGCATGCAGGTGTTGGACGACGGCCGGGGATTCGATTTGGAAGAAGTGCTGGCGGCGCAATCGGCGCATTTCGGGCTGGTGGGCATGCGCGAACGCGTCGAGCACGTCGGCGGACACTTCGAAGTGAAGAGCGCGCCGGGATGTGGAACGCAACTTTGCGTGGAGTTGCCGGTGCATGCAACGGCTGGCGGGAAACGCGCTGGGGATGTGGAGAAATGACGAGCGGGCAGAAAATCGGAGTGCTGGTGGTGGACGACCATCCCATTATGCGGCTGGGCGTGGCGGCGATTATCAATGCGCAGAGCGATATGAAAGTTTGCGGGCAGGCAGGTTCCGGTGAAGAAGCGGTCAGGATGTTCAAGAAATTCCGGCCGGACATAACGCTGATGGATTTGCGGCTGCCGGCGATGAGCGGGTTGGAAGCGCTGCGGGCGATCCGGCAAGAAGATGCGCAGGCACGGTGTATCGTGCTGACGACGTACGAAGGCGACGAGGATATCCACCAGGCGCTGGCGGCGGGGGCCATGGGCTACATTATTAAAGGCATGTCGCACGAGACGCTGGTGGCGGCCTTGCGCGGGGTGAAGGCGGGGATTCGGTTTCTGCCGCCGCCGGTGGCGCGGAGCCTGGCGGATCGCACGCCGAACTCGGATTTGAGTCCGCGGGAACGCGAAGTGCTGTCGCTGATGGTGCATGGGAAAAGCAATCGTGAGATTGCCACCGCGCTGGGGATTACGGAAGCGACGGTGAAGTGCCACGTCAGCGTGATTTTGGCGCGGCTGGAAGTGAATGATCGCACGCAAGCGGTGGTGGCGGCGCTGCAGCGCGGGCTGGAGCACCTGTAAAGCAGAGCGTAGGATTACTTTCTTGGTTATCCGACCTTAGTTGGATTCACAGGCTGTCGAACATCGATACAGTAACCCCCCGGGGCGCGCGCTCGTCGATCCAGCCAATGAGAGTTTACCTGAAGAGAAAATTCATTCGATTATTTCTGGCGCTCGCGGGACTTTGTCTTGGGGCGCCCTTTGCGGGTTTGGCGCAGAACGGTTCCTCCCAGGTGGTCATCGACGCCAGCCAGGCGGCGGGTCCGGCGGAGCCTTTGGCGTTTGCCATCGGGGGACGATCCCCGGACGGGCACGTGTTTTCCGCGAATCAACGCTATTTGAGCCTGGATGGGAAACCCTGGTTCCCGGTGATGGGCGAATTTCAATTTGCCCGCTATTCAGAAGATGCCTGGGAAGAAGAAATCCTCAAGATGAAGGCCGGCGGAATCAACATCGTATCCACGTACGTATTTTGGATTTATCACGAAGAAGTGGAAGGACAATTTGACTGGTCCGGCCGACGCGATTTGCGCCGTTTCTTCGAACTCTGCGCGAAACATGACATGTACGTGTGGCTTCGCGTGGGACCGTGGGCCCACGGCGAAGTCCGGAATGGCGGCTTGCCGGATTGGCTGCTCAAAACCACCGTGACGCGCCAAAGCGACCCGGTGTATTTGCGCTACGTGCGCAGATTCTACGGGCAGATTGGGGAGCAGGTGAAAGGCCAGTTCTGGAAGGATGGAGGTCCGATCATCGGCGTGCAGTTGGAAAACGAATATAACCTTCGCGGCCCCGGTAGAGGCGCCGAGCACATGCTTACACTGCTAAAACTGGCGCACGACGCAGGTCTGGACGCCCCGTTTTACTCCGCCACGGGATGGGACAATGCCGACGTACCCGCGCAGCAGTTTCTTCCGGTATACAGCGGCTATGCGGACGGATTTTGGAGACGCAATGTGGAGCAGGCGCCGCCTAGTCCAGATTATTTTTTCACCACGATTCGCGGTGATGAAAACGTGGGAGACGATTTGCGCTCGAAGCGGCCGGATATCGATGCGCGCTTCGCCTCGTTTCCTTTTCTTACCGCCGAAATGGGAGGCGGAATGGAGCAGTCCTATCACCGGCGGCCGCTGATGAGCGCGGATGATACCGCGGCGATGGTGCTGGTGAAGCTGGGCTCCGGCGTGACGATGTATGGCTATTACATGTTTCACGGAGGAACGAATCCGGAAGGGAAGCTCACGACGCTGCAGGAGTCGCAGGCGACCGGTTATCCCAACGATCTGCCGGTGAAATCTTACGATTTCCAGGCGCCCCTTGGTGAGTTTGGACAAATGAATCCATCGTTTCGAGAACTCAAGGGATTTAATTTGTTTCTGAACGATTTCGGATCGGCGCTGGCTCCCATGGCTGCTTATTTCCCGCAAAAGATGCCCGAGAGCATCAAAGATATCGCGACGCCAAGGGTTTCCGCGCGCGTGGAAAAAGATCGCGGATTTATTTTTATCAATAACTACCAGCGAAGTTATTCGTTGCCGGCGCACAAGAACTTTCAAGTGCGGCTGAAAACGGCAACCCGGGAGTTTATGGTGCCGCGTCACCCGGTCGATATTCCCGGCGGTGTTTTTATGATTTGGCCGGTGAATTTCGACCTGAGCGGAGCGGTGCTCGAATATGCAACGGCGCAGCTCATGTGCAAGCTGCGGCAACCGGACACTTACGTATTTTTTGCTTGGCCGGGCGTTTCGCCAGAGTTTGTGTTTACAGCAAAGGATGGCGAGACGGTCGAAGCTCCGGGGGCGCACATTGCGCGCGAAGGCACGCGCATTATTGTCGACCAGATTCGCATGGGCGAAGACGTTGCCATTCGCATTCGGCGGGAACATGCCGAGGAGACGCGAATTCTGGTGTTGTCCCGGGAGATGGCGGGAGATTTGTGGAAGGGCCGCCTGGATGGGCAAGAACGGCTGGTGGCGTCGCCAGCCGATGTTTATTTCGACCAGAACCAAGTGCACCTGTTGGCCAGCGACACGGCGCGGTTGAATTTCGGTATTTATCCAAAAGCAGCGCGCACGCCTGCCGGGTTCCGTCCGGCCGGAAGTGAGGGAATTTTCGAACAGTATGCCGCGCAGGTGGTTTCGGTGAAGATCGCGGCCAAAGTCGAAAAAATTAAGGATGCGGAGCCGCGAGGACAGATAGCAATGGGCAAGGAAGTGGCCACCGCGCCTAAGGAAGCAGAGTTCGAAGGGGCGGCGGAGTGGTCGATTCAGGTGCCACCGATTGCGGCTCCAGCGGTAAGAAACGTGCTTCTGCGCATTACCTATCAAGGGGATATCGCCAGGGTTTACGACCACGGCAAACTGATTGACGACGATTTCTACAAAGGGACGCCTTGGGAAATCGGACTAAGTTCGGTCACCGCACACGACCCCGATCCGATTCTGCGACTTAGCATTCTGCCCTTGCCCAAAAGCGCTCCGATCTACCTTTCGCCCGGGGCCCGGCCGGTGTTTCCAGCGAGTGGTCAGGTCGCCAAGCTCGACGACGTGCAGGTGGTTCCTGAGTATGAAATCGTTGCGGAATTCAACCCCTGAAAAGACTGGTGAAGTGCTTGTGAGGTAGGGCGAAATGTTCTGTTCGACGGGCGGTCACCAGTCCGGGCCGCTGCTGCGGTGGTGCCGCGCTCAAAAGTACCTCGATTAAAAATAGTGATACCTACGATTCGCAATCCTACTTTAGGCGGATTTCTTCGGTAAGAGGCTGTACCTATAATCTGTTCCAATTAGGCCACCCCGATAACGGTGCAGCAGAAAATGGTGTGCAGCTTGCACGGCGCAAGAGGCTAGTCGAGGGACACAGTCTTGCGCCGCAACGACGTGTTTGGAGGGTGTGGGTTTTCGCGTCTCGAAGCTGTCTGGCGCTTGGTGGGGTCTCAGTTCTCAGGAGGTTCAAGTGATTAACGCGTACGCGCTACGTCGGTACGGTGTCCTGTTTTTGCTGTTGGTGGCGATCTTATTGGCTCCTCTGGCCAGAGCGCAAAACTCGAACACCGGGGAAATTAAAGGTTCCGCGACGGATCCTTCGGGGGCGGTGATGCCGGGGGTGGCGGTCGCCATCAAGAACGTGCAGACCGGCGTTGTCACTCCGACCACGACGAACAAGTCCGGGCTGTACGACGTTCCATTTCTGGCGCCGGGCAGCTACACCGTCACGTTCTCGAAGCAGGGCTTTCGCGATTTTGTCCGCGAAGGCATCGTGCTGCAGATTGAGACGCAGGAGATCGACGCTAAACTCGATATCGGCGTGGCCACAGAGGAAATTGTGGTGGATGCCGCGAGCCCATTGGTGGAAACCGAAACGACCGGGCAGCACGTGGACCTGAGCACCGAGGCCGTGACTTCGGCACCGATCGTGGGCACGGACTGGCGCGCGGAGTTGACGCAACTGATTCCCGGTGTAAATGCCGGCGGAGGAGCTGGCGAGGCGGACGGCCAGTCGATCGGCGTTAACGGTACACAGTCTTACAACGTGAACTTTCTTACGGACGGATCGTCGGCAACAGCGCCAAGAGATTTCAATAGCAGTAACTTCTTCATGCCCATTGACTCGATTTCCGAGGTCAGCATCAATTCCGGAAACGCTCCCGCCGAATACGGCAACGGCCTCACGTCCATCAATGTGATCACCAAGTCCGGGACGAACAACTGGCACGGCAGCGCCTACGAGTATATTCAGAACACCGCGTTGAATGCTCGAGGCTTTTACAATCACAGCGGGGCGAAGGCCGTCGAGCACTGGAACAACTATGGCGGCAGCGTGGGTGGCCCCATATTAAAGAACAAATTGTTTTTCTTCTTTAACTATCAGCGAAATCCTTCGTCTGCTCCTACGGGAGGAAACTACACTTACCCGACCACCGCTATGCAGGCGGGGGATTTCTTCGGGATCACCGGTTCAACGGGTTCGGCCTTCAACGGCGCTGGTATCCTGCAGGGAACCTATGATCCCGTCGCGTTGAAACTTCAGGGCTATTTCCCCGCGGCTACTGCGCCGGGATGGGTCGCGGGTTGCCCAGGTCCCGCGAATGTATCCGCCACCGTGGCGCAAACTTGCCCGACCATAAACAATTACGTCTTCAGCGGTTCCAGTCCGAATCTCTCGACCTGGTACACCGGCCGAGCCGATTACAACATCTCCGACAAGCAAAAGCTTTCGTTTACATTCAACTATTACCCCAACGTGGTGTCCTACGTCCCCGCGGATCCTCTGTTCCCCAACGACGCGACGGCCTATAACCAGGGCAACGACTACAACCTGACCGGGCAGCTCACGCATGTCTGGACGATTTCGAATAACGTGCTGAACGAACTTCGCCTGGGCGCCAGCCGCGAACTCGATAAGTACATACCGCCTTCCCTTGGCAAGAACGATCCGGCGGCGATTGGTCTCCAGCCGGCCTATGGCACCAATTCACCTGACAACGTATTTCCGAAGATCTCTATCGATACCGGAGCGGATGTTGGGTGCATCGCCTTGGGAGCCGGTTGCAGCGAGAACGGCAATATTGATGCGGTGCTGGGCGAGGGCGTTTATAACGTGTCCGATGTTCTAACGCTGATTCACGGCCGACACACCATCAAGATCGGAGGCGAATACGACCGCATCTACCAGAACTATACGAACTGGGGGGACATCAGCTCGGGTAACTTCGAGTTCAACGGCAGCGTGACGGGAATTCCGTACGCCGATTTCCTGGCCGGCGATGTTTACGGTTGGTTCGTGTACAACTCCGATCCGACCAGCGCGCACAGCTACCAGACCGCGTTATTCGCCAGCGACGATTTCAAGGTTACGTCGCATCTGACGGTGAACGTTGGGCTGCGGTGGCAGATTCAATCGGGCTGGAGCGTGAATCACAACCTCTTCGGCAACTACGATCCCTTTCTGCCCAACAGCGCGGATGGCGGATTATACAAAGGGGCAATCCTCTTTGGCGGACAGAGCGACCCGGCCGACGGCGGGACGCTGAGTACGATAGAAAACGCCGATTACAAGGAATTCGCGCCGCGCATCGGTGTCGCTTGGTCACCTCGAGACAAGTGGTCCGTGCGCGCCAGCTACGGCATCTTCGACGCGCCGCGCGACGCCGAGAACTTCACCGATGGAGCGCTGGGGCTGGGCTTCAACCCGCACGGCAGCCTGGGCTACGTCAATGGGTCAGCGGCATTCCAACTGGCCACGGGACCCGCGCCCGGTTCGGTGGTTTATCCCACGCTGTCGACGCTTTCACCGGAGATACAAAATTTCAACTCCGCAGAATATTATCCGCGCAACATTCCCACGACCTACGTGCAGCAATTCCTCCTCAGCGTGCAGCACGAGTTTGCGGGCGGGATTTTGCTGGACACCAGTTACATATACACCAGAGGAACGAACCTGAATTTCGCGACAGACATCGACCAGGCTCCGGTCACCGCGCTGGGCTGCAACGGCTACAATTGCGGGAATCCCAATCCCGTCTTTAATTCGATTTCGGCCCAACTGTACGATGGTTGGTCGAATTACAACGCATTGCAGTTGCGCCTGCAAAAACGCATGTCACATGGCCTGAACTTCCTGGTCAATTACGCTTGGTCGAAATCGCTCGACACCGGCACAGGGAATGGACACGGTTCGGGCATCGATAGCTACCAGAATGCGTACCAGCCGGGGCTTAATTATGGCTTGTCCGATTTCAACTCGACAAACACGTTGGTCGGCCAGGTGGTCTACGAGCTGCCGTTCGGCGCCGGCCGACAATTTGCGCTTCATGGAGTCGCTGACGAGATCGTCGGTGGCTGGCGGCTCTCCACGCTCTTCCAGTGGCACTCGGGGGTGCCGTTCACGCCTGTGATCCAGAGTTCCGTTGCTGATGGGATTGATCCGGGGCTAACCCCGTCCTTTAACGCTGGCTCGCTGCTATATCCCAACCTGATCGGCAATCCGCACGTGTCGAATCCTTCGGTCAACGAATGGTTCAATCCCGCCGCGTTCGCCAATCCGGCATCTGGGACCTTTGGCGATCTGGGACGCAACACCCTCATTGGACCCGGCTTCTGGAATGTGAACTTGAGCATCGCAAAGGAGTTTCGCTTGCCCTGGGAGGGCATGAGAATCGAAATCAGGGCTGACGCGTATGATCTCTTCAACCATATCAACTACCACAACCCGGACGGGGACGTTGGCTACACGGGTGCGACGCTGGCCGATAGCAATGCTGGGCGACTCACCGACTCCGCGGGCTTTGTTGCAACAACGCGGGTCATACAACTGGGAGCTCACTTCAGATTCTGAAGCAACGGCCGGGCTTTAAATTGGAGGTCTCTGCGGGGTGCGGCAAGTCGGTTGCTTGCCGCACTCCGTGGCGTTTTGGCCAGCCTTCCGGGGCACCCACGCTAGAGATTTTTTAAGTGTTCCTTCTAATGCGGTTAAACTCTTTTGTTTTGCTACACTTTTGCCAGTGTTCATTCTAAATGGTTTGCTTTGCACTAGAGTGCGTAAGCGAAAAAACGGGGGGAAGCTGCTCCTGGCGCTGATGCTGTTTGCGAGCGGCCCGGCGGCTATGGCTGGGCAAACCCCGGCAAACGGCACCTCCGCGAACCACGCTGCCCGCAAGGCGGAGATTCACGAGCATTTGCAAAAGGCAGCAGAGTACCTGAAGGCCCGCGATGCGAACTCCGCGAAGAAAGAGTTTGAGGCAGTGCTGGCGCTCGATCCGAAGAACGCCGAGGCCTACGCCAACTTGGGCGTGATTGCCTTCGTTCAGCGCGACTACCAAGGCGCTGCCCAGGATTTGACCAAGGCTCTGGCGATTGATCCCTCGCTGACGAAAACGCAGGCGTTGCTCGGAATCAGCGAACGAAGACTGGGTGATCCTTCGGCACGCGCGCTGCTCGAGAAATCATTCCCCAAACTTGCGGACAAGGGCCTACGCATTCAGGTGGGCATGGAACTCGCCGACTCGTACGAACGCGAGGGCGACTTGGACGCCACAGCGGCGGTGATGCGCGTGCTGGTGGAACTCGATCCCGACAACGCGGATATTCTGTTCGCGGCGCAACGCATCTATTCCGAACTGGCGGACGATACCTTAAATAAGCTGGCGATTGTCGCGCCGCGCTCCGCCCGCATGCAACAGACGATCGCGGAGCATTTAATCAACGGCGGGGATCTTCAAGGCGCGATTGCTCATTATCGCAAGGCTCTTGAAATCGATCCTCGCGTTCCCGGAGTAAACTACGAGCTCGGTGAGGCAATTTTAGAGTCCGCGCCCCTCGATGCCGCATCTCAAGCAGCGGCGCAGAAAGAATTTGAAGCCGCCATCCAGACCGAAGGCGACAGCGCGAAAGTAGAATGTCAGCTTGGCAGAATCGCCTTCCTGCAGCCGGACCTGGATCAGGCGTACGCGCATTTCAACCGGGCCTTCACGCTGAATCCCGCGGACGCGGAAGCGCAACTTGGTCTTGGGCGTGTGCTCGCCGCGATGTCGAAGCCTGAAGAGGCGATCAAATATTTGCGGATGGCCGTGCAATCCGACCCGCTCAACGGTGAAGCGCACTATCGGCTGGCCATCGTTTGCAAGAGGCTTGTGTTGCTGAACGAGGCTGAGAAAGAGATGCGCCTATTTCAAGAAATCAAGCAGACCAAGGAAAATGTCAGGGCGCTCTATCGGCAGATGAACAAAACACCCGCGGCGCCGGAGGACCAAATTCCGGAATCCCAACCATAAAAGGCCCATCGATTTTCCCCGCCTATCCACGCGCAATCCGACCTTAGTAGGATTGTCCCAGCGAATCACAAAGATAGAATGTGCACATCAATTTCTTGGATGGTTGATGTCCCTAGCCTGCGGCTGGCGGCCGCCGGGCCTCCTCATCGGTGGTGAGCGGAAAAGTGCCTAGACAATCGAAGCGTCGCTTGACGTGGATGATATTCATGATTTTGTGCGTCCCGTGTGTTTTTGCATGCGGCGGCGGTTCTTCCGGGGTAGGACCTCCCCCGCCGATCACCCTCCCTCCGACGATCGCGAAATCATTTGGGGCGGCAACGGTGGCATTGAACGGTGCCACGACGCTGACCTTCAACCTGTCCAACCCCAACGGAGGCACTTCGCTCTCAGGCATCGGTTTCACCGACAGTCTGCCCGCGGGTCTAACGGTGTCCACGCCCAATGCACTTTCGGGCAGTTGTGGTGGCGGAACGATAACGGCGACGGCCGGATCGACCACCGCCAGCCTCACGGGTGCCACGCTTGCCGCCAGCGCCTCGTGCAGTTTTATGGTGAGCGTCACCGCCATAGCCGCCGGAACACAGAACAACACCACCGGCGCGGTGACCTCCACCGAGGGCGGAACCGGAAAAACCGCCTCAGCCAGTGTCACGGTCTCGTCGGCCAGTCAGCAGCCAGCGGAACCGACCGACATCACGCCGCTCAATGGCGAAGTTTATTACGTCCTGAACCAGCTCAGCGGCTTGCAGGCGGACCTCAACAATAATTCGACCACCGCCGGCGATCATATCCTCCAGGATCAGCGTAGCTTTTCAAACCTCAGCCAGCGATGGGCCTTCACCAAGCTGTCCGGAGGTGCCTGGCGGATTAGCAATTTATCCAACCATCTCTGCCTGGATTCCGCGAGCAATGCGGGGGTGACGTACGTGGTGCAAAATTCCTGCGCGGCCATTGCCACGCAACAGTGGGCTCTTACGGCCACAACCAACGGTTACTACACCATTTCTAACGCCGGCACGAATCTTCTCATCGACGTTTCTCAGGCCTCCCTATCCGCGGGCGCAACGCTCGACCAAACCGCCTTCAGCGGCAGCGCGACGCAGAGCCAGCAATGGTTATTGCGCCCAGCCTTCTTCCGGGGAGCGGACAATGCTCTTCTGGAAAAGCAGGAAGCCGCCCGTGCCGCAACGGGGCTGAATTGGTGGAACGACGCGGGCATTCAGCAAGACCTTCTGCAAATTCTGAAGTACCACGGCGTGAATATGCTCCGCTTGCGGCCCACCTCCGTACCGCCGTATGCCAATGCATCGCAAACCGGGTGCAGCGGGAATGCCTGTTATGCGGAAACCGACGCGCAGGATCTAGACCTCGCGAAACGCGCGAAGAATCTTGGCATGAGTCTCGAGCTCACCTTGCTCTTCGATGGCGGCAGCTCCACGAGCGTCCCGTCGGCGTGGGCCACCGATACGCTCACCCAGTTGCAGTCGGACATCTATACGTATGTCAAAGCCGAGGTAAAGATGTACCGCCAGGCAGGGGTCATGCCCGACCTGGTCTCCATCGGCAACGAAGTCGACACGGGGTTTCTGGGTGCTCTCGGCAGCCCCACGGGAGCGGACTTCAGCGGCTTTGCGTCCTTACAGATACAAGCCATGCAGGCCGTGAAGGACGCTGCGAGCGACACCTCGATCGGTGCTGCGATTCCACCGCCTCTAACCTGCATTCACATCACTCCGGCTTGGAACTTGACGCAGTTTTTCACGCTCGTCGCTAACAATAATATTCCGTACGACGCGATTTGCCACAGCTACTACCCCATCTTTCATGGTCCCTTGACCGACGTCCAGGCTGCCGCAGCCAATCCCTCTAACCAGCCGGTCGAACAAGACGTACTCGTCGCCGCCGCCAACAATCTCGGCAAGCCCATTTTTATTATCGAAGCCGGTGAACATTATGAAAATGGCTTCGATTCCAACGATCCTTGGTACACGCCGCCGAGCGTTCCGTTGCAGCGTCAGTTCCTGGTCGATTTGCAGGATGTGCAGAAGTCTTTGCCGGACAATCTGGGGATGGGCGTCGAATACTGGAATCCCGCGGGTGTGAACGAAACGAACGCAAACGGTGGTTTTATTAACGGCGACAATCTGCCGGACGCCATCTTCACCTGGAACGGGCTGACCCTCTTTGATAATGCGGATACTTCCGGCACCACCAACGTCCAAGCGGCAAATTATTCCGCCACGCTTCCGGGGTTGGACGCTCTCGGCGGCAAACTCGATCCCACGCTAAGCTACAAGTTCTTCAATCGTAGCAGCGGACTGATTCTGTCCGTCTTTCAAGCCTCCACCGCCGCTGGCGCTAAACTGGACGCCGAAGCGGATAGCGTAGCTCCGACGCTGAGCCAGCAGTGGCGCGTCACCAGCAACGACGACGGCTATTTCCAGATCGCTAGCCTTAATCCGGGAGCGGGCAACACCACGAATGTGCTCGATGACTCGAACGCCGCGACCTCCAACGGAAATCTCATCGTACAATCCCCCTCCGGCAGCGGGCAGGAACTGGAATGGAACGTCATTTCCGTCGGCAACGGCTACTTCAGTTTTGTAAACCGCGCGAGCGGGCTGGTGCTGGACATGAACGGTGGAGTGGGGGCCTTAGCCGGGTTCGCCGTGCAAGAGCCGCAAAGCGCCAGCGCGTTGACGCAGCAATGGCAAATTATTCCGGTGCACTGACATTCTGCTGGGGAGGTCGAGGGAAGCTTATGAAAAAGGCCCGGAACATCGCTCTCTTTGTGCTGCTGCTCTTTTCGCAAGCTAGGGTTCTGAACGCGGCCGAATACGCGGTGGGCGCCGATCTATCGTTTCTAAAACAGGCGGAAGACAACGGGAAAGTTTTCAAAGACGGCGGCATCGCCAAGCCGGGGCTCGAAATATTTAAGGACCACGGCTACAACTGGATCCGCCTCCGGATTTTCCATACCCCGACGGAGCTTCCGAACAACCTGGAATACACCATTGCTCTGGCCAAATCCGCCAAGAAACTTGGTTTTCATTTCCTTCTCGATTTTCATTATTCCGACACCTGGGCCGATCCTGGCAAGCAATTTACTCCGAAAGCTTGGGATGGCATGCCGCACGCGCAACTGGTTAAGGCCGTCTTCGAATACACCAAGCAGACCATTGCTGCTTTCCGCGATGCTGGCGTCCTTCCGGACATGGTGGAAATCGGCAACGAAGTGATCAATGGAATGATGTGGCCGGACGGCCGCCTGCCCGGAAATTGGAACAATTTCGCCGAGCTGGTCAACGCAGGCATCGCGGGAGTGGAAGCGGGGAAGGGAGAAGACCCTCGCCCGCGGATTATGATTCACATCGACAGAGGCGGCGACAAAGTCAGGACCAAGGAATTCTTCGACAAACTGAATTCCTATCACGTGAACTATGACGTCATCGGCCAGTCTTACTATCCCTGGTGGCAAGGCAGCTTGAACGACTTGCGCGAGAACATGTTTTTCATGGCCAAGGAATACAAGAAAGACATCATCGTGGTCGAAGCCGCTTATAACTGGATGCCCGCTGAGTACAAGAAACAGCCCGGGCCTTTTCCCGAGTCTCCCGAAGGGCAAAAACAGTTTCTCGAAGAAGTGAATCGCATTGTTCAAGAGACTCCCGATGGATTGGGCAAGGGCGTGTTCTGGTGGGAGCCCGCGGTCGCGGGTCCGTTGGGCTCGCGTGGGTTTTTTGACGAAAGTGGCAACGCTCTTCCGGTGATCACCACATTCGACAGGTTTGCGCGCCACTGAAAAGTACTCGTGATGGAAATTCTGAGCGAACTCCCTCAATGAATGAAATTCAGCCCATGGGGAATAAACTGCGGAAACACATACGCATACAGCATCACGATTACACCAACAATCGCCGCCAGCGCCACCGAATGCCAGAACACAAACCGGAAAATCATGCCTTCATTCCCAACCTGATTGGTGGCCGCCGTCGCAATACAAATCGATTGCGCGTCGATCATCTTCCCCATGACGCCACCGGCGCTGTTGGTCGCGCACATCAAAATCGGGCTGAGGTTTAACTGCTGCGCGGTAATTTTTTGCAATCCGCCAAACAAAACGTTCGACGAAGTGTCGCTGCCCGTCAGCGCCACGCCCAGCCATCCTATATACGACCCGAAAAACGGAAACAGCCAGCCGGTGCGCGTGAACGCCAAACCTAAGACCGCGTCCATTCCCGAGTATCGCGTCACGTATCCTAAGCCCAGCATGCAAGACATAGCGATCACCGCGAATCGCATGCGGGACACCGTGTGGCCAAAAATTTTGAGCATCGCTCCCGGCCCGAGTCCCAGCAGCGCGCCGGCGAGCAGCGCCGCAAGAAAACATCCCGTGCCCGTGGCCGTCAGCCAATTAAAATCAAATTTAGCATTTTCCGCCGTCGGTATCGCCACCACCGGCTGGGCCCGGAAGACCGTTTTGTGCAGATACGGCACTTCCCATCCGCCCGTCTTGAACGCCGGCGTGGTCGCTTTCCCCATCGCCGCTTTTACGCTGGGCAGTCCCCACATCAAAACAAACAAAGAAAGAATCGCGAACGGCAGCCACGCCTTGGCAATTTGTCCGCCGGTGTAGTGTCTGACCACTTCGTTTCTCGCCAGTTTCGCGGCATCTTCTTCGCGTTCGTCCGCAAATCGCCAAATCTGTTTCGGCTTCCACACCCGCAAAAAAATCAGCGTGCAAACCAGCGACACAACTCCCGCCGCGATATCCACGAGGTTGCTGTCCATGTAATTCGACCAAAAAAATTGCGTCCCTGCAAAAGAGAGGCCCACAACCAGAATTGCGGGCAGCACTTCAAACGTCTCCGACCAGCTCACCATCGCCCGCACCAGCCAGAACGGCACAATCACCGCGGTGAACGGCAGAATGCGCCCGATCATCGCGTTGAGGTCGCTTTCCGGCAGCCCCGTCACCGCCTGCAGCGCATGCACCGGCGTGCCAATCGCACCCCAGGCCACGGGCGCCGTATTGGCAATTAAATTCAGCGCCGCCGCATGAAACGGCTTAAATCCCAAGCCGATCATGAAAGCGCCAGCGATCGCCACCGGCGTGCCGAAGCCCGCTGCGCCTTCGATAAATGCTCCGAAGCAAAAAGCGATGAGCAGTAGCTGCAACCGGCGGTCCGGCGTGATGCCCGCAACGGAATGCTTCATGATCTCAAACTGCCCGGTGGCCACGGTAATGTCGTACAGAAAGACGGCAGCTACCACGATCCACACGATTTTCAGCAACCCATACGCCATGCCATACCCAAAGCTCGTCATCGCCAGGCTAGCCGGCATGCCAAAAACAAAAATCGCGCACAAAACCGCCGTCGCTGCCCCCGCAATGGCGCACAAATGCGCCTTCACCTTGAATCCCGCCAGCAGTCCCAACAGCACAATCACCGGAAGCGCCGCCACCAGCGTGGACAACCACCAGTGACCGAGCGGATCGTACACCTGAGTCCAAGTCACGGGCAGTTCCTCCAGTGAGCAGCAAGAAGTCGCACGAACACTTAGTCACAAGCGGCAAGAGGCTGGGCCAGGCCGATGCTTTCGCGGAATCACCGCCCGATCTCCTCGATCGGTCCGCTAGCCAATCCTAGCTTGTCGAGTGCTGAGATACTTCGTCTGCGCAATCTTGTCAAGCGCTATGTCAGCGCCGCGAAAGTCGCAAACGCGGATTCTGCGGCGCGGTCAGATCCGGGCCGCAATCGTTAAATGACCGCCGCGAAGCGCGAGCTGCGGCTCCTCAGCGCGCTGTGACGAAGCGGGAATCATCGCCGCCAGTTCGCGGGAAAATCCACGAACGACGAATTTAATTCGGCAACCGACGCGCATCCGAGTAAGCGCAGCGTGCGTTCCACATCATCCCACAAAATCGTCAGTGCGCGCGTGACGCCGGCGTGACCGGCGGCGCCAAGTCCGTAGGCGTAACCGCGGCCAATCAAAACCGCGCGTGCTCCCAGGCAAATTGCCTTCACGATGTCGCTGCCGCGGCGGATGCCGCCGTCCATCAAAACTTCTGCTTGGCCCCCGACCGCCGCAACAATTTCCGGCAGCGCGCGCAACGTCGCGGAAACGCCGTCGAGTTGCCGCCCGCCATGATTGGAAACAATCACGCCCGCCACGCCTTCATCCACTGCGCGCCGCGCATCCTCGCCGGTGAGCACGCCTTTCACCAGAATCGGGCCCGGCCAGGCTTTGCGCAGCCATTGCAAATCGCGCCATTCCACAACCGAAGCGGCCAGCGCGGCGGTCACATCGATTAGTGGCATCGACTGATTATTTTCCAGCACGACGTTCTCGAGTTTGGGCACGCCGCCGTCGAGGAGAAATGAGATGAGCCATCCCGGGCGCGCAAGAATGCGCGGAACGAAGGGAATCTTCGCGAGCAGCGAGCCGCCCAATAATTCCTTGATGCCGTTGCGGGGATCGCGTTCGCGCATCCCCGCCATGGCCGTGTCGATGGTCACGACCAGCGCGGAGAATCCTGCAACGCGCATGCGTTCGATCGCGCGTTCGGCGGCGCCGCGTCCGCCAACCAAATACAACTGATACCACACCGGCCCGCGCGAAGCGGCCTTCACGTTTTCGAGCTTGTGGCCGGAAATCGTGGAAAGAATATAGCCCGTGCCAAATTCACCGGCCGCCTGCGCCGCGGCGACTTCTCCGTCCGGATGCATCAGCCGGCTGTAGCCGACGGGAGCGAGCATCGCGGGAAACGCAATATCCTGCCCCAGCACGCGCGTGCTCAGGTTGCATTTGCCGATCGCCACGGCCTGTCGCGGACGAAAAATAACATCGTCGAACACGCGGCAGTTTTCGCGCAGCGTAACTTCACCTTCGGCGCCGCCGTCCAGGTAATCGAAAACGACTTTCGGCAGGCGGCGCCGCGCCATGCGCCGCAAATCTTCAATGTTCACTACTCTGTGGGAACCCAAGTTTGGCACGATGCTGCTTAACTATCACTTTTTGTCCCCGGCAGTCCACGCCTAAGTGCAAGATGCCGCACAGCGAAAATGATTTACCGCTGTGGCGGATCTTCTGCCACGCAACAAAATCACACCGCCGGTACCGGCTTTACCAGTTTGCCCAGCAGCGCGTTGCCTTCCGCAGCGCCAAGCGCGCCTTTGCGAATCAGTGCGATGATCAGCTCACCCAACACAAACGTGGGATCGTTCCCGCCCATTTGCTGTGGCCCAGCCTCCTCCTTAAACAGTTCCTCGAATGCGGCCGGTATTTCGCCGCTCAATTCGCCGATCCATTTGTCCAAAACACGCTGGTGTTCCGCTTCGAGTGATGTAAAGCACAGACCCATACCCATGCCCATCTGCGAATAGACCACTGTGGCGTCGGCGATGACATTTTCCTTTTCGCGCAGAATGCGAATCTTCACGGTGGAATTGCGCGGAAACGGGCAGAACGTATCGACATAGCAACCGCCGCGGCTGATGTCTGAGGTGCGCGCGGTCATGCGCGAACGCGACTGCGGATCGAGCGCCTCCGCCGCCGCTGTGAACGGGTAGCGCGGCAGGATGCGGCGTTCCCGGCCAAGAGGCGCCAGGCCGGTAAGACTTTTCTTCCTTAACGTGTCGAACATAACGGTGGCATCTCGGGTGCGCCGTTGCGTGCGCAGTTCCATGCAGAGTGGCGGACATGGAAATTCTCTAATGTTCGGGGAGTCCACAATCCCCCGACCTTCCACTTCTAAGTGCACGTTGCCCACCACGCACTAAGTCCCGCGCTGCGAACAGCCGCCGTTTCGCTACCGTTCCAAAACGTTGCCGAAGATGATCGCACATGCGGAATTGGTCCCTTCCGGCATCGGCGACCGGACAAACGAGGGGAGAGGGAGGCGGCGCCCCCCGGGGGAGTTTATATAACAGTCAGATTCTAAAGAACTTAGAGATTAATTTTGCATAACATATAGACAATATTGGACTTAGTGGCAAGTTGCCGACCTAAGTGCAAGGTTGGATTGAGTATCGAAACGGGAGACAGCCCGGTCCGGTTTTGGCTAGACGAGTGGGCTGGACTGGCGGTGTAAGAGGTTGCAAGCCATTGTGCCCCGATCCTGGCAAGCGGACTTAGCGTGATGCCACGGCTTAAATGATTATGAATTGGGCACTTAGGGGAGATTGGGGTTGTTGAAGGGGGCAACTGGCCGTAGGGACAGGTATGAGAAATGCCCGGTTTCGCCGGTTTTTTCGGGGTTTATTAGGTGTCGTTACGGTTCTGTACTGAAACGAAACAGAGCTGTTCCAAAGGAGTGACACGGTAGGAAGGACAGGTAACACTAAAGGGCATGCAAGCCCTAGGAATACTAGAACCTATAGAACCAGTCAGTGCGGCTTCGACTTCTTCGCCTGCCGCGCCTCCGCGTTTTCTGCGCAATTCCAATCTTGTTTCGCGTGACGTCGCTGGGGAAACCGTGGTGGTGCCCATTTGCCGGGGTGTCGGCGATCTGGACTCGATTTTTACATTTAACGGGGTTGGCACGCATTTGTGGGGGCAATTGGCGGAGAGCCGGACGGAAGTGGAGTTGGCCAAGCTCGTGGCGGGGCGGTTTGCGGTGAGCGAGGAAGCGGCGCTTGCGGATGTGCGCAATTTTCTTGCGGAGCTCGCAGAAGTGGGTTTGGTGCAGGCGGTCTAGAGCGGACTCAAAGAGCCGCTGTTGGGACAAGGGCTCAGCTACTGGTTCGAAAACTGGTTCGGCAGCCGGCTCGGCGACCGAGCTAGCGACGAGATTCAGCAACGAAGTGCGGTAACGAGCGATAAGCGGCAAAAGAGGGAAGTTTGGAAACTCTAGAGTACAGCGAATTCAGCGGGGTGGTGCATCGGCGCTTTCCGGGCAAGCGCGTGCCGATGGACGTGTCCATCGAAGTGACGCGGCGGTGTCCGCTGGATTGTTTGCATTGCTACAACAATTTGCCGATGGGCGACCAGGCGGCGCGGCAGTCGGAAATGTCGCTCGCGGAACATTGCGCGCTGCTGGATGAGCTGGTGGCCGCGGGGTGCATGTGGATTTTGTATTCGGGCGGGGAAATCTTTGCGCGCAAGGATTTTCTGGAGATTTACACCGAAGCAAAGAAGCGCGGATTTCTGATCACGTTGTTTACCAACGGGATTTTGATCAATGAGCGCATCGCCAATTACCTGACGGAATTTCCACCGTTCTCGATTGAGATCACGCTCTATGGGGCCACGCGGGAGACGTACGAGGCGTTGACGCAAGTGCGCGGATCTTTCGACCGGTGCATGCGCGCGATCGACTTGCTGCTGGAGCGCAAGTTGCCGCTGAAATTGAAGACCGTGCCGACCAGCATCAATCAGCACGAAGTTTACGAGATGAAGCGCTACTCGGAAAGCCGGGGAGTGGAATTCAAATTCGATCCGCTGATCAATCCGCGGATTGATTGTTCGCAGAGTCCGCTGGCCATACGGCTGTCGGCGGAGGAAGTGGTGGCGCTGGAATTTTTCGATGTGCGCCGCAGAGAAGATTACCGGCGGCTGGCGAAAGAAGATTTAACGGCGGGAGCGCCAACCGCGGCAGCGGACGCCACGCGTTATTCCTGCGGCGGAGGGCTGAACGGTTGCGCGATCGATCCCACCGGGACGATGAGCATCTGCGTGATTTCGCACCAGCAGGGCTACAACATTCGCGAGGGCAGCTTTCAGGAAGGCTGGGAAGGGTGGATGCGCGAGATTCGCGCGCAGAAGAAGACACGCCCGACGATTTGCGATCGTTGCCAGATTCAATCGCTGTGCAGCATGTGCCCGGCAAATGGCGAATTGGAAAATGGCGATCCGGAATCGCCGGTGGAATTTCTATGCCAGGTGGCGCATTTGCGAGCGTATGCGCTGGGATCCCCCGTTCCAGAACATGGAGATTGTCCCAACTGCCGGGCGGGTGAGCGGCATGAGGCGCTGCTCGATTCCGCGAAACGCATTCAGGCGCAGCCGGGCGATGCGCGGGAATGTTTTGAACGCAAGGCGCATACGCCGCTTTTGCATGTACTGCAGTCCGCGAGCGGGCAAGGCGCCGCTTGCCGTTCGTGTAGCGCGCACTAGAGATGAAAAGAGCCCGGATGCGGTTGCAGCCGGGTTGAGAGAGAGAAAGGCACGATGGATTCGCCAGAGAAAGTCGCCGCTGACACACCGGAGCCGCTGGAAGGCGCGCCGTACGAAGCACCCAAAGTGCTGCGGGTAAGTCTGCGTCCGGCGGAGGCAGTCCTGGGGCACTGCAAGGTGAATGGCTCGGCGGGGCCGGTGTCCGGTTCTTGCCGCAGCGGAGTGCTGGTGTGCCGCACTCCGGGCTCCTGACGCACGCGAGAAATCCAATGTCTTCCGCGCCAATACAATTCGCATCGCCGGCCGCCGCCGCGGAACGCCAACCAAGCGGCGCTTCGCGGCTGGCTTATCGCATTGCGGATATTTCTTTTGGGATGACCGCGCGCGACGGTCTGCGCATGATTCTGGATCCATCGCTAGGCGAGTTCGCGATTCCGCGGGCGGCCAGCGACGAGTGCGACGTGAACGTCAAAGTTTCTCTGGTCGATGAGCTCGCGGTGCCTGCGCACCGGCCGCTGTTTGAATCCGGCGGTTTGTGGTCTCTGTTCGCGGAAAATGGCGGGTATCGTTTGAATTTTCTGCGGTCGTTTCCAGGAGAAACGCCGTACAAATCGGCATGGTTCGACAGGCATTTCCGCAAGGGCGAACTCTTTCTTTCGCGGCAGTTCTTCAACATGGCGCAAGCGATTTATCCGCTCGAATACCCGCTCGACGAAGTTTTGATGATCCATCACCTGGCGAGCGGCAAGGGATTGGAAGTACATGCGCTGGGTGTGGTGGATGAAGCCGGCGGCGGGCATCTTTTTCTGGGGCATTCGGGCGCGGGCAAAAGCACCAGCGCACGCTTATGGCAACGGCGAGAGGACATCCGCATTTTGAGCGATGACCGCATCATTTTGCGCCGCCACGAGGGCCAGGTGTGGATGCACGGCACGCCGTGGCACGGCGATGCGGGAATTGCCTCGCCGCACTCCGCGCTGCTGACGCATGTCTATGTGCTCGAGCAGTGGCCGAGCAACGAACTCCTGGCGATGCCGCGAAGCGCGGCCACGGCGGAGATTTTTGCCCGCAGCTTCATACCGCGCCATAGCCCGGAAGCCCTGAATTTTGCGCTGCAGTTCATCGAACAACTCGCCCAGGAATTGCCATGTGCGAGATTCCGATTTCTGCCCAACCAAAGCGCCGTGGAGGCCATTCGCGATGCGCGAGGCTGAATCCACGGGAACAAAGCCGGCCAAGACCGTAGTGCGCAAAAATTCCGCGCAGTTCGCGGCCGTGTGCCAGGAACTGCTGCAACGCGGCCTGCACCTGCGTTTTACAGCCCACGGCAAAAGCATGCAGCCCAATATTTTGTCAGAGGACCAGGTAGTGATTGCGCCGGCGAGCGAAAGGGAATTGGTCCGCGGCCAAGTCGCATTTGCGCAAGGTCGAGAGGGCTTTCGAATCCATCGTCTGATTCGGGACGTTGCCACGGGAAGTGCGGCCATCACGCGCGGCGACGCAGGTCAAGAACAGGACCCTGCGGCGCAACAGCAAATTCTAGGAAGAGCGATCGCCATCGTTAGAAAAGGCAGGGAAATCTCTCTCGACCGGCCGTGGACGCCGCGTCTTCATGCCGCGCGCGCATTTTTCCGCAAGGTGCGAATGGCCGTGCGACGCCGCGCTGCACGCGGATTCCTGCTTTGTGTGCCTGCATTGATCTTGTTGCAATTGTTGGCGGGCGCCGCGCCAGTCAAGGCCGTGAGTGTAACAATTACGCAAACGCCCTCGGTCACCACGGTAAGTCCCGGCGGCACGATAACGTACACCGATACGCTCACGAACAACAGCACGACCCAGACCGTCAACAATCCGACCATCACGCAAGTTACACCGAACAATACAACCTACTTTACAACCTTTGCTTCCTTCACCGCCCCGGCTGGTTGGAACTGTACGACGCCCGCAGTGGGCGCCTCGGGAACGGTGACCTGCAACGACACAAATATTCTCGGCACCAGTGCCACCGCTACCATCACCGTCACGGTAAACGTGCCCGTCGGCACGCCTGGGCAGACCGTGCTTACCGGCGCCACTCAAGTGACTTCCTCGACGACGCTAACCGGAACGACCAGCGCCACAAGCCCGGTCACGGTTATCAGCGCCGATCTCGCGCTCTCGCAAACCGCTTCCCCGACCGCCGTCGCCGCGGGCGGCACGGTAACGTTCACAAACATCATTACCAATAACGGTCTTAGTACCGCTGCTGCCCCGCAGCTGACATTTGCAACCCCCGCGAATACAACGTATCAAAGCGTGACCGCGGCCGGTTTCACTTGTTCCGGCGTGGCGGTTGGTGGAACGGGAACGCTGACGTGCACGGCGACCGGAACGTTGGCGAGCGGGAGTACCGGGACGATTGCCATTGCGGTAGGCGTCAACGCCGGTACCGCCACTGGGACGGTGATCACCGGCGCAGCTTCGATCACTTCGACGACCTACGATCCAAACTCGGCCAACAATTCCGCCAGTAGCACGGCCACCGTCGCGTCCGCAGATCTGGCGGTATCGCTGAGCGCATCGCCTAGCATCGTCGCGCAGACGGGCACGATTACTTACACCAACGTCCTCACTAATAATGGTCCGGGCGCCGCTGGCAATCCGAAACTGGTATTCGCGACTCCTTCAAACACGAGCTTTTTGAGCGCCACACCCCCTGCAGGGGTTACCTGCTCAGGCGTCACCGCGGGAAATGCTGGCACGTTGACGTGCACTTCGAGCGTAAGCCTGGCAAACGGAGGCACTTCGACGATTCCGATCGCGGTCACGGTGAATGCGGGAGCCGCCTCAGGAACCACCATTACGGGGAGCGCTACAGTTACCACGACCAGCTCCGACCCCAATCCTGCGAATAACACGGCGACCAGCAACACCGTAACGGTAAATACGAATGACCTGGCGATGACGCAAACGGCTGCGCCCTTGGTGGTCGCCTCCGGCTCGAACATCACCTACACCGAAGTCGTCACCAACAACGGACCTGCGCCCGCGCCGTATGCGGTCTTATATCAAAAGACACCGGCGAGCACCGTTTTTGCTTCGATTACCGCTCCAGCGGGCTGGACATGCACTAAACCAGCCGTCGGGGGCACGGGGCAAGTGATCTGTACCGATGGCACGAATCTCGCGGTTGGGGTTCCTGAGACATTTACCTATGTCGTGACCGTCAACGCAGCTACCGCTGCGGGCACGACCATCACAAATTCAGCAGATGTTACCTCGTCCGCGCCCGATTCCAATCCGGTCAACAACGCGACGATTACAACCGTTCTTGTGGAGACGAGCGGTGAGGCGGACATTGCCGTTTCCATCAGCGCCGCTCCCACTCCGGTCTTTGTCTTTTCCACGCTGACGTACACCATTCAGATACAGAACCTCGGCCTGGTGGATGCCGCTGCGGTAGTTTTGTCAGATCCGCTTCCCTCCGGAACTACGCTGGTCTCCGCCGTGCCTTCGCAGGGCGGTCCGTGCACGGGCACGACGACCGTGAGTTGCCCGCTGGGCACCATCACCAACGGTACGTCCGCGACCGTGACGATTGCGGTTACCACTCCATCCGCCGCGACGACGCTGACCAATACCCCGTCAGAAACCGATGGGACAGCCGATCCGGTGTCGACGAACAACTCGGCCACCGCGATTACCGTGGTGCAACCGCTGGTCTGCGCTACGCCGGGTCGCGATGGCGCCGGTGGCACCTTAACGGGGATCCTGAATGCTTACTACCCGCCAGCAGCGGCGACGGTAGCCACTACCGGATCCACGTCCGTAACCCTGGGCGCGGTCGCCGCAGGCGGCGCCTCCACAGCCATCTCCGCTGGCGACCTTCTGCTTTTCATCCAGATGCAGGACGCAGCCATCAATTTCACCAACACGGGAGCGTATGGCGATGGCGTGCCGGGCGATCCAGCCACCGGATATACCAACCTGAACAACGCGGGAAATTTTGAGTTTGTTACCGCCACAAGCGCCATCCCGAACACCGGTGGAACTCTGAACTTCGCAGGCACCGGCCCGAACGGCGGTTTGCTGAACACCTATACGGACGCTGCGTATGTCGCGGGTTCGCAAGGACAACGCATTTTTCAAGTGATTCGCGTGCCGCAGTATTCCTCGGCCACCCTGAGCTCGACGCTTGCGGCCCTGGGCTGGAATGGAACAACGGGCGGTGTGCTCGCCATCGACGTGTCCTCGCAGGTGACGCTCGGGGGAACGGTGGTGCTGGACGGCCTGGGATTCCGCGGCGGCGGCGGACGCGAACTGACGGGCGGGACCGGAGCCGCCACCGACTACGTGACGCTGGCCAGCGATGCCACCAACGGTTCGAAAGGCGAGGGTATCGCTGGAACCCCGGAATACCTGACGAACAGCACGTTTACAGCGCTAATCACCGGTACGGTCGAGGGTTATCCCGACGGAAGCTATGCACGAGGTGCGCCGGCGAACGCCGGTGGTGGAGGGACGGATGCTGATCCTCCGGCAAACGATGACAACACCGGTGGCGGCGCAGGAGGCAACGGTGGAACCGGCGGGCAGGGAGGATATGGTTGGAATAGCGCCGGAGTTTCGGGCGGATTCGGCGGTGCGCCATTTCCCGCGTCCACCAGCGCATTGGTCCTCGGCGGCGGCGGCGGCGCCGGCACCACCAACAACGGGACTGCCGATCCCGCTAACAGCAATCCTGCTGGAATCAACAGCAGCGGAGCGGCTGGCGGCGGAATTCTGATTCTTCACGCCGGCTCCGTCATCGGCACAGGAACCATCACTGCCAATGGCCAATCGGCGTTGAACACGTTGAATGACGGCCCGGGAGGGGGCGGCGCCGGGGGCTCGATTCGCGTCCTTGCTGACAGCGGTGGTCTGAGTGGCCTCACGGTTTCCGCGAATGGTGGAGCGGGCGGAAATGCGTGGTTGAAGGAAAACCCCACGACCACCTTTCCAGGTGAACGGCACGGACCCGGCGGCGGCGGGGGCGGCGGTGTCCTGATGTTGTCCGGAACGCCAGCCAGCGCAAGCGTCACAGCCGGCTTCAACGGTGCCACCACCACAGCGCAAGACGCTTACGGCTCCACGCCAGGTTTTCCGGGCACCAAGTTAACCAACGTGACGATCCCGCAAACCCCTGGCGCGCAACCTGGTTCGGAGTGTGCCGGCGCGGATCTCGGCGTGACGAACAGCGCTAGCCCCACTCCTGTTTTGCCCGGCGGTACGATTACATATACTCAAATAGTTTCCAACGCCGGACCGCTCGATGCGCTCAATGGCGTGTTTAGCGAAGCGATCCCTGCCAACACCACATTTCAATCCATTTCCGCGCCGGCCGGATGGACGTGCAATTCCGCGGCGTCGATCACTTCTACTGGAACGCTGACCTGCAGCAATCCGGACATCGCGAACCACGCCTCCGGTACGTTTCTGCTAGCCGTTACCGTAAGTGCCGCCACGACGTTTGGCTCGCAGATCGTTGACACCGCCAACGTCACCTCCGGCACCAACGACCCCAATCTTGCGAATAACTCCGCGACTGCGACAACCGTCGTCGGCGCCGCCGCTTCCGCGTATCTCACGCTTACCAAGACCGCGGCCTCGAACACCGTCGTCGCCGGTTCGAACATTACCTACACGATGGTAATGATGAACAACGGACCTGCCGCAGCCGCACCGGTTGGGCTCTACGACACCATTCCCACCAACACGACTTTCGTTTCGGTTGGCGCCCCTGGAGGCTGGAGCTGCTCCGCTCCCGCCGTCGGTGGCACTGGCAATATCGCCTGCACGATAGCGTCTCTGGCAAACGGCGGTACCGCTACGTTTACGTTGGTTGTGAACGTAAACCTCGGCGTCGCCAACGGAACATTCATTTCCAATACCGCGAACGCAAATTCCGCCATACCGAATCCGAATCCCACCGGCGCATCCGCCACTTCGATCGTTACCGTCGCGGGCGCGACGCAGTCCGACTTGAGCATTACGAGTTCCGTGACGCCCAACCCCGTCTACAACAACAGCTCCAACCCGACGTTTACGCAAGTGGTCATGAACAACGGTCCCGCGGCTGTAGCCGTGGCCACCTATACCGACAACATCCCGGCGGGTTCGACTTTCGTTTCCTTGGCCACGCCTTCCGGCTGGTCGTGTTCGACGCCGGCCGTTGGCAGCGGAGGCACGGTCACGTGCACGGGTCCGCTCGCCGTTGGCGGAACGGCCAGCTTTCCGCTGGTTGTCAACGCTACCTCGACGGACGCACCTGGCACGGTCATTTCCAACACTGGAAGCATCGGTCCGACGGCGAACGACCCCAACTTGGCGAATAATTCCGCCACGTCCTCCACCGTCGTGGCGTCACCCACACAAGCAGACGTGTCCATCGTGAAAACGGCCACGCCCGAGCCCGTGGACCAGAACACCAATCTTACGTACACGCTGCAAGTTACGAATAATGGCCCGGCGGTGGCCACCGGCGTCACGGTTTCCGATCCGTTGCCAACGGAAGTTACCTTCGCGAACGTCTCCACCACGCAGGGAACCTGCACGCAAAGCGGCGGAACGGTCAGTTGCGCGCTCGGAAATCTCAGCGTCGGCGCCGTGGTGATTGTCACCATTAACGTGAACGCTTCCACTTTTAGTGGTTCTGGAGGGACCGTCTGCAACACGGTAAACGGCATACCTTACAGCGTTTGCAATACGGCCACGGTTGCGACCACCCCCACGACTCTCGATCCCGATCTTTCGAACAATACTTCGACGGCCAATTCCACCATTCAGTCGCCCACCGCGGTGCAGCTGTCTTCGTTCCGCGCGTTGGTGCGGCCGCAAGGCGGCGTGCTAGTCGAATGGCATACACAGGAAGAGATTCGCAATCTCGGCTTCAACGTTTATCGCGAAGACGCGCAGGGGCGCCACCGCGTCAACCCGTCGATCATCGCGGGAGCCGCGCTGTTTGTGCGTGGTGCGCAACCGCAACACGCAGCGAAGACGTATTACTGGATTGATGCGGCAGGCAACGGTCAATCGTCGTACGTTCTCGAAGATGTCGATCTGAATGGGACGCGTTCGACGCACGGACCCGTCAGCGCAGAGGCCTCGGCGGAAACGTCGCAACCCGCGGCGCACGTACAAATTGCGGGCGCTGGCTCGCAGCCTGCGGTATCGCCGTCATCGCAACCCGTAACGGAAGTTGCCAACGCTCCGCTGCTGAGGCAATTGAATCAAATCGCCGCCTCCACGTCGCAACAGCCGATGCGCGCCTTGCAGACTCCGCGTCCTCGCCCGTCCACCATCGCGCTGTCCCAGTACCGCGTGTCTCTCGATTTGTTGCCCGCCTTGAAAATTAGCGTGCAGAGCGAAGGCTGGTATCACCTGTCGCGCGCGCAGCTGACCGCCGCCGGTTTTAATCCCGGGTGGAATCCCCGTTTCCTGCAGCTTTATGCCGAAGGCGTCGAGCAGCCCATGATCGTCTCCTACCCGCCCGAACTTGGTTTGCGATTCTTTGATGGCATCGAGTTTTACGGCACGGGTATCGACACCCCGTATTCCGATTCGCGCGTGTACTGGCTCGTTTGCGGCACGCAACCCGGAACGCGCGTCACGCGCGCGCCAGCCGCGACGTCCGGCGGCAGCACTGCGCCAGACTTTTTATTTACCGTCATTCATGAAGACCGCACCACCTATTTCGCCACGCTGTTGAACGGCGAGGATCAGGACAACTTCTTCGGCGACGCGGTCACCACCGAACCGGTGGACGAACAACTCACCGTCGCAAATTTGAGCACCAACTCCGCGCTGCCTGCCACGATCGACGTCACGCTGCAAGGCGCGACCGATCAACAGCCGCATCGTGTTTCCGTCAGCTTCAACGGCAACCCCGTCGGCGAAATGGATTTCTCGAACCAAGCCAACGTCACGAACACTTTTCCGATCAACGCGAGCCTGCTGCAGAACGGCGCCAACGCCGTTACGCTAACCGCGCTCGATGGCGACAACGATGTAAGCCTGGTGCAGTCGGTGCAACTGCATTACCCGCATACCTATGCCGCCGACGGCGATTGGCTGCGCGCCACCGCTTCTTCCGGATCGCCCCTAAACGTCACGGGATTCAGCAACGCGCAAATCTACGCCTTCGACATCACCGATCCGCAATCCATCACGCAACTTGCGGGCAGCACCCAGCAGGACGGGACTACCTTCGCCATGGCCTTCGGCGTGCCGAACTCCGGCGTAACCGAACGCACCTTGTTGATTTTCTCCGGCGACCAGATTTCCGCGCCGTCATCGCTGGCGTTCCACGCGCCCGATCCGGCCATTCACCGGCAGCAGCAGTCGGACATCGTGGTCATCAGCCATCCGGATTTTGTCCCCAGCCTCGCGCCATTTCTATCCTTGCGCCAGTCGCAAGGCCGGCAGGTCAACGTGGTCACCACCGATCAGATCTTCGACGCATTCAATTACGGCGAACGTACGCCATATGCCATTCGCGATTATTTGCAGCAGCTCGCCGCGGAGCCGCAGCTCGCCCCGCAAGCTGTTTTCCTCGTCGGAGACGCTTCACTCGATCCGCGCAACTATCTCGGTTTCGGCGATTTCGACTTCGTCCCCACGCGCATCATCGAAACCGAAGCATTCAAGACCGCCTCGGACGATTGGTTCAGCGATTTCCAGCAAAATGGTTTCGCCACCATTCCCACGGGTCGCATCCCGGTGCGCACACCCGCCGATGCCGCGCTGGTCATCGCAAAAATCGTCAACTACGAATCCGGCGCTTCCGCGGGCTCCTGGAACCAGCAAGCCGTGCTCATCGCCGACCAAAACGTCGGTGTCAACTTCACCAATGAAGCCGCCTTCGCCGGCACGGACCTTCCGGCTTCTTTGCAAAGCACCAAAATCCTTGCCGATGCCCTCAATGTGGACACCGCGCGCCAGCAAATCCTGAACGCGCTGAACAGCGGCGCGCTGCTCGTCAACTACACCGGCCATGGCGCCGAAGAACAATGGTCCTTTTCCGACTTGTTCGACGACAGTAGCGCGGCGACGCTGACCAACGGCAACCGCTTGCCGTTCTTCGTGCTGATGGATTGTCTCAACGGATTTTTCCAGGACGTGTACGCGGAAAGCCTCGCGCAATCTCTGCTGCTCGCGCCTAACGGCGGAGCAGTCGCCGTTTGGGCTTCCTCCGGCTTCACCAGCGCGCCGCCGCAAGCCACCATGGATCAAGCGCTGCTGCGCATCATCAAAGAAAATCCCGCAACGCCGCTCGGCCAAAGCATTCTCGGCGCCAAGTTGGGCATCACCGACGCCGATGTTCGCCGCACCTGGATACTCTTCGGCGATCCCAGCATGCAACTCCAGATGCAACCGGCCCCCAGCGCGGCCGGCGATTCAACACACCGCCTTCCAAAATCAGCGCGTCTCGAAAACACGCGGCAATGACGCAACCGCGAAGAAGGGAATTATCATGACTTGCCTCACAAAATTTTTTCTCGCCGCAATGCTGACGTTCGCACTCGCCTGCGCGCCGGCCCATGCGGCGCAAGTCAAAGCTCTTGGCGTGATCCTCGAATCCCAGGATGGCCGCCTCGGCGCCACATCGGCTAGCGCGGGTTCCACCGTTTTCGCCGGCGACATCTTAAACACCGAGTCCGACGGCGCGATCAAAGTCCGCATCGGCCAAACCACCTACGAACTTCTCGGCGATACCACTGCCGTGTTTTATCCGGGACAGGTTTCACCCATCGCCGAATTGCGCCGCGGCACCATCGTAGTCTCGAACAACAGCCCCTCGGAAACTTTCCAGATTTATGCTTCGGATGTACTCATCGTCGCCGATCAAGCGCGCCCCATTCAGGGGCAGGTCAGCCTGAAGTCGCCCTGCGAATTAGTAGTCTCCAGCCAGGAAGGTCTTATGGATGTCGTCGCCGGCTCGGAAAAGAAAACCGTGGACCACGACCACGCCTATCGCGTCGTCCCCGAACATTCCGTCGACGCCACGCGCGAGGCCATTTCACCCGAAGATCCCGACTATCATAAGAATCATACCCACGGGGGTTGTGCCGCCCCCATTGCGCAACACGGCATGACCGCGCCCGTCATGGCGGCCAACTCGCACTTCGCGTTGCTTGCGGCTGGCGTGGCCGGCGCAGTGACCGTAATTCTGATCCATCAGGCCCTCGAAAGCCCCGACAGGCCGTAACTTTCCTCTAACGATTTTCGGTTGGGAAGGAACCGCAGGTAATTTCCAAGCGGCAAAACGATTTTTGCGCTAACTGCTCGCCGCAGTCTGCGCCGCCAACCGTGCCGCCGATGTCGCTGTTCCCCTCGCATCCACCAGCGAAATCATTTGCTGCGTACGGTGGTTGAAGATCACATAGACGCCGGGTGTTTGCCCCTCCAAGGATCGAATGCGTGCTTTGGCGTCATCCACGTCCGTTGCCGCCTCAACCCACCGCCTGCTTCCGTCCTCATATTCGCGCATTATGTCGAGACTTTGCATAATAGCCTCCCGTGCGCTGATTCCGATTGTCACGAATCATGCCGATATGTGCGAGCTATATCACGCTTCTCGGGCCGCGCCTAATCGATGCCAGCACTTCATCCCTTTCGCGCTCACGCGTCTGCCATAACATTCGTGTTACATGGTTCTGGGCGTCGCCGCGCTTTTCCCCCTCGGCAAAACCTCCATCTCCGATCCTCAGACATCCAAATCTCCGCCGCTTGTAGTACAGTCTTCGCTATACCCCGCTGGCCGGCTTTGCCACCGGCGGCACCTCTTGTGAGCTTTCTCACTGCATGGCGGCGTTTCTTGCATCTCCCTGGCTCCGACCGGGCCACCGTTCTCCAGGCTGCCGTTTGTCTTTCCGCCACATGGCTTGGGCTGCGCTTACTCGGCTTTCGCCGCTGGAAAATTCTTCTCGACCGCCTGCTATCCTCCTCCAAACATTCCGCGGCGACCGACCCCGCACTCCTGCCGCAAGCCCTCCAGGTAACCCGCTTGCAGTCCGCCGCTGCGCGTCATCTTTTTTTTCGCACCAACTGTCTCGAACAGGCCATGACGCTCTATTTTCTTCTGTGTCGTCGTGGCATCGCTGCCGAGTTGCGTTTCGGCGCACGCAAACAGGCCGCTCGCCTCGAAGCCCACGCCTGGGTCGCCTGCCTGGGTGTCTCTCTCAACGAAGACTTGGGCGAGCACCGCCACTTTCTTCCTTTCGACGGTGTTAACCCTCTCATGGAGACTCTGCCGGATTGAGCGGCATCGTCGGCATCTTCCATCGCAATGGCGCGCCCGTCGCCGCCGAATCATTGCGTGCGCTGGTCGCGTTCCAACACCGCGTCGGCCCCTATTTGCCGTCGGACGCGCAGGACGTTTGGATCGACGGTCCCATCGGACTAGGCCACCATCTCTTGCGAACCGGCGCCGTTCCGCTGGACACCGCACAGTTCTCCGGCGCACCATCGCCGAACCCGCCAGCCGCCCACTTGCGCGTCACCGCCGACGTCCGTCTCGATTCGCGCCCGCAACTCCGTGCCGAACTATCCTCCTCCGGCCGCCAAATCTCTTCCGCTGCGAGCGATGAGGAACTCCTTCTCCACTCCTACGCCCTCTGGGGACCCAACTGCGTCGCGCACCTCCGTGGCGATTTCGCCTTCGCCATCTGGGACGCAAACTCCCGCACACTTTTCTGCGCTCGCGATCATTTCGGCATCAAACCCTTCTACTACGTAGCGTTCGAATCGCTCTTCCTCTTCAGCAACACCCTCAACGCTCTCCGCCTCTATCCGGGCGTTTCCGCCGCGCTCAACGATGTTGCTGTCGCCGATTTTCTTCTCTTCGGCCTCAACTGCGACAATTCCACCACTACCTTCCGCGACATCCAGCGCCTCCCTCCCGCCCACACGCTCCTCGTCTCACGCGATGCCCTGCAACTCTACCGCTATTGGGAAGTCCCCGCTACCGGCCACATCCGTTATCCGCGCGCCAGCGACTACGTAGAAAATTTCCTCGCTGTCTGGAATTCCGCTGTCGCCGATCGGCTGGACACCAGCCCCACCGGCATACTTCTCAGCGGCGGTCTCGACTCCGCCGCCGTCGCCGCCACCGCCAAAGAGCAATCTTCCTCGCCAAATTTAATGATGCTGCGCGCGTTCACCGTCACGCATCAAAACTTGCGCGCCGATCGCGACCCGCAATATGCCGCGGCGCTTGCCAATTCTCTCGGTATACCGTTGCAATCGATCGCCGTCAGCGATCTTCACCCGTTCGAGCATTGGGACGACTTGGCTCCCATTTCTCCCGAGCCCGTCGATGACCCGCTGTTCGCCAATCTCCCACTCTCTTTCAAACAGATCTCTGCCGTCTGCCGCGTGCTCCTTTCCGGCGAAGGCGGCGACAATCTCATGCACTTTCAAATGGGGCCCTATGCTGCTGATCTCTTCCGTCACGCGGAATGGCTCCGGCTCGTCAACGAGCTCGCACAATTTGTCTGGCGCAGACCATTCCCCTGGCGCGGCCTCCGCGTCCGCTTTCAGGGACTCTTCGGCCAAGGCGAATCCGCCCCGCAACCTTTCCCAAAATGGATTGCCTCCGATTTTGCCAAACGCTTCGATCTCCCCGCGCGCTGGCAAGCCGGTCAACCTCTCCCCGTGCCGCCGCAACCGCACCCCATTCATCCCACCGCTCACGTTTCCTTATATTTACCGCAATGGACTCACTTGTTCGAATTGGAAAACCCCGGCGTCACAAAATGTCCGATCGAGGTCCGCTATCCGTTTCTGGATTTGCGCGTCGTCGAATATCTCCTGGCGATTCCGCCATTTCCATGGCTCTTCCAGAAATCGGTGCTGCGCCAGGCGATGGCAGGCCGCGTGCCCAACTCTGTGCGCTTGCGCCCGAAGACGGCCTTCGCAGGCGACCCGCTTCTTGAACAATTGCGCCGCTCCGGCCCGTTCCCCGCGTTCGGAGCATCCAACGATTTGCAACAACCTTCGGACCTGCGCTGGACTCGCGAAGCCGGCCAATATATCAATGCTTCGTTGCTTGCGCCGCTACATGCTAAGATGCTAGCCACGCAGGTTCGTCAGAGCGCCCGGCCTTTTTGCTTTAACTTCTGGTTGCAGTCGGTTCGAGGAGTTCGGTATAACTGAAAGTGGAGGCTGGGAATGGCAAAACCTGAAACGCCGGTACCGAAAAAGCCGTATTCTGCGCCCAAATTGACAGTTTACGGCACGATTCGGGAACTGACGCAACAAGTCGGGCGCCACGGCAATCCGGATAGTGGTAAAGCGCCTCGCAATCTTACCCACATTTAGTGTTTCCATCTCATCTGCTCCGTTTTTCCCGCCAAACGTTTTGTCTTCATTGACTCTCGAACGATTCACCATCCTCAAGTGCCTTTTCACAAAATCGCGCTCCATCCCCCGGAACTGCGTAAACTATTCACTTGGCCCTTTCCTACTCCGTTTTCGGTTTAGTCGTGCATTCCAACCTCCCGCTTCCGGGAGTTCCGCGCACGATTCCTTCCGCCGCTTCGATTCGATTTTTGTCCAACTTTCCGTCTGAACTCCAGCTCCACCTCGGAATTCCCCCAGGGGTTCTCGCCATCCGTTCGCCACTTCCCGAAGAACTCGTCTACGTAAGTTCGTATCTCGACGAGAACGGTGAACCCGTCTTGCGCATTTGGAAAGCGGCCGATGAATCCTTTCTGCGTCTGGCCTATTGCGATGGCACGCAATTCTGGCTGGATCGCTCCCGTCTGAATCTTTGGGCCACCTGGCCAGCTCGTTTGTCTCTGCAGAGCACCCTCTCCTACCTTCTGGGTCCAGTATTCGGTCTGGTGTTACGCCTTCGCGGCGTCATCTGCTTGCACGCCAGTGCAGTGGCCTTCGACGGCTGCAGCGTGGTCTTCGTTGGCTCGGAAGGGGCGGGGAAGTCCACCACTGCTGCGGCCCTGGCCAAACGCGGTCATCCCGTCCTGTCGGATGATATTGCCGCGCTCGCCATCCCGGTGTCTGTTCCGCTTCACCCGCCCGGTTCAGCGCCGCCGGAAGGTAGCGGCTCCCCCGTCACGAATTCGGCCGATAATTTCTACGTACTGCCAGCCTATCCGCACCTCTGCCTGTGGCCCGATTCCGCTGCTATGGTTCACGGCCCACACGAACAACTACCCCGTTTATCCCCTGACTGGGACAAACGGCGCCTGGCTCTGGGAACGGCAGGCACCGCTTTTGCCTCACAAGCCCTGCCTCTCGCCGCCATCTACCTGTTCGCCGATCGCGCCTCGGATTCCGCTCCCCGCGTCGCGCCGGCCCCTGCCAAGACTTCGCTTCTCTCTCTGGTCGCCAACACCTACGCCAACAACCTGCTTGATCGCGCCATGCGCGCCGACGAATTCGCCTTTCTTGACCGCTTGGTCGGCCAGATCCCCGTTCGGCTCCTCACACCGCACACCGATTCTGCCTATATGGACCAACTCTGTAGTTTGATATACAGTGATTTCCAGTCGCTGCGGCGCGCGGCGCGGAATCCTTCGTAAGCGTCCTGGGAAGGCGCAACGGTGTCGGCTCGCTCCGGCATACTTCTTTTCTTATTACTCGATCCATCAACGGAGGTCAAGAAACGGTGCCAAACGCCAGTCCTCATTCCGTACTCGTGGCGAACAAATCGACGCGTTATCTAGTACGCAACAGCTGCCATTGCCGGCGAGCAACTCCCGCCTCTGCCCCAAAAGCAGTGTGCTAGCATCGCTTTGCTGGGGGGTGTCCCCGTATCCGCAAAGCAGTGTCCGTGCTGACTCCGCGACCTGTGCCTGTCCCACAGGAACAGTCCGGCAAAGTTCGGTAAACGGCAATGAATTTTCCCGCATGGCCATCCAGCCTAATGGCCCGGGCGACATTGGGGACCGAAGACAGAGGAGGAAGCAATATGAAAATTCGCGGGTCTAAAATCAGGGTCTCGTTGTACGCCGCCGCCGCATTACTCGCTGGCAGTTTCTTGCTTGTCGCAGGTTTTCGTATCACACGAAATTTTTCGTTTGCCAAGCCTTCCCACTCCGCCGCGGTCGCTCGGGGTGCCTCGTCATCCGCATCCGCGAAGCAAAGCGACGCCAAGCGGCTCGAAGCCTACGGCAAACTGCCGCTCAGCTTCATGGAAAATCAGGGCCAGACTGCTCAGCAGGTGCGCTACGTCTCTCACGGCTCGCAATACGACCTGTTCTTGACTCCTGGCGAGGCTGTCTTAGCCCTCCGCAAGTCCAAGCATTTTGATCTCTCTCCGCGCCACCGCGCGCAATCTCTAAAAGCCATGCGCGAATTGCGCCACGCCGGAACCACTACCACGGTCTTGCGCATGCAACTGGAAGGCGCCAATCCCAATCCGCAAATCGCCGGCGATGAACCGTTGCCCGGCGTGGTGAACTACTACATCGGCAACGACCCCAAAAAGTGGCATAGGAATATTCCCACCTACGCCCAAGTAAAATACTCTCAGGTTTATCCCGGTGTTGATCTCGTCTTTTACGGCAATCAGCGCAAGCTCGAATACGATTTCGTCGTAGCTCCTGGCGCCGATCCCAGTGTTATCCGCATGAATCTCGCTGGCGCTCGCAAACTCCGCGTCAATTCTCGCGGCGACATCGTGGTTAGCGTACCCGGCGGCGAAGTAGCTCTCCAGAAGCCGCTCATCTATCAGAATAAGAATGGCCAGCGCCAAGAGATCGCCGGCGCCTACGCGCTGCAAGACGGTCACATCTCCTTCGCCGTCGCGCGCTACGACCGCCGCGAACCCCTCATCGTCGATCCCATCCTCAACTATTCCACCTATCTCGGCGGCGGCAGTGACGACAATTCCGGTTACTCCATTGCCGTGGATTCTACCGGTGACGCGTACATCTCCGGCGAGACTTTTTCCACTGACTTTCCCACCCTGGGTGGACTCACCGCGACTGGCAACGCCGGCGGCATGGGCTTCGTAACGGAGTTGAATCCCACCGGTACGGCGCTCGTGTTCTCGACTTATCTCGGTGGTACCGCCGGAGGCGATGCCGCGTTCGGTATCGCCGTCGATCCATCCGGCAATATCTACGTTACCGGAGAAACCGTATCCACCGATTTCCCCACCAATGGCACGGTTGCGGCACTCAAACCCACGTTGACCACCAACGCCAGCGGCACCAGCTTCCTGACGAAATTCAGCGCCTCCGGCTCACTCCTGTATTCCACGTATATCGGCGGAACGGGTGGTGACTTCGGCAATGCTGTCGCGGCGGATGCTAGCGGCAATGCCTACGTCACCGGCACCACGCTTTCGGCGCCGGGCTCGACAGCCACAACCTTTCCCGTCGCCAATGCCTTCCAGGCGACCCTCGGAGACCCCAACGGTAACGCCTTCTTGACCAGAATCGATACCACGAAAACTGGTACTAACTCGCTGATCTTTTCCAGCTATCTCGGTGGGGACAATGCCTACCTCGGCGCGGCCGGGTTTCCTGACGAAGGTTTTGGCGTGGTCGTCGACAGCTCAAATCACGCCTACATCTCAGGCGTCACGGACTCCTCGGACTTCCCCACCAACGGCACCGTCGCCGCTCATCAGACCACCCCGCTGAACACCATCAGTTCCGCTTTCGTTTCTGAAGTCGACACTACTGCGGGTACCTTGCTTTATTCGAGTTATCTCGGCGGCAGCGGTGGCAGCGGCTTTGGCGACTTCGGCACCGGCATCGATTTGCAGTCCGGGACCACCGTGGCCTACGTCACCGGTGTCACCAATTCACCTACCGACTTTGGTCCGCCCACCGCCGGTGCTTATCAAACCACTGGTGACGGTACCAACGGCTCGGGATTCGTAACCCTGACGGACACTTCCAAAGGCACTTTGACGTACTCCACCTACCTCGGCAGTTTGGGCGTCACCGGCTGGGCCATCAAGGCCGACGCGGTCACCGGGAACGCTATCGTCGGCGGTGGTACTTCATCGCCTTCGCTACCAGTCACCACGGGAGCCTATCAGACCTCGCTCGCCTCGGGAGCGCCGGGCGATGGTTTCATCGCCGAAATCAACCCGGGCGGCGCCGGTGCGGCGGACTTGCTCTACCTGAGCTATTTTGGCGGCAGCGGCTCGGGTAGCGATCCCGATCAGGCATTTGGTATCGCCTTCAGCGTGCTACCAAACGTGTTCATCACCGGACAGACCTTTTCATCGAATCTTCCGTCCACCACCGGCTCGTTCCAGACTGCGCTGGACGGCGACTCCGACGCGTTTATCGCTTCGCTGAATCTTACCGCGTCATCGCTCACGCTCTCGGCAACCACACTCTCTTTCAATTCCACCGCCGTTGGCACAGCCGCTCCAACGCAAACAGTCACCCTCACCAATAACAGCAATTCCGCAATTTCCTTCACCAGTGCGGTAGCCACCACCACCACTCCCGCGCTTGCCACCGACTTTTCCGCAACCACGGCCTGCGCTTCCATTCCTGCTCTCGGCACATGCACCATCGTCGTTGGCTACACTCCCTCGGTCGCCACCGCGGAAGCTGGCACGCTCACCATCATCGATGGCGCCGGCACGCAAACCATTACCCTCAGCGGCACCGTGGGCGCCGTCGCTCCGGATTTCAGCGTGAGCGCGCCATCTACGCTAACGGTCAAAAAGGGTTCCAGCGAACCACTGACCGTCACCGTCACTTCCATCGGTGCCTTCAACTCCGCCGTCGCGCTCGCCTGCACCGGCGAACCCTTGAAGTCGACCTGCGCCATTGCTCCTGCATCGGTCACTCCGCCAGCCGGATCCAGCGCCACCGCTGCACTCACGCTGACGACCACGTCGTTCGTCGTGCCGCCGCCCACTTCCGTGCGCCCCATTTTCATTCGCCCCATTTCCATTCGCTTGGTGGCGCCCGTATTCGCCGCGATGCTGATGTTGCTCCTGTTCCTCTCCGAACGGCGCTTCCGCACCCGCCTCGGTCTGGCAGCGGCGGTGCTGGTGTTTGTCGCGCTCGCCGGCTGCGGCACATCCGGCACGCCGAAGGGCGCCTCCACCTTAACCATTACCGGCACATCCAGTGGCGTGAGCCACACCGCCACGGTAATGCTGACCGTAGACTAAGCAGCGCGACGCGCTGCCTGCGTCGTGTAAATGTAAAAACAAAAGGCCGCGCGCTGCACTCCGGCACGCGGCCTTTTTCTATTGGCACGCTGGTTGCGCGCTGCTCGCCTAGTCTTTGCTGGCGCTGCCGTGCTTTTTCGCCAGGCGGAACGGCCTTCTTAATACATCGACAAAGCTTCGCGGCTCGTTCGCGGTGGCGTCCCAATCTTCTTCCGTCGGCGAAAAGAGCAGCCGAAAAAAATATTTCGCTCCAGCCGCGCCGCCTCCGCGCATGCGCATGCGATACCGCGCGCGTTGCAGCAACGCCGGCGGATTTTCGCCCGCCTCCGGCAGCCATTGCAAAACCTGTTTCGTCATCCGCCGCGCCGCGCCGTCATTTTTCGCGCGTGCCAAAACTCCAGCCGGCAGCGGCGCCTGCAACACCTGCGCGGCCAGCAGCAAACCGCCATGCAGCATGGTTCCCGCGCCAACATCTTCCGCCGCCTGCGCGGCTTGCTCCCAGCGCAATTCCGGGTGTCGCGCAATCAGCGCGGCCACGTCGGCCACCCACATCAAGCGTTCCCAGAAATGTTTTGCGCCGTGAATGCAGATGAGCACCAGATGATCTTCGATGGCCGGTACGGGAATGTCGCGTCCATCGATTTGCACCTTCACGCGGCGTTCGAATATTTTTTCGATTTGCAGCGGCTGCGGATAATAACGCATGGTGCGGTCGTTGTGCATTTCCACCAGCAATTGCGCCTCCGGCTGGCGAAACGTATATTGCCCGGGAATTTTTCCCGCGGCGATGGCGCTCAGCGGAATCTGCGGCTGGTAACCCGCATCTATCATCAATTGCGTGGCGCGCGCGATATCCGCGTGGCGCACCAGCAAATCCAGGTCGCCGTAGTTGCGCATGGCGGCGTCGCCGTAGGCCTGCACGGCGAGCGCTGGACCCTTCACCACCGCCACGGCGATGTTTTGCGCCGCGCAACGTTCCGCCAGGCGAAATAATTCCGCCGAAATGCGCAAAGTAAAAAAAAGTTGCGCGCGCTGCCGGTCCGCCAGCTCCGCGCGAATATCCGCCGGCACGATTTCGTTGGTGAGTTTTTGCGCGGCCGCGGCGAGCACTTGCGTCACGCCGTGCGCTTCTGCCAGCCCCAACAGCGCGGTCCAGTTCGCGCGATGGACTAAATCCGCGAGCGCCGCGAAATCCACATTCGGTTTGGCGCAGGCCAGCAGTGCCGTCCACTCCGCGCCGCTGGCCTCCTGGGCGATGGCCTGGCCGTGCGGCGGCGGGGAAGGTGGCATGACCACTAGACTACCGTCAATTTGCGGCCGGCGTCATTTCCTGGCCGGGTCCTCGGCGCCGTGCGAAGCCACGCGCTGGACCCCTTACTGGAAAACCGGCGCGGTGCTGGCGCGCACCACCAGTTCGGGTTCCACGGTGATCACCTTGGCGTACGGCGTTGCCGGCGCGGCGTTGATGCGGCGCAGCAGCGTTTCAGCGGCCAGCAGGCCCATTTCCCGCAACGGCTGGCGCACCGTGGTCAGTCCCGGATTCTGGAATGCCGCGCTGGGAATGTCGTCGAAGCCCACCACCGAAACGTCTTCGGGAACTCGGCGGCCCGCGCCTCGCAACGCGTGAATGGCGCCGATGGCGGAAATGTCGTTGAAGGCAAAAAGCGCGGTGAAGGACTTTTTTGTCGCCAACAATTTCCGCGTCACTTCCGAGCCCAGCTCCGACGAAGGACAATCTCCTTCAAGTTGCACCACCAGGCGCGGATCGATTTGCAGTCCGAGCACTTTGGCTTCACCCACGATCGCGCCCCAGCGCACTTCGGTGTCCGAGCTGAAATCCTGGCCCTTGATGAACGCGATCGTGCGATGTCCGAGCGCATGGAGATGCTCGAGCGCCAGTCGCGCGGCCTGCGCGTGGTTCAGCGCGATATTCGTCACGCCCTCGACGTCGCGATGCCCCGAGACGGAAACCAGCGGAACGAACATGGCCTCGTCGCAAAGCGTATCCACCGCGATCAAGCCTTCCACTGCGCGTTGTTGCAGCAGTCGCGGGTACCGCGTCAGCAGATCCGCGCGGTGCCGATGGCTGACCACGAAATAGAAGTACCCCTTTTCCAGCAGATAGTCTTCAATCCCGGAAATCACCTGGGGGGCGTAGCCCTCGCTGAGTTCCGGCACCAGCACGCCGATCGTCGAGCTGCGCTGGCGGCGCAGGGAACTGGCCATAAAGTTGGGCCGATAGTTCAGCTCCCGAGCCGCCGCGCGGATGCGCTCCTGTGTATGTTGCGGAATGGACTTGGCCGCCGGCGAGTGATTGATCACCAGGGAGACCGACGCCGTGGATAGCCCAAGGTGTTCGGCAAGGGTCTTTAACGTATTCCGGCGAGGCGCCGGGTTGCTAGAGAGGGAACTCATATCAGGGAAGCCTCGGCTGCTCGAAATTGGTAGAACATCTTGGCATAGGCGAAATAATTGAACAAGCGATAAGGAGCCAGATTAGGAAGATTCCGCCGGGCGGGACGGCCAATTGGGGACGCCTATGGTCAGCGCCCAGGCCGGCGGGGCGATCGGTATGAGCACCAAAAAGGAGGCGGAGCCAGGGTAAGCTCCGCCTCCTTTTGCTTCGACGGGGATGCGTGGCGCGCTCCGATCGAGAAGCGCGCCACGGTTGGATTTAGAAGCGGATGCGGCCTTCGAGTTCGACCACCCGGCCGGCGAGGCCACCGGTGGCTAGGCCGAATTGCGGGTTGGCCACCGGAACGCCAGCACCGTTGGTGCCGTAGCTGACCACTGTGGAGCCGCTGCCGAAGATGAAGGGTTGCAGGTTGAGTTTGTTGAAGGCATTGAAAAGATTCATGCGCAACTCAATGTGACTGCCATCGCCGAGGAAGCGCATGTTGGGCAAACCAAAATCCTTCATCAAGCTGAAATCGAACTGACTGAAACGTGGGCCGCGGAAGCTGTTGCGGCCGATGCCAGGCAGCGGAATGACGTTCGGAGTGGAGGTGGTGGCCAGAGTGAAGTAGCTGGTCCCGCCGTTCGGGAAATTAGAGGTCGCCGGGTTGATGAACGAAGTGGTGGATTGACTGTTGCCAGCGGCCCCAGAATAACCGATGGGGCGGATGGGGCAGTCACCGTTGGTTCCGATGACCGGGCACGCGACGTCGGATACCGGCGTCCAAGGGAATCCCGTGTGGAACTGGAAGTCACCGTTCCACTGCCAGCCGCCGAAGACGTTTCCGATGAAGTCATGACGGCCGCGGAAGATGGGCAGATCCCAAAGCCCTTGTACGCGGAAGTTATGCTTCATGTCGAAATCGGAGGGGCCGCGTTCGAGAGCGAGATTGGTCGGGTACGTCTGGTTGGTGACGAAGCCCGGACCCTCAAACGAAAGTTCGTCGATGGATTTGCTGTAGGTGTACAGCGCGCTGACCAGGAAGCCATGCGTGAAGCGGTGCTCCAACTGCGTGTTAAGCGCGTTGAAGTTGGCATTGACGTCTGGCGTTGGCACATACACGTTGTTGATGTCGGGATTTTGTGTGGCGTAGAAATATCTCAGATCTACGATGCGCAACAATTTATGGCTGCTGCTGCCCTGATACCCAATGGTGGCCATCCAGTTTTTCGGCAGGTTGCGCTGAATCTGCAAAGAATACAGATAGACGTAAGGATTAGGCATGTTCTGAGGATTGGCGTAAACGTCCGGTGCGCCGAACCCGGAAACAATATTCGGCAGGTTCGTTGCGGGATTGATGGTGGTCGCCAGCGCGGAATTCGCCGGATAGCTGAGCGGCGAATTCGAAGTGCCGAGATTGAAAGCGATCTGACCGTTGACGTAAGGCGAGCCAAACTCACCGGGCGCGGTGCCGCAGCAGATGCTGTAGTTGGCTTCGAGCGGGGGATTGTTCCGCGAATTGTCGAACGAGATGTTATCAAAGCGGTCGTCGGCGATGCCAAATCCGCCGCGAATCACCGTTTGCCCGCTAGTGCCCTCGACGCCGGAGTGATGGTTCAAGGCGCTCGGGCTCCACGCGAATCCCAGGCGCGGGGCGAAGTTGCGGTTGGTGGCGTAGAACTGTTTGTTCGGGTTGATACCCATGGCATCCAACAATCCGTCAGCCCCTGGGGGGATCAGAATGTTCGAGAGATTGCCCCGTGCTTCCGTTGGCGGCCCGTAGAATTCATAGCGAAAGCCGATGTTAATGGTGAGATTGGATTTTACTTTCCAATCGTCTTGAAAGAAGAGGCCGTAGTCGGAAGTGCGGTAATAGCGAGCCGTAGTTGGGGCGCCACCGGTTAGCGGGTTGACGATAATTTGTTCAAAGATAGGCGTGCCGTTGGCAAAGTTCCACGGACCCTGAAAAACGTAATCGGGGCGCGCGGCGCCGATATCGGTATTGTCATTGTCCTCCTCGCGGCTGATTTCGTAACCGAAGCGGATGGCGTGCTGTTTGTAAACCGTGGAAACCATATCTCGCAGTGCGAAGGTATTTTCAGCAAAGATACCGGGCGAGCCGCTGCCCTGTGCGGCGCCGTAGCGGATGCGATCCCCATAGCCCGGAAAGGCATTTTGCACTTCGATCTCGGGAATGGCGTAGTCGGTCTGCGGATTCGCGGTGAGCTGGTTGAACCCGTAACGCGTAAAGTTGAACCGCAGTTCGTTCGTGAACGTGGGAGAAAACGCCGAGACCCACGAGAGGAACGCCGACGGACTGAAGCGGTTGGAGTACACATCGGCACTGGGCCGCGATTGCGCGCCGGCGTCAGCGGAATAATTCCGAAAGAAAGTCAAAAACGTGCTGACGGAAAATGTGTTGCGGCCCATCACATAATCGCCGCGGGCATTGTATTGATTTCCGGTGTTTGAGGCGGGGATGGCAATTTGCGCGTATTCGAATTCCGGCGTACTGGTCAAACCTCCGCCCACGACGTTCGCGGGAAAGGAGACACCACCAATGCTGCCACCGAACGAAGGAATGTACGTTCCGTAGCTGCCGCCGGGGGAACCGATATTGATTTCGTTGGTGCCCACCACCTGGCATTCAGGAGCAGAACCAGCTGGTAGCGATCCACCCTGCGAGGGCGGAAGAAGCCCAAGCGGACAAGTGGTTGGTAGGACTTGAGCGATGCGCGGCGTCAGGCCCGATTCGGAGAGGATGGTCGCAACGGGCGTCCCCGGTCTGGCACCTAACAATAGTTGGTCGAATTGCGGTGTCTCTACCCAGCCGTCGATGTCGCTGCTGGTGTTGTCACGCAATCCTTCATAGTTGAAGAAGAAAAAAAGTTTGTTGTGGATGATCGGGCCGCCGAGATTTCCGCCAAATTGCCGAAAGGCGTTTTGATCGCGCACCGGTGGATCGTCGATGCCGGCTCCGGCGTTGTAGCCGTCGAACTTGTTGAAGGCATTTAGGCCCGGATCCTGGTATTGGAAAAAGCCCGCGCCATGATAGGAATTTGAGCCTTCCTTGGTGACCACTTTGATGTGCGCGCCGGAGCTGCGCCCGTCGGCGGCATCGTAGTCGGTGGAGAGCACGGTAATTTCCTGGACCGACTCTATGCTCGGAGTGAGCGTGGCCGCGCCGCCCCATTGCAGACTGTTCACGTTTACCCCGTCGACCAGGTAATCGTTGGAGGTCACGCGCTGACCGTTGGCGCTGATCGGCTGCTGGTTCTCGGTCTGGAAGATTGCCGTGTTGGAGCCACCGGGACCGGCGGAAGTGCCGCCACCGTTCGACGAAGGGCCGTTCGGGAAGCCTACGGACAAGCCCGAGCCATTCCTGGAGCCGTCGCCCTGAACGCCAGGCGCGAAGCGCAAGAGTTCATACGGATCGCGGCCGAATTCGGGAAGGCGTTCGATTTGTTGGTTGGTGATCGTCGAGGAGAGACTGGCGTCTTCGGTTTGCAGGGCGCTGGTGTTTTCCGTGACGGTGACCTGGTCGCTGACCGCGCCAATTGTCACCGTGACGTCCAAGCCGCGGGGCTGTTCCGCCTGGACCTCGACGTCCTTGGTGATCGATTCTTTGAAGCCCGGCGCCTCGACGGTAACGGTGTACTTACCGGGAGAAAGCTCCGCGATGCGGTAATAACCCGTGTCGCTGGCGACCGTGGAGTGCGTGGTACCGCTGCTCTGCTCCACAATGGATACCTTCGCACCGGCCACCGCGCCGCCCTTTGCGTCGATGATACTGCCGGAGAGACTGGCGGTGAATTGCGCTACCGCGGAGAAGGCACAAAAGCATAGAACGAACGCGACAACTAAGGATTTCCAGCGCATAGTTTCTTTTCACCTCGAGGTAAGATCACAAAACAGAAAGTCGTTCAGCAACACACCCGGTACCCACAGCCCGCCAAAACAGACAAACGGCCAAGCGGCTCGACCCTCGACAACACGCTAAATCGGTTAAGTATTATTGTTTGGCAGTATAGCCATCGATTTTTTGAGTGTCAACCACTCTCAATAATGATGCTTCGATGATGTAAACGGAAGAATCGGGGGCATGCTATCGTCAGTTTTTGGACGTTTGTGGAGTCCGGATAGGGTTCACGATGCGAGAGAGGTCGAAGGGAAGGCAGAGCGCTGGACCGGCCGGCGTGAAGCGAAGCGTCGAGGGGCGGCCTGCGGCCCGGCGGCTTGGCGGGCTGGTGACGGCGCGCGGGGTTTTGTTGGCTTTGGCTTTGCTTGGATGGATGGCCTTGGCGCCGGGTGGGCGCGCGGATACGCGGTATTACGAGCACTCATTTTTTGACAATAGTCTTACCAGTATTACGGGCGATGGATATTTTTATAGTTCGGGGACGCCATCGGCGCCGAGCACGCTGGAATTGGTGAAGCGGAAATTGCCGGTCGAGAGGGCGATCTTTTTGACGCCGCCGAATGCGTTGCGGCTGGCGTGGCAGTCGATGCCCAATGGCGGATGGGATGCCGAGATTCGCGTGGTCAATTTTCGCAACCGGCTGGTCCGTTTCCAGGGCGATACGCTCTATTTTTGGTGTTATGCGGCGGCGGGGGTTGCCGCGGGGGATTTGCCGCTCTTGCGATTGGCCGACGTGGGCGGAAATTTTTCCGCGCCGCTGGTTTGGGGAGAATTTGTTGGCGATTTGCCGGCAGGGCGCTGGGTGCAGGTGAAAATTCCGCTCGCACGGTTCGTGACGGCGTCGATTCACGAATTTTCCCCGCACGAATTGAAGGCCCTGGTGTTTTCGCAGGGTCGCGCGGATGGCACGAAACATACGCTGATACTGGATGAAGTGCGAATTGATTTTGCGGATGCGGGAGCCACGACGAAGGACGTCTCCGCGCCGCGCAACCTTTCGGCGAAAGGTTATGAGCGGCACGTTGATTTGCATTGGGATGCCCCGGACTCCGGTCTGACCGGCGGTGGTTCGCAGGGCGACACTACGCCGCGAGTTCCTTCGCGGAATGACGCTGAACTGGAGCGCTACATTATTTACCGCTCGGAGGATGGCAAAATCTTTCAGCCGATCGGCATGCAAGTGCGCGGCATCACGCGCTACACGGATTATCTCGGACTCTGCGGGACGTATTACTACCGCGTGGCGGCCTCCGACGTGCGCTATCGCGAATCCGCGTCTTCAGAAGTTGTTCGTGCTGCCACGCGTTCGGCGGATCGGCCGTTCACCGACGACGAATTGCTGACCATGCTGCAAGAAGAAACGTTTCGCTATTATTGGGACGGCGCGCATCCGGACTCGGGAACCTCGCTCGAAAATATTCCTGGCGACGATCGCATCGTGGCCACGGGCGCCAGCGGCTTCGGAGTTATGGCGCTGCTCGTTGGCGTGGAGCGCGGATTTATTTCGCGCGAACAAGGTCTTGCGCGCATGGACAAAATTGTCACCTTCCTGGAAAAAGCGCCTCGGTACCACGGCGTGTGGTCGCACTTCATGGATGGGCACAGCGGCAAGACTCTGCCGGTCTTCGACATGGTGGATGACGCCGGCGACTTGGTGGAGACGGCGTTCCTGATGGAAGGTTTGCTCGCGGCGCGGCAGTATTTTCGCGATGACAATCGTGATGATATTCGTAATGAGCAGGGACGCGATGCGGGCAGTGGCGGCAAGCAACTCTATGCGCGGATTACCGCTTTGTGGGAAGGCGTGGAGTGGGACTGGTACAGAAAAAGTCCGCAGGGCGAGGCACTGTATTGGCATTGGTCGCCGGATTTTTCCTGGCATATCAGCAACCGCCTGACGGGCTTCAATGAAGCGATGATCGTGTATTTGCTGGCGATGGCTTCGCCGACGCACGCGGTTTCTCCCGATCTGTACTACACAGGTTGGGCGAATCAGGCGCATGCGGCGATTGGTTCGCGCGTGGACGATCCGCGACCGGGGAGCCGCTACGCGAACGGGGAAAGTTATTTTGGAATCAAACTGGATGTGGGATGGGGAAGCGGCGGGCCGCTCTTTTTCCAGCATTATTCGTTCATGGGCTTCGATCCGCATGCGGTCACGGATCGCTTTACGAATTATTTTGAGAATAGCCGCAACACGGCGCGAATCAATCTGGCGTACTGCATCGCCAATCCGAAACATTTCAAAGGCTACGGCGCGGATTCCTGGGGACTGACGGCCAGCGACGGGCCCTACGGCTACAATTCCAGCGCGCCGAACGAAGACGACGATCTCGGAAACATGACGCCGACGGGAGCACTCGCTTCTTTTCCGTACACTCCCGAAGCGTCGATGGCGGCGCTGAAACATTTCTATCGCGAGGACGGGGCGTGGCTCTGGGATATTTACGGTCCGCGCGACGCGTTCGATGCGCAGGAAAATTGGGTCTCGCCGATTACTATGGGACTGAACCAGGCGCCGATCACGGTGATGATCGAGAATTACCGCACCGGGCTGGTCTGGAAGATGTTCATGCAGAATCCGGAGATCGCGCCGATGCTCGAAAAGGCTGGATTGCAGATGGGGGAGAAGTGAGCGGTGGACTGTATCCCGCGCTCCGTGTTTCGCGTCGTTGAAGTGGCATGACCACGCCGTGCTCGCTTCGGGCAACTTGTTGAATATAAGGGAGTTGACTGTGGAGCGAGTGGGGGTGCCACCTGGTGTTCTGCGGAAGTATTCATTCTAATGGGGTTGCGCGGAGTGTGTTCTGTAAGTATTGTAGATACGGGGTTTACGGGTGCGAGTTTGGTTAGAATTGACGTAGTTTGGAAAAATGGTGTTGATTCTATTGGCTTTGCAAAGTGCGATGTTGGATTTTGTGGAAGTGGCGGATTCTAAAGGAGTTGTTGGGTGCGGGGAATTTTTGGAAAGGTTGGGGACCCCACCCCCGGGTGTTTTTGGCAAAGGGTGCGCAGGTGTAACAAAACAAGCGGGATGGGCGAAATTGCGAATGGTAAAACGTGTGTAAGTTATTGAAAATAAAGATTCGCGTTTTTGAGGCAGTGCAAAAGAGCGACCTAATGAGGTGAGGGAGTAATGCGGTAAGAAATGCGAGGGCGGGGGCGGCGTTGCAGTGGCGGGCCGGTCGAGGGGTGTGGGTAGGTTTTGCGGCGAACATGAGGGAGGATAACAGATAAGGAACGTGCTGTCAATAGAACTGGTGGTACCTGATTCGGACGAGGGGAATTGAAGGGGAAGATTCTAGCTTCAGAAAACAGAAAACGTCCCGTCTGTCCCCTTCGGTTTCGCGACAGTTGGCGCCCACAGAGCGAACCCGAGCGCGGAACTGGACACCCAGGGGCCGAACACTATGTTGTCCCGCCCGGCTGCGGGCGTGAAGGTGCGGAATCGGGCACCGATCTTGAGGGTTCGCGGGGATCAACTCTTAAACGAATCTCGGAGCCGGGCGGATAGTCCTTAGAAGCTTGAAGCGTGTCCGGATCAGACTCCGCTTTCGATGTTTTCTTCGAGATGATCCATGTACGCGTCTCTCCGACTAAAGTCTCGCTTGAGCAATCATGGGTGTAGTGCACGCTGAACCAGCCTGCGTTTGTGGCGAAGCGAAGAAACTCCCGGCCCGAAACTCTCCCGGTGACGACTTTCCATCTTTTGGAGCGTAGCCTCCAGAGCCAGAATCGAATCGCCCAAAGAATCTCCGCAGCACCGAATACCTGCCGGGTGGGAAACTCCATTGTCGAGTCGCGGTAGTTCAAGCTGATCATTGTCCCTGTCTGTCCCCATTTGTCATCCCCATTTGTCGGTAGGGCTAAAGTGAGCCGCCCTCCCTCCCCAGATGTTCTTTCATCGCTAAAGGTGCGTCGCCCACCAATTCGGGCCTCCGATGATCGCATTTTGTTACGTACCAACCATCGATAGTAAAGTGCGACCACGCCGAATCCGATCCACCCCAGTAGGAGTTGCGCCAAAAGGTTATTGCTTACGGACGTTAGTGCGAACCAGCCTGCAATCAACAGGGCGAATATGAAAGCATATTTGAACAGCTGGAGCTTGTCTTGGTTCATGCCACCCGCCACGTGTCAGCGTTTGACACCTCGGCCATCCGGTACGCGGTCAAATGGAACTCCGAACAACGAGTGGGCAGCTATAAACCCCGCCGCGAACTCCAACAGGACAAAGATAGGCCAGTAAACGATGGACACCCAACGCATAAGAGCCAATATGACGCCGCCATGGACACACATCCAAACTGCGAAAAAAACGATGAAAGATAGCCGTTTGAATTGAGCGCGAAAGCGTCTCGCGAACATGGGAATCAACAGGATCGAATTCCAAGTGAAAAAAAACCATGCCGGGTTGATGCGGTATTCTTCGGCAAACCAGAACGAGCCGACTCCGGCGGCGCAAACTGCCAATGCCGCGACGACCAAGACCACTCGATCCCTGCATCCGGCTGTTGGAACGCCGTTAGCTTCGGCGGGTAATGGGGTTGACCCTCGATCAGCGGAATCATTGTGTACATGTCCGCCTACGGAAAACATGTGCCCTTCGACGGGTGGCCCGGAGACTTTGGATTTGCTTGCTTGACGGCGGGTCACGCGCCGAGCATACCATTGTCGAATTTCAGCTGGGAGTAAAGACTTTGCGTGGCCAACCCTCCGTTGCTTGCGAGCGCTCGGATAAAGAATTTATTTTGTTCACGAATTGGCGCGCGCAGGGAGTATCCAACCGAGGACGGGGCACCCAAAATCGTTCTCGCGGAGTACGTCCGGGCCACCCGCCATAATCGGAAGCAAGCGATTAGGATGAGTCCGCCCAACATGGCCTCCATCATTCCCAATGCGAGCAATTCGTTTAAGCGGGGAATTTGTCTGCGGCGAAGACGGCGCCAGGTTAATAGAAACCAGAAAGAGAAACAAATCGCAAAGGAGATTATCGATATTGGATTCAAAAGTATAGATCGAACTTCGCTATAAAGTGGGTAAAAGGCTGATGACCGGACTGAGGAACCATAG
>Ga0182018_10000285_pt1 | contig 67143 bp, 48 predicted proteins | sample 812P2MmetaG_FD_120490 | JGI IMG/M metagenome (GOLD analysis project Ga0182018, IMG submission 120490) | Permafrost microbial communities from Stordalen Mire, Sweden - 812P2M metaG | ecosystem: Environmental > Terrestrial > Soil > Wetlands > Permafrost | place: Sweden: Stordalen | collected... | reverse complement strand
GCCATCAAGTGCATCAGCGCCGCCGCCCCGACGCCCACACCGCATTCCTTGAAGAACCAGCGGCGCGAGACGTCGCGTGGGTGCATGCCGCGATAAATGTGGTCCTGGCAACTCATGTTCTATTCCTTGGTGATGGTCTCGTCCAGATTCAGAATCACGCGCGCGACAACCGTCCACGCCGCGAGCCGGCGCGGCGTGCTATCGCCGGGTATCGCCGCCGCGCCCGTCTTTAGCCCGGCCAGATCGAGCGCGCTCAGCCAGCCGTCCGCCAGCCTGCGATCCTCCTTGGCGAGCAGTTCCAACAGTACGTCCGTTTCCGCCTGCGACGGCACTCTCGCGGTGCACAGCCGGAATGCGTAGGCCGCGCGATCGCGATCGGTCGGCCCGCCTTCCTTCAGCGCTCGCGCCGCCAGAGCTTGGGCCGACTCCACGAACACCGGCTCATTCAGCGTAGTGAGCGCTTGCAGCGGCGTGTTCGATCGCGAGCGCCGCACGCAAGCCATCTCTCCATTGGGAGCGTCGAAAGCCTGCAGAGCGGGATAGGCCACTGAACGGAAGCGGAAGGTGTAAAGTGCGCGGCGATACCGGTCTGGCCCCTCCTCCACATTCCACGTCTTCATGGCGAAGCTGGCCGGCGGCTGGAACAGTAGCGCCGGCGCGGGCGGATAAACGCTGGGTCCGCCGATCTTGTCGGTCAGCAGTCCGCTGGCGGCGAGAGCAATGTCGCGCACCGCCTCGGCATCCACACGATAGCGCGGGCCGCGCGCGATCAGTCGATTATCGGGATCTCTGGTTAATAGCTTGGGCGTCACGTTAGAGCTCTGGCGATACGCCGCCGACGTGACAATCAGGCGCTGCAGCTTCTTCAAACTCCAGCCGGAATCCATGAACTCGACGGCGAGCCAGTCCAGCAATTCCTGATTGGATGGCGTTTCCGCCTGCGTGCCGAGATTCTCCACCGTCGCCACGATTCCCGTCCCGAAGTACGACTGCCACACGCGATTGACGATCGAACGGGCAGTGGTGGGCGACTGGCGATCCACCAGCCAGCGTGCGAACGTCAGACGATTGGGTGGCGCATCGGCGGGCAACGGATTGAGGAACGACGGTACGCCGGCAGTGACTGCGCGGTCGGGCTGGAGAAAATCGCCGCGCTTCAGAATGTGGGTCACTCGCGGATCTTCGGCGCGCTCGGCGAGCACCAGCTGGCGCGATCCCTCGGGATGCTCGCGCCACAACTGCGCGACGGCATCGTTTTCGGCGCTCCATTCGGGAACAGTAGTGCGCCAGTAGTGGAACACGGCCTGCTCTTGCGCGGCGGTGCGCTGCGCGCGCGGCGTCTTCAGGATGGCGCGCACCGCATCGGGCAACGGATCGGCTACCGCGCCGGGTGCATCGGTGACGGAGAGGCGAATACGGCCCAGATTATTATTCTCGTTGTCGTCCGAGTTCCAGCCGCCGTGATCCTCCTTCAAATAGAGATTGAGGATGGAGCCGGAGTTGTTCTCGACGGATTTTTCGAAATTGAAAACCGCCTTGCGCGGCTGATTGCGCAGGCCCGGTCCGGCATCGATGCCCCACGCGGTATCGTCGCGGCCGTCGATGGCGTACTGAATCGGTCCGGTGACGCGGCGATTGCCGTTCTTGTCGTCGAACTTTTTCTCCAGCACCGCTTCGGGCGGATTGATATCGGCGGTGGCGCTGGCGATTTTCACCTTGGCGAAAGTTGCCGGTGAGTCGGGTGACGCGGCTTCCACACGAAATTCCGTGAGCGCGCCGGTGCCGTGAATCGACCGTCCCGGACCGCCGGCGGGCAGATTGGGATCCATCAAAAGCTCCAGCCGGACGGCCGTGATTCGCGGCAAATCGGTTTTGCCTGTGAACTTCACCGTGTGCTTGGTGGGTGCGTATCCCTGCGCCAGCATGGACCCGTCTTTCATGGCCAGCTCGCGCTCGCCATCGGTGGAAATGTCGTCCACTGCGAGCTGTAGCGGCCGCCACTCGGGCTCCGCCGGAAGAGCAGTCTCCCAGGCAGCCATGCGCGCGCGCCAATCGGGAGTGCGGCGCTGCAGGCCGGCCTCGATCTCCGCCGTGCGGCGCAGGATTTCGTCGCGCTTGGCCTGTTCGGCCGGTGTATAGACCGGAATGTCCGACTCGTGAGTGTTGTTGAGGAATGCGAAGATCCGGTAATACTCTTCCTGCGTCAGCGGATCGTATTTGTGGTTGTGGCACTGCGCGCACTGAATGGTCACGCCGAGAATGCCCTTGCCGATGGCGTCGATGCGGTCGTACATCGCCTCCATGCGGAACTGCTCCGGGTCGATGCCGCCCTCTTCATTGACCATGGAATTCCGCAGGAACCCGGTCGCCACGCGATCGCCCTGCGTGGCGTTCGGCAACAGGTCGCCGGCGATCTGTTCGATGACGAACTGGTTGTACGGCATGTCGCGATTGAGCGACTCGATCACCCAATCGCGGTAAAACCACACCAGCCGCGGCGCGTCCTTTTCGTACCCATTGGAATCGGCGTAGCGAGCGGCGTCCAGCCAGATGCGCGCCCAACGCTCACCGTAGTGCGGCGACGCGAACAGGCGATCCACCTGCTTCTCGTAAGCATTCGGGCTGGAATCGGCCAGGAACGCGTCGAGCTCGGCGGGAGTGGGCGGAAGGCCGGTGATATCGAGGCTGGCGCGGCGCAGCAGCGTGGCGCGGTCCGCCTCGGGCGACGGTTTCAACCCTTCGCGATCGAGCCGCGCGAGCAGGAAAGCGTCGATGGGATCGCGAACCCACGAGGCGCGACTCACGGAAGGCGCCGCGGGGCGCACCGGCGGCACAAACGCCCAGTGGCGAGGCGGGGCGGGAAGCACGGCGCCAGCGTCAATCCATTTTGCCAGCGTGGCGATCTTATCGGCGGCGAGCTCTGGAGCGCCCATCGGCATGCGGGCCAGACCGTCCGCTCCGGTGACGCGCTTGATCAACAAGCTGTCGGCGGAGTGGCCGGCATTTACTACCGCCCGCGCGCCGGTGTCGAGCCGCAGACCGGCCATCTGCTGGCCGGCGCCATGGCAGCCGTAGCACGATTCCGCCAAGATGGCTTGCGCCTGGCGGCCCAGGGAATCGTCTTGCGCCGGCGCCGTCCACTGAAATACCAGCACGGCGACAGAGCCGGCCAAAACCATGTTTTTGATGTTCACAGGCATCCCGCAGTTGGTCCTCATCCTATCAAATTCGGAGCCGGTTGTTAGTGTCCGTTTTCGGCGGGCAGGGTCCCACAGCCGGACAGTCCGACTCCGGTGGCACAGCAATCTGGAGCCTGTTTCGCTTCCGGGACCACTCCCTCACGGTCGTGGCTCGGTATCGGCACACTGCGTTTCCGAGCCGCGCGCGTGAGCAAGCGGTCCCATAACTCATGGCAAATCCCACGACATCAGGAGTCTAGACCCAGCAGCCTGAAAGCCGCGCCACGTCGTCCTGAGTCTCGGCTCAACTCAGCCGGAGCCGGCTTGGCATCGCAATTGCCATGTCAGTCAGTACCGTGAACAGCCTATTACAGGACATTCGCTTTAGTTTGCGCGTGCTGCGGAAGAGCCCCGGCTTTGCGCTGGTCGCCCTACTCACGCTTGCCGTCGGCATCGCCTCCAACACGGCAGTCTTCAGTTGGATCGAAATGGTTCTGCTGCAGCCGCTGCCCGGCGTAGCCGACAGCAATCGCTTGGTGTCCTTCGAAACTACCACTCCCAACGGGGAATTCATTCCGAACTCCTATCCCGACTACCGCGATTACCGCGACCACCTGACGCTGGTCTCGGGTCTGGCCATTTCCAGCCCGAATCCGTTCAGCGTGGGCGACGACGAACACGCCGAACGAGTCTTCGGGGAGTTGGTATCCGGGAATTATTTTGACGTTCTGGGCGTGAAACCGATCTTGGGGCGCACCTTCTCACCGCAAGAGTACGGAGACGCGGAAGGCGGCTACCCGGTAGCCGTCATCGGCGAGAATCTCTGGAATCGCCGCTATCAGCGCGATCCGGCAGTTCTCGGCCGCACCATCCGCGTGAACCGCCAGCAACTGACCATCGTCGGCGTCGCGTCGGCGGACTTCCGCGGCTCCATTGGTGGCCTGTCGTTCGAGCTGTGGACGCCCGCTGTGATGGCGCCTCAACTAAATGCCATGCCGGACTGGATGCTACGCGAGCGGAAATCGCGATTGTTTTTCGGAATCGCCCGCTTGAAGCCGGGCACCACGCCGGCGAGAGCTGCGACCGAAGCGAAAGCTCTCGCGCAGCAACTCGCCCGCGACAATCCAGCCGAAAACCAAGGAATTAGGGCCGCGATCCTGCCGCTTTCCGAAGGTCACTTCGGCGCACAGAGCACACTGGGAGCGCCGCTGCGAATCCTGATGGCGGTCTGCGGCGTGGTGTTGCTAATTGTTTGCGCCAACGTCGCCAACCTGCTGCTGGCGCGCGCGGCATCGCGCCAGAAAGAGTACGGACTGCGCCTGGCGCTCGGCGGCGGGCGTCTGCGATTAGCGCGCCAGCTGTTCACCGAGAATCTGGTCCTCGCCGGTCTGGCGACGTTCGCGGCAGTGCCGCTCGCCCTATTCATGAGCCAATCGCTGGGCTACCTGGTCCCGCAAAATGGATCTCCGGTTGCGCTGGATGTGCCGATGAACTGGCAGATTCTGGCGTTCACGCTTTTGCTGTGCCTGGCGGCCACCATCGCCTCCGGAATGGCGCCCATACTGCACGTGGCGCGCATCGATCTGAACAGCGTGCTCAAAGAGGGCGGCCGCAGCGGGTCGCCCGGCGCGCAGTCGCAGCGTCTTCGCAACCTGCTGGTAACCTCGGAAGTGGCTCTGGCGCTGGTCGCTTTAATCGGAGCCGGACTGTTCGCGCGCAGTTTTCAATTCGCGCGGCAGATCGATCCCGGGTTCGACCCTGGCGGCGTTCTGGTCTCGCATCTGAGCCTTTCGAGCGCCGGCTATAAGGTGCCCGACCGCATCAAGTTTTGCGTCCGCCTGCGCCAGCTTCTGGAGTCGCAGCCCGGCATCGCGGCGGTCAGTTACGCGGACTACATCCCGCTCGGTTTCAATGACGGCTCTTGGGAAGATCTCAACGTCGAGGGATACACACCCGGTACCAGCGAGAACATGAAAATTTATCGCACGGTAGTTGCTCCCGGATACTTCGACGTGCTGCGGATTCCGATGATCGAGGGACGCGACTTCACCGAACTCGACGATCTAAACACCCAACCGGTGATGGTCGTAAACCAAAGGTTCGTGAAGCGCTTTTTCGGATCGGCGAACCCGATCGGCCGGAAAGTAAAAGGATGGGGGAAGTGGTTCACCATCGTAGGGCTGGTGAAAGACACGAAGTATCACGCTCCCAACGAGGATCAACGCGCCCTCTTCTACGTTCCGTTCCGCCAGGTTTATCGTGAGGAACTGGCGATCGCATTTTACGCCCGCACCGCCGGCGATCCGAACACTGCCTTGGCCGCCGTGCGCCGTGAAGTCCAGCAAATGGACCCGAACGTGGGCGTTTTCGACGCGGCGCCGCTCAGCGAGTACATCACCGCCTCCCTATTTGCGCAAAAAATCGCCGCTTCGTTGCTGGGCCTCCTGGGTGCGCTGGCACTCGGGTTGGCGGCCGTCGGACTGTACTGCGTGATGGCCTATTCGATCACACAGCGCACGCAGGAGATCGGCATCCGCATGGCGCTAGGCGCAAAACCTCGCGACGTGCTCCTGCTCATCGTCCGGCAAGCCATGGGAATCGTGCTCGCCGGTGTTCTGGTGGGAACGCTGGTAGCCGCTGCGCTCACGCGCGCGGCCGCGGGGCTCCTGGTAAAGGTCAGCGCGACCGATCCGCTGATCTTCGGCGGTGCGGCGATATTTCTGGCCGTCATCGGGTTGATCGCGGCATGCTTCCCCGCCATCCGTGCCGCCCGCATCGATCCCAATGTCACGCTACGCGGGCTTTAAACCGCTTGCTGACGCGCGCGGCTCGGAAAGAGCTGCGTGCCGTTACAGAGCCGCGACCGCGAGGGAGCGGTGCCTTTAATGATTGAGCATCTTCCGGATGATTTCCGGCGTGGCCTCGGGACCCAGAATCCGTTTGATCGCTTCCTCGAGTAATTCGTCCTGTCCCGCGACAACGCCTGCGACGGTCGGCTTCACCTCGACGTCGGGAACGATCCCCACCCGCTGCGTCGGCTTTTTATCGGGATAGAAAACGCCGAGCCCGCTGATCATCGTATTTAGTCCGCCGGGCAGGCTGAAGCCCGAGACGTTGCCGTCGGCACCCGCGGTCGTGCTGCCGATCACGATGGTGCGCGGCGCCGATCGTAACGCCATCGTCGTATACTCCGCCTGGCTCTGCGAGATCTCGTCCACCAACACCACGACCTTTCCGCCGTAATGCGGTGTCGCCGGAACTAGAGGTGGTCCCGGCATCCAGTGGAAAGCTCCGGGGTTCGACGAATCAAAATGGGTGAAGCGCACAAACTGCGTTTCGCGGTCCACCAGCAGCTGTCCCAGCGCGAACACCACGAATTCCGACGGGTAATTGCGGATGTCGACGATCAGCCCCTTGGTTCCCATGGCGGAATCGATGTAACGAGGCACATCGGCAGCTTTCACCGAAGAGAGTTTCAGATACGCCACCTGCTCCGACAGCATGCGGAACGTGTCGCCCGGATGATCGTGAGTAGAGCCGATCTTGCTATCCAGACCCGTGGATGGAACGCGCGCCGCCTTGATCTCAAGGTCCTGATTCCGTCGTGCCACGCCGACCCGGGCCTCGCCGCAGACCCCGCGCGTCATGGTTCGCGCGATATCGCGAAGACGCGCCGCGTCGTTGGAATCGGCGTAATAGGGCGCCCAGTCCGCCACCAGCTTGCTCACCGGAACGCTATCCAGCTGCGTAATCGCATCGCCCGGGAGCAACCCCGAAGTTTTCGCCGAGTCCGCTCTATAGCCGGTGACTACCGCGCGGGAGGCGATGAATCGCACCGTAACCGGCAGCTCGCAAGCGCCCTCCGGCGGCCGCAAGGCCAGCGAGCCCCACAGGTTGGCGTGAGTATCGTGATCCATGGCAATCAGCGCGAACATATCGTGCGTATATGCGTCCGATGTCTTAGCCAGCGCGATGCGCGGGATAAACGCAAAGAGCACGTCGTCCCAATTTTCGCCCACCACATCGCGATTCGGCGACCAATATTCCACGATGTTCCAGAAACGGTACAGCGCCAGAAGTTGAAATCCCGCGTCGGGCAGCTTGATGCCGGAATAGGGCAATTCGCGATCGAAAGATGGATTGTCAGCGCCGGCGGCCGAAACGTAGAATTGCTTTCCCGGCAGGCGGTTGGTATAGATCGACAGCAGCGTTTTGCTCAGCTCCGGTCCCAGCAACTTCTCTTCGGAGAGCCAACCTAAATCGGGGCGCAGAGCGAGATCCTTCTCGTCCAAACTCGCGCAATGCTCGCATGTTGCCACCGGACCGAGCGCGGCAATCCAATCGAGCAGCACCCGATTCGCGGCGGGCCGATCGGCCGCAGCCAGAATCTTCGGCAACACGCGGAAAAGATCGTAGTCCCAGTGCCGCTGGCCGGCAGCGATCAGCGGATGGTGATACTTCAGGAAGCCCCAAACCTTGCCCAGCGCCGCCATATTGGCGGTTTGCACGCTGCTCAGCTCATTGAGCGCGATGCCGGAGCCCTTGTCGAATTCCTTATCGAGATCGATGGCAGTCTTGGGCCGTTCCACCTTGGGCGCTTCCCAAACCGGCTTGCCGTCAACCAGAAGCTCCAAATCATCAGCCCACAGTGTCCCGGTCCCGGACACAAGCACGCCGAAGACAAGCTGTCGCGCGTCGTGATGGATGGGCAAGGTGATGGAATATTCCGTCCACTCGGTACTCCCCTTCAACTGCTGCGGCCGCTGCTGCATGCTCTCGAACGCCAGCGAGCCGCCATCGCCATCCTCCCGCGCCCAAAGCGCCGCGAAACCGCTAACGCCTTCGGTCTTCAGGTACCCGCGCCACACCACCGTCTGGCCGGTGAAATCCATCGGCAGCCCTTTGGTGATGGTCGAGAATTCGCCTTTCGCGCCTTCATGACGTTCCAGGCGCACCGACCATTTCCCGCCGTGGACCACCTTGTCGTCCAAGGAGATAGTCTCGCGCGGATTTCCGCCCCATCCGGCAGGGAAGCCGCCGGTATGGTCTCCTTCGAAACTCAGAATATGCGCCAGTTCGGGCGTGTTCTGTGCCAGGCACGGCAGCACGAGCGCCGCGCAGGCGAAAAGCCGCAGTCGCGTCATCCGTCAATGATACTCCCGGGGCTCGGTCTTTATCGTCGGTGATGCGTTGGCCCTATCTCAGGCGTCCGCGATTCACTCGCGTTGAAGTTGCTATCGCCCGAGTACACGGCCTGCACCGGATCGGTCACCGGCGTCAACGTCACAGTCGCGCTTCCACCCGTCAGATTCGCAGTCGCAAGCACCGCTTGCGTGACGGTATCCACGAACTGTACGCTGCCGGTAGGCGTTCCTTCTCCGGGCGGCAGCGCCATCACTACGGCGGTCCACTCCGAGCTGAAGCTCGTGAGAATGACCCTGCTTGCGGCGCGATTGACCGTGAGGGTGACGGCAGCCGACTTCGCTGCCGGCCAGTTGGAGTCGCCGGCCCACGAAGCGGTAATGGAGTGCGTACCCACGGCAAACGTGACTACCAGGTATGCCGAGCTAAACGACAAGTTCGCGGAACCGATGTTGGTCGATCCGTCGAAGAAATTCACCGTGCCGGTTGGCGGCGTGCTGATATTTCCCGCTACCTGCGCGACCAGGACCACGTGCTGTCCATATACTGCGGTCGCGGTGCTGATCGCCAGCTTCAAGGTGTCGGTCGGGGCGGTCGAGGAATTGACCGTTTGTGTGTACGCCGCGGATGTCGACGCCTGATAGTTCGCGTCGCCGGTATAGCTCGCGGTAAGTGAGTGCGCGCCCGCCGTGATGAACGTGGTGGTGAGCGTCGCCACGCCCCCGGATAGGGCAGCGCTTCCCAGTGGCGTAGTGCCGTCCAGGAAGAACACCTTGCCAGTTGGGGCCGGCGTCGCGGAAGCGGAGGAGACGGTCGCCGTGAGCGTCACCGATTGGAATGTATTGCTGGGGTTTGGACTGGCCGTGAGGCTCACGCTGGTGGCGGCGAGTGTAGGGCTGCCGCTGGGCTGGAAATTGGCATCGCCGGGGTACGAAGCCGAGAAATTCCCGCTGGTGGCGGTGTTGCTGGAGTCGAGAGCAGCCGTTGAAGTCACGCTCTCTGTAACGCTGGGAATCAAGTTCCCGGTCCCGATCGAAGTTGAGCCGCTGTAGAACGTCACCATGCCCGTGGGGTTGCCCTCAACCGGACCGCTAGCGGTCATCGCCGAAAAGCGGTACGGTCCGCCCGAGGGCGGTTGCGTATCTGCCACAGTCGCAAAAAGCCCGCTCTCCATGGGCACGCCGAACGCCGCGGCGAAAGCCGAGGCGGATGTGCTGGTAGGCGCCTTAGTGATCTGCTGCGTCAAGGCGCTCGACGTAGCTGCGGCATAATTCACATCGCCGCTGTAGTGAGCTGTGATGGAATTCGATCCCCCACCCAGCACCAATACGTTGGCGGGCGGAGGGCAGATCAGCGCGCATACCAGCGGGGTGGCCTCAGGTATCGGAAGCTGTAAGACCCCATGTCCGCTGCTGTCGAGCGTAGCAATCCAGTTGAGATTCTGAGAGCCATCGAAGAATTGCAGCGTGCCCGTGGGAGTGGGGCCGGTCGTCGCAGGCGTTACCGTGGCTTGAATCGTCAAGGCAGCCCCATAGGTGGTCGGATTGGCGCTCGATGCCAACGTGACGGTGACCGCTCCGTTGCCCAGGCCCACGCTTTGCGAGCTGCTGCCCTGGTAGTTGACGTCGCCGTTATAGACTGCGCGCAGCGACGTGGGCACGGACGCGGTCATGAGGACGGCGTTCGATTGGAAAAGCGAATTCGGAGTCAGCGCGACGCTCTTAAGCAGCGTGGTCCCATCGTAGAAGTCGACATTGCCGCTAGGGCTCGTGCTCAGGTTTCCAGGCGCCGGAATGCGGAAAGCCGTCTTGGAGACCGACGCTTCATCGATGCTAACCGTAGCCACGATGGTAGCCCCAGTCGCGCTAGAGGTCTCAGGGGCCAGCCCAGCGGTGGTGGAAGTATCCGCCTGGTTCACTACTTGACTGAAGGTCGTCTGCACCGGCGCAAAGTTGGAGTCGCCCGAATATGTCACGGTAATGGCGTTCGATCCCGTCGCCAGCCCAAAGGGAAGACTTGCAAGGGAGTTGGGGACAGGAATTTGCGGCGGCACCGTGATGGTCGCACTGCCGGTGGAATCGAGCGTGGCCGTGCCGATGACGTCCGATCCCAGCACCGCTGCCTCCACGGTCCCCGTGGGAATCGCATTGCCGTGGACTGCCGGAGCCACGGTGATCGTCAGCGTTACCGGCTCCGCGAAAGTGGACGGGTTCACGCTCGACTGCACGCCCACTGTTACCGCCGGTAAGTTGGGTACGGTGGCCGGCGGCGAGGTGCTGCCGGTGTAGTTAGCGTCGCCGTTGTAAACTGCCGTGAGATCGGCGGTGGAAGCAAGAGGTTGCGGTACGGTGAGTGTTGCCGCCGATTGGAAATGGCCGTTGGGAGTGAGAGACACCGTTCCGATTACCGCGTTGCCGTTGAAGAACTGCACGTTTCCCGTGGGGTTGCTGACAGTGGCATTCGGGCCTGGAATCGCAAAGGCGATTGGCGATACCGAGGGCTCGCTGATGCTCACCGTGGCCGTGAGGCTCGTGCCTGACGGCGACACCGTCGCTACATTGGCGGTGGCCGCTTTGAACACCTCCTGCGTGAAGACGGTCTGCACGGAGGAGTAGTTCGCATCGCCGCTGTAGCTGAACGTGATCGCGTTCGACCCTGTCGGCAACCCCCAGGCGATGGTCGACGCCGCGGCCGCCGGCACCGTCAGGGAACCCTTTCCTGTACTGTCCAGAGTCGCGCTTCCCAGGTTGAACAGGCCGAGCAGGCTGGCGGTCACCGTGCCCGATGGGACCGACGCGCCGGAACTCGCCGGAGCCGCCACGATGCTGAATGTCACCGGCTCGGCAAAAGTGGGCTGCGCAGCGCTTGACGTAACCGTGAGGTTGACCGTCCCTTTGCCGGTTCCGGTCACATACGGCGACACGCTGCCTTTGTAGTTGGTATCGCCGCCGTAAATCACGTAGAGGTACGCGGGGACGGTGGTGACCGTCAAGGTCGCGGTAGATGTGAATAGTCCCGACGCCTGCAGCGTCGCGGTGCCCAACAGCCTCACGGCGGCGTTCAGCGGATTGCCGTCGAGGAACTGCACCGTACCGGTGGGAACGCTGTCGCTCAGATTGCCGGGCACTGCGAACTGGCTGCCGGAAACCGAGGGTTCGTCGATGCTTACCGTGGCCGTAAGGACCACCAGCGGCTGCGCGCTGGTATTCTCCGCGGCGGTGGAAGTGGTAGCAGCCTTGTTGACGAACTGGGTGAAGCTGGATTGCGCGGCTTTGTAGGTTGTATCGCCAGAGTAGGAGAACGTGATGGAGTTCGACCCGGCTGGCAAACCCCAGGGAGGCGTGGCTAGAGGACTCGGCTGCGGCGGAACCGTGATTACAACTTTCCCCTTGTCGTCCAGAGCGCCGTCTCCCAGGAAAACCGGACCCAGAAGAGTCGCGGTCACCGTTCCCGTGGGCACCGGAGCGGTGGAAACGGGCGCGGCGACAACGATAGTGAACGTGACCGGCTGCGCGAAAACTGAGGGATTCGCGCTCGAAGTCACCGTCAAGGTGACACCCGCCGCGTTGGTGGATTGCGCCTGCAATGGAACCAGAGCGGCAGAAAGAAACAGAGCGGCAACTGGAGCAGCGAACTTGCAGCTAAGGTGGGACACGGGTTCTCCTAATCGTACGGAATGGATCAGGACGCGGCGGGAATTTAACAGTACCGCCCGGCGCAAATCAGTTCAAGCCTCCGCCCCGGCTACTCTGTGCGATAACTCACAGGTCCAGCGCCGACGGATTCGCCACGGTAGAGACATCGCCCAGCGGTTCTCCCAAATACTTCCGGCGAATGAGCCGGCGGACGATTTTTCCGCTCTGTGTCTTCGGCAACTCACGCACTATGAAGACTTCCCGCGGGCGGAACATCTGCCCCAGCACCCGCGCCACGGTAGCGCAGACGGCCGCGCTGTCTACCGCCGCACCCGGCCGCGCCACGGCATAACCCACAATCGCTTCGCCCTTCACTTCATCCGGCACGCCGACCACGGCCGCTTCCGCCACTCCCGGATGCTGCATCATGGCGTCTTCCACTTCCGCCGGGCCCACTTTGCGTCCCGCCACGTTCATCGATTCGTCGGCGCGGCCGTGCAGCATCCAGTGGCCGTCCTCGTCGACGCTGGCCCAATCGCCGTGATACCACATGCCCGGAAATCGCGACCAGTAGCTCTCGATGTAGCGTTGCGGGTCGTTCCAGATGCCGCGCGTCATCGACGGCGAAGGCGCGGTGCACACTAAATAGCCCGTTCGCCCGCGCACCGGAACGCCGTTCTCGTCGACCACTTCGGTGGCCATTCCCGGCGCTGGACCGCCGAGCGTGCACGGCTTGAGTTCTTGGATGGGCAGCGGGAACAGAAAGCAGCCCACGATTTCCGTGCCGCCCGAAATGTTGATGATCGGGCAGCGCCGGTGGCCAACGTTCTGGAAAAACCAGAGCCACGATGCTTCGTCCCAAGGCTCACCCGTCGACCCCAGCAGGCGAAGCGACGGCATGGGCGGTGGTGGGGTGTCCGCTTTGCTCAATACCCGGATGGCAGTCGGCGAAACGCCGAATGTGGTGATGCCGTGGCGCTCGATCGTCTCCCAGATTCGCATCGGAGTGGGAAAATCGGGAGCGCCGTCGTACATGAAAATCGTGCCGCCGAAAAGGTGGTTGCCCAGAATGCTCCACGGGCCCATCATCCAGCCGATGTCGGACAGCCAGAAAAAGCGGTCGTCGGGCTGATGGTCGAACGCCAGCCAGATTTCCTTTCCCATCTGCGCCAGGCATCCGGCGTGCGTGTGGACGGCGCCCTTCGGTTTGCCCGTGGTGCCCGAAGTGTACAGAATGAAGGCGCGCGCTTCCGACTCGAGCGAGAGCGTGGGCGCTTCCTCGGGCTGGCCGGGAAAGAGCGGGCCTTCGCCCACCATCACAGTGGGGGTGCCCGGCGGAATTTTCTCGGCCAGCGGGAGCTGCTTACCGCGCCGTTCGAGATGCGCCGCGGTGAAGACCACGCGCGCGCCGGAATCCTCCAGACGGGTGGCGATAGCGCCCGCGCCGAAGCCCGCGAAGATCGGCACTACGGTCAATCCCGCCTTGAAACAGCCATACAGAATGGAGAGGATTTCGGGAACCATGGGCAGGCATAGAGCCACCCGGTCGCCAGCCTGTAAACCCATGGCAGCTAAACCGTTTGCCACGCGATTGGCTTCGTTCCGAACCTCCCGGAATGTGACCTCGCGGGTGGCGCCGTTTTCGGCCTCCCAGAGGCACGCAATCCGCCCGGAATCGGCCCAGCGATCCAGGCAATTGTGAGCGATATTGAGCCGGCCCCCGACGAACCAATGCGCCCATTCCGGACCGCGGCTTGCATCGAGCACCTGGCGGTAGGGCTCGAACCACTCTACGCGCATTTCGCGCATCGACTCGTCCCAGAATCGCTCGGGCTCCTCGCGGCTGAAACGCAGGAACGCCTCGCGGTCTGAAAACCCGAGGCGTTGCATGAAACGCCAAACGTTAGTCCGTTCGATGAACTCGCGCGAGGGCTCCCAGATCATGATTCCCCCATATTCTAACAGCGGCCCAATTTCACCCCGGAAATACAGAGCGAGCTCCGCTCGCTTGGACAAGCTGAAGCTTATCCCACAAAATCGCCGGCCTTTCCGATGTGGGTAAGCTTTAGCTTGCCCAGCCGGGCGACAGCCGGCGACAGCCCGGCCCTAGCCCGCGGCGCCTTTTAGGTGTTTGTAAGAAGGGACACCATTGTTATCGACTTGTAACCAGTCAGTCGCAAGGCCGTTATAAACCGTTGATATACTCGGCGGCTTCGGACTAAACTCACCCCCCCCAAAAAAAGGATCGCAATATGCAAATTTCATGTCGAGCTTTACTCGCCCCGGCCACGGCACTGCTTTGCTCCGTGGCTTACGGACAAACCAGTTTTCCCGGATTCACCGCCGGAAACCTGGTGCTCTCGCGAAGCGTGTATGCCGGTGACGCAACCACCGTCATCAAAGGACAAGCGCTCCCGCCGGTGTGCCCGTCTACCGCTGCGTGCGGCACCGGGGCAGCCAGTGACAACGGCGCCTTCCCAACCACAACCAGCACGAACAACGTCTGGAACAACGATGCCGTCGACGGCAGCTTCGGGATCACTTCGCCCATCTTTCTCGATCAGATCACGCCCACGGGCACCCTGGTGAACACGCTTGCCGTTCCCAGCAGCCTTGTCTCCACCAGCTTCAGTTCGAAGTCCGAACTGGCTTTGAACCTCTCGACCGATGGCACCGCCATCACATTCATGGCTTACGCCGCTCCGCCCAACACAGTAGACGTATCGAACTCCAACACGCCGATGGTCTACGACCCCACCAATCCTTCCGGCGGAAGTTACTTCCGTTCCGTAGTCCAAGTGGGCGCGAATGGAGCGTTGGAAATCACCAAGACCAACGCTTATAGCGGCAACAACGGACGCGCCGCCATCCTCTCGAACGGGTTTTATTATATGGTGGGCAACGCCAATAACGGCGCTGCGACGCCGGCCAATGTAGTTGCCTCCGCCGGCGCCCAGATCGCCACGCCCGGCCAGTCCGCCACCACCATGCCCCAGGAGATCGGGAACTTCTCTATTACCCAGATCACTAACCCAGCGACCACCCAGCCCTACGCCGCCGACAAAGTAGGAAAGGATAACAATTTCCGCGGGCTGACCATTTTCAACAACACGATGTACTTCACCAAGGGCAGCGGCAGCAACGGAATCGACACCGTCTACCAGGCGGGCGCCGCCGGCGCGTTGCCGACCCCCGCTACCGCGGCCACCGCGCAGATCACCATTCTGCCGGGCTTTCCGGTCACTCTTGCCAAGGCCGCCACTGCGGCTTCGGACTATCCGTTCGGCATCTGGTTCGCCAACGCCACCACACTCTACGTGGGCGATGAAGGCGACGGCACGGCCGCCGATGCCGCCGGCAGCACCACCGCCGGTCTGCAGAAATGGATCCTTACCAATGGCGCCTGGCAAATGGCCTACGTGCTCCAGAACGGACTGAATCTCGGCCAGGCTTACACCATTGCCAACTACCCGTCGTCCATCAACCCCGCCACCGACGGCCTGCGCAACATCACCGGTAAAGTGAATGGCGATGGCACCGTCACCATCTGGGCAGTCACCTCAACCGTAAGTGCGAATGGCGATCAGGGCGCCGACCCCAACATGCTCGTCTCCATCACCGACACGCTGGCCAACACTACCGCCGCCAGCGCCGCCAGCGAGAAATTCACCGTCCTGATGACGGCCACCGCGGGCGAAGTGTTCCGCGGAATCGCCTTCGCTCCCACCGCCGGCTCGACGCCTATGAGCAACGCCCCGTCCATCGTTTCCGCCGCCACGTGGAGCACTCCGCAGATCGCGCCCGGCGAACTCGCCGTGGCCTTCGGCCAGAATATGGCGCCCGGCACTCCGGACGAGATCTTTGGACCGCTGCCGACTACCTACTATGGAAACTCGGTCTCCATTGTGGACTCGGCCAGCAAAACGTGGCCGGCGCTGCTGAATTTCGTCTCGCCCGATCAGGTCACCTTCACGGTTCCCTCCGGAGTCGCCACGGGAGCCGCTACGGTGAACGTAGTGAGCAGCGACGGAACGCAGACAGCGAGTAACATCCAGATCGCGGCGGTCGCTCCCGCGCTCTTCACGCTGAACGGATCCGAACTGGCTGCCGCCGAAACCATCACCGTCGCCGCCAACGGCACGCAGACTTACGGGTCCACTTATCAGGCCACCACCGGAGCGGAACTGGCCGCCAGTCCGATCAACGTCTCCACCGGTACGGTGTACCTCGTACTCTACGGCACGGGACTTGATGCCGCTACCGTCGCGAACACTACCGTCACGGTCAACGGAGTAAGCGCCCAGGTGTTCTACGCCGGTACGCAGAACCTTTTCGGGGGTCTCGACCAGGTGAACGTTCTTTTACCGTCGTCACTCGCCGGTAAAGGCACGGTGGAAGTGCAGCTCACGTCGAACGGCGTGGCGGCAAATGCCGTGCAAGTTGTCATTATGTGATCGAGGCAGTCACTTCATCAGCTTCTCGATCTTTACCAGCGCCCGGTCCAATTCCTGAGGGGATTTCAAAACTCCGGCGAACAAATCCCCTCGCTTCGCGAATCGGTCGAGCGCGTTGGCGATATTGAACTGTGTGGGGTGCAGCCCATGCTGCACCTCGCGCCACTCCAGGGGAGTCGCCACCGGCGCTCCCCCATAGGCCCGCAGCACGTAGGGCGCGGCAATCGTCTTCGAGCGGCCGTTCTGCAGGTAATCGAAGTAGACGCGATTCTTCTGGCGCTTGGCCACCGTGCGGGGAGTGGTAAACAAGGTGGGATTTTCAGCGATCGTCAGCCGCGAAATGAGATCGGCGAAGGTGCGCGTCTCCTCATAACTGTAAATCGGCTGTACCGGCACATACACGTGCATGCCATCGCCACCGGTCGTCTTCGGATAACCTACCAGGCCGATGCGATCGAGCACTGTCTTGACTAACAGCGCGGCGTCGACAATCTTATCGTAGACGCACTCCTGTGGGTCGAGATCGATGAGGATGAAATCGGGGTTATCTAGCGAGGGCGACCGGCTCATCCACGGATTGTGATCGATGCACCCCAGGTTCACCAGGTAGAGCAGGCTGGCGCGGTCCTCGGCGAACACATACTCGATGTCGTCGATGAGTTCGGTGCGCAGCCAGGAGGCGAAACTGTCGGGGGCGTTTTTCTGAAAAAAGTACTGCTCCTTGATGCCGTTGGGATACCGTTTGAGCGAAAGCGGACGGTCTTTCAGGTGCGGCAGAATGAGGTCGGCCACCCCGTCGTAATAGTTGAGCACGTCGCGCTTGGTGTACCCTTCGTCGGGATAATAGACCTTCTTCAAATTCGTGAACTTCAGCGTTTGGCTGCCGATTCGTAACGACGCTTCCTTGACATCGGCCAGCAGTTCTTTGCGCATGGTATCGGCCTCCTCGCGCGCCACTTCCCGCGCGCTCACATCGTTGCGCAGCCCGAGGAACACCGGCGCGCGCAGATGGCGGTCGGGCGTCCAGTTGGCGAATTTCACCTGGCACACCAGTTCGGGCTTGACCCACGTCATTCCCTTGTCGGGCTTGGGCCGCTCGGCAAACGGGCACGTATCGACGACCAGCGGTTTCAGCTTGGCGAATAGACTGGCCAGCAGCTTCTGATCGAAGCCCGTGCCTACGTTGCCAACCCAACGTAACTCACCCGCGTCGTGAACCCCCAGCACCAGCGCGCCGAAATAGTCGCGATCGCCCTGCGGCGCGGTGAATCCGCCAATCACGAACTCCTGCTCGCCGACGATCTTGATTTTGACCCACTCGCGGCTGCGGCGCGATTCGTATGTGCTGGCGGCCTGCTTGGCGACCACGCCTTCGAGGCCGATGCCGCGGGCCGCTTCCAGCAATTCTTCGCCGGCGCCCGGAAAGACCTCGGAAATTCGCAGCACGCCTCCCGGAGTCAGCACCGCCTGCAGCAGTTCCCGTCGCTTCGCGAGAGTGACGCCGCGGAGATCGTAGCCGTCGAGGTAGAGCAGATCGAACGCGAAAAACACCACCGGCGTGGAGCGCGACAGGTGCGCGATGGAGTTGGGATCGGAGTTGGAAATCCGCGGCTGAATCAGATGGAAACGCGAGACGCCCTGCTCATCGAGCACCGCGACCTCGCCGTCGAGAATCGCCGTTTGCCCAGCCACCTGATGCGGCAGGACGGCCAGTTCGGGATACTGCCGCTCGCAGTGGATGCCGCTGCGCGAGGTGATGCGGACCTCCTCGTGGTCCAGATAAACGATGGCGCGGATTCCGTCCCATTTCACTTCATAGAGCCACTCTTCCCCTTGCGGCGGCTTTTCGACCAGAGTCGCCAGCATGGGCTCCAGCGCGGATGGCATCTCGGCTTTGCGCGCGCCTTTGATCGAGGCGAGATCGAGCTTCGCCTTGCTCTTCTTCTTTGCGGGAACGGGTACAGCCGGCGCGGCCGCAGCCTTCGCGCCGCGCTTGGCCGGTGGACTAGTGGCCCAGACGCGTTCAGTATCGCCGGCCGTGTCGCGCTTGGTCTCGCGCGCCGGAAGATTGCTCGCGATTTCCGCCTGCGTGCGCCCTGAAAGCACGCTGTAGGCGTGCGCTTCCACGTCCCACCCAGTCCCGGCGGATGCGTCGCGCTTCTTGAGGATCAGCCACTCGTTGCCCTTGCCGCGTCCCTTCATGTGCACCAGAGCAAAATCGCCCTTGAGCTTCTCGCCGTGAAGCTGGAATTTCAAATCGCCGCGGGCGATCTGTTCCAGGCCGCCGACATCGCCGAGCAGCGTGAAAGTCCCGCGATCCCACAGCATCACGCTCCCGGCGCCGTAATTGCCTTTCGGAATGTTCCCCTCGAAGTCACCATAGTCGAGGGGGTGGTCTTCCACGTGGGCCGCGAAATGTTTCAGCGATGGATCGAGCGTGGGCCCTTTCGGTACTGCCCACGATTTCAGGACGCCGTCGATCTCCAGTCGAAAGTCGTAATGCAGGCGCGTGGCGTCGTGCCGTTGCACGCAGAAATAGTTGGGCGGGAACCGCGATGTGCCGGCCTGCGGCGCGGGTTCCGGCGTCTTCTCGAAGCGGCGTTTGGCGGCATATTCCTCGAGTGGCATGTTTCTTTGATTCTCTTACAGACACCGCTTGCTTGCGCGCGCGGCTCATTCATTCCGCGCCGAACCAGCACTTCTTACTGAGCCGCGACCGCGAGGGAGCGGTGCCTTTGCCCAACCAGCTCCGCCCCACGAGACCCGCGCATTGCAGTAAGATCGTCGCATGTCACAGACCCTCGCGGATCTCCAGGCGGCCGCCAGTCGGGCGCAAGCCGGCACCACAGGAAGATTAGTCTCCCTCGACGCCTTCCGCGGCGCTGTCATGGCCTTCATGATCCTGGTCAACACGCCGGGCGATGGACGCCACGTCTATTGGCCGCTGGAGCACGCCGAATGGCACGGTTGGACGCCCACCGACGTGGTGTTTCCTTCCTTCCTGTGGATCGTCGGGCTCGCCATGACGCTCTCGCTCGGCCGAAAGCTGGCACGCGGCGATTCGCGCGCTGTTCTTTTCGGCTCGGCTGCCCGCCGTGCGGCCATTCTCTTCGTGCTGGGCGTGCTGGTCTACGTATACCCGCAGTTCGATCTTCACACCGAGCGCATTCTGGGAGTCTTGCAGCGGATCGCCATCTGTTACTTCGCCGCGGCCGCGATCTTCCTCACCACCAAGGTACGCGGGCAGATTGTTTGGATCGTCTCACTCATGGCCGTCTACTGGCTGCTGATGGCGTTCGCTCCGGTTCCCGGGTACGGCGCCGGCCGCCTGGACGTCGAGGGTAACTTCGCGCACTATATCGACCGCGTCGTGCTCGGCCCGCACAATTACATCTGGACGAAAACCTGGGATCCCGAGGGCATCGTCAGCACTTTGCCGGCGATCGCTACTTGCCTGCTGGGCATAATCGCCGGCCATATCGTGGCATTGCGGCGCAGTCTCGGCGAGCGCTGCGTGCGTCTGTTCGGCCTGGGCGCGATCCTGCTGGCGGCCGGGCTTATCTGCAATATCTGGCTGCCCATCAACAAAAAGCTCTGGACCGATTCGTTCACCCTCTTCATGGCCGGTCTGGATTTCGTGATGTTCGCCGGCTTCCTGTGGCTGGTAGACAGCCTCGGCTGGCGGCGCGTGGTCAAGCCGCTGGCGATCATGGGCTCCAACGCCATCGTCATCTACCTGGCGAGCGAATTCCTGGACGAAGCTCTCGGTTGGGTCCATTGGGCAGGCCCCGCCGGCAGAGTGTCGCTTCGCGGCTGGATTTACAGCCACATCTTCGCCGGCCTGGGCGGACCCTACAACGCCTCATTAATCTTCGCCATCGCTTACGTTCTGGTGCTGTATCTCTTCGCCTGGTTCCTATACCGCCGTGGATGGTTCGTGCGCGTTTAGACGGCGGAAAACATTATTGGCCACCGATGAACACAGATGAACACCGATAAAACAAGGCTCTTTTCTTATCGGTGTTCATCGGTGGCTAAATTTGTTTTTGCGAAGTTACGGTCAGAGTAATTCCTCCATTCACCGGTACACTCCCGGCGTTCGCCGATAAACCCGCGACTCACACATTCTGCCGTCCTACCCTCAGTAACGGATGCTTCACGCAAATTTACTTTGACAATCAAATGATTTGGTTTACAATCGAATTCTGAGGTCTTCCCCATGAAACGCCGACTGATCATTCTCACTGTTCTCGCCGCCATAGCGGCCCTCATCTGGTGGGAGGAACGCCCGCGGCCGCAGACTCTCGTCCTCACCGGCACCGTGGATGGCAATGAAGTGGTGGTGGGCAGCAAGATCACCGGCCGCATCGTCACCCTCGCCGTAGACGACGGCCAGCGCGTGAAGGCCGGCGATCTCATTGCCGTGCTCGATCAGGACGAATTGCGTGCCGATCAGGGCGCTGCTACCCATGCCATCGCGCAAGCTCGCGCCAGCGCACAGCAATCGGCGGCGCAGACAGAACTCCTGCAGGGTACGCTGCCCACGAAAGTCCAGCAGGCCAGCGCGCAAGTGGGGCAAACGCAAGCTCAATTGCAGCAGAATGAGGCGCAGGTTGCGCAGGCCCAAGCGCAGTTGCAGCAGGCGCAGGCGCAGGTGGTGCAAACCCAGTCCGCCGTCGCCAAGGCCCAGGACAACTTCAACCGCATCCGTCCGCTGGTAGAAAAGGACATCAATCCGCCGCAGGATCTGGTAACCGCGAAGACCGATCTCGATTCCGCCAAGGCCAATGAGCAGGCGGCGCAGGCGAACGTCGAAGCGGCGCGAAAAGCCGTCGCGTCCGCGCAGGCCGGAGGCGAGGCGACACAGCGCGCCATTGCCGCCTCGCGAGCCGCCTTGGCGGAAGCCGAGAATGAAGAGCGCCAGATCACCGTGCAGCAGCGCCAGACCGAAGCGATGCGCGCGGCTGCCTCGCAAGCCGAAGCCAACGCAGCCGCTGCCGATGCCAGGTTCAACCAGACGCGCATCTACGCTCCCGCCAGCGGCATCGTCACGCTGCGCGCCGCACGGCAGGGCGAAGTCGTGAATCCCGGCAACCCCATCGTCACTCTCTTCGATTTGAGCTCCACCTGGGTGGATGCCGACGTCGAAGAGACCTACGCCGATCTCATCAAAATGGGACAGAATCTGACCGTCCGCCTGCCCTCGGGCACGGAAGTTACCGGCCCGGTGATCTACAAAGCCGTGGAAGCCGATTTCGCCACGCAGCGCGACGTCAGCCGCACCAAACGCGATATCAAGACCGTGGCCATCCGCGTGAAGGTAGCCAATCCCGATGGCGCGCTTCCGCTGGGAATGACCGCGTGGGTGATGCTGCCGGTGGGGATCTTGCCGCCCCCGCATCCTGTCAACACCGCCAAGGACTAGCCGCCATGGAAGCGAAAAACCAAAACGGTGTAGCTATCGACGTGGGAGGCATCAGCAAGCGTTTCGCCGCGCTGCTGGCCGTCGATAACGTGAGCTTCACGGTGAACACCGGCGAGATCTTCGGCCTGCTCGGGCCGAACGGCGCGGGCAAAAGCACACTCATCCGCATGCTCACCACGCTGGTGCCGCCCACCAGCGGCACGGCCATCGTGGCCGGCCACGATATCATTCGCGACCCCAACGCCGTGCGCTGCAACATCGGCGTGATTCCGCAGAATATGACCAGCGATCCCGAGCTCACCTGCGCCGAAAATATCGGAATTCACGCGCGCCTGTTCGGCATCACCGGCGCGTTGCGCCGCCAGCGTACCGAGGAACTGCTCGCCGCGGTCGGTCTTTCGGACCGCGCCAACGCCCTCGCTTCCACGCTCTCGGGCGGCATGCGACGCCGCCTCGAAATAGCCCGCGGCATGGTGCACAATCCGCAAATCCTGTTCCTCGACGAGCCCACCACCGGCCTCGATCCCGCCTCGCGCATTTCGGTCTGGGAAATGATCACCCACCTGCGCGCGCAGGAGGGCCGCACGCTTTTTCTCACCACCCACTACATGGACGAAGCCGACCGCCTCTGCGACCGGCTGGCGATTGTCGACAAAGGTAAGGTCGTCGCTTTGGACACGCCAGTGTCGCTTAAGTCGCAGGTGCCCGGCGCCAGCCGCATCGAATTGCAATTCGAACCCGATTTGCCCAATGGCGCGGCCGATCTGGAAACACTGCCGGCAGTGAAATCGGTCCGCCCCCTCGGTTCGGCCACCTATCGCGTTTCGAGCGATCGCGGACCGGCTTCGGCGCAGGAATTGATCGCGCTGGCGCAACGCTACAAACTCGAATTGAAGGCGCTTTCCGTGCAATCCACCACTCTTGACGACGTTTTCCTGCATTACACCGGCCATGGCCTGATGGAGATGCCCGAAACGGCCGCTCCGGCCGGCCGCGGCGGGCGAGGAGGCCATTAGATGAAACGCGCACTGGCATTAGTCGAGCGCGATATGCGCAAGTTCCGCCGCAGTCCGGCGCTGCTGTTTGCTTCCCTGGTGCTGCCCCTGGTGCAGCTGGTCATTCTGGGCAACGCCTTCGGCGGCAATATCAAGAACGTCAACGTGGGAGTGGTCAACCTCGACCGCGGGCCGGAATCGGTGGACGTGCTGGAGCGCGTCCGCGCGGTGGGCGCCAATGCCCGCACCTTCCTGCCGACCGATTACGACGACCAAAGCACGGCCATCGCCGATCTGCGGAAAGGCCTGCTGGGCGGCGTTCTGATCATCCCGCAGCACTACTCGCGCGATTTGCTGGAGCAGCACCAGCCGCATCTCGCGCTCGTAACCGACAACACCGACCGCTCGGTGGCAGGCGCCATCGGCGAGCAGATGTCCTCGCTGGTGACCTCCATCAACGCGCCGCAAGTGACGCCCCGCGAACCGCAGCAGGCCCTGCTTGACGTGGTGGAAGTCTATCCCTACATCGACTACATCAAGTATCTGCTGCCCGGGTCGGTGGCGCTGGCGATTTTCGTCACCGCCATGATCGGCGGCGGCATGCTGTTCATCGACGACAAATCGCGCGGTCTGCACGAAGGCTACATGGTCACGCCCATCACCAAATGGGAACTGATTTTGGGCTTCAATCTCTCCGGCGTAATCAAGGCCGTGCTGGCCGGGGAAACCGTCTTGATATTAGGCGCCGTGGTTGCGCGCGTGCCCGATTTCTTCGAGCCGGTGCGCCTCATCGAGTTGACCCTCATGGTCATCCTCACGTCCATTGCGCTCATCGGCATGATGTTCTTCATCATGGTGCGCATCAGCGATCCGCTGGTGCCGCGCGCCATCTTCGGCGTGCTGAACACCCTGCTCTTCTTCCCCAGCGGCGCGGTTTACCCCATCGCGGGATTCCCCAAGTGGCTGCGCGTGATGTCGGAGTGCGATCCGTTCACGTATGCGGTCCATGCCCTCCGCTCGCTGCTGCTTAAGGATAGTGGCATCTCCGCGGTCACTACCGATATCTTCGCGCTGACGTTGACCTCGGTGATTGTACTGTCGGGCTCGGCGCTGCTCTTCCGGCGGACCCTCTAACATGCCACGTACTTCCACCAAAACGCCCGCGACGAAGGTAATCGCCGATGGCGATCCGTCCCCTCAGGGACTTTGGTATTGCAACTGGAAAATCTGGCTCGAAGCCCGCCGCCTTCTGGATGAGGCTCTCGATCCGCTCGGGCTGAAGGCGCGCGAGTTCTGGATCCTGGTGATCGCCGGCGCCCTCAATGTCTCACAGCACGAGCTGGCCGAGCTGTGCGGCCTCGATCCGAGCTCGCTCGTCGGCATCCTAGATGGTATGGAGCGCCGCGGCCTGCTGCATCGCCAGCGCAATCCGCACGATCGCCGGGTGCAATGGGTGCAGCGCACCGAAGAAGGCGATCGCGTATTTGCGCGCGCACTGCCACGCGCCCAGAGCGCCGAAGCTGACCAGTTGTCGGCCCTGTCCGCGGCCGATCGGCGCCAGTTGGTGACCGCCATGCGTAAGTTGATCACGATTTCGAAATAACGAGAGACACCATGAAACCATCCGGCATCGTTCTGGCTTTCATCCTGCTGGCAGGCGCCGGCAGTGCGTTGGCGCAACTGCCTTCCGGCGGCACGGCGCCACCTCCCGCGACCATCCTGCCGGCGTCCGGCCGCAACAACCAAGGCGGCTCGGTGGGCGCCACGGAGCAGCCCGTCCCGGGCACCACCACCAGCGTCAATACCCTGAACCCGAGCGTGTCAGTTTCCGGACCGTACACCGGCAGCATGCGCAGCACCACGGCCATGCCATTTTCCGGCAAGCTCTCGCTCGAAGATGCGCTGAAGCGCGGGCTGGCATACAACCTGGGCTCCGTCGGTCTGACGCAGACCGCGCGCCAAAACAGCGCGCAGGTGCGTATCGCGCGCAGCGCCCTGCTGCCGAATATCAATGGCAATCTCACGGAAAACGTGCAGCAGACCGATCTCGCCGCGCTCGGTCTGCGCATCAGCGCTCCGATCCCCGGATTTCGCATTCCCAGCATCGCCGGCCCGTTCAACTATTTCGCGCTCCAGGCAACGCTCAGCCAAACGGTCGCCAACATGACCGCGATAGAGAACTACCGAGCCGCCAAAGCCACCGCCCGCTCCAGTCAGTACAGCCTGGAGGACGCGCGCGATCTGGTCACTCTGGCGGTGGGCGGCGCCTATCTGCAAGTGCTGACCGCGCAGGCCCGCCTGGAATCGTCGCAAGCGCAGCTCAACACCGCCAACGCCGTCTTCCATCAATCTACCGAGCAGCACTCGACCGGCGTCTTGGGCCGTCTCAACGTGGATCAAAGCCAGGTGCAGACCCTCACGCAGCAGCAGCAGATCATTACCCTCCGCAACGATCTCGCCAAACAGAAAATCAATCTGGCGCGCCTCACCGGTCTGCCTCCCAATCCCGATTACGAGCTTACCGATTCGTTCCCCTTCAGCCCCGGTCCGGTGCAGACCGTGGGTGACGCGCTGGCTCGCGCCGACCAGCAGCGCGCCGACCTGAAGGCCGCCAAATCGCAAGTCGAGGCCGCCACCAAGGCTCTGGCAGCCGCGCGCGCGGAGCGCATGCCGTCTCTGTCGTTAAACGGTTATTACGAGGTGATCGGCACCAACCCATCGGAATCGCACGGAGCTTTCAGCGTAGTGGGCACGCTCAATATTCCCATCTGGCAGGGCGGGAAGATGTCGGCCGATATCGCGCAGGCGCAAGCCGTGCTGGCGCAGCGCCAGGCCGAGTTGGAGGACACGCGCGGTCAGATCGAGGCGGAAATCCGCGAGGCGCTTCTCGATCTGGAAGCGGCCGCCGGGCAGGTGGAAGTGGCGCGCAAGAATCTCCAAGTGGCGCAGGAGACGCTGGAGATGACGCGTGCGCGCATGGAAGCCGGTGTGATCAATACGGTGGAAGTGGTGCAGTCGCAGCAGACCGTGTCGAGCGCGCAACTCGATCTGATCAACAGCATCTTCGCCCACAATCTGGCGAAACTGAGTCTGGCGCGCGATATGGGCCATGCCAACGAGCAACTCCCGGCGCTGCTCAAGCCACAAGCGCAGTGAACCGTTACCGAGCCGCGCGCGTTAGCAGCGGTTTCCGGAGTTTCGCGGTTGCCCGACTTCACTGCACCGAATTCAAGTACGCGATCAGATCCGCCACTTCCTGCTGGCCGCCGAACATGGGCCACGGAATGCCCGCATCCTTCATCCGCCGGAACATCATCGGACCGTGCCGCCACAGCGCCGAGATGATCGAAACTTCCGAGTATTGCCTGGCCTGCCCCGGAAGCGGCGGCGCGCCGTGCGTTCCGCCTGCGTGGCAAGTGGCACATTGACGCTGCTGGAACACTTTCTTGCCGGCCGCCACGTCACCGCCGCCATAAACGAACTGGCGCATCCACAGATAACTCAGAAGACTGCGCATTTCCTCGTCGGATAACGTCGGCGGCGGCTGAATCATACGCGGTGCGTGATTCCACATGTCGACGGCGATGTCGGTCAGAGTCATATTGTGCAGCCGGTCATCCAGCGCCAGCGTTCCTTTATGGCAATTGACGCAGCCTTTCGATTCGAACACCTGCCTGCCCTTGGTGCCGCTGGTATTGGAAAAATGCGCCGCCAGTTTCTGAGTTTGCGGCAACGATCGCAGATAGCTGAGGATATCGTCTAACTCCGCGGACGTCAGCGCCTGCCACTCGATGTGCCGCCGCGCGAACGCATCGTGCATCCGGTAGCTGTGATTCCACATCTGCCGCACCAACACCACGGGGTCGTCGAGCGACTCCCAATGGACCACCGGCGGCGCGCCCTCGGCCTTGGAGTCTTCGATTCCGTGACAGACACCGCATTGCCGCGAAGTGAACGCCTGCTGGCCGCGGGCGGCGTCACCGGGCCGATCGAAAAATCGCGCCGAGTAGAAGAAGGCGAATAGATCGGCCGCGTCTTCCTCCGAGAGCTTGGGCGTCTCGATACCGGCGCTTTCCATGGCGCCCCACATCACCGGACCGTGATTCCACATGGTGCTGGCCAGCAGCGCCGGCGTGTATTTGCGGCTCACGCTGCGTCCCAGGTCGATCCCCACCTTACCGCCGGCCCCGTTCACGGCGTGGCAGTGAACGCATTGCTGGGTTTGGAAGAGTTTGGCGCCGCGGGTCGAATCGCCGGGAATGACGGGCAGTTCAGCCGCGCCGGCGGCGAGCACGAATACAGCAGACAGAACACTAAGACGATTGTTGACCATTGGTCCCTGTTTTTCGATTATCCCGAAAAACGGGGGAGCAACGCCAGGAGTGAACTACCAATATGCCTGCCAGTTCAATTCTCTGGCGAGGCGGTCGGCATTCATCGCGCTGGCCGGTCCGAGAACGCGGAAGATCGCGTACTCCGCGGCGGCCACCTGTGCCGCCTGCGGCCCCACGCGGTGTGCCGCGTAAAGCTCTCTTTTCGTGGAATCCAGAACGTGCAATCCCCAACCGCCAGATTCACTTTCCACCCGGAAAGCCAGATCGTTCCAGCGGGCTCGATAACCGCGCCGGATCTCGAATAACGGCGCGGACGGCTGCGCCACAGAGTTATGACTGCAATTTCCGCAACTCGCCATGACGTTACCCCTTCAACTGGATGATTTTCGGCGCGGGGGCCCCTTGCTCCCGGAACCGGCAATAGTTTACGCATCCCTTGTTTTTGCAGGTCAGACAGACACGCTTCATGGACTAAAAATATCCCATTTGGGCTGCACCTACAAATGGTCTGATGCGGGGACGTCCGGCGTACCCCCCTATGCGGGGGAAAGCGGGTATTGAAACTTCAACTTGAACAGGCGATTGGCGTTTTCAAACGTCACTTGGCGGAAAATCTCGGGCGTGGCCGACTTCCGGAGCAAGCCGAGCGTCTCCCGTGCCACGCACTTGCCCGACAACCGCGCCGCCTCCGGATTATTGTTTTGCGATACGCCCGCGCCATTGCCGTCGGTGCAACTGCAATCGCTGCCGAAGATTAACTTCGCCCGATGACGCACCAGGAAATCGCGCGTAAAGGCGGGGTCGCGCGATAGAGCGTTATTGCAGGAATTCGCCGACAGATCGGCGTACAAATTCGGGAAATCGGAGAGCCACCGGTCGGTCAATCCGCCTGGTTCGATCGGCCCCGCCGGGTAGCCGCGATCGGTAGGGACGTCGGCGCTGATGTTGGCCCAGAACAAATCGGCGTGCCCGATGAAAATCGTCTTCGGATACACCTTCAGAATCTTGTCGAACTGCGGGTAGCCGGTATTGTAAGGAAGCTCACCGGGGAAGTGCGGGAAATTCTGAATGTGCATCATCACCGGCGCCTGCAATTCCGCCGAGATATCGTAAAGCCGCCGCATCTCCGGAGAGTCCAGCGCCAGATGATACTTGATCTCTCCCATGCTCACGGCGCCCCCGCTCAACGCGTCTCGAAATACGCGGTCCGCGTCGGGACGTGCCGGGTCGTAGGCCACCGAGCGCGCGAAGCGGCCCGGGCGCTTCTCCATTTCCTGCTTGGCGCCGTCTTCGGCATTCGCCGGCGTCAGCAGCACTGCGTGCGTGACGCCGCAGCCCTGCATATGTGTAAAGCAATCGTCGGGATCGCGGCGGAGATGCAGATGCGTGTCGATCACCGGCCCACCCCACGCGGGCGCCGATTGCGGCCACAAGCGCGCCGCCGCCGCTGCTAAGAGTGTCGATTGGAGAAAGGTTCTTCGTCGCATGTTGAATCCCTTCGAACTAGGGGAAGCATATCACGCCGATTGCGTACGATTGAGAAGGTCCGGGTGCGCCGACCGCCCGGGCTGTGATATATACAGAGACGCCACATGCAGCAGAGAATCCCAATCATCGGAATTGCCTTTTGTGCCATCCTGTTAATCGCAATCGGGCTCAGCGGCTGCAATCCTGCCACTCACTGGGCTCTTTACACCCCCAACAACGACATTTACGAAATCACCTTTGCCTACGAGGGTGAACAATGCGTAGGGTGGACGCTTATTGTAGGGGATACAACTACCACCGGCAGTAACTGTGAAGACGCGATATCGAAAATTCCGACCGGTTCGGCCGTGCTTCCGGGCAGTGGAATCTTTAGCAGCCGGTTTCAAAACCCCATTAAGAAAACGGTGTCTGCGGGCGCGGACACTCTTCTGCTGTCCGATGCCTTCACCGGGGTGGATGCCTTCAATCTGGCTACCGGCGTGAAGTTAGCCACTATTCCGCTGCAAGGAAATCCGCTCGATCTGGTGCCACTCCCCGGACAATCCACGCTGTACGCTGTGGTCTACCCAGCCAACGGCGCCTCGCCATCTGTTGCCGTAATCGACGCCGCCCAGCTCACGCTCACCGCTACAATCGCCCTGCCTGCGAACACATTTCCCATTTGCGGAGCGATCTCTCCCGACGGCAGCACGCTGTACGTGAGCAACGCCGGTTCGAGCTCCCTATCCGCCAATCCCGACACGTCCATCCTGGTAATCGACACCGCCAGCCAAACGGTCAAAGGAACGATTCCTTTTCCGGCGTCGGGCAATGAGAACCTCTTTGGCTATTACCTGCGCCTGGCTGTCAGCCCGGATGGAACTTTGCTCTACGCCAGCGGCTCCGGAGGGTATCTGGAAGCCATCGACACTCTCACGCAAAAGCCCGTCAGCTTCATCGGGCTCAGCCCGGGATTGTTTCTGGAAGCCAGCTCGCCGGCTCCCCATATTGTTTTTGCTCCCGATGGAACCAAGGCCTATGTGGGCGTGGGCGGTCCCACCGGCCCTTCGGTGGTCGTGATCGATCCTTATACCAGTCAGCAGGTAGCTGCGGTGCGCATCGGCAGTTCGACCTCTTACCTTGCCGACATTGCAATTTCGTCCAACGGTTCCATACTGTATACAGTGGATGAGTCCACGGGCATTACCTATCCAATAGACACCGCCACGCTGGCCGTCGGGACTCCCATCCCGCGGCAGACCTTGCCGACAGGGTCGACCGCCCCGATCGGCTTTGCCGGATTGGCGGTGCGCCAGTGAAGGGAATTCGGTGGTGTGTCAGCCTCGCCGTCGTTTCCGGGGCGCTCGCCCAGCCGTATATTAACGGCCACAGCGTCCGCAACGGCGCCAGCTATGCGCCTCCCTCGCTCGCCTCCGGCGCCATTGCCCAGGGCTCCATTTTCGCGCTCTTCGGTACCGGACTCGGTCCGGCGGCCGGCGCGCAAGTCTCCGCGTTTCCATTACAGACAACATTCAGCGGAGTTTCCGTTTCGGTTTTCCAAGGCCAGACTTCGGTCGCCGCGCTGCCCATTTACGTCTCCGCCACCCAGCTCGACGTCATCATGCCCTCAAATGCCCCGCTGGGGCGCGTTTCGGTCGAGGTGACCTACAACGGCCAGACCAGCAATCCGTCTCCTGTCACGGTGGTTCCCTACGACTTCGGGATTTTCGCCGTGAATAGCGCCGGAGTCGGACCGGGGGTCGTCACGGATTTTGTGAGTGCGTCCAGTCAGCCCGTGAACTCTCTCACCGCCGGAGCGGCGCCCGGCCAGACAGTCATTATCTGGGGCACCGGTCTGGGAGCTGTACCCGCCGATAATGTGGCGCCGGCCGCCGGCAATCTTCCCACGCAGGCCGAAGTCTTCGTGGGCGGTGTGAGCGCGCCGGTGACCTATCACGGCCGATCTCCCTGCTGCTCCGGGCTGGATCAGATCGCGGTCACTCTCCCCGCAAATTCGCCCACCGGCTGTTACGTGCCGGTAGTCGTGCGCACCGGCGGGGCGAACGTCAGCAACGCGGTTACCATGGCAATCTCCGCACAGCCCGGGACAGCCTGCTCGGATGCGTTTAACGCCGTCGAGCAGCCGCTGATTTCCGGTCAGTCCATCGGCATCGTCACGCTGCAACGAGTCAATCAGATGGTGAATGTAATTGTCCCAACGCCAGCGAATCTCCAGTCGGATTGGATAGCTGCGGGGATGTTTCAAACCAAATCGAACCCATTCTTCTTCCAGCCGATGTTCGCTCTGCCGCCGCAGGGGACTTGCACCACCTATGCTGGCGACAGCAATGTATTGAGCACCCTCAATTTCCCCGCGGAATTCTCTGGGTCCACATTCGCCGGCGCTCAACTGCTCGACGCCGGCGCTTCTCTGTCGGTCTCCAACGGCGCCAGCCAATCGGTTCCGGCGGTCACCGTACCGGTCGAAAACTACGAACAACTCCTCGGCGGAAGTGTCTCTCCGGATTCTTCCGCTCCGTTATTCTTTAATCCGCCGAGTGCCGTGACGGTATCCGCATCCGGCGGCGCCAACGTAGGCGCTTTTTCCGTGAGCATCCCCACGTCCGGCTCCGTCCAGTGGACCAATCAGAATTCCCTGTCAAATGTGAGCCGGTCGTCGCCGCTCACCGTGAACTGGACTGCCTCGGCTTCCTCGGCAGCCACGGTGCTCATCGCGGGAGGGAACTTCGATACGCCCAACAGCGCCTCGGCGATATTCATGTGCACGGCCGCCGCCTCGACCGGTACTTTCACCGTGCCCACATGGGCGTTGGCGAATATTCCGGCCACTCCTGGCCATGCGGTATTGGCGAACGGGCAAGTGCTGCTCGCCCTCGCGCCTCTAAGCACGCCGACCTCATTTTCGGCCACCGGCCTGAATTCAGGCTTGGGCCTCTTCATTGACTGGCTTTCCCAATCGGTGATCTGGCAATAGGGCTTTAGACATGGAGAAGCCACTGGGAGGCTGAGACCCGAGAACCTTGCGCCTCCGTGGCCTCTGCCACCTCTGCGCCCTCCGGTTTTGACTTTGACGTTTGTTTTCCTCCGCGTCTCTGCGTCTCCGCGGTGAACACGAGGTACCCTAAGAATTGATCCCCATCAATCTTCCCGACGTGCGGCCGTGGTGGACCCGGGTTCGGCCGACGGCACATTATCTGGCGGAAACTGAGGCGCATGTCTACGCGCTCGCGATCTCCGCCAGCGTGCTTCTGGCCTTCTTTCCGTTTCTGACGGTGATGATCTCGCTTTGCCGGGATGTGCTGCATTGGCCCGCGGCGGTGCAGGCGATTCAGTTCGCGGTGAAAGATCTCTTCGCGGGAAAGGCGGGCGAGTTCATCGATTACAACATTGCATTTCCCTGGTACATTGCCAGGCTCAGCTATACCTCGATCTTCCTGCTGCTGTTCACCGCCAACGGCATTTTTGAACCGCTCGAAGTGGCGCTGAATCGCGCCTGGGGTGTGACGGCGAATCGCAGCTATCTCAAAAACCAAGCCGTCAGCCTGGGATTGATCCTGGCTTGCGGCGCCTTGGCGCTGCTCTCCTTCATGCTGACGGCTTTGGGCGGGGAACTCCTCTCGCATGCGCCCGGTTTCCTCGCCAGTCTCGGCACATTCCTGCAGCGTCTCTTCTTCAAACTGGCGGCCATCCCGGTATCGATGTTCGCCCTCTTCCTGGTCTATTGGCTGCTGCCCAATCGCAAGGTGGAGCCAAGCCGCGTGGCGCCGGTGGCGATCGTGGTCGGTCTCATCCTGGAGGGCCTGAAATACGTCAACCTGCTCTTCACCAATGTCATCCACCAGAAGCTCGACCGCGAATACAAGATGTTCGAGTACTCGGTGACCATTCTGCTATGGAGCTTCGTGGCGGCCCTGGTGGTGCTCGCGGGAGCGCATTGGACCGCGCGCCGCGATACCGCAGATCCGCTATCGTAGAGAATGCATGAAAGATTGGGCCTCTATCGCTAAAGCCGCCGGGCTCGACATCCCGGCCAAAGATCTCTCCCGCAATTCCCAGCCACTCAACGGCCTGGACGAGGCTTTCCGGCCGCTGGCTGCCACCTTGACTCCCGACATGGAACCGGCCGCCACTTTCGCCGCGGACCAGGAGCAGGCGTGACCATCCGGGAAGCCGCCGAATCGCTGCGCCGGCGCCGCGTTTCGGTGCTGGAACTGGCCACCGCAGCGTTGAGCCGCATCGACCGGTCCAATCCTACGCTGCGCGCCTTTATCACCGTCACCGCCGAACAGGCGCTCCAGCAGGCCCGGCAGGCGGACGCTGAACTGGCCGCCGGAAAGGACCGCGGTCCGCTGCACGGCATCCCCATGGCGGTGAAGGACTTCTTTTACACGCGCGGCGTCCTCACCACCGGCGGGTCGGCCATCTACCGAAATTTCGTGCCCGATCGGGATGCCTTTGCCGTGGCGCGCCTGGAGGCTGCGGGTGCGGTGATGCTCGGCAAGCTGAACATGCACGAACTGGCCTACGGCATCACTTCGGCCAACCCGCACTTCGGAGCGGTGACGAATCCGTGGAACGTCAAGCATAGCCCCGGCGGTTCGAGCGGCGGGTCCGGGGCAGCCGTTGCCGCCGGCCTGGTTTACGCCGCTCTGGGCACCGACACCGGCGGTTCGATTCGCATTCCAGCCTCCTTTTGCGGCACGGTGGGTCTCAAGCCGACCTATGGCCGCGTCAGCCGGCGCGGCGTAATGCCGCTCTCGTGGTCGTTGGACCATGTGGGTCCGCTCACCAGCTCGGTCCGCGACGCCGCCCTGGTGCTCAACGCCATTGCCGGACACGATCCGGCCGATGCCAGTTCCTCGCGGCGTCCGGTGGTGGATTTCGTCCCCGACGACGACTGCACGGTGCGCGGCCTGCGGATCGGATTCCCGCAGAACTTCTTCTTCGAGCGTTTGGACCCCGGCGTCGAACTGTGCGTACGTGGCGCCATCGCGCGCCTGCAGTCTCTGGGGGCCGAAGTCAAACCCGTTACGCTGCCCGACATTTCGGCCGTGAACGCCGTCGCCCGGATGATTCTGTTATGTGAGGCTTCCGCCGTGCTGGAACCGCACCTGGCGAATCGCGGCCAGTTCGGCCCGGATGTCCTGGCACTGCTCGATCAGGGCCGCCTCTTGCCGGCGACCGATTACATCCACGCCCAGCGATTGCGCAAACGAATGCAGCGGGAGTTCGCGCGGGTCTGGTCGAGTGTAGATTGCCTGGTTGCGCCCACCACCCCCAATACCGCGCCGCGGATAGGCGATGCCACCGTCAAACTCGGCGGACTCGAGGAAGACGTGCGGCTGGCGACCACCCGGCTGGTGCGGAGCATTAACCTGCTTGGCCTGCCGGCGCTTTCCATACCGTGTGGACTGAGCGGCGGCGGATTACCGGCCGGGCTGCAGATTATCGGTCCGCCCTTCGAGGAAGCGCTGATTCTACGGGTTGGCGCGGCTTTGGAAGACGGCGGCGTGGGAATTCCACCCAGTCCGATGGCCTGATTCGTGCCAGCCTGCAAGGTTAGAGATATAACCGGGCGCGTTATGGTGCCGACCGCCAGGTTCGGCTTCTAAGTTCGACCTCGTCTGTTCGAAAAGGCCACGCGCTCCGCAAGGAACTCGTGGCCTTTTTCCTTTTCCGCAGGTCGTCCTGCAACGGTGTATCCTGAACTGAAGTAACGTCCAATGACGGGTGGGCTCCATCTCGCACGGGTAGGTTGTGTGCTTCTGGCGGCGTGCACCTGCTTGCGAGGTCAGGTAACCCTCGTCGGCCGCGTGGTTGACGAAAACAGTTCCGGAATCGAGGGCGCCCAAGTGGAGTTTCGCCCGGTGGGCGAAGGAATTCCGGTATCGGTCTCTTCCGACCAGGCGGGCAATTTCCGGGCGAGTCTGGGCGCCGAAGGCGAGTACGCCATCCGCGCCGAGCGGCAGGGCTTCTACGTGTATCGCGGCAGCCAGTCTTTTGGCGCCGGCTCCAGCCAACTGATCGTCACGCTGAATCACGTGCAGGAATTCTCCGAGAAGGTGGATGTAATCGCTTCCTCCCCGCCGATCGACCCACAGCAACCCGCAGATCATAAGGAACTCGTGAACGCGGAGATTCAGGCCATCCCGTTTCCGGCCTCGCAGGATTACCGCAACGCCCTCGCGCTCATGAATGGCGTGGTGCTCGATAACAGCGGCATCCCGCATTTCAATGGAGGCGCGGCCAATCAGACGAACTACACGCTGGACGGATTCAATATGTCCGATCCGGTGACTGGCGGGCTCAACACGCGGCTGAATGTCGACTCGATTCAATCCACCGACCTGGAGACCAGCCGTTTTTCGGCGGAAAACGGCCGCGGCGCCGCCGGTGTACTCGACGTGAAGACCAAGATGGGTGACGACCGATGGCGTTTCGGAGCTACCAATTTCTTCCCCTCGGTTTCCACCGATGGAGGTCTTCACGTCAACAAATTCACGCCGCGCCTGGAGCTTTCGGGTCCGCTGGTCAAGGGCAAGGCTTGGTTCTACAATGGCCTCGACGTTTTCTATCACGACGACACTGTTTTCGGTCTGCCAAGCGGGCAGAACCGGGTGAGGGGGACCGATTTTAACGATCTCAACCGCTTCCAGATCGATCTGACGCAGGCCAACATTCTGACCGCCAGCTTTCTGTATAACCTGTCGGACAGCAATCACAATGGCCTGAGCGTGCTCAATCCAGTGCCGACTACGCTCTCTCAGCGGCAGACGCTCTTCATGAGCACGATTCGCGATCAGCATTACTTCGGACACGGCGCGTTATTCGAGGCGGCCTTCGCCGACAGCCGTACTCAACTCCGCGACCTGCCGCAAGGCAACCAGATCTTCGAAATTACGCCGTTCGGGGACCTCGGTAATTATTTCGTGGCTCTCGAAAGACATTCCTACCGGCAGCAATGGCTGGGCAATCTGTATCTGCCGACGCTGCATTTTTGGGGGACGCACCAACTGAAGTTCGGGGTCGACCTCGAACGCGAAGCCTTCCATCAGCAGAGCACGCGTCATCCCTACGAAGTGCTGGATTCCAGCGGCGATCTGCAGCGCTATGTAAGTTTCACCGGCAGTCCTTTCGAAGACCGTAAGAACTTCGAGGGCGCGGAATTCGTGGAAGACCATTGGAGTCCCCTGGAAGGGCTTACACTCGAAGGCGGCTTGCGCGCCGAATGGAACGAGATTGTGCGCGCTCTGGAAATTGCTCCCCGCTTCGCTGTGGCGTGGTCTCCCCGTTTTCTGGCGGATACCAAATTCTCGGCGGGCTGGGGAATCTACTACGATGCCATCAACCTGAATATCGTGTCGCAGCAGCAGGATCAGGTCAGCCTTTCGACCTTTTATCTTCCCGGTGGGGTGGTGGAGGGTCCGGTGACGACCCAATTCGAGGTGTACGACAAGTATCTCAAGGCGCCGTACTACCAAAACGCCAGCTCCACGGTGGAGCGCAAATTACCGCGCCAGTATTATCTGAAGGCCGGCTATACACGCCGTCAGGGCGACCGCGGATTCACGTTCTATCCCACCGTTCCCGTTACGCAGGGCGGTCTTCCTCAAGGCGTGACGTACCTTCTCGGCAACTCCCGGCGGGAGCGCTACGACGCGTTGGATTTCTCGCTCCGCCATACGTTCTCCGGCAAGTTCGAATGGTTCGCCGGGTACACGCGCTCTTCCGCGCGGTCGAACGCGGCGGTCGACTACAGCCTGGAGAATCCGATTTTCGGTCCGCAAGGCGCGGGCCCGGAGCCCTGGGATGCCCCCAATCGCTTCCACACGTGGGGATTTGTGCCTTTGCCCAACGCCATCCTGCCGCACGCGCTGCAATTTATTACGCACAATACTTCGGTCGCGTACCTGGTGGAATTCCGCACGGGTTTTCCATTCAGCGTAGTAGACGAGCAGGGCTTCATGGTGGGACCGCCCAATTCCCTGCGCTTCCCCGATTATTTCAACATCAATCTCAGTCTGGAGCGCCGCTTTACCGCTATTCACTATCTTTGGGCGTGGCGTTTCGGGTTCAACAATCTCACCAACAACCCCAATCCCAACGTGGTGAACAATGTCATGGGGACGCCGGCATATCTCACCTTCACCCGCGGCCAGGTGCGGGCGTTTAATGTTCGCCTGCGTTTTCTGGGACACCGGTAGCCGGGTCTTGGTGGGGCGCGATTCGGAAGTGCTTGCAAGAATGTCCTGAATCGACGCGAAGGCGCCGGTCGAAGAAACCAACTGGCGGAGCGGGCCTGCAGACCCGCAGCCGAATCCATGGCTTGGCACTGGCCGGACCTGGGGGTCCGGCGCGGACGTGGGCGTCCGCCCCACCTCGCGGGTTTTTCATCTCCTTTGGTGGCGCGCCGAGCCATGGGCACTCCCTCGCGGCCGCGGCTCATTAAGGGCGCCGTTTAACGCGGGATTAATGAGCCGCGCGCGCAAGCAAGCGGCGCTGGCGTTTCTTGCGACGACCAGAGGCTGTCCGCGCTCGGTGTATATTCGCGCACACTGGCGCGGCGAGTGCACGCGAGATAATGCATGGAGAGGAGAGCAATGAAACAGTTCACATTCAAAGCAGCGCTGTTCCTGTCGGTTGCAGCCATTGCCGCCGCCGAAACCGCGCCTGAGCGTCTGACCTCGGCAGCGGAGGTCTTCCAGGAAGTTATGGCGGCGCCGGACAGAGGAATTCCCCAGGACCTGCTGGCAAAAGCCCAGTGCGTGATCGTCGTTCCCGGTTTGAAGAAAGGCGCATTTGTAGTCGGCGGTCAATACGGCCGCGGCTTTGCCGAATGCCGCAAGGACGATGGCTATGGCTGGGGAGCGCCGGGCGCCGTGCGCGTGGAAGGCGGCAGCGTGGGATTCCAGATCGGCGGATCTTCCACGGACGTCGTCATGCTGGTGATGAATAAGCGGGGCATGGAAAAACTGTTGGGTGATAAATTCACTCTGGGCGCCGATGCTTCGGTGGCTGCGGGACCTGTCGGGCGCACTGCGAACGCCGCTACCGACGTGCGCATGGACGCGGAGATCCTGGCATGGTCGCGCTCCAAGGGCGTGTTTGCTGGGATTTCTCTAAGCGGCGCCACCCTGCGCAACGATGCCGACACCAACGCCGAGCTTTACGGCCGCAAAATCGATAACAAGGAAGTGCTGAGCGGGACCGTGGAGCCTCCGGTGGCGGCAGAAGGTCTGCGGGCCGCGCTCGACAAATACTCCATGCGCAAGTAGAGTTCGCAAGCGTTGCGGCGGTCTCGGCTCGCGCTACCATGGTAAAAGTTTCATGGCATCGCCGCCCATTCCGCCGTCGCTCGACCATCTGGCGGCCCGGCCGTTTTCTTTCTATCCGCCGATTGTGAACATCGAGCATAATGAGTGGCTCTTCCGCAAAGCCACGTGGTCGGAGATCCAGGTACTCAATTGCCGGAGCGAGGAAGAACTTTGGATTCCCCGAGGCTTCATCGGCGAAGTATCGCGGGTTGACGATCCTGTCCTGATTGTCGGGTTGAATCGGGAACTCGAGCTCAAAGGCGGCATGATTGTTCCCTTCCAGCGGCGCATCATCGAGATGCCGGTGGCTGTGAACGCGCCCATTCCCGCCCGGCGCGCGGTTGAGGAACGGAGTGAACCGGCGCCGGTGGTAGGCATCCGGCTCGAGCCCAGCGACCGGCGCATTTTCAAGTTGATCCTGATCGCGGTTGGAGCGCTGTTGGGGCTCTATCTGGCGGCGGTTGCTTTCACGCGCGTGGGGGAATTCCGCCAGAAGAACGTGGTCTTCGTGGGCAGCGACCAGAGTTACTTGAGTCTCAACGGCCGCGACGACTACCTAAGCGTCATTCAGAAATTAGGCGGCGAACCCGCCACCGACCGCACGGAGGAAACGGGCACCATTCTCTATCGCGCGCTCGGCTATCCCGAACGGCGTTATACCGTAATTCTGATGGGCGCGGATAAAAGCAGCATGACGTACATCGGCGCCATGGATCAGAACTGGCACGCCATAAGTTCGGTGAACGCACACACCGATGCGCTGCTGCGCGGCCTCAAGCCGTTCTAGCTAGCTAGGCTAGAGCCGTTTGGGATTGATTATTAAGATAACCAGCTCTGATTAATACCGTTTGGATGTATAATCGATCCTGCCAGGTTTCCCAAAGTGGGAATCGCGGCTAAAGATTGCCAAATCATTCCGAACTGCACCGGAGCGGGCGCAGTGTTGTGCTATTGCATCGATTTGCATCGATATGTAGGAACGGGGAGGGAGTATGAAGGCCTTGCGGTTGATGTTCGCACTTGTCTTCTTGGCTGGCGCGCAGGTACCCCTGACCAACGAAACCGTCGTGAAGATGGTTAAGCAACAAGGGCTCTCCGAGGACGTTGTTCTAAGTATGGTGAAGACCCAGCCGGCGCAATATACCATCACGCTGGATGAACTTGCCGCGCTCAAGGCGGACGGCGTTCCCGACAAGGTTGTGGCTGCCATGGTCGAAAAAGCAGCCGGTGGTAGCACCCGAGGAAACGGCAACATCACCGGCGCGACCACAATCGCCGGGACCGTGGCCAAAGGTGATCCCAATGATCCCATGTCGCCGCATGACTCGGGCATCTACCTGAATGCAAAGGACCGGAATGGCGACTATAAACTGATTGTTCTGGAACAGGCATCCTACCAGGGCTCGAAAACTGGTGGCATGGCCGGCTCGGTTCTCACGGTCGGATTAGTGAAGGCTACGATGAAGGCCGTTATCCCTGGCCAGCACGCCAGCATCCGAACACCCGATTCGCAGCCCCTTTTATTCCTATTTCGAAGATAAAGCGGCTGGGTTGGGCAAGGGCGGGTTCGGTGCCGGATCTATTTCAAATCCAAATTAGTTTGCGCTGGTCAAACTTGAGGTCACCAAGTCCAGCCGCGAAACGACCATTGGAAAGTTCGGCGCTCTCGGCAGCAACTTTGGCACCGACGAGAAGTCGATGGTTTCATTTAAATCGGAAAAGCTGCGAGATGGGCTGTACAAGGTGGTACCGAACGGACCGATGCAGCCTGGCGAGTGCTGCTTCCTCGCTTCGCAGGCGAATATGGGTGCGTTCGGAGCTGGCGCGGCGGGTGCCGCACAGATCTTCGATTTCGCGGTGAGCCCAAACCAGTAACGATATTGCCGAACTTCGATCCTGCCGGAAAGTTCGGTTTAGGCCACACCGGAACGGCAGGGCGTGGGAGATTCGCAGATGCCATATTGCTCCAGGCGTGCTGGCTTCATCCGGAGGCTCCGCGCCATTTTCCTGTTAGGTCTGGCGTCGATTGCCTTCGGCCAGCCGCTTACGTTCTCAAACCCTTCGAGCGGCGCTTCGTTGGGAGCAGATGTTGGTCTCTCCTATACGCTCTTTACCATGTCCGCTACGGGTGGGACGTCGCCCTACACATATTCAATAATCGGCGCCCCTTCGTGGGTTTCTGTCAATCCGTCAACCGGAGTGGCCTCGGGTACACCGACGACAACCGGAACGTTTACCTTCACCTTGAAGGTTGTCGACCATGCCGGCGCCATTCAAACGGAGCCGATCACAATCGATGTGGCGCCGGATGTTTCGATTGCAATTACCAATCTGCCAAATGCTCAGCTCGGTGTTTCCTACAATTTTGTGCTTCAAGCGGCAGGGGGATATCCTTCCCTTCCTGCTTTCGGCCAGTTGCCCTACTACTGGTCGGTCCTGAGCGGGTCGCTGCCACCGGGAATGAGCTTAACTTCATCGGGCTCAACCACCTCAATTGCAGGAACGCCATCAATGGTGGGAACTTATAGTTTTACGCTGCAGGTATCGGACTCGAACGGCTCGTTTGGCGGGACAACTGCTTCTACAAATTTGTCAATCGTCGTCCCCCTTCCCCCCACCCTCTTCGCCACTCCGGCATTCTATTTATTCGCTTACAGCCTCGGGGGCAGCGTTCCGCCTGCGCAGACCATCAGTGTGGGGAGCACTAATCCTAGCAGCGGAATAAAATTCAACACGTCAACTTCGGGGGGTTCGTGGCTATCCGTCAACCCGACTAGCGGTACGACCCCTGCGAGTGTGAGCGTCTCGGTGAACCCGAGCGGGTTGGCGCAGGGTACCTACAGCGGCGTTGTGACGGTCGGCTCCGCAAGTGCCGCGTCGCTGGATGTGTTTGTCACACTGACGGTATCGAGCGGCGCGACCATCTCGGCAACGCCGGCCGGTTTAGTATTCAACTACAACATTGGAACCACCGTTCCGCCCGCACAAGCCATTAGTATAGGGAGCAGTAATCCGAACAGCGGGGTAACTTTCAACGCGTCGACGTCCGGGCAATTGTGGCTGTCGGCCACATTGGGTTCCGGTACGTTAGGTGCGGCCACACCCGGTAGTGTGAACGTATCGGTGAATCCGAACGGGTTGGTGGCGGGCACCTACAACGGCGCGGTGGCGATCACCGCTGCAAGTGCGACCAATAGCCCGCTGACGGTGCCGGTCACACTGACGGTAACGGGGGTCCCGCCCACCATCTCGGCAACGCCGGCCAGTTTGGCTTTCAACTACAGCGTCGGGGGCAGTGTCGTACCTGCACAAACCATTAGTGTGGGGAGCAGCAATCCAACCAGCGGCGTAAGTTTCAGCGCGTCGACGTCGGGAGGGTCGTGGCTGTCGGCTAGCCCAGGTAGCGGCACGACACCCGGGAGTGTGAGCGTCTCGGTGAACCCAAGCGGGCTGACCGCTGGAACCTACAAGGGGGCAGTCAACTTGGTTGCTTCTGGCGCCTCCAATAGCCCCCAAGCGGTGAACGTCACGCTCACGATAACGGCATCGCCGGCTCTCACGGTCCAAAAGACACACAGCGGGGTCTTCTCCCAAGGGCAAGCCGGCTCGTATACGATCACGGTCACCAACTCGTCGACGGGTGGGCCGACGAGCGGAACAGTCTCTGTAACCGATACTTTGCCGGCAGGTTTGGCACTGGTCTCCATGGCTGGCCCCGGTTGGAGCTGTGTTGGAACCACCTGCACTCGTGGCGACCCATTAGCGCCAGGCTCAACCTACCCGTCAATCACCGCGAACGTGAACGTGGCCTCGACCGCCCCCTCTCAGGTAACCAATCAGGCGACCGCGTCCGGCGGCGGTTCGGCGTTGGCCACGGCCGATGATGTCACCAACATTGCGGCGTCGTCTCTGCCAGTCATTTCCTCCGTCGCGAACGCCGCCGGCGAGGGGAATGCCGTCGCCCAGAACACCTGGATCGAGATCAAGGGACTTAATCTCTCTCCGGATACCCGCACGTGGCAGACGTCGGATTTCGTCAATAATCAACTGCCAGTAAGGCTCGACGGCGTCGGCGTCACAGTGAACGGATACAGCGCATACGTCTACTACATAAGTCCGACGCAGGTAAACGTGCTAACCCCGCTCGATTCCACTCTGGGTTCCGTGCCGGTTCAGCTCACGAATAATGGATCGACGAGCGCGGCTTTCACCATTCAGCTTCAATCCTATGCCCCGGGCCTCTTTGAGTTCAGCGGCAGCTCCTACGTGGCGGCAACGCACGCGAACGGGAGCCTGCTCGGCCCTGCCAGCCTGTACCCTGGGTCCACCACACCAGCAAACCCGGGCGAAGTCATAACGTTATACGGCAACGGGTTCGGGCAAACGTTACCGCCGCTCGTGAGCGGATCGGAAACGCAGACCGGTATCTTGCCGACGCTGCCAGTCGTCATGATCGGCGGGGCTGCGGCAGCCGTCCAGTTCGCGGGAGTAGTGGCTCCTGGATTGTACCAGCTCAACGTTTTCGTTCCCGCGACGATCTCTGCCGGCGATGCGACCGTCGTCGCCACGCTCAATAGCGTCACTTCGAACACCGCCATGCTCTCCGTGGGCGCGCCCAGCTCGACGGGATCCCTGCAGATCTCTATCGCTGGGTTGCCAAACGGAGTCGCGGGGAATGTATCTATTACTTCGTCCGCCGACTTTTCGGCCGTCGTTACGACCGACGAAACGTTACAGCTTGTTCCCGGAAGCTACACGATCGTGGCAAATTCGATTCCCGCGGGAAGCGTATCCTATGGGGCGTTTCCCGTCCAGCAATCGGTGAACGTGCTTGCGGGAGGGGTGAGTCCGGTCCAGGTGTCGTACTCGGCCGTCATCCCCAACACCACGATGGTGCTGGACCAGCAGGGCATCCAGGGATTGTCTATTTCGGCGGACGGGAGCACTCTAACGATTCCGGCCGGCAGCCAGGTCGCGCAATCGCTGGCGCCCGGGAGCGTGCTCGCCGTTGGCGTCACACCGTCCACTCCCAACGGTTTGCTAAGCAAGATCGTGTCGGTGAGCCAGACTGGTTCGCAGATTGTCGCTCAGACCACGCAGGCTACGCTCCCGGACGCCTTCCAGCAGGCCAATTTCACCTTCAACACGACGTTCAGTTCGCAAAGCCCGCAAGCCTTGCAGGCCTTGCGTCCAGGCGTCACGGTCAGCCGCAGGGCACTGCCAAAGCGCCTCCTTTCGCTGGCGAATCCGCGGGACTCCTTGCAGATCCCATGCTCCAGCGACACATCGGTGGTGGTACAGATGTTCGACACGCCGATTGTTGACGACCCGAACGGCACAATCACGGTTAGCGGCGAGATCCAGATCTGCCCGAGTTTCGAATTCGACTGGAAGATCGGAGTGCTGCCTCCAGGCCTGCAGTCGCTGACAGCGACCGCGACCCTTGGCGAGGACATCCAGGTCAACGTTTCGGGCTCGTACCAGAACGGGTTTAACCAGACGGTCGATGTAGCGACAATTGTCTCAGACCCCATTACGGTTTTCGTCGGCGTGGTTCCCATTGTGTTGACACCGAGCCTCACATTATTCGTGGGCGCCAGTGGCAGCGTCAACGCCGGGTTCTCGACCGGCGTTACGCAAGCGGCTAGCGTTATGGGGGGAATCTCGTACGCGAACGGACAGGCATCGCCGGTATTCACCAAGACCGCCAGTTTCGATCAGGACCCTCTCGCGCTGGACGCCAGCGCTACAGTGAAGGCCGACGCCGGAGTAACCATAGCGCTCAACATTGAGGGAGTGCTTTCGCCCCAATTCTCACCCGATGCTTACGTCCAACTGGCCGCCGACCTAGCCGCCAACCCCTGGTGGACGTTGTCCGCGGGTCTGGAGGGCGACGCGGCAGTGAAGGTCGGCATTTTCGGTTTGTCGAAGGACTTCGACTTCCCTGGCCTCTTCGACTTCTCGACGCCGATTGCACAAGCTAGCGGCAGTTTCACGGGCTCGGGCGCGGCTCCTGTCCTGAGCAGCATCAGCCCGACCACGGCGCTCGCCGGAGCAGCCGCCATTACGTTGACGTTGAATGGATCCAATTTCGTTCCCGGCGCGACCGCTTATTTCAACGGCACGGCACTCGCGACAACGTATGTGAGCACTCAACAGCTGACCGCAATCCTGCCCGCCAACAGTTTGAGCACTGCCGGGACCTACGCGGTTACAGCCAAGAACCCCGACGCCGCGGGACTCTCGGCGGCGCAGAGTTTTGTGGTGCAGGCGGTAGTGGTGCCGAATCCCACGCCCACCATTTCCTCTCTGTCGCCTAATTCGACGAATGCCGGAGCGCAGGCTCTGGCGGTGACCATTGCCGGCAGCGGGTTCATCGCCTCTTCGTCCGTCACGTTCAACGGATTGTTGCACGCCGCGACATTCAGCAGCGCCAGCCAACTGTCCATCACGCTGAGCAGTTCGGACTTGGCCACCGCCGGAACGTTCCCCGTCGTTGTGACTAACCCGTCACCGGGCGGCGGAAGCTCGCAACCGTTTAACTTCACGGTGACGCCCGCCTCAGTAACGACCGGCACAATCCAGGCCGCGACCAACTTAAGCGCTGCCACCTTCACCATCTCAGGCCCGGCCACCTATTCAGGCTCGGGGACCACCTGGACGCAAACGAATGCTCCGGTGGGAGCCTATACAATCACCTTCGGTGCGGTCTCCGGCTACACCGCGCCCGCCGCTCAAACCCAGATCCTTGTGGCCGGCGGAACCATCTCCTTCACCGGGACCTACACGACAGCGTCGACCGGCACCGTAACTATAACCGAATTCCCCGTGCCAACCGCCGGCGGCGAACCGCTCGGGATTACGGCGGGGCCGGACGGCAATCTATGGTACACCGAGGATGATCTCAGCAACATCGGGCGGATCACCACCACTGGTACGATTACGGGATTCCGCGTGCCCACTGCCGCGAGCTTGCCCTACGGGATCACGGCGGGGCCGGACGGCAATCTATGGTTCGCCGAGCAGGACGGTAACAATATCGGGCGGATCACCACCAGCGGTACGATCACGGAATTCCCCGTGCCCACTGCCAACAGCGGGCCCTACGGGATCACGGCCGGGCCGGACGGCAATCTGTGGTTCACCGAGCAGTTTGGCAACAAAATTGGGCGGATCACCACTAGTGGTACGGTCACGGAATTCCCCGTGCTAACCGCCTACAGCGAACCCGAGGGGATCACGGCGGGGCCGGACGGCAATCTATGGTTCACCGAGTATTATGGCAACATCGGGCGGGCCACCACGAGCGGCACGGTCACGGAGTTCCCCCTGCCAACCGGCGACGGGGAACCTATCGGGATCACGGCGGGGCCGGATGGCAATCTATGGTTCACCGAGCAGGGCGGCAACAACATCGGGAGGATCACCCTTAGCGGCACGGTCACGGAATTCCCCGTGCTAACCGCCTACAGCGAACCCACGGGGATCACCGAAGGGCCGGACGGCAATCTGTGGTTCACCGAGCAGGGGGGCAACAACATCGGGCGCATCACCACCAGCGGTGCGATCACGGAATTCCAGGTGCCCACTGCCAACAGCGATCCCGTTTGGATCACGGCGGGGCCGGACGGCAATCTATGGTTCACCGAGTATGTGGGCAACAACATCGGGCGCGTCGCGACGAGGAGTTCCACACCCACCCTTCAGGGCCTGTCCCTCACTGTAACGACCCTCACCGCGGGCGCCTCGACTACCGGCAGTGTGGCGCTCAGCGGTGCCGCCCCATCCGGTGGAATGCAAGTCAGCCTTTCGTCTAATAATTCGTGCGCTGAGGTGCCCGCTACGGTGAGCATCCCTGCGGGCCAGAGTAGTGCGACATTCACGATCACGACTACCGCCGTGACCTCCACGCAGACCGTGACAATAACCGCGACATTAGGGACGATCCAAGAGGACGTGAATCTTACAGTCACCCCGGCGAGCGGCGGTATTTCTGTTCAAGGAAAGACCTTCACCATCAATGGGACAATCAACATGGGTGGAATGGCACTCGGCTTTGAAATCGGGGTGGTGCCCCAAGCCGGGGGCCCGGACTTTGTGGAATTGGACAACGACATTTCAGCTGCGTCGGGTATCCAGTTTCTGGAGGAGTTCGACTCAGGGGTGAGCGTCTCAGGAAACACGGCGGTGTTCAGCGGTTCGTCTGTCGCCGGGTTTTACTCTGATCTGAATACTGATTACGGCATGCCCATATCGATCACATCTACGACCTTGACGATAAAGTTTGCGTCTTCGGCCTCTGGCAGCGCGGTGACCGGAACTGTAAGCTTCTCCACGTCGTCTGGGACGATCCAGGGAACGTTCACGGGCACGCTTGCTTCACCAGGGTTTTCTTGACCGTTTACCCGCCAGGCTCGGTTTTTAAAAGTAACCAAGTTGTGGCGCCCCAGCATCGAGCCGATCTGCACGGCTCGACCTGCGCTACGCGAGCGTGTTCCACACCGTGATGCGCTAACTGACTAAGCGCAATTTGGTTTGCAGAAAACAAAAGGGTTGAGCCAAACCCCCGAGACATCAGGTCTCGGGGACGCCGAGCTGCTGCTCAGCTAGTTGGCGTAAGCGAAGCTCTTCATGGGAGCTTCGGTATGCGTCGCAGCGCTGCGGCCGGACATGAGGAACTCCAGTTCCACACGGTAGCGGCCTGCGAGGATCCAATTCTTGCCGGAACGCTTCAACTCAAGCGTATCGGGAAATCCGGGCGAAACGACGCGCAGGCGATTCTTTCCGGCCGCCAGCACGACGCCTTCGATCACTACTCCTGCCGGGTATCGAATAAGTAAATACATGTCTCAATGCCCTCCCAAGGGTGATCCGATTATGGCTATCCGGGGCGGATGTTAATACGCTGGCCTTAGTTATGGGTCCGGAGTTCTAGTACGCATCTTGACTTTGAGGATGCGTCAACCATCGCAGGTGACCAGTAGCGGGTGTATCAGCAGAACGTCTCCAGGGCGGGCCGGAAAGCGCTCCTTCGCAATGACGCTTGCGTGCGCTCGCCCCCCTTCGACCAACCTACCGTTTTGCCCTTCCTGGACACCGTGTGTTAGGGTTTCTGTTGAGAAATCGATGCGCACTACCCCGGGCCACCCCAGCACCAGACGAACTCCGTTAAGGGCGATCGCGGGCCTGCCCTTCCGATTCCGCGCCTTTAGGGATCTCTCGGACAAGCTCATTCAGAATTTGGCGTTCTGCAAGGAAGTTCTGAATCAGCGCGACCTTTTAGAGCGCGAACGCGACGAATTGAAGGGCCACTGCGAGAGGTTGGAACGGCAGCTTGCGGAGAGCCACGGCCGCGAGAATCAACTGGCCACGGAGAACCTGGCTCTTGTGGGCTCTAGAGACGCCTTGGAACGGGAACGCGACGAACTGGCGGAATATTGTCGAATCCTGAACCAACAGATCCAAGGTGCAGAAGCCGAGCCAGAGGCACCCGAGGACGACCTGATCCGAAAGATGCGGTCCGACTGGGACCAGCGCGCGCGCATCAACGCGGAGTACTACACCAACAGCGCCAACGTCGACTGGGACGAGGACGGTTACCTCAAGTCCGGTGAATGCAACGTCTCGGAGCACATTCTGAATGATATGACGAACGTCTGCCAGGGACTGAATCCCAAGAGCATGCGGGTCCTGGAACTGGGCTGCGGGGCCGGACGAATGACAAGAGCTCTGGCGGGTTTGTTTGGTGAGGTCCATGCCGTTGACATCAGTGCCGAGATGATTCGTCTGGCTCAGCGGAGATTGTCTGATTTTCCGAACGTGTTTCTTTACCACAATAGCGGACGAGACCTCAGTGTCGTTCCGGCCGGCGAACTCTATGATTTTGCCCTTTCATTCATCGTGTTTCAGCATATCCCTGCAGCGGAAGTCATCGAGAGTTACGTGCGGGAAGTTCATCGGCTTCTTAGGCCCGGGCGGCTTTTCAAATTTCAGGTTCAGGGTTTCCGTCCGCAGGGTCACCGCAAGCCTAACACCTGGGTCGGCGCTGATTTGACCGTCGAGGACATGAAGCAAATGGCATCAAGGTCCGGCTTCGAAATGAGACACTGGCACGGCGACGGCACACAGTATTTCTGGTTGTGGTTCTTCAAGAGGTAATCGAACGGGCGCCGCGGGGAATAAGGGCTCGGTGCGTGCAACTGCACCACGGCTACCGACCTGCGCATGGACGCGTAGATCCTGGCATGGCCGCGCGCCAGTCGCAGTCGGAAACGCAATGCGCCGACACTGAGCGACAACAGTAGCTCTCACTCCTGCCGCAGCGCTTCGACGGGATTGACCCGCGCGGCGTGGCGCGATGGAACCCAGGCGGCCAATATGGACACGGCGCCGAGCATAGCCAGCACGCCGGCCAGCGTCCACGGATCGCGCGCCGGCACATGGAACAGCATCGTGCCCAGCAAACGGAGTGCGAAGAACGAGCCTACGGCGCCGGCCAATGCGCCCGCGGCCGTGGAGCGCGCGGCGTGACGGAGCACCAGACCGCCGATGCGGGCAGGCGTAGCGCCCAGCGCCATGCGGACGCCGATCTCCTGCGTGCGCTGCGCCACCAGGAATGAAACGACCCCGTATAGCCCGATGCTCGCCAGAAGCAGGCCCATGGCCGCGAAAAGGCCCAACAAGACGGCGTTGAATCGCGGCGCTTGCGCCAGCTGGCCGACGTGCTGCTGCATGCTCTCGATAGCCACGGGGGTGGTGGGATCGATGGCCGCGACTTCCGCCCGCAGCCAGCGAGCCATGCCGCCGGGATCGGCCGGAGTGCGGACCACAGCGGTGGCGGTGCGCCCGATATCGCCGGGAACGCGCTTGCGAATCACGTAGTATTCCGGTCCGGCGTCGTCTACCAGTCCACTGTTCTTTACGTTGCCGGCCACTCCGATCACGGTCAGCCAAGCGCCTCTACGGCCGGGCTGAATCTGCTTGCCGATGGGATCTTCGTTGGGGAACATGCGGCGCGCCAGCGCCTCGTTGAAGATGACGCCATTTCGATCAGGTCCGCGATCCTCTTCGCGAAACGGCCGTCCACGCAGAACGGGGATCCCAAGCACGGCGAAATAATCGGGCGTGATATTGCGCCATGCCACATTTCCGCCGGTTCCGTTGGTGTCCTGCAGGCGGCCCTCGACTGCTATGGCGTTATAGAGCGACGACAGCATGACATCCGTGACCGGGGGCAGGGCATTGACGAGAGCGGCATCCGTCACTCCCGGAGTGTGCCGGAGGCGCTGTTCCCAATCTTCGAAGAAGGCCAGCCGCCGCGCCGGGTCGGCGTAAGATTGCTCGCCGAGTGTGACAGTAGCGGTCATCACGCCGCCGAGCCGCATGCCGAGCGGCTGATTCTCGAGATTCCACAGACTTCGCAGGAGCTGGCCGGCGCCCGCGAGCAGCACTACCGAGATGGCGATTTGCGCCGCCACCAATGCTTGCCGGAAGAGATGACCGCGGCTGCCTACCGTACGCCAGCCCGCGAGGATTTCGGCGCGCGGATTCTGGAGCGCTGGAGCGAGGCCGAACAACAAGCCGGAGAGGAGCGCTATCGCGAGAGTGAACAGCAGGACGCGCGTATCGATAGCCGCTTGATGCAGACGCGGAATCCCTTCCGGCGCGATCGCCACGAAGCCTCGCAGGAGCAGGACGGCCAGGGCGCATCCGCCAGCCCCGCCCGCTGCAGCCAACAGGAGGCTTTCCGTGAGCGCCTGCCTTACCAGACGGACGCGCGGCGCGCCTAATGCCGCGCGCACCGCCAACTCGCGCCGGCGGCCGGCCATGCGCGCCAACAGCAGATTGGCGACGTTGGCGCAGGCGATCAGCAGCACCGACAGAACGGCGGCCAGCAGGATCCATGAGGCCATCCGCGAGTCTTCAATCTGGAGATCGCGCAGGGGGCGCAGGAGGAGGTGGACGTCCTTGCGGAAATTCGGCGGCACGTCCTTCATGGAATTGGCGAATAAAGGCTCCAGCGCCGCCCGCCCTTGCTTGATGGTGGCTCCCGGCTTCAGCCGTCCCACCACGTCGAGAATGGTCGTATTCCTCCGCGATACCGTTTCCGCCAGGTTCAGCGCCTGCGGCACCAACAGGTCGATGGGCGCCAGGCTGGGCAGTTCGAATTGCGGCGGCAAGACACCGGTGACGGTCACCGGCTGCCCATCGAGCGAGATCGGCTTGCCCAGCATGGCAGGATTACCGGCGAAGCGGCTGCGCCAGAGTCCGTAGGAAATGAGCGCTACGCGAGGAACGTTGGGCTGATCTTCCGCGGGCGTGAAATTGCGGCCGTAAATGGGCTGGATGCCGAGCGTCGGCAGGAGGTGCGAATCGACAATGCCGCAACGCAGGCGTACCGGGTTGGCATCGGTGAGGTCGCAATCGCCCACGCCCGACCATTCGCCCATCGATTCGAAAGGCGTGGACGCGGCGCGCCAGTCCAGGTAGTCGTACCCGAGAAGGAATTCGTGCGGTGCGATGGGCGCGGTCATCCCTAGGGAGACGAGGCGCCCGTCGCCAGGGTAGGGCAGAGCGCGGAACAGGATGCGGTCCACTACGCTGAAGACCGCTGTTCCGGCGCCGATGCCGAGGGCCATCGCCATTACGGCGGCCACGGTAAAAGTCGGCGTGCGGAGCAATGCCCGCACGGCATAACGCAAGTCTTGCCCCAGAATTTCCAGATGCATCCGAATCCGCATGGGTACTTAGAATCCGGGACTCGGGTGGAAGTTCCAGCCTATTTCTTGGTAGCCAGCGCTTTGATCTCGTCCGGCACTGCGAACTTGTCCGCCGGAATGTCGGCGTTAAAAGTTACGCTATCGATGGTGATGACGACCTCCTGGCCAGCCGCGCTCTGTTTGATTTTATGCGGCATGAGAACATCGCCTTCCTTGCGGTAATCGCCGACGAAGGAATCCACTGGCTGGTCGCCCATGGGACCCTGCGCAGTCATGGTCATCTTCACCATCAGGCCGGAATCCTTGTCGTAGCACTGCGTGAGGGGAGAACCGTCCGCGGGGGTCAGTTGCACCTTGTAACAATCTTTACCGTCCACCGTATCGGCGCCGACCGTTTTCGCGTCCTTGAAAATGTCGCGCCACTTCAGCTCGGCGTTGAATCGGGAGGAGAGCTGGGCCTGGGCCTTCTCGGGGCCTTCTTTCACGTGCGGGCCCATCATGGGATTAATTGACCAGAATACTGTTCCGTCGGAACCTTCGCGCACTTTGCCGATGCCAGCTAGATCGATCTCCGTGAGGCTCTTGTCCGGCTCCGCGCGGTACGCTGTGACGTCGCCCTTTAGGCCCATGGCAGCCATGGAGAACGAGCCCTTGGAAATTTCTGAGTGGTGCTTCTCGTATGCGGCCTTACCGCCGGTTACCTCGACGTACTTGTCGAGAATGGTATCGGCTTTAGGCAGATCGTCCGCTGCCCGCGCCAAGGAAAGCGACAACACCATGGCAGCGCCGATGGCGACATTTCGTCCAACGTAAAAACGGCTCATGTTTGAGTACCTCACTCCTTATTGCCCGTGAATCCAGCTTACCGCAGCGTCCAGCACCGGGTCTTGCCCCTCCAGCAATTGATGGCGGGTGAGCTTCACTTCCCGATCGGGAGTCACACCGATTCCCTCCAACTGCTTGCCGCCTTCGGAAATGTAATTGGCGACGGCGTACTGGAATCCATCGCCGTTGGGTAGCTTGGTGAACATGGAGGGCAGCGCCGCAGCGGCGGTGCGCGTGCCGAAAACGCGCGCCCGTTTCAAATCCTGCATGCCGCCCGCGAATATTTCGGAAGTGGAGGCGGAACAGCCATCCACTAGAATCGCCAGTGGACCCTCAAACGGGTTGGGACGCGGAAAGACGGCGAACTTGATGCTGGCGGTGCGCAGATACATGGTCCCCAGGACCAGGCCGGACTGCTTGGTAAACCAGCCGGCGAGGCCCATCGCCATGCCGCCGATGCCTCCGGGATTCCCGCGCAGGTCTATGATGAAGCCCTTGCAATCGCGGCATTCCGCCATGGTCTTCTTCATGGCCGCTTCCACCGCTTCCGGCTCGAAGAACATGTTGAAGTGGACATATCCGATGTCGGGTTGGAGCTTGTGGGCGTCCACCCAGAAGCGCAGCGGGGGCAGCGTGCCCAAGACGGTCTCGATGCCGCGCGGTCCGGTGCGGCCGAGCTCCAGAGTGACCTTGCGATCGCCGCCGTCCAGGAACTCCACTTCCACGGTCTTATCGAGCGGGCCCTCCATGCGTTCTATTACGGACCGCGTCTCGACAAGTTCCGCCAACATCGGGGAACCGAGGGCCGCGCGCACTTTCTCCAATCCCGGCGCCAGTTCTTTGCCGTCGATGCGTAGAATCTCCCAGCCGAGCCGCACACCTTTCAGCGCCGCTGGGGAGTCCGGAGTCACAAATGTGACAAGAGCGTGACCGTCCACGAGGCGCACGTCAAGGCCGGGATCGCCTTCCGAAGGGTTGGACTTTCCGTTCTCGCCTTTTCGATCGAGCTCGTTGTAGGCTTCACCCGGAACGATGCCGAAATGGGTCTGCTTCAGGCGGTGTAACATGTCGGACATCACGTCGCGGGCCTCTTGCATGGATGCGGCCACCTCGATTTTGGGGCGCAGTTCGTCATGGACCGCCTGCCAATCGACGCCGTTGAGTTTGGGGTCCCAGTGCTTGTCGCGCACGGTTTTCCAGACTTGCTCGAACGAGTCGATGTTCAACTGGCGCTGTGCCGGCGTGAGAGCGGGCTGGGCGAATGACCATCCACAGAGGACTGCTGCCAAGATCGCGCCGGAGGAAAGCCGCATTCTCAAACTATAGCGTGCCTGGAAAAAACCTGTGTTACCGAGCCGCGCGCGTCAGCAAGCGGTTGCAGACTTTACCGGGACCGCTCCCTCACGGTCGCGGCTCGGTAACACAACGAGGCGGTTTTCGGTAAGTTTTCCGAGAGCCTGTTTGGCGCGATGGCACTATCGGATTTCCAGCCATGAGCAGAAAATTTATGTTGTTGGTAGCGCTTTGCTTTCTGTTGACGAGGGCGGCCGTTGGCGCCGAGCCGGGAGTGAAGACGGAGTTCATCGGGGGAACGCTTTCGAGTGTAGCCGCCAAATCCACTGCCAGATTGGATTATTCCGGCGCCGACGAAATGGTGTTCCGCTGCGCGAGCGGCGACATTCGCGTGGCATACCGCAAGGTAAACACGCTCGAGTACGGGCAAACCGTCAGCCGCAGGTATGCGGCGGCAGTTCTGGTTTCGCCCTTGTTGTTGCTGAGTAAGGCGCGTAAGCACTTTGTCACTCTTGGGTACGTAGACGCCGAAGGCCAACAGCAGGTAGTGGTGTTCCGTGTGGAGAAGGGCGACATTCGCTCGGTGCTGGTGGGGCTGGAAGCGCGCACCGGCCGGCGCGTGGAATATCAGGACGACGAAGCTCGTAAGGCCGGCAAAGGATAACCAATGCTCCCGCTTTTTTTGTTGGCTATGGCCGCAGCTGCCGCGCCCGCTGATGTGCCGCCGGCGATGACCGGAGTTGAGGCCGCAGGCTTGCGCCAGTTGCTCACGATTCGAAAGGTCTACGTGGATCGTCTCACCGGAGGCGAAACGGCGGCGCAAATGCGCGACATTCTCATCAGTAGCCTGGCAGAGTCCAAGCTCTTTATCCTCACTGAGAATGCCGATAAAGCCGACGTCACGCTGCGCGGCGCGGCTGAAGACCTGGTCTTCACGGACGTGCACACATCCAACGACAGCGTGAACGCGCGCGCCAATATCGGCTCGGGCAAATCGGCGAATCAGCGGCCGGTGAGCGCGGGAGTGGGACTGGGCGAAAGCGAATCGGAACACTCGTCGGAGAGACGGCACGAGGCCATCGCCGCGGTACGGCTCGTCAACAAGGACGGCGACGTCATCTGGTCCACCACGCAAGAGAGTCTGGGCGCGAAATTCCGCGGCGCCAGCGCCGACGTGTCGGACAAGATCACGGCGAAGCTGAAGGAAGATTTCGAGCGGGCGCGAAGATTGCGGTGAGGGGCCGCAGGCACTCTCGCCTGCTGGGTCGAGACTTTCCAGAAACCTCGCCATCTTTTGTTGAGGTCGAACCCGCTTGCGCACGCGCGCGGCTCGGTATTCGGAGTACTGCTTTTCCGAGCCACGACCGTTAGGGAGCGGTCCCGCTAACGAACTCGGTTTCTGGCGCCAGAGACGCTCCCGGCAGGGACCGTCCCTTGCTCTTCTCGACCCGTCCCGCCGAGATGAGTCTGGGCGCTGCAGACTAACTAAGAGTCTGCGCCACATCCCGCCAGCAACTCCTTGATTGTTTGCAGCAGCTCGCCCAGACGCCCCTTCACTACGATGCGCGACACCAGAGATTCTTCGGGAGCGCCGTAAAGGTCGTCGGGCCAGCCGGAGAGCACGATCATCGGCACCGTGGAATCCCTTTGCCGGATTCCGCGAATCAGCGCCAGCCCGTCGGCCGCATGAGGGAAGCGGAGATCGACGATCACGAGATCGGGCCGGATCCAATCCAGCTCACGAAGCGTCTCGTCCGGCGACATGGCGGTGGCGACCAGGTACCCCAACGTTTCCAGCAACTTTCGATGCACGGTGACCTGATCGAGATTGTCGTCTGCAACGAGAATGCGTGCCATTTACCGCAATAAATCTTCCAGCCGGATTTTGGAATCGGTTTTGGCGTCGCGGTACTTCACGATCACCGGAGTATACACCGAAAGTCCCCAGTCCTGACCCGGTCCGGTGGTGATCGCGCGTGCGCCCGCGACGATCACGGCCTCTGCGGGGATGACGAGCGGATCGTCGCCTTCGGCGCGATGCACGGTGACGCGCACCAAATCGTACACCGGCGTGGAGCGATTCAGAATGGTGCCCGTGCCGAGCACGGCGCGGCTCTTCACGATGGTGCCTTCGTAGATTCCGCAATTGCCGCCCACCAGGACTTCGTCCTCAATGACTACCGGCATGGCGCCCACCGGTTCCAGCACGCCGCCGATCTGGCTCGCGGCGGAGATGTGGCAATTCTTGCCGACTTGCGCGCAGCTTCCCACGAGCGCGTGCGAATCGACCATGGTGCCGTCATCGACATAAGCGCCCGCGTTGATGAACATGGGCGGCATACAGGTGACGCCTTTTCCGATGTAGCAGCCATCGCGAATGCTGGAGCCGCCGGGCACGATGCGCACACCGCTCTGCGCTGTAAAATGCTTCACCGGAAACGTGGACTTGTCGAAGAACGGCTGCCGCTCGGCGTCGACCGACATGTCGATCACGCCACCCATGCGGAAGCCGAGAAGGATGCCCTTTTTCACCCACGTGTTGACGCGCCAGCCGGTGCGCGTCCCGGAGTCGGGTTCGGCGGCGCGCACGCGGCCTTCGTTGAGCGCGATTTTGAAATCGGCGAAAAGCTGGAAATGCTCGTCCTCGTAAAAGGCCGGCTTATTGTCGAAAAGCTTCTCGATGTCAGCCTGCAACCGACACGCTCCCGGCGAGACCGACCGCTTCCAGCACCTTTTCGATCTTCGCGAGGCTGGCGGCGCTCGGCGGGCACATCGGTAAACGATACACCGGCTCGAGCAGGCCCATGAGTCCCATCGCGGCCTTTACGGGAATGGGATTGGACTCGATGAAATTGACATTCATCAGCGGCAGATAGCGAGCTTGGACGCTGCGCGCAGTTTCATAATCCCCGCGGAGACAGGCTTGCGCCAGTTGGGCCATCGGACCGGGAATCTCATTGGAGACGACTGAGATGACGCCGCGGCCACCGAGCGCCATTAGCGGAATGGTGATCGCGTCATCGCCCGAGAGCACGGTGAACTGCGGCGGCACTTCGTGGATCACGTTGGCCATCTGGCCGATATTGCCGGAAGCCTCTTTCACAGCGACGATGTTCTCGATCTTCGCCAGTCGCGCGAGAGTCGCAGGTTCGACATTCACCCCGGTGCGGCCTTGCACGCTGTACACCACGATGGGTAGGCGTATTGCGGAAGCGATGGCGCAATAGTGCCGATACAGACCCTCTTGCGTGGGCTTATTGTAGTAGGGAGTGACGGAGAGGATGCCGTCCGCGGCGCGTTCTTCGATCTCTTTGGCGAGCTCGATGACTTCGTGCGTATTGTATCCGCCCGCTCCGGCGAGCACGGGAACTTTGCCGCCGGACTCTTCGACAGCGATTTCCACTACGCGCAAGTGCTCGGAGCGCGTGAGCGTGGGGCTTTCGCCTGTGGTGCCGCAGGGGACCAGGAAATCGATGCCGGCGTCGATTTGACGGCGCACCAGCTTGCGCAGAGTCTCTTCATCCAACGATTGGTCGCGCCGGAATGGGGTTACCAGCGCGGTGCCGCAGCCTGTAAACATGTGCCACCTCCTGAAACCAAATCTATTAGCCGCCGATGAACGCAGATAAGAATATTGTTTTATCGGCGTTCATCTGCGTTCATCGGCGGCCCAAAAATAACATTGCCGAACTCGTAAAAGCCCTTCTTGCCTACAACCCATTTTGCCGCTTGCAGCGCGCCTCTGGCGAAACCTTCGCGGCTTCTGGCGGTATGGCGCAGGGTGATGGTGTCGGCCGACGAATCGAAGCCAATTTCATGGGTGCCGGGGTGCGCGCCGGCGCGGTTGGAACTCACGTCGATGGCGCGCGTGTAGCCGGCCTGCTTCATTTCGTCTACCAACTTTAGCAGCGTGCCCGATGGGGCGTCTTTCTTGGCGGAATGGTGAATCTCCCAGGCCCAGGCGCCGTACGCCGGCTGCGATTCCAGCAATCGCGCGGCCTCACGGACCAAGCGGAAGAAAGCATTCACGCCGACCGAGTAATTGGGGCTCCAAACCAGCCCGATGCCGCTCGCTTCCACGATCTGCTTTACCGCTTCCACGTGTTCCAGCCAGCCTGTGGTGCCCACCACGATGTTGACGCCGAGCGCCGCGATGCCTTCCACGTTGCGGCAGACCGCCGATGGAATGGAAAAATCGATGGCTACATCGATGCCGCGGAAATTGTCACCTGTCACGCCTTCGGAGTTGGCGTTGTTGAATTCGTCGAGCTTCAACGCCACGGAGAATCCGTACTCCGGTGCGAATTGCTCGATCATGCGGCCCATTTTGCCGTAGCCGACAATCGCCAACCTCCGCGTCTCAGACATGTACGGCCTCGTTCCGCTCGAAAACGTCGGCGTCGAGCTCGGAAAAGAACTCGCGATGGAGCGCTTCCACGACGGCGTGCAGGTCAACCTCTTTCACCACGAAACTGATATTGAGCAGCGAGGCGCCTTGCGAAATCATGCGGATATTGATGCCGTCGAGGGCATTGAAAGTGCGCCGCGCCACCCCTGGAGTGTACCGAATATCCTCGCCCACCAGGCACACGATGACCTGATCGTGCTCCACGCCCGCTTCGGCGAACTGCCGCAGCTCGCCGAGGATCGCCTCCACGTTCTTGGTGTTGTCAATGGTGAGGGAGACGCTGACTTCCGAAGTCGCCACCATGTCTACCGCCGTTTCGAAGCGCTCGAAGACGTTGAAAATCCGGCTCAGGAAGCCGTGCGTCATGAGCATGCGGTTGGAATGGATATTCACCAGCGTGATTTTGCGCTTGCAGGCGATGGATTTGACCACGTTGCTCGATGGCACGCTGGCGCTGGTGATACGCGTGCCGGGAACGTCCGGCCGTCGCGAATTCAGAATCAGCACCGGGATGTCTTTCTCGATAGCCGGAACCACGGTGGCCGGATGGAGCACTTTGGCGCCGAAATAGGCCAATTCGGCGGCTTCCGCGAAGCTGATGGTCTTCACGCGATGGCCGCCCCGGAGGATGGTGGGATCGCAGGTGAGCATGCCGTCGACGTCGGTCCAGATCTGAATTTCTTCGGCTGCAATGCCGGCGCCGACGATGGAAGCGGTGAAGTCGGACCCTCCCCGGCCCAGCGTAGTGGTGGCGCCATCGTGCGACGAGGCGATGAATCCGCCCATCACGACTACGGAAGTTTCGGCTAAGGGCGGCACGATGGCGGCAAGACGCTTGTACGTCTCGGGATAATCGGGCGCGGCCTGGGTGTGGCGCTTGTCGGTGACGATCACGTCTCGGGAATCGAGATGCACGGCGGCCATCCCGTAATGGCGGAAGGCTTGCGTGACCACGTAACTGGAGAGCCGCTCGCCATAGCTCGAAATGGCGTCCACGGAGCGCGGCGTGAGCTCGCCCAGAACGGCCAGGCCTTTGACGAGCTCGGTGAGCTCCTGAAAATGCTCATCGAGAAAACGGTCGAGGCCGGCGCGCCCTTCGAGCGGGACCACCTGCCGGGCTTCGCGCGAGTGGTAATCGCGCAGGTCGTGAAGCTGGCGGATAAACTCGTCGCGCTTGCCGTCGATGGCCGCCGCCGCGATGGCCAACAGCTTGTTGGTGGTCTTGCCCATGGCGGAGACCACCACCACCGGATGCCGGTCGAGCCGCTTTTTAACAATGCCGGCGACGCGTTCGATAGCCACGGCGGACTCCACCGAGCTGCCGCCGAATTTCATCACAATCATGCGAGCATTCCTTCCGACTGCATGAGTTCGGCATTGAGTACGGCCGCGCCGGCGGCTCCGCGAATGGTGTTGTGGGCGAGGGCGATGAACTTGTAATCGAGCACTGGGCAGACGCGCAGACGGCCCACGAAAGCCGCCATGCCGCGTTCCCGCTCGGCGTCTTTGCGCGGCTGCGGGCGGTTGGCCTCTTCCATATAGATGACGGGTCGCGGCGGTGCGCTGGGAAGCTCACGATACTGCGGCACCGCACTGAAGTTATCGAAAGCGGCGCGCACGTCGGCGAGCGAGGGCTTCGACGACAACTCCACGGACACCGTGACGGTATGGCCATCCACCACCGCTACGCGATTGCAGTGGGCGCTCATGCGGGCGGGCAGGGGCTCGATGCGATCGCCGCGAAACTCGCCCAGGATCTTCTGCGTCTCCTGCTCCATCTTCTCTTCCTCGTTGCCGATGAAGGGAATCACGTTACCCACGATGTCCATCGATGGCACGCCCGGATATCCCGCTCCGGAGATGGCCTGCATAGTGGTGGCGACGATTTTCGTGATGCCGAACTGCTTCAACGGCGCGAGTCCCATGGTGAGGACGATGGTGGAGCAATTCGGGTTGGTGACGATCTTGCCTTTCCATCCGCGCGCCTGCTGTTGGCCGGGGACGAGTTTGAGGTGATCGGGATTAATTTCCGGCACGAGCAGCGGCACGTCGCGCTCCATGCGATGATTGCGCGAATTCGACACCACCACGTGTCCGGCCTGCGCAAACGCGCGCTCGATCTCGGTGGCGATGGAGGCATCCATGGCGGAAAAGAGAAGCTGCGGCGCGTTGCCCGGCTTACACTCTTCCACCGTGACGCCGGCGACGGAATCGGGCGTGCTACCGGCCAGATTCCAGTTCATGGCGTCCTTATACTTCTTGCCGGCGGAGCGGTCGCTGGCTCCCAGCCACTTCAGGTCGAACCAAGGGTGGCCTTGCAAGAACTTGATAAAATGCTGGCCCACCATTCCGGTGGCGCCCAGAATGCCTACTTCGATTCGCGTTTGCATAATTGCCTTACGATCCGTTGGTAGAGTTCTACAGCTTCGGTCAATTGGTGTTTCGGTACGCGCTCCTCGAGGGTGTGCGCGACATGGATACTGCCCGGCCCGATCAAAAAGGGCTGGCCCCATTTGCCGTCGAAGGCTGGAATATCGGTGGTGAAGGCGACCACCGTGGTGTCGATGCCTTTCACCGCATCCAGCCTCACAGCCGGAATTTCGATGACCTCGCGCAGTTCCGCGCGGCCCTCGACGGCGCGTTCGAGCGCGGCCTTGGTGCCGGCGGAATCGCCCACCAGCCGGATCATGACGTCGGCGCGGGCTTCATCGGCGATCACGTTAGGCGCCCGGCCGCCGGAAAGAGTGCCGATGTTTAGCGTGCTCGGCCCCAGCAGGTAGTCCAGCGGCAGTGGAATGCGGCGGATATCGGCGAGGGCGTCGATCAGTTTGTGGATGGCGGAATCGCCCAGTTCGGGGTATGCCGAGTGCGCCATCTTGCCGGTGGCGCAGACCTCGTAGCGTAGAACGCCTTTGGAGCCGAGCGCGAGGCGATTTTCCGTGGGCTCGCCATTAATGATGTAGCGGGAGCCGCGCGGGTCCTGGGCGGCGCGATAGGCACCGGCGCTATTGCGCTCCTCGCCGACGACGAAAAGGATGCCGATGTTGCGGACCCCGGCGATTAGTAGGGCTTCCACGGCGTGAATCATCGACGAGATGATGCCCTTGGTATCGCAGGCGCCCCGGCCCCAGATGTGCCGCTCGTCTTCGCGCGAGGCGATAAACGGCGGGACGGTGTCCATGTGGGTGGAAAGCGTAACATCGAGCTCGTCGCCCCACTGGGCGAAGACGTTGAACCGGCGTGGTTCCACTTCGATGCGCTCCACGCGGCCGCCATAGCGCGAAGCGAGCGGTGTCAGGATCTCGAAAAGGAAGTTCCCGACGGCCTCCTCGTTATTCGTGATGGATTCGATATCGATCAGCGCGCGCGTTAGTGCAAAGAGATCCATAGTCGACCGTTTGGGGGAGGAAAGCCGGGAAAAGGAGACGGCGCCGCGAGCCGGCGTGCCTGCGATCCCGATAGCGCTCCACCCGCCGGAGTTGCGAGTGACAGTGGGCAGGTGTTAGCCTGACCCCCCAACCTTGCGGGATTGACTTCCCGTGCGGTTTCGGCGGAAACTGCCGGCCCCTTTCGACCGGGTTTCCGAAGCCAATCGGAAATGCAACCCGGCTATTGATGGCCGCCGCACCTCTACCGTGAAAACTCAGGATAACGGGGTGTGCCGGGCAAGTCAAATCCGAAGTACGGCCTGGGTGCGTCGCCGGTCAAATCCGCGCTCGACCTTAGAGGCGTACCGCTCCTTGCCGAAACAGCCGAAATCGTCAGCGGACAAACGTCCCTCATAGTCGTCTCACTCGAACAGACGAATGCCTTCTTTTCTGGAAGCCGCCAATGCGCGTCCTACACAACCGGCACAATTCCGAACCGCCGGCGTCTGCCCTCGCTTACCCCGAAACTGCGCGTTGAGAACACCAGGTATCCACATCGCTGAGGTCCTGGTTCCTGCTCACGGTGTCGGCCTTTTGACGGTCTTAGGCTCCGCAGGCCGCGCCTCCTGCAAGGTGCTCAAGTACTCCTCCAAGGTCGCGTCCAGCCGCTCATAAAGCAGAATATCGAAGCTCTCGCTTCCATGTCCGGCTTGCGCTTGTTGCAACGCGCGGATATAGGCAGGCCGATCCTCCGGGCGCACCGCCACGGGCGGATAGCCGCCGCGAATCAGAATGAGGTTCATCAGTAGCCGAGCTGTGCGCCCATTGCCGTCGTTGTAAGGATGAATATCTACCAGCCGCCGATGTGCTGTAAACGCGGCCTCCGGCGTCGCCGGGGCTACTCCGAGCCATTTAGCAAAGTCCCCCATCAGTGCCGGGATTTCTGCCGGTGATGGAAATTGATGCCGCCCGATCTCGGTGCGAACATAGCGGGCCAGGTCGGCATACTTCCCCGCGATATCCGGGCGCGAACGCTGCACCACAAGCCGGTGAAGGTTGCGCACGTCGCCTTCCGTCAATGGTGTCTTCTCGCGGGCCAACTCGCGCACATACCGGATAGCATCGTAATGGTCGAGCGCTTCCAGGTGATCTTTGAGCGGCTTGCCGCCGATCGTAACGCCCTGCTCAATCACAAGCGTGGTTTCAACAGGGCTCAGAGTGTTGCCCTCGATCGCGTTCGACGTGTAGGTAATCTCCACATCGTAGTAATGCTCAAGTTTGCTCAGCGCTTCAGGCGACAGGGGACGCAGCCGGTCGAGCCTGTCTCGTTTTTCCGCGATAGCGTCAAGCAGTGTCATCGCTCAAGCCTTCTTTGCCGATTTCATGAAAGCATCGAACACGGTATTCAATAATTCGTTCAGCTTCATGTCCCGGTCGAGGGCCGCTTGTTTGAAGGCCCGGACAAACTCGGGAGGCATCCTGAATTGCATCGGCACGAGTGCAGCAGAGGGGACAACGCCACGCTGGCGGGCGGCGCCCACGGAACGAACTTTAGATGGTACGAGGCCGGCGCTGTCAAGAGCCTGCGGTTTAGCCATGTGCTACCTTTCGGCTTGATTTCAGGTTTTCATTAAAACATGATTTCAACTCAACCCACAAGGCCGCGGTTTCTTCCGCAACGGGAGCCTTGGGGACATCGCCGGGGCGGTGCCCCAGTCATGGCGGCGCAAGCCGTATTTCTTCCGGAACGGCAACGGAAAGCCCAAACGCACAAGGCCCATGTGGACGGGCGCCTGCGAGCCGTGTTCAAGAAGTCCGGGGCGACTGAATGATTGGGCAATTGGGGCCAGCTTTGAAGACGTGCGGACCCACTGGGCAACAGCCCTGAAATTGTGCACTGGCGCAAGGGGAAATGATCTGCGGCAGATCAATCAAGGAGTGACGGCCTGCTGGAGCGCGTGCCCATCAAGGCCGCTAAGCCGGTTCAGAAGCCGACGCGGGTTCGATAAACTGGGAACGCTGCGCGTACAGACGGAAATCAGCCTGCGGGTCATTGAAAAATAAAGAGAAATCTGGCGGAGGAAGAGGGATTCGAACCCCCGTACGAGTCGCCCCGTAAACGGTTTTCAAGACCGCCGGTTTCAACCACTCACCCATTCCTCCAAACCTTATTATATGCGCTACCTCCCGCCCGCCAGTGCCTCCACCTTCGCCGTCAACTCGTCCAGCCGCTTCAACAACTCCGAGTGGTGGAGTTCCGCCGTCGGCGGGGTCTTCCCCTGAATGAAGAATCCTCCGCCCGGCTCAATCACGCACCGATCCACATCCCGTATCGACTCAAACCCCTGCCTGTGCAGCACCGTCAACAATTCTCCGCGCGTCAGCAATTCCTTCGCCAGCGCGTGCTTCACGATCTTTCCATCGGCGATCAGGACACTCGGCTTTCCTTCGAAGAGCTGATCCAGCCGCCGGTGCCGGAACAGGAATCGCACCACCACGTAGTTCATCGCCAAAAGGGTAAACGCGCCCACCAGCCCACCGGTCAGTGAGTTGTCGTTTCCGATGATCGCGTTCTGCACGGTGTTCGAGAGCGAAAGCAGCACCACCAGGTCGAAGGGGTTGAGCTGCGCCAGTTCCCGCTTCCCGAAGATCCGCAGCACCGCGACCAGGAACACATACACGACGATCGGCCGCAGCATCTTCTCGACAAGCGGCGCGCCCAGCGCGAAGGTCTGTCCCCACATGGTATTGGAAATCACCCAATCGGGCATCGGCGATTCCTCCTTCGCCGACCATTATCTGATAAAACATTAGAAGCAGGATCTGTTTCGGGCAAGAAGGTGTAAAGCCTGTGGATATTTTGTGCGTCCTCGTGGAAATTGGAAGGCGAGCGGCTGATTCCAAGCCGGTTGGCCGGTGCACAGCTATTTTCAGCGAAGCCTGTTTTATCCAGGCCAGATTCGTTGACCCGCGTCCTCCGTTAGCCTATCGTAGGTGGTCCCCATGTCAGTGACCAATTCCACGGAGAAAGGTCTTCCTACGAATGTCGATGCCGAGCGCTTCGTGCTCGGGTCCATTCTCCTCGACGACTCGCTTTACGTCCAGGCCGCCGGCACGATCGAGCCCGACGATTTCAGCCTCGAAAAGCACCGCCGCATCTTCAGGCGAATGGGCGAACTGCAGACCCGCGGCGAGAGAATCGACCGCATCACCGTCGCCAACGAGCTCATGAAGTTCAACGAGCTCGACGCCTGTGACGGCCTTACGTACCTCGTCTCGTTGGACGACGGTCTACCGCAGATCCCCAATCTCGATAGCTACATCCGCATCGTCAAGGACAAAGCCGTCCTGCGGCGCATCATTTTCGCCTCGCAGCACATGATGAACCGCTGCCTGCTCGGCGAGGAAGAGCCAAGCGAGATCCTGGCCGGCGCCGAAGAGACCCTCCTCAAGCTCGGCGATTCCCAAGTCAAGTCCGGCCTCATCAGTCCGGCGCAGATCCTCCAGGAATACGAAGGCGGCATCTCCGCTTTCCTCGATCCGAGCAAGCGCATCAAGGGCATCAGCACCGGATTCGCCAAGCTCGACGAGATGACGGGCGGTCTCCACGGCGGCGACCTGGTGATCGTCGCCGCGCGCCCCTCCATGGGCAAAACCGCTCTCGCCCTGAACATCGCCCAGCACGTCGCCCTCCGCCTGAAGCAGACCGTGGCGATCTTCTCGCTCGAAATGTCGCGCGAATCGCTCCTCACCCGTATGCTCTGCGCCGCCGCCCGCGTCGACAGCCAGCGATTCCGCGCCGGCTTTCTTTCCCAGGAGGAGCGCCGCAAGCTCAACCATTCCCTCCATGAGCTGGTGGAGGCCCCGCTCTACATCGACGACACCGCCGGCCTCAACATGATGGACATGCACGCCAAGCTTCGCCGCCTGCAGCAGGAGCAGAAGATCGGCCTGGTGATCGTCGACTACCTCCAGTTGATGAGTTCCCCCGGGCGCCAGGAGAATCGCAATCAGGAAGTCAGCGCGCTTTCCCGCGGCATGAAACTCCTCGCCAAAGAGCTGAACGTGCCTATGATGGTGCTTTCGCAGCTTAGCCGCGCGGTCGAAACCCGCCAGGGCGATCACCGCCCGCAGCTCAGCGACCTGCGCGAATCCGGCTCCATCGAGCAGGACGCCGATCTCGTCGGCTTCATCTTCCGCGAGGAGGTCTATCACCGCGAGCGCGAGGATCTCCGCGGCTTGGCGGAGCTGATCGTTGCCAAACAACGCAACGGACCCACCGGGACCGTCAACCTGGTTTTCCTGCACGCGCAGACCAAGTTCGAAAATCGCGCCGAGGATACCGGGGAATTACCGGAAGAGTGATCTCCGGGCTGTCGCCCGGCTGGGCAAGCTAAAGCTGAGCTAAAGCTTACCCCACATCCGAAAGGCAGGCGATTTTGTGGGATAAGCTTCAGCTTGTCCAAGCGAGCGGAGCTCGCTCTAGGCGGCCCTGAAACTGAGCCGCGCGCTTCACCTTTGGCAGTACAAGTCTACTTGCGAGAACGCCACCACTCGCAGCTGATCGCGCATCGTGCTGAAGCGCACGGCGTCGCTACCGGAGCGAATTCGTTCCGCCTCCGCTACCGTCAACTCCCGCCGGAACCAGTCGGCGCGATCTTTATACGAATACCCGCCATACCCGGCGCCGGCAGCCCCCGCCACTTCCATCAACAGATCCCAGAAGCTGGTCCGCTGAAAGAGTCCCTTGCGCGCGCCCGCTTCGCGCGCAACGTCGAGCGACTGCCGCGTTCCGCGCAGAATCGCCCGGAAGCAGCGCGACGCCTCGAACTTCCGCGACGGGTCGGCATCCGGAAACGTTGCCAGCACTTCCCGGATAGCATCCCCGTCGGCATCCCATCCCGTCCATCGAAAGCGCGAAGCTCCGCTCACTAGCGTGCCGCGCTTCAGCAGCTCGCGAATTCGCGCCTCGTCCTTCCCGGCGATTCCCAGCATGTGCTCGATCAACTCCCGCACCGCCAGTTCCTGCACCACTACCGGCGTGAGCGAAATCGCCTCCGCCGCTTCGGAGCTCAGCTTCACCCGGATGGTTTGCGGTAACGCCATACTTGTTAGCATAATTCCGTGACGCCCATCGAAAAAGTGCGTGCCGAGATTGCCCGCTACGATCACGCCCTGCTGGACTTCTCCGCCCGCGAGCAGAAGGGCGCCATCGAGCTGGTCATCCAGCTGAAGAGCCGCGAGCTCCACACCTACTACGCGCCCATCCATCCCCGCGACATCGAGCACCCGCAGTTTCCATGGACTTTCCAGCGCTACCTCTACGACTGCATGCACGACTATCTGGTGGAGATGTTCGTGCACACGCCGCAAAGCCTCGACCCGCGCCCATGACTCCCGCCGCCGAACTGCTCGCCGCCGAAATCGCCCTCTCCGGTCCCATGCCCTTCCCGCAATTCATGGCAACCGCGCTCTATCATCCGCTCCACGGGTACTACCGGCAGCCTCGCGACCCCTTCGGAAAAGCCGGCGACTTCTATACCGCCGAGCAGATCCAACCCGTCTTCGGCATCCTCATCGCCGCGCGCATTCGTCAGCTCTACCGCGCCATGGGCGAACCCTCCGATTTCACCGTCGTGGAACTCGGCGCCGGCCGCCGCGAGATGGCCGAAGCTTTCTCCGAGTGGCGCTACCTCCCGATCGATATCGATTCCGGCGATTTCCCCGCGGGCTTCCGCGGCGTCGTTTTCTCCAACGAATTCTTCGACGCCCTGCCTGTCGACGTCGCGGTCTACCGCGGCGGTGCGTTCCGCCGGCAATGTGTCGCGATGCACGACGATCGCTTCGTCTGGCACGAAGACGGTGGCATATCGCCCGCGGCTGACGAATACCTGCGCGCGTACTTCCCCGCGCCCCAGGAGGGCAACTGGTATGAGGTCAACCTGCCGGCGCTCACCTGGATGGACCGCATCGGCAGCGCGCTCCGTACGGGCCACGTATTAACTATCGACTACGGGTACACGCGCTCCGAGGCCATCCGCTTTCCCAACGGCACTCTCATGGGATACCGCCGCCACACCGCGCTCGAGGATGTTCTGCAGGACCCCGGACTCCGCGACATCACCGCGCACGTAAACTTTTCCGCGCTCGAAGAACGCGGAGTGCTTCGCGGATTGCGCGCGGAAAGCTTCTCCACGCTCGCGCAGCTGCTGCTCTCCGCCGGCGAAGCCGACCAGTTCGCCGCCGCCCTCGGTCCCGACAACGATCTCCGCCGCCGCTTGCAGCTCAAGACGCTCCTGTTTGGAATGGGGGAGACATTCCGGGCTCTGCTGCAATCGCGGTAAAGCTCGTTCACCGCAGAGACGCGGAGACGCTGAGAAAAACAAAAGGCAAAACCAGGAGAGCGCTGAGGTGGCTGAGGACGCAGAGGGGTAACGCTCCCCGGGTCTCAGCGTCCTTGTGGCTTCGGTTCGCGTGTGTCCCCGTCACCTCCGCCAACAATTCCCGATAGGCGCTACTCCTACGCCGGCATCCTCATTGCGCCAGCCGCCCCTCCGCGTCCTC
>Ga0182018_10000282_pt1 | contig 67602 bp, 51 predicted proteins | sample 812P2MmetaG_FD_120490 | JGI IMG/M metagenome (GOLD analysis project Ga0182018, IMG submission 120490) | Permafrost microbial communities from Stordalen Mire, Sweden - 812P2M metaG | ecosystem: Environmental > Terrestrial > Soil > Wetlands > Permafrost | place: Sweden: Stordalen | collected... | reverse complement strand
TCCAGATTCTCCTTGATGTGTGCTTGGCGGCTCACCTCTTGGAGTTTCTTGGATGGACTCCCGAAAATGTCAAACTGCTGCTGCCTCCCCGGCAGAGCCGGGGGAACTCCCTTTTGGAATAGGGAATTGATCGCCGGCGCTTTTGATTCCTCTCTCGCAGGCGGCAGCACCGGATGCTTTGCCTTCCGCGCGTGGGCCGTGCTTCCCGTAACATTACATCGGCGCTTCCCTGCGTCAAGAATCAAGCCCATCTTCCGGAGTTCCAAACAGCGCGGCGTGATTCTGTTCACCGGCCATCTGAGATATGCTGCGATCTCCGCGTTCGTGGCGTCCGGGAAGAACCGGAGGGCGCCAAGAACTTCTTTCTGTTTCGCGCCGAGGTTCTGCGTAGCCTGGGCGTATGCCCAGAGTGATGTGTCTTGAATCATCGGCTTTAGGTGATAGGTTCAATCGCCCGCTCTTCGTTCACAATGTTCTTGATCTCCTGGTCCGGAAGTTTCGCCGGGTTCTTGCAGGTCTTCGCGCTATGCCCAAGCTCGCCGCAATTCTTGCACTTCCACTTTCCCCCTTTGGCTTTCTTTTCTGGCTTCACTGTCTTCTTGGCACCGTGCGACGGTCCGTCATAATTCGGACGCGCTTTTCCATCCTTCGGGTCCCACGCACTGTTCTTCCAATGCTTCACCGGCTCGTCTGTCGGACTCTCCAGCTCGGAACTCGTCAGAACACGGATGCCTACGATACGCTCAAGCACCATCAGGTCTTTCGATTCCGTATCGAAGATATGAAGGTCTTGGCTTTTGGATTGAAGTAATAATGTTTCATGGTATGTTTTGGATTTTAGGGGTCTGTTTTGATCAGTGTGAGGATTGCTTTTCGGCGTCCAATGTGTCCAAGGAGAAGTCTATGAGCGCCGAAACCCATACCGAACCCGACAAAATTGTCGATGATGATGTTCCCGTGGATGCTTTCTTGAACACCATAGGGACACACGTTCCGGACGTTTCCACTGCTCCCGAACCGCCTGAGGATGAGAAGAAGGAAGAAAAGGTTGAAGAATGAACCCAACATCGAAGCCAGGAACGTCGCCCGATGGATTTGTTGATAACGAACCGACCGAAGAAGTTGTGAACGATTCCCTCGGCACCGTCGATCCGGCTGATACTACGGATACCGATCCGAAAGATGATCCGGAAGTCGGAGCCGAGAGCGACCTGAGCAGTGGGATAGAGGACTAACCGGGGAGGGCCTCCATGAGGTCTACGCCTACCCAGATATTCCCCCATATTCTCTGAGCGGTCCTTGAAAACTAGAAGTCTATGCTCGGCAGTTCTTCGGGCGCGCCGACCTGCGTCCCTTTCTTCACGATCACGGTGTAGCCGTTCTCGTCGTCCACGCGCTCATAGCCGTCCGCCACAAGATAGACTGCCGTTACTGCCTTTCCTGCTACGCGAACTTTCTCCGTTTCGCAGGTAAGCACTTGCCCCTGCCATAGCGCCGAATCATCACCGAAAGCGTCTATCAATCCATTGATCGTGGCACGGTTCAGACTGATGTTCTTTTCTTCGGCATCACCGCTGAAGAGGATCTTCGCCAGGTCCTGCATCTTCACTTCGCCAGTCTTCTCGTTCTTGAACTGGCTCTGCATCGGCTGGGTTTCGCTCATCAACTTGCACCGCGAACCTGACTGCACTTCCAATCCCTTCACCCAGGCCCCACCGATTGACTGCTGTTTTTGGTATTTCATGTTTAGAATGTGTTTTTCTTTTTAATTACTTCGACCTTCTTCATCTCGTTCTCTATCGTCCGTTCGACCTCCTGCCGGACAAGTTTATCGAGATGCTCCGAAATCGATTTCACAAATTGATCTTCGAGCGGTTCATCGTACTCCGCCTGGACGGAGCAAAACGAATTAATCGGCTCGAATGACGCTACCGGCTTCGTCTTGCTGAATGAACGGGTAATTATAAGTTTCATTGTGATGCTTTGATATTTTCTTCGACTACTTCTCTCAGATGGTCTTCTTTGGTGTCTTCAGGGAAGTAAAGAGGTCATTTGGGAGCGGGGCGGAGCTTCTCATCCGCTCCGAACTCGATGAACTGCCGTTCCTTTGCCCAGTCGTTATCGAAGTCTGCCGATGTGTAGGGTTGGGTCATTGCAGCGTGATGAGTTTGTTTTCAAGTAGGTAGGTCAGCATCGTGGTGCGGGCGTCGGCTTCGGTGTCGGAAGTTCTTCCATCGCCAATGCGGAAATCCCTTTTTCCTTCGTAAGGATTCCAATACTCGCAGTACGGCCGGAAGATTTCACCTGTTTCTCTAAAGCCAACCGCGAGTTTGTAATCTCTGCCGTCTTCGCTTATTTTCTTTGGCAATATCTCTCCGAGTTCTGCGACGGTGAAAGCGCAGTAGCAGCTCTCCCCAATCACGCCGCCCGTTCGAACGTACCACTCCCAACCATCGCCATCTTCACGAATACGTTGCCACCAATTGAAATATCCCTTTTGTGGCACTCCCAGCTTCTTGAGCTGCTTTGCTAGCTCCAAACTACATACCTGTTGTTCGAGTTTCATGTTAGTCATTGGCTTCATGTTCTTCCGCTGAGGCGACCAATCCTCTGCGCGAAAAGTAATCTCCTGCGTCTGCCATCGCTTCGCTGATGCACGCTCCGCACATTCCGGCGCGGGGATCGAAGTCATTGAGATTTATCGTGTGCGAGCATTGAGGACACACCTTGTATTTCGGCCACGGACCGAGGATGATCTCAGTCCACTCCTGCTCGGTATGAGGCGTGAAGTCTTTTGGATACGGCACGTTTGGTATTTGTTTCATGATTTTAATTTGGTTAGTTTATTTCCGAGATTTGAGGGGGAAGAAAGGCTCTCGTCTTAACTTCCGCCCCCTCAAATGAGAGCCTTTATCTATTCCAGCTCCACCAAAGAACTGACGCCACTACCACCGCGATTCCTGCGATCACCGACATCTCACAGAGATACGTGCGAAAGGGATGTTTTGTGCGGGGTTTGATATACGTCATCTCCGTCCCCGTCACTTCATAATCGTTATACATGAATTTGATTTGTTGGTTTATCTATTCGACCTTTTATAGATTAAGTATCCCCTAACAGCCCCGGAGCACGCTTGTCAGATTTCCATCGATAGGGGTTCCACGCCTGCGGCGCATGAGGAGGAGCGATGGAAGTTCTACATCCACATTGTGCTGGTCTGGACCTGCACAAGGACACCGTGGTTTGTTGTGTTCGTCACATGGTGGCCGGCAAGGTAACGGCCGAAGTGAAGATCTTCAGGACTACGACCCACGAACTGATGACTCTGTCCGACTGGCTGTCGGCGGAAGGCGTAACGCATATCGGGATGGAAGCGACAGGCGTCTACTGGAAGCCGGTATGTCACATCTTGTCCGACGGCGAGTTCGAACTGGTGTTGGCCAACGCCGCCCATGTGAAGAATGTGCCGGGACGCAAGACCGATGTGAACGACGCCGCGTGGCTGGCTGATCTGATGGCGCATGGGCTGATTCGGCCCAGCTTTGTGCCTGACGAGCCAACCCAGCAGATGCGGGATTTGCTCCGTACCCGTAAGCAGTTTGTGCGCGAACGCACCGGCCATACTCAGCGCATCCAGAAGACGCTGGAGGATGCCAACATCAAGCTCGATTCGGTCATCAGCAACATCGTCGGCATCTCCGGCCGCCGCATGGTCGATGCCTTGATCGCCGGCCAGACCGATCCAGAGGCGTTAGCAGCGCTAGCCGACGGGCGCCTCAAGGCTGCTCCGGCGGAGCTGGAGGCGTCGCTGCATGGCCGGATGACGGCCCATCATCGCTTCATGCTGCGACTTCATCTGGATCAGTTCGATGCCCTGGATGCGGCCGTCGCCCGCATCGACAAGGAGGTCGACGCCAACGTCGGACCCTTCCTCGCAGCCATCCAAATGCTGACCACCATTCCGGGTGTCAGCAGCCTCTCGGCCGAGGTGATCGTGTCGGAGATCGGTATCGATATGAGCCGCTTCCGTACCGAAGGCCATCTGATTTCCTGGGCTGGACTCTGTCCCAAGAACGATGAAAGCGCCGGAAAACGCCGTTCAAACCGCATGAAGAAGGGTGCACCCTGGCTAAAGACCACCCTTATCCAATGCGCGTGGGCGGCCACCCGCACAAAGGGAACTTATCTCCACGTGCAATTCCTGCGCCTGCGCTCCCGACGTGGTGCCAAAAGAGCTATTGGAGCCGTTGCCGCTTCCATCCTCACCGCTGCCTACCACATGCTCAAGAACGGCACTCTATACGAGGACCTCGGAGCCAGTCACTTCGACAACCGCGAAAAGGGCAAGCAGGTCCTACGACTCGTCAACCGTCTGCAAAACCTTGGATTCGTTGTCCAGATTATCCCCGTGGCGGCATAGTCCAAGCTTTGTTTCTTGGCAGGGACCGTTGACGGGCTGCATGATTGATATAACGTGCTTTGTAGGTAAGTGGATAGAGGGCTCGGACCAGATCCACGAAATCCCGACAGAACTGTGCACGATTTCATATCCGGCGAGAAGTGGTGGATGTCGAACAACGAATACTCGGCGCGTGCAGCGGTGCTGGAAGATTGAGTCGGATTGAATTTGACAATCGAGTTTGAAGAGTAATCTCCACACCCCAAATCCGGAACGTCCAAGGAATTGGGATGGGGCAAAGCCTCGGAAGCCTAAACGGCCAACGGCACCACCCTACGGCTCAAATTGAACGGTGACGTGCAACTCATAACCATCGCGCTCTAGCTGGTCGACATTTCGGACCACTTCCTGATTCATCATGACGTTCTTGAACAGGATGGGAGCGACGTTCGTCCCCATCAGTTCGCCAGGACGGGTAGGTTTTCCGAAGGTGCAGTTCTCGAAGATAAAGTTCGTCAACGGGGCCTTTCCGCCGTCGATGTAGACATGTCCCCCGCCATTCTCAAACGTTGAGTTGACGAATTTGAAATCGTCGAGAAAAATGTCGTCGCTTGAGCGCGCTCCCGCCGTGTATCCCTTGCCCACAAAGTATGCGGGCGTAAGTTGAATCCAGATTGCGAATTTATTCTGGTTGGAGACGAAATGTACGTCGTCGAAGCGCAGGTGCCGGATATTCGGGGCGCCGCCATATCCGATGGCCAGCGCAGATGTATAGCCGTAGTTCACGAAGCCTTTCACCACGACGTCTTCAACGGTGGCGCGCGGGCCGCCATAGAATGCAAACGTATCATCCATGGTCATGGCGAAGCTATCCTGCACAAGGATGTGCCTGCTGTTGCCGGTTAAGTCAAAGGCATCATCGTGGTATTGCTGTTTGCGGTTTACGATCTTGATGTTTTTTGCCGAGAAGTTTTCGCTGTCGGAGACGGTCACGGTCCAATACGCAGACCGCAGCAGGAGTAGCCCTTCAAAGTTTATGTTCCGGCATTTATTGACGATATAGCCCTTGATTCCAGTTCTGTGCGGATCGTTGACCAGCCCTTCCTCACTTCTTGCCTGGCCGTCTCCCGTATCCGGTTGGAAATCGTGCCATAGCCAGGGATAGCCCTGCATATCGATAGCACCTCGTCCAGCCAGGCCGGCATTCTCAACGTTGTTGAAGACAACCAAAGCGAGGAGTGGCCGCTCTCCTGCCTGCATCGGCGGCGAAGTGTAGTCCGCACTCTTGCGCGATCCTTGAAGGAGGGCGCCTGCGTCGACATAAAGTGTCACATTGCTCTTCATCAGCAATGTGCCCGTAAGGTAAACACCCGGCGGAAAGAAGAGGACGCCGCCGCCCGACAGGGCTGAGACATCGCTGATGGCCTGGTTGATCTTTGCGGTCTCGAGTGTTTTGCCGGTGCTGTCCACCTTGTAGTCCAGGATGTTGACCACATTGGGGTCGCCAAGCTTCGGCGCTCTCTTCTCCAGCGGATCCGCGAAGAGCAGCAGTCCGGGGCTCTGGAATGTCGGTTCTTCGTTGAAGAAGAGCACCAGGTAGCGCGGTTGATCGAGGTCGAAGCTCACCGTGTTTCCACTAATCTGAGGGTGAATACCGTAGGCGAGCGGCCGTATGGAGCAGGTAATCACGTTGCGATCGTTGACCACTGAGGTGATGGTAACGTGAACCACTCCGGTCATGGCGAAGCTGCCGTAGTCCATCCACTGGAACTGGTTAAACGTCGGAAAGCGATGGACAAACACAGGCTGGCCATTGACCATTACCTTATAGGCCAGGCTTGCGGCAGCGCCGGGATATGCGGGAGTTGGCACGACCGAACCGAAGGCCGCAGTTGACAGCAAGGTCACGCATGCGAACAAGCCGCGAAGCCATCTGGATATCATATGTTCATTTCCCTCCGCTTCGAGCGTTTTGCGGTCTCAGCTCTCCTTCAGGACCTTGAATTCCTGCGCTTCCCGCCTCAATAAACGGCGAGCGATACTCGCAGGACATCGGGCTCCGAACCGAAGTCTAAACCCCAGTCGGTTTGATCGCCATTGAGAATGCGTTGCGATTGAAACACGCCGTTTTCATCCACGCCTTCTTCTACGCGCAGGAATTGCCGATGCTGCCACTTGCCCTCGATGAGGGCCGAAGGCGTCTGGCTCGTCCCGAAGACAATCTGCTGCGACTTCTGTTGCTGCGCGGTGCCGGCTGGACGGAAATCCACTCGGCAATAGTATCCAGTAACGAGAAACTGATTGTCGTTCAGTTGAGCCACCAGCGCACGTCCAATCGGCTCGCCATTTCCTTTGGCGGCGCCTCCCCGCCCGCCTCCGTAAGAAACGACCACATCCCAGATTCCGAAGTGAAGTGTCTGTGCGGGTTGGTCTTCCACTTCCGCCACAGCTTGCAGCTTTCCTTCAAAGTTCAGGCGGGCAATTTCGCGGATCATCGGACCGAGGAGCTTGTAGTTCTGTGCCGTGGGGTCAAGGAAGGCGTTCGGTTTATCCGGCACCAACCTCTCCGGATGATTGGTGCGCGTATAGTCAAGTCCGAATGGCGAATAGCCGATCGCCTGCAATCCCAATGCTGCAAATAAAAACCGCGCTGCGTGCGGTGTCCCGGCAGTCTCCGGAATGAACAAGGCATTATCCGGCCGGTGATATAGATCCATGACCTTCAGATAGGATGGCGTGTCCAAAAGGTAGATATCCGGTGCGAGAACGTCGATCGCCGGCGCCTCTGCCTTCCAGATGGCAAGTACATTGTCAGTCGGGCCGCCGCTCTCATAACTGCCCGGCGCGCCCTTGAACGGATCGCGAAGCGCCGCGTTGACGTACAGAGGAAGCGGATAGACGGCCTTACCTGCTGCGGCAACCTGTCCCACGTAGCGGGCGATGGCCCAGGCATGGAAGCAGACGTCGGCCTCTGGCCCGAATGCCTCGCTCCAGTTCGCGCCACTGGAGGCGGTCTTGTTCATTGCTTTCAGCACATCATCCGGAACCGGCGCCGCAAAGAGCTTTTCTGCTTCAGGAGAAAAATCGCGCAGCGTTCCCCAGGTGCCCGTCTCGTTCTCTACCTGCACCATCAACACCGTTCGTTGAGGATCTGCCGCTTTGAGATGCCGCATAAAGGCAGTAAACGCACGGACGTCGGCGTCGAGAGATGCCCGGGCAAATGGGGAGGGCGAGTCAACCAGTTGCCCACTCCGATTGATCACATGGGAATAGATGTCGGGCTTGAGCTTCATCCATTCCGGCATGTAATGCTGACTACCATTCTTCCAGGTAGCGAACCAGAGCAAGACCAGATGAACATGATGCTCGCGTGCCTGGGAGAGAATCGTGTCCATCGCGGTGTAGTCGAATTGTCCTTGTTTCGGCTCAAACTGTTCCCAGTAGATCGGTATTTCGAGCGTGTTGGCGTGCAGATACTCAATGGCCGGCCACACTTTGGGGAGTGTGGCCGGCCAGTCGCTGGAGTTATTGGCCTGAGCGCCCAGCATCAGAAACGGAGCGCCATCCACAATCAATGCATGGCGGCCGTTGCTCTCAACGATGCGCGGAATCGGATGCTCTTCGACCTGCGCACGTACGGCGAACTCGGAGCCCAAGGCCGCAATCAGCGCTGCCGCGACAAACGATTTGATCCTCATTCAAACCTCATTTCTTTCGCTTTCCGCACGAGGGCAGTGCCGGTAGCTCCAAACTCGGCCGATTGGCCAGGCGTTTCTACCGAAGGTCTCCGAAGTGCACATCCTCTGGAGCTGAAGGCTCATCGAGAAACTGAATCGTTGTTGCCGGACCAAGTTCTGCCGGCGGAGTCCACGATGCGAGCGCCCACACCACCTCCTTACTGGGCTTCAATTCCAAGGCCTGCAGCGTCCGAAAGCGGCTCTCGACAGTTGTGCTCCATTCGTTCACCCAGTTATTCACGACAGTGTTGCCATTGGGCAGACGCCAGGCTTGCTGCAGGCTGGCGAACTGATAGCCGGGCACGTCCGACGGACTGAATGTCCACACCGTGTCTCCCCTGCGCGTCACCTCCCGCACACCGATGCGGTCGGTGATCAGGACATTCCCATTCGCCAGCGGGGTTACGCCCCAGGGCGCAGTGGCCGGGAACGACCACAGTTCATGGCCGTCGGAGTCGTATTCCACGACCTTGTTGAGATCCATATGCGCGACTATCAACGTTCCGTTCGCGGTCAACCGGGCATGCCGGAATTGCCCATGAACGCTGATCGGATGTTTGACCGGAAGATCAAGTTCCTTCTCCGTTGCGCCTGTGACGATGTTCATTACACGGAGCAGCGCGGGGTCCCCATTCATTATGAACAACACCCGGTCGTTCCCGATTGGAACGGCAGTGTGAATCTCGCGGGCGGCAGGAGCATCGTAGTTCCAAACCACCTTTTTCTGCGGCGTAATCTCCGTGACTCCGAACTGGTGCGTAAAAAGGATGTTGCCGTTGGAAAGCATCACAGCGTCGCTGATCTCGCCTTCACCGGCTGGGTCGTCGTAGCTCCAGACGATCTTTCCTTTCCGAACGATGACTATCCTCCGGTTATGAGACTCGCCTGCAAACATGAAGTCGTGCTGAGCCAGTCCAGCGCCCGGAAGCTGTACCGGGGCGCGAGGCGCAGTTTGAGTGTTGCCGGGCGCCTGGGCACCAATGCTGAAAGTCAATCCGAAAACTGAGATTACAACAGCCAATCTAAGCATCGCCAACTCCTGAAAAAGGACATCCATCGCGAAATCACGCTGATCTCAGCCAGCGCAAGCCCGGACAACAGAGCAGCAACGGTTTCTCGCTTCGCTTGAGAACATACTCTCCACCGGAATCCAACGACATACACTCGAATGGTCGTCCCTCAAGAATGAAACTCCTTTTTCTGTACCTCCCCCAGAACCGCCGGTCGCGAAGCCAGATGACCCGGAAATCAGCGTCATCCCAGGTCATCGCTCTTCTGGGCCTGAAAGCCTCTGCGGAATCAAGGTGGATAAGCCATCCGTCTGTTTCACTTGCGCGGATACAATCTGGACCTCGGCTAGTTTCAATCCGGGGCGGCGCGCCGTGACCGTAATCGTTCCGGGAGAAAGCGTTGAACGCACGGAGACTCGGTTGATGCCGCATTCAGTATTCAAATATAGATTGTTTGTCGTGTCGATTTTGCCGCCGTTATAGCCGCCGCGCCAGATGCACGGGCCGGAGCAGTTGAAGTCGACCCTGGCATCATCCGTCGGGCACCGTTGTCCCTTTGCGTCTACCACTTCGAAATCGATAAATGCCGCGTCTTGGCCATCGGCCTGTAAACCCTGCGGGCCGACGATCGCAGTAAGTTTGATGGCGGCAGGTGCACCAGAAGTGGTCAACTCCTGGCCGGCAACTACTTTGGCCCCATTTCTGCCAACCGCTTTCAGACTGCCCGGCACAAACTCGACATCCAGGAACGCAAAGATGAATCCGCTTTCTGGCTTCGAGTTCAAGCCGAGCGACTTGCCATTGAGAAAGAGCTCCACGGTCTCGGTATTCGCTACCACGTAAACGGTCTTCACAGTCTTGTGGACGGGCTGTGCCGGGATTGCCGGCTGGTCTGGAATCGCGGGCCTGTCCTGAGCCGCAACCCGCCCCGGTATTGCGGGTTGCTCTGGACTGGCGGGTTGTTCCAACGGATAACTCCAATGTCCGAGAATGTGCAGGTCCGGCTGGTCGCTTTGCATGACGCGGTGGCAATAGTAGATCTCCTTTGCCAGGCGTACTGCGTCAACCTTGCCGCTTACGCGGCAGACTTCGCTCGAATCCTGGCGACCGTCCGCGTCGGAGTCAGAGAAATAAATGGAGGCGTAGCCGGACCACTTCGAATGAGCAGGGTCGGGATTGGAAATGCGGTTCTGCCAGTAATCCCAGTAGCGATGGATGCCGGCCAGCGCGAAGCTCTCTGAAGTGTAGAGGTACGGCGACCTGGTTCTCCACGTGTCGTGGGGGCCCTTTGTGGCCTTGAAGTAGGGCGGAGAGTCGTCGTCCCAGAAGCGGCGGGCTCCTTCGTCGCGAAAGTCTTCAGTTTCGATGATAGGCGCGCGGTCGCGGCGGGCGGCGCTGTATCCGCGGAACATGTCGTTCGTGCCGGACAATTGGTCGGTTTTTGGATCCTGCCCAATCATGACTCCGTAGAACTCGGCGATTGGAGTCGCGGCGGTGTTCGCAGCGACATCGTCGTTGCCGCGGGCGCCCATCACGCGCCCGCCATCGGGATCCCATTGCTTGCGAATCGCGATCATCTGTTGGAGATGTTCCACAGTCACCACCGTGTTGCCGGCCTCCCAGAAGAGGATGCTGGGATTGTTGCGGTAATAGATGATCGAATCCCGCATGACTTCGAGGCGCTGGTCCCATTGGCGCCCCGAGACATCGCGCTCTTTGTCTCCGGCTGGACATACCTGGACAATTCCATAGCTGGCCATCGCATCCGCATCCACTTTCTGCGGAGAGATGTGCATCCAGCGAACGTAATTGGCATGACAGTCTCGAATGAGCTTGGCGTTGTAGTCGTGCAGCCAGTCAGGATACGCCTGGCCCAGACCTCCCCATTCATTGCTGGCGCGCTGCGCAAAGCCTTTCAGGTAGACGAACTTGTCATTGAGATAAACCCCGCCCGTGCCGGCCCCGCCCTTGAACTCGACTTTGCGAAATCCAGTTACGATCTTGTTGACATCGACTACTTTTCCGTCCACGCTGAGGACGGTATAGACGTTGTAGAGGTAAGGGTCTTCCGTGCTCCAGAAGCGCGCATTCTTCAAACCGCCGGTAGCTGTGAGAAGGGTTTTCTCGCCGTCAACCATGTCGACCGGATCGGCATCGAATCGGGATCGGATTTGACCGCCGTGATCGACGATCACCGCAGAGAGCCCGACCGTTGCTCTATCGCCCGATTCATTTCGGACTTCGGCCTCAACTGTTATGTCTGCAGACTTGCCAGTGATGTCGAAGTCGGTTGCGTGAATGTAAACGCCTGTGGTCTCAAGGCCGTAATAGAGCGGTAGTGTCTGGTGGATCTTGCCTGTGACGTGCAGCCAAACGTGGCGATTGATGCCACCGTGGTCGGGATTGAAGTCATTCGCATTCCATTCGAACTTGGTTCCGGTGGCGCGCTCAAGGTAATCCGTACGGTTGTCTACCTTCACGGCGAGGACGTTGTCCTCAGGCCCAAAATGTAATGCGTCGGTGATATCGATGCCGTAGGCAGTAATCCCGTTCTCATACAAGCCGACCTGTTTCCCGTTGAGGAAGATATCGCCGGCCTGGCGCATGCCCTCAAATTCAATGAAGATTTTGCGCTCGGAAAAGCCGACAGGAAGCTTGAAGTGCTTGCGGTACCAGGAAAGCCCCTTGTAGGTGCCCAGATCACCGCCACTGTGGGAGATGATCTTCCTGAACGAGTCCACATCGTTGAAACTGTGCGGTGTGCTGATGATTGTCCATTGAGAATCGTCGAAGGTGGGCACTTCAGCTTCGGCCACATCTTCGCGGATGAATCTCCAGCCAAGGTTGAAGTTGAGCCTGGTGCGTGGGGATCGAGGAGGCGTATAGCGGGCGGCCGGAACTCCTGCGAAGGCGGTGGTGGGAGTAGAGAGAAGGACCGGAAGCCCGGCCGCAGCAATCGCGGCCGTTCCTAAAAATTTGCGGCGGGAAACAGTGGTGTCAGACATCCTGATGTTCCTCACTACCTTGCGTGCGCTGCTCGAAGGGGCAAGCAACTCGTCCGGGAAATTGCTAGCCGATAAGATTCGTCTGGGAAACCATATACCGAATGGATCGTTAATGTAAAACTCTGATTGCGGCGCTCGAGTTCTATAAAAGCTGAGCGGAGCTGTGAGTTGGCTATGAATCAAACTCACGTCGATGCGATTTAGGAATCCGGGAAGATTGGTTAGAAAAACTGCGGAAACATGATGCAATTCGCGCTGCGCTACACTGGGAATTCTGCTCTATACATCCACGGGGAATACGAAATGACGACGGTCACCATGAAGGATATTGCGCAGGCGTTGGGCGTCTCGGTCATGACCGTGTCCAAGGTCATGCGTGATCGCCAGGACGTGGGTGCGGAAACGCGCAAGCGAGTCCTGTCAAAAGCAAAGGAGCTAAATTACAGGCCCAATTTGACGGCACGCAGCCTCGTGACGGGAGAGAGCCGACAGGTTGGAGTAATCGTTCCCACCCTGCTTCATCCGTTCTTTGCCGAGGTTCTGCAGGCACTTTCTTCAACCATGAAGCAGGACGGCTACGCGGTGATGATCTCCTCCTCGATGGAAGATCCAAAGGCTGAGGAAGCAGCGATTGAACAACTTTTGGGCCATCGTCTGGATGGCTTGATCATCGCGTCGTGCAGTTTCTCCCCGGCAAAGTTTCAACAGTTGCAGGAGCAGGGAACTCCGTTTGTTCTGATCGATCGCTTTTTCCCGGAATTCCGGACAAATTTTGTTGGCGTCGACGATCGCGCGGTTGGCCGGATTGCGACGGAACATCTGATCGCGATGGGATGCAAGCGGATCGCGCATATCCGAGGACTGGAGTTCACCACGGGGGTTGGCCGCTTTGAAGGATACAAAACGGCGCTTGACGAGCACGGCATCAGGTTCGATCCGGATTTGGTGAGTCCCTACATGACTGCAGACGGATTGGATTGGCAGCAAAGCTTCGATGCCATGCGCAAGCTGCTGGAAGGAAAGCGTCCCGACGGAGTATTTTGCTACAACGACCCTATTGCGATCACTGCGATTGATGTGGCCCTGGAAGCAGGGCTACGGATTCCGAGGGACATTGCTTTTGTAGGTTGCGACAACCTTCATTATGGCGCCAGCCTCAGAGCCCCACTTTCCAGTATCGACCATCACAGCGGCCAGATTGGAGCTCGCGCTGCGAAGATGCTCTTAAAGATATTGAAAGATAAGGAATTCAGGAGAATCAGGCAGGTAGTGTTGGCGCCTTCGCTGGTGGTGAGGCTTTCCTCCCTTCACCGCAAGGGCCAATAATCAGTCGAAACCGTTTCTCCCACATGAGCGAAGCAACCCACTCACCTCAGCAGGATATCGGCTTGCAGGTTGGGTCGAGAGTTGGGAATTCCATGAAAACGCTACATTTGTGTATCTCAACGTTAACGTTACATTTTCCCCTTGACATGCCTCCAATCACAAGTCTACATTCCAATTCGAAAATAATTCAGATGTGGAATCGGTCCCCTTCCGGTCCACGCCCTTTCCTTTGGAGGCCTCACAGATGCTGCAAACGATGTGCCATCCCTATCGGTCCGTGGGTGTGCGTCTCGGCTTGGCCGCGACGCTCGTCGTTCTAACAAGCGCTTTCCCAGGCGCGTTGCAAGCCCAGACCGCGGGTGAAGGCACGATCACAGGTTTGGTCATGGACAGTACCGGCGCTGTAATCGGTGCCGCTACTGTTACGGCAACTAACGCTGCCACAAACATATCGACTGAGCGCACAACCTCGTCGGCTGGCCTATATACGATCGCGCCATTGCCAATTGGAACATATACGCTCACCGTCACCGCCAAGAACTTCAAGGTTCTCAAGCAGGAGAATCTCAAGGTCGATGCGCTGGAGCCGCTGGCCTTCAATGCGGTGTTGACTGTCGGGACCGCGAATGAAACCGTCACAGTGACTACCGCCCCGCCGGTGCTGGACACGGAAAGCTCCATTCTGGGCGGCATGATGGAAAACCAGGACTATTCGAATCTGCCGATCCTCATGTCCACAACTCAGCAGCGCGACCCCACTGCATTCGCAACGCTTGTTCCAGGAGCCCAGGGCGGCTCACGCACGCCGGTCATTGCCGGTCTCGCAAACTACTCCGGCTATCTCTACCTGGACGGCGTTCCCTCGGAGACGATCAATCAGCAGGGTGACAACCGCACCGTTGCGTTGAGCATGAGCCTTGAAGCCGTCGACCAGTTCCAGGTAACCACAAGCGTGCCGCCGGCAGAGTACATGGGGGCCGGCGCCTCAAACTACACCATGAAGTCGGGTGGTATCCAGTATCACGGCCAGGTTTCAGACTTTGTGCGCAACACGGTTTTGGATGCATGGCAGTATGCGCAGAAGCAGCTCCTGGTAAAGAATACGGCAGGGCAAAGTGTGCCGGCCGGAAAGAACATCGAACATGCAGACGAGTTCTCTGCATCGGTCGGCGGACGTGTTCCCAAAACAGGAAACAAGCTCTTCTTCTTCTTCGCCTATGACCGCTTCCACTCTCGCCTAAACGATATCCCTGGGCAAACCACCATTCCCTCCGCCTTGATGGAACAGGGCGACTTCACCGAGCTGCTTGGCAATCCGGGTTCGGGGCAATCCGGAACCGGGTCCAACAATGCTCCATTCCTGTTTGATCCCCTCAGCAACAGTTGCACTGGCGGCGTTTGCACTCGTCAACCATTCATGGGACTGAAGAATGGCGTACCGACCTACAACGTGATCCCCCCAGGAAGAATCTCTCCCATCACGCAGAAGATGGAGTCGTTCATGCCGAACTATCCGGGTTCACCCAATGCGAACCTAGCCGGCAACGTGAATTCGAACGTCATTAACAACAACTATCTCGGCACACAGATCGGCGGCCGCGACAGCCATCTCTACGACTGGCGGGTTGACTACGACTTAAGCCCCAAGAACCGAATCTCTGCCGTGGGAGCGATGGGGCAATTCGTCTATGCAAACAACTTTGGAACGCCCTATCTACCCCTTCCCTATGCGGTCGGCGACTATGCGACTATTGTTCCCAAGCAATACAATGTCGAGGATGCGTACACGATCACTGACCATTTAACCAATCAGTTCAAGATTGGATATACGCGGTTCTACATGCCCATTACCAACCCGACGCAGGGTGTTTCGCAATACGAAATAGGCTCATTTGGCGTTACAAACCTACCTGCTGGGCAGGCAGGCCAGGAGTTTCCTGGCGCTTCATTCTCAACTTCCAAGGTCAGCACCGTCACTCCTGCCACGTGGACGACTGACAGCAACTCGGCCTCAACCCAGCTGACGATTCCGAATAATTATGCTCTGGTCGACAATGTGCAGTGGCTCAAGGGCAAGCATCAATTCACCTTCGGCATCACGTACCAGTTTGAAGGGCTCAACAATGCGAACCCGGCCACTTTTACAGGCGTGCTTCCTTTGACTTATGACCAATACGCAACGGCGAATTACGTTGCCAATTCCTCCACGATCGATCAGAGCCTGACTGGCTATGGATACGCCAGCTTTCTGTTAGGCGCAGTAGGCGCAACCTCCGGCGGGACCACGGGAACAACGTTGCCCCTGCAGAATGTAGCCACTATCTACAGCCGTATCAAGGCAATCGCTCCGTTTGCCGAGGACACGTTCAAACTGACGCCCAAGATCACGCTCGATTTCGGACTGCGCTGGGACTACCTCCCGCCGCTGCATGAAAAGTTTGACCACTTCAGCTTCCTGAATCCGATGGCAACGAATTCGGCGACAGGGTCGCTTGGCGCATTGGAGTTCGATGGGAATTACGGGGGAGCAGCGGCCAGTTGCGGTTGCACAACGCCCGTCCAGACGTATATGAAAAATTTCGGGCCAAGAGCGGGCATCACTTTCGCATATAACTCAAAGACGGTGATCCGGGTTGCCTCAGGCGTGGTCTACTCACAGGGCGGCGGAACCGGCGGTGGCCGTGTAGCCGGCAATGGCGGGTCTAACGGCGCAGGCCAGGCGCTCGGTTTCAACACAAACGCAGTTGCACCCGGCGACACTCTATCCGGTCCAAACGCGGGTCCATCGTTCTGGTTGAATGGCACAAACACCTCACTGATGGGTCCCGGCTTTGTTTATCCTGCCGCACCAACGCCCGGCCCTGCGAGCACAATCCTGAATACAGGCAATTACCTGAATGCCAGCGGAGCCTTTGTAACCCCGTCTTCGATGGGGTATGAAGACCCTTATGCGTCAGGCCGCGCGCCAGAATTCACGTTTTGGAATTTTGGCTTTGAGCGGTCTGTCACTAAAGACATGACGCTCCAGGTGAATTATGTCGGAGATGAAGCTCACCATATTTGGGATGGCAGCTCGCAGAATGAACGTGGCTACTGGAACAATCAGTTGGATCCCAAGTACCTGGTTGCTCTGGGTCCGGTAAACGGAGTGAGCGCGTCAGGGAAAACAGTCTCGCTCTTGACTGCACCCGCGACATCGGCAAACGTCGCGACAATGAATGCGGCGATGGGCGGGCTACCGAATCCTTCTTACTTTATAGCTGCGGCAAATGCATTTCCTAACCAATCCACAGTCACCATTGCGCAGATGCTGACGGCCTTCCCTCAGTACAACAGCGTAGTGGACACCTTTGGCGGACCGTTTACTGAGAATTTCTCTTACAACGCGCTCCAAATTCAATTGAGCCAGCGGATGAGCCATGGTCTCTCGTTCAACATCAACTATACGTATTCAAAGAACATCGGAGACGATGGCACATTCCGCAGCGGATATCCGATACCTGCGGCGGCAATAGACGGCCACGGACAATCCTGGAAGGCCGACAGGATCGATCGATCTTGGACAACCATCTCCATTCCCAACATCGTGAATGCCTATAGCGTTTATCAGCTTCCATTCGGCAGGGGCCACATTGGCAGCAATTCATGGCTGGTGCGGAACCTCGCGGGCGGGTGGCAGATTTCAGACGTCTACACCTACAGTAACGGCGGACCGTTTACGCCCACGTGGAGTACAAGTGGCAACTGCGCCAACGCAGCGCCGAATGCAGGCCAATGTATGCCGTCTCTAAACCCGAACTTTACAGGCTCTGCTCGCCAAAATGGTAGTTACGGCAAAGGCCCCAACGGCTTCGTATTTGCCAATGCGAGCAACATCCAATATGTCAACCCAGCTGCTTTTCAAGCACCAGCGGACATTTCCGGCACTTCTGCGACTCACCAGTACCTGATTGGGAATTCACCGCGTACCAGACCGTATAACATCATGAATCCGGGCAACCAAAACCTCAACGCTTCCGTGCGCCGGTCGTTTCCGATTTATCACGAGATGGCCTTCGTCTTCCAAGCGGATTGCACGAATGCCTGGAACAAAATGGTTTTTGGAAGCCCCAATGCAGGTTGGAGCGCCGGTTCCACCACATTCGGACAGGTCGGAGCTCCTGGCACGGCGCCACGTGATTTCCAGCTCTCCGCGCATCTCAACTTCTAACCGGACGGTGCTGCATAGCCGAATGGCGGAGCCGCCAAAACAGGCGACATCGTTCTCGGGTTGCGTTTTCTCGATCCGCGGGCAAGCGTGGCGCATGAGCGCTAGATTCGCGCTCAGAGTCCTCTGGTCGCGCAAGTAGTGCGTTCATTGCACATGCGACCGTAGCGATCGCACGGTTTGAATAGGCGAAGAAACTGGCCGCTGTGATCGGCAGTATCCGGCCCGAGATTGATGGATTTGTATCTTGAATTCCTTGTATGTGGTGTCGCCTTTGGTGATGGCTCGGCGTGGTGAAACTCGATTTCTCCCCCCAACGGTGGGAAGGAGGCAGACAATGGACAGGGTAGCGGGAGTTGTGGAAGTATGGCGAACGGATAGCACTCATGAAGTCGTAATCAGCCATCCTGCTTTCGCGTCGGGCTCGAACGAGAGGGGACAAATTGTTTTCTCACCGCGGAGTGCGCGGCATTTGGCCCATTTGCTCATCGAGTACGCAGCTGATGCCGAGGCGGAGGCCGCCGGCGGAGAAACAAGCGGAGAATTGACCGGCGACTGAACTAAGACATTCAAGAAAAGAGAGAGCATCTTATGTCGATCGCCCGGCGCCAACTACTCATCGGTCTAGCCTCTGTCATTGGCTGCAGATCCATTCATCTGAAAGGCCTTGCGCAATCGGCAGCGTCGTCTGTTGTGACGCCGGACTTCGGGCCAGTTCCGGCTCCTTCCACTCAGGCGGCAAAAGCCCTCTTCAACGAAATCGGTGCCACCAGCTGGACTGAACTCAACCATCGCCTAAACATCGTAAACCTCGATATCCAGTTGCACGGTTTGCGCCATATACCCGGGATTGAAGGCACCTTCCTGACCGGCTACCCCTATAACGAGTTCTACGATTGGGACCTCTACTTCGAGAATCTTTACCTCTCCTATTATGGTGTTTGGCCTTATTGTTTCACCAACCTCAAGGAGTTTCTCAATCGTGAACAGCCGGATGGATATGTCAATCGTAGCCTGATCAAGCAGCGTGATCGCCAGGATTTTAAGCCCTTTCTTGCGCAATTGGTTGTCCTCGGCGCCAAGCAGAATCACGACGACTACGAGTGGCTGCGTGGAAACTACTATGACCGCCTGGTTAAGTACATCGATAAGTGGTTTTCTTACGACGCTGACCACAATGGTTTGCCAGTCTGGAATTCCGCGGACGCTGCCGGGACTGACAACCAGTGGTCACGCGGCGGAGCCCTCAGCTCCTTTCAAACAGAGGGCGTGGACCTCGCTTCCTATCTGATTCGCGAACTCCGAGCCATGTCAGTGATCGCCAAGCATTTGAACAGAATTGCAGACAGCACAGGCTTCAATCATCATGCAGACCAAGTCGCAAAGCTCATCAACTCGACATTTTGGGATGAGAAGCAAGGCATGTACTTCGATCGAAATGAGAAGACAGGCGAGCGCATCTATGTCAAATCAGCCACAAACTTTATGCCTCTCTTTGCCGGAGCCGCCACGCCTAAGCGCGCGAAGCGCATGATCCATGATCATCTGCTCAATCCTGAGGAGTTTTGGCTCAGCTATCCGGTGGCGAGCTACGCGAAAACCGAACCCGATTACTATCAGGGCTCGCACCACGAATGCAATTGGCGCGGTCCTTCATGGGCGCCTACAAACTATATGATCTTTCAGGGTTTGAGAACCTACGGCTATAAGACTGAGGCTCATGAGTTAGCCACACGCCTCTTCAACATGGCACTACTCAAGAATCCCGTTCTTCGCGAATATTACAACGCGGAGACTGGGGAGGGCCTTGGCCAGACTCGCTTCTGGGGGTTTACCGCCCTGTACTATGGTATGCTCCTGGAATCCATTCTTGAATATGACCCATCGACATTGCAGAAGCCGGCCGAACCCATCGTCACCAAAGAACTGGGCATTGCATTCCAGATCTAACATTGAGCAAAGCAGATATGCGATAAGGGAGAATGGGTCTTTAGATCAATACAGGGCTCATCGCCGCCCCCAAGGAAGTTATATTGGAGATCATGTTGTTTCTTAACTCTTAGCCAACCGAGCGCGATATCAGTTGGCGATATCTGGGCATGATCGGCATAGGGGCCGCAGTCACCTGCCGACCCCTGCCACACCACTGTGCGAACGGGTCCGTACAAGGCGGTTCGAGAAGTTACGCCGTCACTCACCGACCAACGAAGGAAGGCCAAGCGATTTGAAATAGGCATTTGAAAGCCCCACAGAGAGGGCAGAGAGGATGAAAATCCCGATCTGATTCGAAGAATTCGATAGACGGTTGAGCAAATCGAATAGGGAGATTGCCATAATGTTCTTCTGAGCGTCTTCAAACGATTTCACATCAGCCCAGAAGTTGACGACCAGGGGGTTGAACCGATCATCGCGGCTCTCAAGGACACTCCTTCCGAGATGGGCGGGTACTCCCTGCCAGAGCTTGCACCATGAGCCACCGTTTCTGAGGGTGACGATGAAGTTTGGATCCGTTGCGGGCTCTAAGATGTGTGTGGATAGGGAAAAGCAAGTTATTGTGTACCTCCGTGGGCACAATTTCGGGTGCGGTTAGTTGGTGCTGGTTTTCAAGTTTGGATGTCACTTTGTCGAGGGAATCTGGCTGGGCATTAGAACACTAATGCGAGATCTTCAGCCTGAGATGAAATCAGCAACCGGCCGCTGGCGAGGAGTGAACTGCGGACGTCTTTGTGCCCGGTTTGTGCCTAAGGGGTGTCGCTTCTGGCGATTTGAGCGATTTTGGCGATTCTAGAATCAGCAACTTACATGTTCTGAGTACCGGGGGTAAGGTTCGCCCCCCCTCCCGGCACCAATAAAACAAAAGACTTATGAAATATAAGCACTCTTGACCGAGTGGCAATTCTTGCGAGCCCGGCATTTTCGGCACCTCACGGCAAGGCAGCTCTGTTTCACGCTCCGTTAAGCATACGCACAAAGCCGGCTTCATAGCGGTCCGGGGACTCCCACGTGCCAGACTCACCCGACCTGAAGATTGCGTCGATTACAGACATATTCGCGATTGCATCTTCAATCGAAACAGGGACTTCAGTGTTGTCCAAAATGGCCTTGGAAAAGGCATCCCCTTGCAATGTGTATTGGTCGCACGGCGGAAAACTTTCTATGGCGATGCCGCTTCCAGAGAGATCGCCCGTGCTGTCGATAAAGATCCGGGTGGCGCGGTCGAAGGGCGCGTTCACGGGGATTTCGATTTCGATGCGGCCTCGCGTGCCCAGGAAGTGGATGCGCTGGTACGGAATCAATTGTGTACTGCAGGTGAAGATTGACTGGCCACCTGGGAAATCGAGAATGGCCGATGTGAGCCGATCCGTATGCATCTGCGGGTCGCGATCGATGAGAGCGACCACGCGCGTGGGTTCCTGCGCGAACGCGCAACGCGAAGCATGAATGAGATAGCAGCCGATGTCCATGAGTCCGCCGCCGCCGATATCAGCACGGTTGCGAATGTTGTCTGGGTTGACATTGAAATAGCTGAAAAAGCCGGTGATGGAGCGAAGTTCCCCGATGCGCCCTTCGTCAAGCAGTTGCCTGAGACGAAGCCATTGCGCAGAACTGCGAATCATGAAAGCTTCGCCAATTTTGACTCCGGTGCGGGAACGAACGGCCAGAAGAGTCTTAGCTTCTGTGGCTGACATGCTGATGGGCTTTTCGCAGAGAACGTGCTTGCCGGCTTCAGCCGCTTTGATCGTCCAGGGGACGTGGAGGTGATTGGGCAGAGGATTGTAGATGGCGTCGATGTTCGGGTCTGCGAGCAGCTCTTCGTATGATCCGTAAGCCACCGGAATGCCAAGCGCGGCGGCGGCTTCTTCTGCCTTGGCCAAATCGCGAGATGCTATGGCAACGACGGTGCAGTGTTGGCACCGCTGCATGGCTGGAAGAACTTTTCTCAACCCAATCGCAGCAGTGCTTAGAACTCCCCAGCGGATTTTTCGTGAGATCGGGGACTTGAGCTTTTCAGCTGGCGCAACGGTCGGCTGGGCGTTTTCTTCTGTAGGGCTCATCAAGGTCTCCCAAGAGTGATTCTACGTCCACAAGTAGCGCGAGCCATGTCGAACTGTCTGCGCGCCACTCCGAAATTCAAATACCAGCAGGTGTCGGCTTTAAAGCGCCTTGATTGCTTCGGACTGCGGATCGGCCGTGGTGCGGGGCGTGATAGTATAGATTGTGGTCCGCTCAATGCGGTCGCCTATGTTCATTGTCACGAGTGGGCCGTTGGTTTCAAGCTCTACATAATTCATCGGATCGGGGTTGGTGTAGACCTGGGTCACACAACCACCATCGGGAAACTCTCCCGTCCCTTGTTCTGCATCGATGCGGACAACGCAGCTTCGGCCAACCCAAATCATGCTTGTTCCATCCGTACCGATTTTCACGACTTCGCGGTGATGCCGTGCGAGGGAAAGCAGGCCACCCTTGATCATCAGGTCTGCGGGCTCAGCACCCATCAACCGGACGTATCCATTTGCGAATTTCGATTCCGCGGGAAGCAGAATCGCTATGCGCTCTGGCTCACGCATCTCGGTGATCGTCCAAACCCCAACCTTGACAGGGCTCCCGGCAAGCTTGTCGAACTCAGTTCGAACGCGCATGACCGGTTGGCCAGGCACCAGTTCCACTTTTCGCACGATCTGGATGCCAAAGGCCGGATCGATGGATGAAGTCAACACGATGCCCCCTTCCGCTTCAATTGCTTCCATCGGTTGGCGGTCGAACGCGACAGGAGGAGGCCAATACCGGCCTTGCTGCAGGGTCCAGGACGCCTGGGGGGCGGGCCAGCACTTATCTCCGCCAAAATTGAGCCACTGGTCCACGAGGGAGTGGTGGGCAGCCTTCGGGTGCAACTGGCCGTCCAGCGTCCGGTTTTCCCAGAAGACACCTTCCGAATCACCCGACAGGCGCAGCTGCATCACGCGCGCAATTGAGGGAACGATCACAGCCTCAACATGGCCATTCTGAATCAGGAGGCAATCGGGCCATCCATGCCAGCCGATGCGTGTGATAGACGCAGGTGATCCCTCGTGGAAGCTTGAATCAGGGGCGGCCGATATTTCGGGGCGGCTTACCAAGGTGTTGGTTCCTTCTCGTACCACAGAAATCGCTGAATTGATTCAATTCCTTTGCCTGGCGATTTGCATCATTGGGCGGGTCGCGCCAACTAGTCACCATCGGCAGCGGCCTTGTCTGTTTCAATCTCGCGTTCAGTCAAATGATCGAACCATGTGAACTTGAGAATGGCCGATGTTGCAAGAATCACCGCGAGTGCAATGCCGGCGCGATCGAACTCCTGGATCACGATGTAAAGAGGCAAAGCCACCAGGGCAATCTGCCACACGATGCCGACCGCGATATTGAACATGTCGCGGAAGAAGTCCTTGTTGCGTTTGAATCCGGGGTCTTCAGCCAGCACCTTCTTGAGGATCGGTCCCCAGAAGCCCCAGGGCCGGACGCGGCGATAGAAGTCCATCAGCACTTCATCCGACTCCGGCTTGGTGAGCAGCGTGCCCAGAAGGCAGCCGATCAAGGAGATGGCCAACACCACCGGAAAGATGATGACTACTTCCATATTGATGGAATAGGTGGCCAGCAATTGCTGCACAAACGGCACCAGTGGAACGATCTTGGGCATGACAATGGCGGAGGCTATGCCTGTGACCATGCCCCAGAAGTAGCCGTAACCGGTAAAGCGCCACCAGTACCACTTGAGAACGTTGGATGCCGTGTAGCCTCCCCACAATCCGGAGACGATCCACACCACAACCGAGTTCACCGAATCGACGTTCCATCCGATCAGCACGCCAACCACCACCACGGCAAGGGATGCCAGGTAGCTGAGACGGACGTAGGTCTTAGCCGATGCATTTGGATTGATGAAGCGCTTGTAAATATCGTTGACGAAGTAGGGCGGGGCCGCATTCACCGTAGCCGCGAAGTTCGACATGAATGCCGCGAGCAAGCCGGCAATCAAAAAGCCCAGCAGGCCCACCGGCACAAAGCTTTGCAGCGCATAGGGCAGCACCAACTCAAAGTCCATGTGTGTGCCCATGTCACGAAGCTGAGGACTATAGAAGGCTGCAGCCAGCACGGTGAGACCGATGACCAGAAAGTAGCGCGGAGGGGTAAGAACGATGTTGACCCACGCGCTCATCATCGAGGCTTCGCGCGGATTCTTCGCGGAAAGGACGCGCTGCATATCGTAGTTGGGCGCGGGTCCTGCTCCTGAGATCGGTATGCCTTTAAAAAGAAGCATGACGACAAAGAAACCGAATAGCCCGTATCCATCCTGCGCGATCTTGGTGGAGGCCGCCGGAAGCAGCGTTGACCAATCCAAGTTCAAATTCCAGCCAAAGAAGATGTTGTCCCAGCCGGCCGGCACCACACGGTGCAGCATCTCCGGTGCAACCTTGCGCATCGCGATAATGCCCACTGAAAATGAGGCGATGGAAAGAATAAAGAACTGGACAACCTCGGTGATCACCACGCTGATCATGCCGCCTTTGATCACATAGATTGCAGTTATCGCGATGAGGATGAGCGCGTACTCATTGGCGGTCAGATTCCAGGGCAGGAACGTCTGCGCGAACTTGCCGATGCCCTTGAATGCGTACGTGAAGAATCCGATGATGCTGAGGAATGCATAGATCACAACAATCAGGTGCGAGAGCTGTGCGCCCCGTCCGGTGCCAAAACGCGTCTTGATCCACTCCGCGCCCGTCATCACCTTGGAACGACGCAGCCATGCGGAGAGATAGACCATCAGAAATATCTGGTTGAACGTGGGCCAAAGCCAGGGAATCCACACACTCTTCAAGCCGTAGACAAACATCCAGGAGACCAGCAGCATGGTGCCGCTGATGTCGAACATGCCCGATGCGTTCGAAATACCCAGCATGTACCAGGGCATCGCATTCCCGCCGAGAAAGTAGCTCTGCATGCTCTGCGAAGCGCGATGCGAAACCCAGTAGCCGATGACTACCGTGCTCAGCAGGTAGGCCACGATAATCACGATGTCAATGACGTGAAGATGCATTTGGTGCCCTCAATCTTTGTGGAAGGTGCCTTCCTAAAAGCACGCTTCCCCAACTCTCTATCTCAGTTCACCGGCCAGAAGGAACACCAGCGATGCTTGCCAGTTGATCGCAATCTCATTGCTTGCATACGAGGCCAATTGATCGGCATAGACCTTGCCCGGAGGCAAATCCTTGGGTAGCGCCGCAAGCACCGCGTCTTGGCGGCCCGCATTCGGCCCGCCGGAAAGCAGCCCCGGCCAAGGTCCCGGCTGCTTGCCTGATCCGCTCGGCCGGTGATGCGGATGCTGAACTGAATTCTGGCCAACCTGCGTCACCCATGAGAGCGAAAACGTGTTCCTGCCCAGCAGGTAGTGCAGATTGTCGCGCGCCGCGTCCAAAAAGCTGGCGTCCGGCGAAAACACGTTTGCGATGAGCAGATACAGGCCATAACTCGCCGCAATGCCATTCGAGCCCCACACGTAGTCCTTCGACTGCATGCTGATCCGGTAGGGATTCGCAATCGTGCGATCAACCACAGCACGCGCCGCGACAATCGTTCGCTGGCGGATTGCCGCAATCGTTGTGGCATCGGACCCTTTGCGACGGGAAAGCGCATAGGTCCAAAGAGCCATAGGCGCCAATTGGTTCCAGTTCTCAGCCGGAGGCGAGTCGAGAGTGGGGAGAAACTCCGCATAGTTCTTCAGGAAAAAGTCATTGAACGCGGACTCGCCGGTGGTGCGACCAAGTTCAGCCGCAGCCCAAAGCCGTTCGTCCTTGCAGTTGGCATCCCCATATTCACCTGTGTTGACACCTGGCGGATTCTTGAACGTGACATTGGGATATTTCTCCGTCCAGGCCCATGCGCGACGAGAGGCATCGAGCGCCCGCGCGGCAAACTTCGCGTCATAACGCTTGAAGACACGTGCGGCTATTGCGCCTGCTGCTGCGAGATCGGCAGTCGCGCAGGTGCTCTTGTAGGGCGCGGCCCCGGTTCCCATTACTTCGCTCGGCAAGGTGTCATCTTCTGGGGAGACGAAGCCGGAAAAGTTTTCGCTTGTTTGCTTATGCCAGACTCCGCCATCGTCGTCCTGCATCTTCAACATCCATTCGAGATTCCAGCGAGCCTCGTTGAGAATGTCCGGCGTGCCGTTGCCTGTCTCCGGAATCTTGAGCGAAATCTTCCTTAACTTCGATCCGTAGATCTCCCATGCCCACAACAAAGTCCCGGTGCTGATTCCGGAATTGACCATATATCGGCCATAGTCCCCCGCATCATGCCATCCACCAATATTGTCCCGTGGTCCTTTAGCCCCCGAGGAGGAGTGAAACTTGCCATGCAGATGGCAGGCCGGGTGCGAATAACCAGGAAACTCCGGCCCCAAGTCGACCGCGGTGCCGCAACGTTGGCCATAGAATCCGCGCATCGCCAAATAGTAAGTGCGCTCAAACACATTCTTGGCCACAGTAAAGTTCCAGCTGCGGCCCGCACCGGGAATCTCAAGATAGTAGCTGCCCGCCTTGTGAAAGCTTGAGAAGTCCGCTGCCTGCACCTGGTCGCCGGTAAGGGAGTCAGCCTGCGCTTGTGCCAGCTTGCCTTGAAAGACCACAATGCCATCGTTGGCACGACGAACTTGAAAAGTCTCAGCCGGAGTACTAACCAGGGCGACCTTGGGACCGTCGAGGGGATAACCTACCTGGTCGACTTTGATTGCCGCATTCGCGCTATCGGCTCCATGAGCCAGCGAAGCAGGAAATAGAAGAAGACCCGCAATGACCACAGAAGCTGAAAGCTTTTGGACGAACGGTGCGTGGATAAAAGCCAGGAACAGGGAACTTGGCATGTGTGGACTTTCGCTTCGCGCTACCAACTTCGGTCAGTCAAAAAAACGGGCAAGTTTCTCAGATTGACGAGAATCCCAGCAACGGTTCCAGTTCCGTAGGGAGTTTTGCCTGATTTAGCCTGCGCAGATACTTTTGCACATTCGCGGCGCTTCGCGCAAATTATTTCTCCAAACCCCAAAGTACCCTGAAGTGTCCTAGAAAATCGTTTGATTAGCTCTCCAGCGGGAGGCTATACTTGGGGCGTCTCTGATTCCCAGGAGTACTAAGCATGAAGTTCGGCTATTTTGATGACTTAAATCGCGAGTATGTGATTACACAACCAGACACACCCTTGCCGTGGATCAATTATTTGGGTTGCCAGGCTTACTTCGGGATCATCTCCAACACAGCAGGTGGCTACTCGTTCTATCGCGATGCCCGCCTTCGCCGCATTAGCCGATACCGGTATAACAATGTGCCACTGGACTTCGGTGGGCGATATATATATCTGCGCGATGACGAATCAAAGGGATTCTGGTCTCCCTCCTGGAAACCAACCTGCAACAACCTGCAGGACTATTCGTGCCGTCACGGCATGGGCTATACGGTGATTGGTTCGACCTTCGGCGGCATTGAGGCACACACGCGCTATTTTGTTCCACTCGACGAAAACCTTGAAATTTGGCAGTTGACCGTTACAAACCACCGCGAGACACACGCGGCGATTTCAGCGTTTGCGAATATCGAGTTCTGCCTGTGGGATGCTCAGGACGACGCCACCAACTTCCAGAGGAACTTCAACATCGGACAAGTTGAAGTGGAAGATGGCGTGATCTATCACAAGACGGAATATCGCGAGCGACGCAATCACTTTGCCTACTTTGCCTGCTCTGAGCCTGGAGCGGGATTCGATACGCAGCGAGAGGCATTCCTGGGCCGCAACCGAGGATGGGAAAATCCCGCGACGGTTGAAGTGGGTCAACTGACCAACTCGATTGCCCATGGCTGGTCGCCCATTGGCGCCCATCAGGTTAAGCTCAATCTGGAGCCCGGAGAGACGCGGCAGGTCGTGTTTGTGCTTGGCTACCATGAGAATCCCGTTGCCGAAAAATTCGATCCTCCCGGTTCGCAGACGATCAACAAGAAGCAGGTCAGGCCAGTGATCGCGAAATACCTCAGCGCCAGTGAGGCTGACGCAGCATTCGAGCGGCTTCGCCTTTACTGGGATAGTGTGTTGAGCGTTTTCCAGGTGAGCACGCCCGACATTCATACCGATCGCATGGTCAACATATGGAACGCCTACCAGTGCATGGCAACATTCAACATGTCGCGATCTGCCTCGTCCTATGAGTCAGGCATTGGGCGAGGACTCGGTTTCCGAGACTCAAACCAGGATCTGCTCGGCTTCGTGCACATGGTGCCATCGCGGGCGCGGGAACGCATCCTGGATCTGGCTTCGACTCAACTCCCAACCGGCGGCGCGTACCACCAGTATCAGCCGCTCACCAAGCGAGGAAACAATGACATCGGTGGCGGCTTTAATGACGACCCGCACTGGCTCATCATCGGTGTCTCCGCGTATTTGAAGGAGACGGGCGACTGGAGCATTCTGGACGAACCGGTTCCCTACGATAATGAGCCGGGCTCTGAGGCGCCCCTCTACAACCACCTGCAACGGAGCTTCAACTACACATTGGACCGGCTTGGCCCGCACGGGTTGCCCTTGATTGGTCGCGCCGACTGGAACGACTGCCTCAACTTGAATTGCTTCTCTGATACGCCGGGCCAGAGCTTCCAGACCACAACCAACAAGGAAGGCAAGGTCGCAGAGTCGGTCTTCATCGCTGGACTGTTCGTCCATGCCGGACGCGAGCTTGCCGCGATTGCTCAACGGCGCGGCCTTGACAATGAAACTGCCTCCTATCTCGACCAAGCAGCGAAGATGGAGGAGGTCATCCGCCAACATGGGTGGGACGGCGAGTGGTTTCTGCGCGCATACGACAACTTTGGCGCCAAGATCGGCTCAAAGGAATGCGAGGAAGGTAAGATCTTCATCGAAACTCAGGGATTCTGCACGCTGGCTGGGATTGGCCTCGAAGATGGCACAGCAATGAAAGCCCTCGACGCAACCCGCGAGCACCTTGCCACCAAGCATGGCATCGTTGTGCAGCAGCCAGCCTACTCGCAGTACTACCTGAATCTAGGCGAAATTTCCTCTTACCCGCCTGGCTATAAGGAGAACGCGGGCATCTTTTGCCACGTCAACCCGTGGGTGATGATCGGCGAGACACGCCTGGGACGTGGCGATGCGGCACACGACTACTACACCCGAATCAATCCATCGGCACGCGAAGAGATCGGCGACTTGCATCGCTGCGAGCCATACGTTTACGCGCAGATGATCGCGGGCAAGGATGCGCCCACGTTTGGCGAGGCCAAAAACTCCTGGCTCACGGGCACGGCAGCGTGGAACTACTACGCCATCGTGCAGTGGATACTGGGCGTGCGGACTGCCCTGGACGGCCTTGAAATTGCACCTGTGATTCCCAAGAACTGGCCCGGGTTTACAGCCACGCGCACCTTTCGCGGTGTGGTCTACACAATCTCGATCGAGCGCAAGGGCGACGGCAATCAGATTGCGCTCACCGTGGATGGCGTGGCAATCGAGGGCAATATTGTCGTTCCGCCCACCGATGGACGAAAAGAAGTTTCGATCAAGGGTATTCTGAGTTAGGAGATGCACCTTGTACGTCGCGAGTGAAAAGCGGTACGACACGATGCAATACCGCCGCTGCGGGCGAAGTGGCGTGCGCCTGCCTGCCATTTCCCTGGGGCTATGGCACAATTTCGGAGGAGTGGACACCTTTGAGAATGGCCGCGCGATGGTGCGGCGGGCTTTCGATCTGGGTATCACGCACTTCGATCTTGCCAACAACTATGGGCCACCGCCGGGAAGCGCAGAAAGCAACTTCGGGGAGATCCTGCGTCTCGACCTCAAGCCCCATCGCGACGAACTGATCATCAGCAGCAAGGCCGGTTACGATATGTGGCCCGGACCGTACGGCGATTGGGGGTCACGCAAGTATCTCCTCGCAAGCCTGGACCAGAGCCTCAGACGCATCGGCCTTGAGTACGTTGACATTTTTTACTCGCATCGGCCCGACCCAGACACTCCAGTGGAAGAAACCATGGGTGCGCTTGATCAGGCAGTCCGTTCCGGCAAGGCCCTCTATGCAGGCATCTCCAATTACGATGCGAAGCAAACTGCGGCGGCCGCGAAGATTCTGCGCCAGCTCGGCACGCCGTGCCTGATTCATCAGCCCAAGTACTCAATGTTTTCCCGCTGGGTTGAAGATGGATTGCTCGATGTGCTGGGCGATGATGGGATTGGCGGAATTGCCTTTTGCCCGTTGGCACAGGGGCTTCTGACAGACCGGTACCTGCAAGGCATTCCCAGCGACTCGCGCGCATCGAAGCCTCATGGATTCCTCAAGAAGAAAGACATCGACGAGCATCGTCTCGGGCAGGTACACGCGCTGAATAAACTGGCCAGTGTGCGCGGACAATCGCTGGCACAGATGTCACTTGCATGGCTTCTCCGCGACGACCGAATGACTTCAGCGCTGATTGGAGCGAGCCGGGTAGAACAAATCGAGCAGAATGTGGCGGCGATCGCAAACCTCAAGTTTTCCGAAGACGAGTTGGCTGCAATCGACTCTATTCTGAGGCCACCTGAAGAAATTGCGCAATTTGGACGCCCTCTCGGTAGCTGAGGTTGCATCCCGCACCTTCGCGAAAATCTGGAGAATCGCTCTCTCCAGACTGCTCAGATACTTTTCAGATTGGAGAGCTCGCTGTGGAGGACTTACGACAGAGCGCAGAATCTGAGCTGATCTCCGACATACTACCCTTCTGGCTCAAGTACGCGGTCGACAATGATTTCGGCGGCTTTCGCGGCCAGATTACAAATGACTTGACGATTGATCCGCAGGCAGCCAAAGGGCTTATCCTGAACGCGCGGATTCTGTGGACGTTCGCAAAAGCGTTCAACGTCTATCGCGATCCAGCATATCTCGCAACAGCCGAGCGCGCCTTTCAATATATCTCTCGCTTCTTCTGGGACGACGAATTTGGCGGAGTCTACTGGATGGTGGATTACTTAGGCAATCCTCTCGACACAAAGAAGCGCATCTATGGGCAGGCGTTCACCGTCTACGCGCTGGCCGAGTACGCTCATGCCAGCGGCGACGTGGAAGCAGTTGCCAAAGCCATGCAGCTGGTAGAGCGAATCGAGTCTGCAGGTCATGACAATTTACACCGCGGATATTTTGAGACCTTTGAATGCGACTGGACGCCAGCTTTGGACCAGCGCCTGAGCGACGTGGACATGGACGAGAAGAAGTCCATGAATACTCATTTGCACTTGCTGGAAGCATATGCCACGCTACTGCGTCAGCAAGAGGACGCGACCGTTCGCCTCCGGCTTAGAGAATTGATCGAGATATTCCTGCAGTACATCATCGATCCGGCGACACAGCATTTCATTCTTTTCTTTGACGAGGCGTGGCAGCCGCGATCTCAAATAATCTCGTTCGGGCACGACATTGAGGGGAGCTGGCTGCTCTGTGAAGCCGCTGAGGCGCTTGGCGATCCGGAGGTGCTCAAGCGCGTGCGCGACGTCGCGGTGAAAATGGCGCAGGCAGTCTATGAACAAGGCCTGGATGCGGACGGTGGGCTGCTGTACGAGGCCGACCAACATGGGATCATCGATTTTGACAAACATTGGTGGCCACAAGCTGAGGCCGTGGTCGGCTTCCTCAATGCCAACGAACTCTCGGGTGGAATTCACTTCATGAATGCGGCCAAACGCAGCTGGGCATTCATTCAGGACCACATGATCGATTCAATACATGGGGAATGGTTTTGGCTGGTTTCGCAAACAGGGATACCCGACGCGGCCCGGGACAAAGTGGGGCCGTGGAAGTGCCCATATCACAACAGCCGTACTTGCTTTGAAGTGATGGAGCGGCTGGACCGCAAGAAGGTTTGCATCGTTGGCAGTTCGCCAGCCGAGGATGGAAAGACCGGAGTGAGGGAATGAAACAGGCAGCATTTAGAAAAGGCGTTCTGGCATTGTTGAAGGAGCAGAAGAGACTGCTGACGCGACGTAATCGAAAGTCGCCCGACGGCAACGGAATCTTTGAACGGTACAAGTTTCCAGTCTTGACCGCTGCTCATGCACCTATTTCATGGCGCTATGACCTGAATCAGGAGACGAATCCTTTCCTAATGGAACGAACCGGGGTTAATGCTGTCTTCAATGCGGGCGCGATCCTGCACAAGGGCAAGTTTCTGGTGGTAGCGCGGGTTGAAGGGGCGGATCGCAAGTCGTTTTTCGCCGTGGCTGAAAGCCGAAATGGAACGGAGAACTTTCGCTTCTGGGATTATCCGATTCTGATGCCGGAGGCCGGAGACCCGGATACCAATGTCTATGACATGAGGCTGGTGAAGCACGAGGATGGCTGGATCTACGGCCTGTTTTGCACGGAATGCAAAGACCCGAAGACGCCGGAGTGGGACACGTCTTCCGCCATTGCGCAATGCGGCATCGCCCGCACGAAAGACCTGAAGACGTGGATAAGGTTGGCAGACCTGAAGTCGAAGTCTCCTCAGCAGCGGAATGTTGTGCTGCATCCTGAATTTGTAGATGGGAAGTACGCTTTCTATACTCGCCCGCAGGACGACTTTATCCAGGCCGGCAAGGGCGGCGGCATCGGCTGGGGGCTGGCGGCCAGCATCGAGAGAGCCGTAATCGACAAGGAAATCATCCTCGACAACCGTGAATACCACACCATACAGGAGGTCAAGAACGGCCTGGGACCCGCTCCCATCAAAACGCCCCAGGGCTGGCTGCACCTGGCGCATGGCGTGCGCAACACCGCTGCCGGCCTGCGCTACGTGCTCTACCTTTTCCTTTGCGAACTCAAGCGGCCCTGGGTTGTGACGCACAAGCCAGCAGGGTACTTGATCGCGCCTCAAGGCGATGAGCGCGTGGGCGATGTTGGCAACGTTGTTTTCAGCAATGGCTGGATTGAACGAAAACATGGAGGCGTCTTTATCTACTACGCCTCATCGGACACGCGACTGCATGTGGCCACGAGCTCGGTGCGGCGGCTTCTGGACTATGTCCTGCACACACCAGCCGATCCCCTGCGCAGTCACGCCTGCGTGGAGCAACGCTTCGCATTGATTCATGCGAACCTAGCCGCGTTGGAAGCTCTGAAATTGTCGGAAGGCAAGCGGCGGTCTGCCAGCAAGTCTGGCCAGTCCACGAAGTCAAAGGAGAAGTAGCGCTCAATTCTTGGGTGGGAATTCCGCGAGCCTATTTCTGCTTCTGGTCCTGCGAAGCTGGTTGGGATGAGGGCTTGGTCTCGCTTTGCGAATCATTCTGAGCAGCGAGTCGCGCCGCCTTCTCAGCTTTCTTGCGCTTGTGGTGGCGCACGATGTCAGGCCAGAACTCGATCACCTCAGCGCCAATGATTCCCTGGGCGGAAACCGTCAGCCCATTCTCGAGAGTCTCCCCAACAGTGCGTTGAGAGGCTGGATAGTATGTATCGGAAATTGCCGCGCCGATGAAGTTGCCCAGAAGGTTCGCGTAATTCGGCCCCCAAGTACCCTTGTCGCGCCTGCACCATCCCGTACTGGCCGCAGCCCACAGGGCACGGTTGACGAACTTGCCCGAACCCTTCTGGTAATAGCGTGGATCTTCGCGGAACAGGGAAGTCAACACTGCATTGCCAAAAAAATTGCCGATGAAGGCATCGGAGTAGCCGGCACCAAATCGTCTTGCATAGCCTTGGACGCCCTGTCCCCACTCCGGGTAGCTGTCTTCGGCCATGCCAAGGCCGGCAACGAAAGCTGCAAGTCCGAAAGGCCAAGGGTCAGTTTCGCTCTTGAAAAAAAGCTGGAACTTTTGCGTCTTGGTGAGAGGCAGCGCGTCCATGTTTCTGGTGGTGTTAAAGGTGGCCATCACTCCCAGGACCCGCTGATGTTCTTCTGCCTTCAACTGCTCATCGGCCTTTTCACGTGTGCTCTTTTCGGCGGCGTCCTTGTCAGCTGGTGCCTGGGAACTCGAGCTGCCCTGTGACGCCCCGGACTGGGCTGCGGGGGCCTGCGCTGGAGTTGGAGTAGGGGCTGGCTGTTGGGCGCTTTGGCTTGGATCAGCGGGCGTCTGTTCGCTGGGAGGACCCGCCGTGCCTTGCGGCTGGGGCGCGTCTGGAAGGTTGGATGCGGCCATCACAACCAAACCCGCACCCGTGTCCTGCGAAAATGCAAGCGTGGGCAACGCTAAAATGCCAATGCCTGTAAAGAATATTGCGGAGATAAAAGATAAAGCTGAGCGCATCCATTCACCAGGTGTAGAGTGGGCGCTCACCTGGGTGGTTCGCCTGAAAAAGGCAAACTAGACCTGGGGGATGGCCAGACTCTAGGATAAATCACCCTTGCAGAAGGCCTTCATTCAAGGCCGGCTGCGGGGGCGAACATTCTTTGTCGACAAGAGGTGCTTTGTTGTTAGACGCAAATCCACGCCACGCAGTCACATAGAAATCAGTTTGGACGGAGTTAGCAGATATGCGGTCAATCAGCGACAGGCGTTTCATTGGATTGTTGGGGTGATGCGGGTGTAGATTCCTGGAACGGCTAGTCAAAATCCGTGAGCCCCGCGCGAGGAGAGAGAATCTATTGGCAATCCAGTCGTGCATCGCGAAATCGTCGGCGAGAATATTCGGCTACTTTCGGATTTCTACCGGAGCGTCTCCGACTGGAGGCTCGACGAGATCTGGAGCAGCATCGCCGGTCAGTACCGGTTTGGGAGTTTGGAGGTGGAATGGGCGCGATGGGGCAGCCAGGCCACATGTGACTTTTTATGTTGAAGTTGCAGGTATCAAAGCGGCGCTCGCCCTGAACGAAAGCAGAGATGGAGAAAAGGCTCTTGATCCGCATCCCGGGGCTATCGGGGCAATCTTAACCGGGCTCGCCGGCCCCGAGGGAAATCTGATTGGGCTGGTGGGGCAGCCAATGAAGCAGTGAAACAAGGTCGAATGCTTCAACTCCGCGAAGTTGCTCAGAAAACGAGCTCTTGCTGTCGATTACTTGGCCCCGAGATCACTGTGTGCTGTAATGATCGGGAGATGAGCACGACCGACTGGTTACCGTTAATCGATCTCCTACGGGGCGCGGGGCTGGAGTTCGAAAAGGGATTGAGCGATTTTGAGATTGAGGATTTGGAGTCTAGATTCGATTTTCGATTTCCGCCAGATCTTCGTGCACTCTTGAAGGCAGCTGTCCCATTCTGGAACTCTCCGCGTTGGCATTCGGGCAGTGATTTGGATATTCGGCAGTGGTTTGACGGACCACTCGAAGGAATCCTGTTAGATGTAGAGCATAACGAGTTTTGGCTTCCAGAATGGGGCAAACGGCCAGAGGACCTTCCCGACGCATTGGAAATTGCTTCCTTGAGGATCAAGGAGGCGCCGAAGCTCATACCAATAATCTTTAACCGTTATATCCCTGAGCTTCCACTGCAAGCTGGAAATCCCGTCTTCTCGGTTCATCAAGCAGACATCATCTATTATGGGTTCGATTTGGAGGACTATCTCCGCCACGAGTTTAATTTGCCCCGCAAAGAGTGGCCGGCACAGATTCGTCCAATAGAGTTCTGGGACCCCAATCGATTTCAAGAGCTGCGTTGGGAATAGGGGTCTTCGATCATCGCAATACCACGCTCGATGGCTGAAGCCCACTCAATCTGCGGCTATTCGGCATGGCTGAAGCCATGCCCTGACACGAGACCAGACCGAATAACTCGCCTTCGCAGAGGTGCCGAAGCTACGCGTTATACCTCCCCACAGCATTTCAAGCCGCGAAGTCGATGAATCCACGCTGCGGGTCCGTGGAGATCAGCTTTACGGTTAATTTGTCGCCGACGTCCAAACCCTTGCCGCCTTGGACAAGCATTCCATCGACGTGCGGATCGAGAGTGCGGACAAAGGTGCCGTATTTGTTAACACCAGTGACAATGGCTGGAAAACTCTGACCAATGCGGGAGTGCAGCACCACGGCTGCGATGCGCTTCTGCATGTCCCGTTCGACCTTGCGTGCGGCGTCTTCCATCAAGGTGCAGCGAATGGCGATGGCATTCAGGTCATCCTGGGAGTAGGGCATGGCCGCATTGGCGAGGTGCGCCTTCATGATCCGCTGGGTTACAACGTCGGGAAAGCGGCGATTTGGGGCTGTCGAGTGGGTGTAATCCTGAACCGCCAGTCCAAAGTGGCCCGGCGATGGCTCGTTCGGCTTGACCAAAACATACTCGCCCGGACCCATCAGCTTGATAATCGTGAGAGACAGATCGGGAAAGTGGTCGGGATCTTTCTGCTTTTGAGCAAGAAGAAAGTCGTTGAGTGCCTTCGAGTCGGGTTGCTCGGGGAGTGTTGTACCAAGGCCGGAAGCAACTTCGACAATCCGGTCCCAGCGCTTAGGAACTCGAACAATGCGGCGGATCGAGGCAACTCCGGAATCTTCAAACGTGCGGGCGACAACACCATTGGCCGCCACCATGAATTCTTCAATCAGAGAGGTCGCGCGATTCCTCTGCTGGCGGACAATGTCGACGGGCTGATCCGCATGCATCTCGGGGCGGGTTTCAATGGTCTCAAGATCGAGTGCACCATGCTGGAACCGGCCGCCAACCATGCGCTGTGCTGCTGAGTCCTGGAGCTTGAGCTGCGCGGCAAGGTCGGCGCTTGCGGCCACCTTGGCGGGAGCAGGGCCAGTGCCCTCAAGCCACGCACCCACGGCGTTGTAAGCCAATTGCGCACGGTTACGGACAACTGCGGCATAGACCTTGCCGTCGGATGCGGTGCCGGAAGCATCCACCGAGAACTCGATCACATGGGCGACGCGGTCCTCATTCTCATTGAGCGACGTAATGCCCTCGGAGAGTTCGGCGGGGATCATTGGAAAAACCTTGACGCCCGTATAGACAGACGTCGTCTCGCTCCGGGCATGGGTATCTATTACCGTTCCCAGTTTGACCCGCGCATCAACGTCGGCCACGCCGACAAGCACGCGAATTCGGCCGTCGGACAACTGCTCTGCCCACTCGATCTGATCAAGATCCTTGGACGTGTCGTTGTCGATGGAGGACCAGAGCAGGCTGCTCAGGTTCTGTATACCAGGGATCGACGGGGTCTCAGGATGGGCCTCGATCGCCGCTAACTGCGTATCGGTCCCTGCCGGGAAATCCGGCTGAAAACCGTGCTCGATCATGGAAGCGTGGGCTGCTGCAACAAGATTGAAGTGCTGAGGTTGACTGGAATGCATGAAGATTCAGCTCCTTGAACATGAAGAGCAAGCCTACCATGCCGGAGCCGCAAGGCGTTGTTACGATTGAGACACCGACGGGATCCGTGGCTCCCCATCGTTTCCAGAAGCCGGAACCCCGGCGACAAGTCTCTGTTGGCGGGGCGGGATTGCCAAAGATGCTCTTATTGAATGCCGAGGTCGGCAAGAACCTTGGGCTTGGCTTCGTCGACGGCAAGCAAGTTGTGGCAGGCGGAGCAGTCCTGAGTGATGCTTTTTCCGTCCTTTGCCACATGGTCGCCGTCGTGGCAGCGGAAGCAACCCGGATAGCTCATGTGACCAATGTGGTTTGGGTGCGTTCCCCATGTCACCTTCATAAAAGGGAACACGTTTTGGCTGTAGAGCGTGACCAGTTCCTCGCCCGCGGACTTAACCAGCGTAGACTTTGAGGTCAAAACATCTGGGTTCTGTGTGCGATAGAAGGCCGTAAGCTGTTGCGGAATCTTCGTGGTCGCATCGGCTTCACTCGCATAGTTAGCCTTCAGCAGCTCCAGACCCTCCTTGTGGATCCAGGGCAGATCCGGACTGACGGCGCCTTCGTCCATCGCGCGGTTGAGGGCGTCTTCCGCGGTGAGGAAGGTGTGCGCGGCACGGTTGTGGCAGTCAATGCAATCCATCACGCGGCGTTCGCCCTGGGGCACGTTTGCCCCTAATGCAGTTGCAGCATACACGGTTTCGGAGCCATCGGCGTTTTGGCGTTGCACCCAGGGAATGGCGGTCCGAGTTGGATCGGTTGCGATGTATTCAATGTGGCCGAGATGCACGCCGTGGATCCCGGTCAGATGTGAAAAGGAATCCTGACCACCTAGATGCAGCAGCACAACGGTCTGTGTTTCTGTGTTGGTCTGGTCGTCGGCGAATGTGGATTTGACCAGGAGTTTTTCTCCCACAAACTTGGCCGGGGTGTGGCAGCCCTCGCAGATATACCTTGCAGGGCGAAGACTTTTTACCGGCGACGCGATGGGTGTGGGATAGCGATCGAAACTGACTTCGAGAAGCTGTTTTGTACCGTTTACCTTGGCAGAAAAGAATGCAGCTGCGCCCGAACCAATGTGACATTCCGTGCACGCCACGTGAGAGTGTGCGGAGATTTTGTAGGCCGTATACTCCGGATGCATGACGTGGCAGGACTGGCCGCAAAACTGGGGCGAATCCATGTAAGACGCACCGCGGTACGTGGCGATGGAAACCACCAGAAGGTTGGCGATCGTAGCCACCAATACAATGTCCAGCCCGTGCCGAAAAATCCGGTCGTTGAGATCGATCTTTGGAAAATGGGCTGGAATCTGGCCGGCGATTTGGAGCTTCCTGCGGCGGACAAATACGCCCACCGGGATCAGGAGCAACCCGCCAACAAACAAAGCCGGCAAAAGAAGGAAGAAGATGATGCCCAGGTAGGGGTTTTCGTTGGGCAGGCCGAGGATCTCGACGATCCAATAGGCGATCATCGTTACGCCGGATGCGCTGGTAATAGCACCGCCCGCGAGACTGATCGGGTTGTTGCCGAAGAAGAGCGCAGGCCGTATCCAGCTCTCACGGAATTTTTGAAACAGTGGCACTTTGTCCCCCAAACTCAAGATGGCCCGCCGGTTGGGGCGGGCCTGGTTGAGCCGTCCGATTCGATTGTACTGTTTACTTCAAACCGCGGTAGAAAGCAACTACGTCCTTGATCTGCGCGTCAGTAAGGCCGGCGATGGGCTTCATCTTGCCTTTGCCAGCCTTCACGGCGGCAGCCATCTGGTCCGCGGTCAGCTTTTTGATATCAGGATCGGTGGATGCTTTGATCCCCATGGCCTTTGCCATCCCCGCACTGGGGGTGCCGGTGGCGCCGTGGCACATTTGACACTTGGCTTTGTAGGTCGCTTCGCCGCTCGCTTGGGCAAAGCACGCGGCGCTGGCCACAGAAATAACCACGGCAAGCACCAACTGAGAGCGTAAAGTCTTCTTCATTGTCGAACTCCTTGGTTTTTTGGCGGCCGGAAGCGTGGGAGCCGCCCCTGCCGAATGGATTCTTTCACAAACCTGAGCCCGACGACGAATCCGGGCCCCAGGCGCTTCAAAGCGATGTCTCTTGTTTCCTGACGCCGGCAAGTAACTTGCTCATGCCACTCCGAAAAAGCTTTCGATGCGTGCTGTCTTTCCTTACCCGTTCAACGTGCTTGGGTGGTGCACTTGCTTGAATCACGGGGCGGACCGGCAAAGATCATGAATCCGGTCCGTTCCCACAATCTTGAGAAGAACGGCTGTCTCGGTTAGAACTGGTAATGCACTGCCAGTGTCACGTTATTTGCATGAAAGTTCCGAGGTGCAGTCAGGCCGGAAGGTGATTCGGTCAGTCCGGTCTGTGCGGATAAAGAGGTGCAAGGAACAATCGCCGATGTCAGAGACGTTGAAAAACTGCAGTTTTGCGGGCCGGAAGGACCGCCCTCTCCGTAGCCGTAGAAGTTGTAGTCTGCCTTCCAAGTCAATTTGGAAGTAGCCGCCCACGCAAGACTCAAGAAAGGCGACTGGTACGAAGATACGAGCGAGCCGTTCACGTCGCGCGCATCATTGAAGAACCGGCTGCCGTTCACCGAACTGATGCGATAGCCGATATCCGAGTGAATTGATTTGACGGGGGACATGGTGAGTGCCACCGATCCGTACTGCGTAGGAGCGTCCATGAAATCGCGCCCGAACCAGTCCGCAAGCTGGGTCGTCGAACCCCTGCCGTACACACCGGGGCATACGTTTGGCGCACCGCTGCTTGTGACCGTGGCGGTGCCAGGATACGCGCCTGCGGTGGTCGAGGCGTTCTGGTTGCCGTTGTCAAAGCAGATGTTGGTCGCCGCATAGACATCGGTGTAGGCATAGCTGAAGTCCAGCCCATAGTGTTCATTTGGCGACAACACGCCGCTCACGCTCGCAATCCTGGTGTGATCGACATGATCGAGCGGGCCCTCGTACGGCAGGCTGTTGGGGGTTGGCGGAGTTGCTGAGGCTCCGAGGGCTGCCTCGTATGCGACGCTGGCCTGGTTGTTGTTGGTGTTGTTATGGCGTTCCAGGTCATTAAAGGCGCCCGAGATGGTGGCCCACGGCTTCGGTCTGTATCTCGCGTGCACCCTGTAGTGCCACAGCTGCCGCGGTGACACCGGCGTGAGGGCGTTGTCGGCATAGGCCATTTCCACAGAACCGTTCAGATCGAGGTTTTCGGTAGGGCGCACGGCGGCGGTAAGCACTCCTGCGTTTTCGTGAATGGTCACACTCCCACCAACCGAAGCGCCCAGGGGTAATGGGGTGTTGTGGGGGTCGCCCTCTGCGACGGCGTGATCCTGGTAACGGTAGGTGAGCGAGAGCGTTGTGCGCGGCGAAACGTCCCATGTGCCGGTCAGATTATTTGTTACATACAATTGGCCCGTATAACCTGCTGAGGACTGTCCAATGTTCGAACTACCTTCAAACGTGGCGGCCCCTGCGGCCGCGTTCGTGGTAGTGAGTGGGCCCTGATAGGTAATTGTCTCATTTGGATTGGTGGGCGTGGCCACAGTCGTTCCGCTGATCATCACCGTCGTTCCGGGTTGGTGCATCGTAGAAAAGTTGATCTGGTCGCCCAGGCTGAAATTACTCGTTGCCTGCCAGGTAGCGCCCAAATCGGCGGCAAGAACCTCGCGGGTCGCTTGCGCTTTCCCAATATAGGTCAGCGAGCGCGTCGCCCCATTCAATCCCTGATAGCTGTCGTAGTAGTTGGGCAGGTTCATGTTGGCGCTGGTATACCGAACATCTCCGTTGATCGACAGGTTCTTGACGCTCGCGCTCTGCAAGCGAAGCACCTCGGTCGGGAAGATGGCGCGCGTCGGCTGGGAGCGCAGATAACTGGTAACCACAGCGCAGGCGGGGTTGATTACCGGCAAGCCACCTGGCATGTTGGGCGCCGAGAAGATGGTGTAGACGGCCGGATTGCTTCCGCTGGCAGGGGTGTATGCGCTGCCCATGCTGGCCGTGTTGCAGGCGCCGATGCCGTAAGGCGCCAAGCTGTCATAGTCGTTGATGGCAACCGGGGTTCCGTCGGCCTCTTGTGCGATCAGGGAATTCGCAGCCAATGTGAAGTATGAGTCACCCTTGTAGTGCGTGATCTGCTCTTCATAGGTGACCATCGTGCCCCGCACCGGCTTCCAGTCGACTGCCCCCGTGATGTCATCGGTATTGTTGCGCTGATACTCTTCCAGCACGGCGTTATACTTGGCGAACTGATATCCGCTTGGGCTGTGGCTCGGCCCCTCCATCAGGTTCTTGGCGTACGAAATCCGATAGGTCACCTTCGATAGCGGCAGCAGGACGATGTTTATGTCGGTCATGCGCCGCATGGTGTTAAACATGAAAGGCGATTGAAGTGTCTGCGGCCATGCGAATGAACCGGTACGCGCGTTGGAAGGACCGATTGGAATCGACTGTCCCCCGGGGATATTCGGATTGCCGAGCAGGTCGTAATCAAAATATCTGCGGTCGCGGCGGAACAGCGCGTTGAACTCGTAGAGCTTGCCCTTTTCAGCGCTCATTCTGGCAAAGCTGACCGGGTCGCCTCCGAAGCCGCCACCTACAGCACTGAGCGAGTCGACCAGGGTGTTCTTTTGGCCCGGCAGCGCGTGCATCTGAAAAGTTTCATTTTGCACGCGGGGTCCAGATTGCAGATTAACCAGGTTGCTGTACATGGCCTGGCTGCCCGTGGTATTCGTGATGCGGCCGCCGAGATCGACGCTCTCGTGGATCGTATATCCGCTGGGCACAGTCATCCGTGCATCTGGCGCCGGCAATGGGTTGGCGGGCGTCGGATTTTGCGCGACTGCGACGCCTGCCGCCATCAGTAAAATCGCGACTCCAATGCTCCCAGCGCACCGCTGGATCATTGCGAGAGAGAGCTGTTGGTTGGACAGCCGAGAAAACCAGCCTATCGTGTTCATATGAAGCCTCACTTGAAGAAAAACCAATTAGTCCTGAAATCGAATTCTTGATTCCTCGTGCAAATTCGCTACGGGAACCAGGCCGCGCGATCCGCCGTGGCTGGAGGGCGCGGTCCGGATCCATGACTGCTACCGGAGAAACGCCGCATTCATGTTTGAACCGTGAATCATCGTGTGGCAGTCCGTGCAGGGTGTCAGCTCTGACGAACCCGCGTTCATGCCGTGCACGGTGCCTGCGGCGACCGGGCTGTGGCACTGGTTGCAAAGGAGGTTGATATTCGGCATGTTCAACATCCGCGCATTCTGTGAGCCGTGTGGTGTGTGGCAACCCATGCATCCCTCACCTTTGACCGGCGTGTGTTCGTAGACAAACGGACCGCGCTTCTCGGTGTGGCACTTGGTGCAGATGAGGTTCGAATCGTTCCTTGACCTGAGGTTGCTCTTCTCAAACGTGCCGTGCACATCGTGGCAGTCGCTGCACTTGACCAGGCCTTCATTCACTTTGTGGTGGGTCGGCATATCAAACTGCGGCTTCTCGTCGGTGTGACACTGGAAGCAGAGCTTGGGCTGAGGAGCCGTGAGCAGCTTTTCTTCCTTGCTGTTATGGATGTCGTGGCAACTGGTGCAGCCGACGGCGGCCTTGGCGTGCGGGGAGCGCTCAAAGTCAGGATGCGCGCTCGAGTGGCACTTCAGGCAGGTGGCATCGATCTCTTTGGCCGAGGCCTTGGCAGGGTTGAAGATTTTGGTTACGTCCCCGCCGCCTTCAACGTGAGCGCCGCCCGGACCGTGGCAACCTTCGCAATTCGCACCCGCCACGCCGTGCTGGTCCACAAGCTTTGTGTGCGGATTGCCCTCGAATTTCTTGGCTACTTCTTCGTGGCAGGTCGCACAAACATCACCGCCCACATAGGCGCTGGGTGCAGCGTCCTTTGCCTGCGAAGTGGCCGCCTTGGGGGCCTGAGCTCCAAGTGAGGTGGCGCACATTATGCTCGCGCCAAGCATCAACATCAAACAAACTCGCAGCCCCAGCAACTTCCCCGGTGCCGCACCAATCAGCATTCGCGTTACAGGCCCTACTTTATGCATGAAAAATACCGCCTTGTGTGATCTCATCGCTACTTCCGAAAACCGTTGTACCAATCTCGGACTGCAGAAAACGGCTCATTCCCTTGAAAAACCTTTCATCGAAAAGCCGAAAACTGGTTACCGTTTTGCGGAAGTTGCTCTTTGTGCGGAGCATCACTTCATGGGCTGCATCCTACGTTTTTTCCCTGTCGTAAACGGTGACGATCATCACATGCGATGGAGGGGTTGAATTACGGTTCGAATTTCCTGTCCCGAGGTGACGTGGAAATGCCTCTAGGAACTTGTTGAAATTCACCGCATCGCTTCGTCTTTCCTTGTGATTTGCGCGTCTTTCCAGTTGAATTCTGCTTGAAATGAGGTCTTGGCCAGTGTTTATAGGGTCTTTCGGGCCTCAAGGAGGCACCCCGAGGCCCACATCCGTTGATCAGGTACACTGCTTGCTGAGCCTTGCTGGTGGTTGAGCCATCAATCTTGGCAGCCGGATCAGGTTGTGCGCTGCACAACTGAAGACGAATAGCCAATCCACCTTCTCCAGCCCTCTTAACTTGACCTGGCGCAGCGGGCCAGTTTGCTTCAGCCATCCGAATCCCTTCTCGATGAGCCATCGCCGGCTCAGGCTGATCGCATAGCCGGGCTGTCGCGTTGTTCTGCGGTCCAGGTTGCTGCTACGGCCCTTGTCGTTCTTCGTAACATGCGGCGTCACATTCAACTCCCGCGCCGTACTGACGAAATCCTTCGTGTCGTACGCCTTGTCGGCCCCCACCGTGACACGCCGCGAACGGCCCTTTTGCTTTTGCTGGAGCATCAGCAGCGCGGCGTCGCGTTCGGCATATCCACCGGCGTGCGTCACCATCGCCGCGGCGATCAGGCCGTTGCGGTTCTCCACCAGCGCGTGGCCCAGATAGCTCAACTTCGACTCCTTGCCGTAGCTCTTCTTGTACAGCCGCGCATCGGCATCGGTGGTGGACTCATGAGTCTTGTTGGAGCGCTTCTGGCCGTGAAAATCCGTCCCGTCGCCGTCATCCGAGCCATCCTTCGCGCGAAAACTCTTCTGCGAGGCCCACGCCTGAATCAGTGTCCCGTCCACCGTGAAGTGCTCGTCGCTCATAAACCTCTTGGCCTGCTTGTTCACTTCCGCAAAGAACTGTTGCGCCAAATCGCTGCTCAACAACCGGTCGCGGTTCTTGGAGAACACCGCGTGGTTCCAAACCGCATCGTCCATGCCCAGGCCAACAAACCAGCGGAACAGCAGGTTGTAGTCGATCTGCTCCACCAGAAGCCGCTCCGAGCGCACCGAATAGAAGACCTGCAACAGAAGTGCCCGAAGAATGTACTCGGGCGCAATCGAAGGCCTACCAGAGTCCGCATACAAAGCATCGAAATCCAGGCTCAGCGTCCCCAGAACCGTATCCGTCAACTTGCGAACCGCTCGCAACGGATGATCCGCCGGAACCCGCTGCTCCAACGAAACATAGCTGAACATCCCATCCTGAACTCGCTCATCTCCACGCATGCCTGTTAGATGAACAACTTCAGAGCTCCGTCGCTGAATGGTCCCTATTTCAACAAGTTCCTAAGCTCCACGTTTGGGCCCCAAACATGAAACCCGTCAACGATGCGCCCGATTATCCGCGAATCGGGGAAACTTGCGGGGAATCAAGACTATTCCGACTGCAGAAGACCAAAGATGAAATTCCTAGGCTGTACAAAACTGAACACCCATTACCCACGAACGACCGGATCAACAGCCAACTCCAGACAGGCGTTCTCGGGATGCAGAAAATCTTGAGGGTCCCGATTCAGTCAGGGGGAGCCAGATGGTAAAGGTGGGGCAGGTAGCGCGGCTTGAAACTGGCAGCAAAAGGGACTCAGGTTTGGCACCGAGTCCGAGTCCGAACCCAGGAACAGCCAATGCCCTGCATAGACGTGAGGCCCATCACATCAATTGAGCTACCTTTCCGGCAAACTTTGGGTGGAACAAGAGCCTCTTTTCCGGAAGGCGCGGGCCATTTTCATCTTAACTGCAGCTCCTGCAATGACATAAGGGTGAGCGTCAGCAAAGGTGCATGCGCCTGAGCAGCGTCAGAAGGGCAAGATCATGACAGACGCACAGTTTACCGTTGAAAACCACGGACGCCACAAGCACCAAACCCGGCAGAGTCCGGTTGGTTGCGCGTCCTGTGCCAATCGACGTCCAGGTTGGTTCTGCTCCCTCGGCAGCGCCGTCCTTGCCGACCTTGAATTGGCCACCAGCACTATTTCCCTTCCCGCGCAGGCTTCGCTCTTCACGCAGGGTGAAGACGCCCGGTGCCTCTATCTGATTTGCGGTGGATACCTAAAGCTGACAGCTGGCCGCTTCGAAGATCGTCAGATGATCGTCCGCGTGGCAGGCCCAGGCTCAATGCTGGGCCTGTATGCGGTTCTCTCACACGGAGTATACGAAGTCTCAGCCGAGTCCTTGACCCCCGCCCAACTGCGCCCGGTCGAGCGCGAGAGGTTCATCAATTTCCTCCGCAACCACAAGGAAGCGCAGATGCGCGCGGTGCAGTGCATTTGCCAGGAGTACCGCTTTGCCCTTCAAGATGCGTGCCGCATCGCGCTGGCCGAGACCGTTGCCGCACGGCTGGGAAAGCTGCTGCTTGAACTTGCTCATCAGATCGGCGAACACCTGGACGACGGTGAGTTCCGCTTCCCGTTGTTGCTCACCCACGAGGAAATGGCTTCGATGACCTGCACAACGCGCGAAACCGTCACCCGGACTCTCGGCCAGTTCCGAAAGGACGGCTGGGTCTCAATTGAGGACTCCCTGGTCACGCTACACCAGCCGGAACACCTGCAAGCGCTGGTTTAAGAATCGGTTGCGCGTTTCCCGCTCGCGTCTGGGCCTCTCCCCAAGTCCAAGAGCTATGATTGAAGTATCGCGATCACTTTGAAGTGGGAGTTCATGGTGCGAATAACCCGATCCTTGTCCTGTTTTTCTGTTTTCCTTCTCTTCTTCTGCGCAGCATTTGGCCAGAGCCCCGCAGTGGCCCCGGCGCCGGCCAAGCCCAATGTAACTTCTGCTCAGAGCCCGGAGACTCTGGAGTTCCAAAAGATTGAGGACTCCTGGGCGGATGCAATCAACATGCGCGATCAATATGCGCTTGAATTAGTGCTGTCCCCCCTATTCGTAGATGTTTCCGCTACAGGTGACATTACGACCCGGAACCAGCAAGTGGCTTCAGTGATTACCGGCGAAGACAAGACCGTCCATATGGAGCAACGAGTCATCACCGTGCGCATGCTGGGGGACATTGCCGTTGCCAATGGGACATATACCCTTCATCACAAGGTGAATTCGGCAGAGATGAACGAGAAGGGCGTGTTCACGCATGTATTTGAGCGGGCGCACGGGGGTTGGCTTTGCATCAACTCGCAGCGCACCGTACTGCGGGAGGATTCGAACGCCAAGCCCAGGAAGCAATCCAATGCCGAGCTTCCCTTCCACATTCCAGGTTTCAGCAGGAGCGAAAAAGCACCTCAGTAAAACAGGCACTTCGATCGCCGCCTTGCTGCTCGCTTGACGGGCTCGTTCATCGTTCCCTGGGCCGGCAACGTTAGCGGGGACTAGAATTACTTGAACCTGTCATGACGGCCCATTCGACTGCATCTTCCCCTGTCCCTGCAGCCATGCAAACCTCAGGACCCGCTCCAGACGCGACCAAAGCGGTATTCCGGGTCTTGCTTGCAGTCAGCGTCTGCCATCTCATCAACGACATGGTGCAGTCGCTGCTGCCGTCGATTTATCCCATTCTGAAAAACTCGTTTCGCCTGGATTTCGGCCAGATCGGTCTTCTCTCGCTCACCTATCAGGTCGTAGCCAGCCTGCTTCAGCCGTTGATCGGGTTGTACACCGACCGCCGGCCCATGCCTTACGCTTTGGCAATTGGCATGTGCTTTACCCTGCTTGGCATTGCGATACTCGCCACGGCGCCAACGTTCGGCCTGCTGCTTGTTGCCGCGGCTGTGGTGGGAACCGGTTCGGCCATCTTTCATCCAGAGTCTTCACGCATCGCTCGCATTGCTTCCGGCGGCCAGCATGGCTTTGCGCAATCTGTGTTCCAGGTCGGCGGCAACACAGGCAGCGCAATTGGACCGTTGTTGGCCGCCTTTATCGTTCTTCCCCAGGGCCAACTCGGGGTGGCGTGGTTTTCAGTTGCCGCGAGTATCGGTATCTTCATCCTGTACCGAGTGGGCCGATGGCGGTCGCACCACTTGTCGCGCGCAACGGCCAGCCACGTGCACAGGGACATTCGCCAGACTTTGCCGCGCCGCAAAATCATTGCTGCGATTGCGGTTCTGGCAGCGCTCATATTCTCAAAGTACTTTTATCTGGCCAGCCTCTCAAGCTACTACACCTTCTACCTGATCAGCAGGTTTCACGTCTCGGTGCGGAGTTCGCAGCTACACTTGTTCATCTTTCTGGGTGCGGCCGCGGCCGGGACATTCTTTGGCGGGCCCATTGGCGACCGCATCGGTCCCAAATATGTGATTTGGGGTTCCATCCTTGGCGTGCTGCCCTTCACGCTGTTGCTCCCTGATGCCAATCTCTTCTGGACCGGCGTTCTCTCCGCCATCATCGGGTTCGTCATTGCCTCGGCATTTTCCGCGATTCTTGTTTATGCACAGGAACTCATGCCGGGTCGCGTCGGGTTGGTTTCAGGAATCTTCTTTGGATTGGCCTTCGGCATGGGAGGTATAGGCGCAGCAGTGCTCGGCCATATCGCCGATCTCACCAGCATCGCTTTTGTCTATCGCCTGTGCTCATGGCTGCCAGCGATCGGGCTGCTCACCGGATTGCTTCCGAATCTGGACAAGCCTCGCATTGCCCCACTTGTTAGCTAGCCACTCGTCTTGCGGCCTGAAGCCGGATGGACACATGCACAAGGCTGAGCGCAGCCGGGGTAACGCCGGGAAGGCGGCTCGCTTGGCCAATAGTGATTGGGCGGACGCGCTCAAGGATCTCGCGCATCTCGCGCGACAGACCGCTGATGGCGCTGTATTCGATCCAATCGGGAATTGTGACGGATTCAGCTGCCTTCAGCTTTTCAATCGACTTCTTCTGCTGTTCCAGGTACCCGGCAAACTTGATTTCAGTCTCGACGGCGCGCGCCTCGTTTCGCAGAACAGCGGGAAGCGTTGTCGGCCCGTTAGGAATCTGTCCTGAGTCTAAACAAAGCGCGGCCGAGTATTCTGCGAGCAAGGGCTCTTTTGCGACGGCTTCGCGCATTGCGCCTAGAACAGGCTCAATCGTCACCTCGGGACGCTTCAGCAGTTGCGCCCATGTGAGTCCTGCTGTTGCCGTAAGCGCACCAAAGCCGCCAGCGGCCAAACTCTCCATATTCACTTTTCCTGCGGACAAGAGACGTTCCAATACCCCCATGCGAGCCTGCTTCTGCTCATATTCTGCCCAGGCCTGGTCACCGATCAATCCCAGGCCGCGACCGTAAGGCGTGAGGCGGCGGTCGGCGTTGTCGATGCGCAAGTGCAGGCGGAACTCGGCTCGAGAAGTGAACATGCGGTAAGGCTCGTTCGTGCCCTTTGATATCAGGTCGTCGATGAGAATCCCGGTGTAGCCTTCTGTCCTGTCCATGGTGAACGGCGGCAACCCCTTCAGCCACAGTGCGGCGTTGATACCAGCCATGATGCCCTGGCAGGCGGCTTCTTCATATCCACTTGTCCCGTTGATTTGACCGGCCAGGTAAAGACCCTCCATCTTCTTGACCTTGAGGCATCGGTCCAGTTCTGTGGCATCGACGCTGTCGTATTCAATGGCGTATCCGGGACGCAGCATCTCAGCATCTTCGAGGCCTGGGATGGAACAAACAATCTGCCACTGCACTTCCATCGGCAGCGATGTGGACATGCCGTTGACATAGACCTCGTGCGTGTTGAGCCCTTCGGGTTCAAGGAAGAACTGGTGCTGGGTCTTGTCAGGAAACTTGACGATCTTGTCTTCGATTGACGGGCAATAGCGCGGCCCGATGCCCTCGATCTGGCCGGAGTACATGGCGGAACGGCCCACATTTTCGCGGATGATGCGAAGCGTTTCAGGAGTGGTGAAGGCGATGTGGCAGCTTATCTGTGGCTGGACAATTTTCTTTGTTCGAAAACTGAACGGCGTAGGGTCAGCATCACCGGGCTGCTCGTCGAAAGCGTCCCAGCGAATGGTCCGACCGTCGAGCCTGGGTGGCGTACCAGTTTTCAGCCGACAGGTCCTGAGGCCCAGGGCGCGTAACGCCTCGCCCAGCAAAACTGACGCAGGCTCGCCGCTGCGACCGGCGGGATAGCGTTCTTCGCCGCAATGGATGAGGCCATTCAGAAAAGTGCCTGTCGTAATGATGGTGGCGCCCGCAAGCAAGCGACGGCCATCACGAAGTTTGAGCCCCAACACGCGTCGGCGAGGTCGCATGGGCCGTGGAATTTCGTTGGATTCTTCAAAAACTGGCGCGAGTTCAGGCGCACTCTCTTCAATCACCAGGTCGACCACTTCTGCCTGGCGAATATGCAAACCGGCCTGGGCCTCAAGTACCTCGCGCATCTTTACGCGATAGAGCTGCTTGTCGCACTGGGCACGCGGACTCCACACAGCGGGGCCGCGCGAAGTATTCAGCAGACGAAACTGAATTCCGACCGCATCCGCCACCTCGCCCATTACGCCGCCGAGAGCGTCGACTTCCCGCACCAGGTGGCCCTTCGCCACTCCACCGATCGCAGGATTGCAGCTCATCTGCGCGATGAGGTCCATGTTCATGGTGATCAGAGCGGTCTTGAGGCCCATGCGCGCCGCGGCCATCGCGGCCTCGCATCCCGCGTGTCCGGCGCCAACCACAACAACATCATATTTTTCAGTGAAGGCCATCGAGTTCCCTGAGAGCTGCTACAAGCCTATTCTACGGATTTGTGAAGTGCGGTGCTCAGCGTCGTTGAGCCAGCTCGCCAGAATGGGTCAAATTGGCCTGCGACTAGGCCCACGCCAAGCGGACCCTTCGCCAGGAATAGGCCACCAGCACAAGAACGATGGCGGCTATCAGATACCGGGCCGGAGTACTCGACTCGGGCGTGGTCCCCATGTAGTCAAGATTGCGAATATGATGCAGCGGGCCGATGTACCACCAGGCGGTGTAGAGAGCCTCGAAGAACTTGCGCGACCCACTGGCAACGCCAAGCGAAAGCGCCAAGGCGGGGATGAAGAGTGCGCCGGTTGCCCAAGCAGCCAGGCCGGTGAAGTCGGCGCCAATGATCAGGTGCAAGGCAAGACCGCCACCGGTGAGTGCGGCCAACAGAACGCCAGCTGTAAAGGTGGCCAGAAGCTGGCGCGGAACGGCGTGCGGAGCCGAGAAGATAACTGACCCCGTAGAGAATTGCGTTTCGCGCGTTCCCATCTGCGACCAGACCAGCACCGGCCACAGCCAGGCAACAACAATCACACCAGAGCGCGCAGCACCAAGCGGCGAGGCCAGGCACGCGATGAAGAGGCCCGAAGCGCCCAAATACCACCACCAGGCATGGCCTCGCAGTAACAAGCGAAGCTCGGCTACCACGAGAGCGAAGAAACAAGTCTGCACTCCAGTCTTCGATCCGGTTGGCAGAAAAGCTGCGAAATGAACGGCGACTTTCGGCACCAGCGTACCAACCCCGTCCGCCACGGCGGTTTGCGCGAACGCAATCTCGGCACGCTTGCGCTTCTTTGCAAGTCTTCGCGTATTCGGTGCGAACCAGCTTTCACGCGCAGGATCGAAACGGTCAAAGAAGAGAGCTGCAAGCGACGCAAGAAGAATGGCGATTCCCAACATCATGACGCGGCTCAGCACTAGAGCTGGATTCCACCGGATGCCCGTCCAGAGAAAAGTCTTTGTCGGCTCCGGGTTCAGGCCGCCCAGGGTAAGTGAGACACCGCCAGGGTAGTGGGGATCGATGCGGCGCACCTCGTCCTGCATTTGCCCCATTGCGGAGGCCATCCCGGTGAAATCGGCGAAAGCGTGTGTCGTGTTTCCATGTCCACTATTGACCATGGTGGCCACGCCCACGCTGATCAGCGTCGTCCATAGAAAGAAGTAAAGTACGTTGCCCACGCCTCCACGAAGGATAGGAATGCTTTCGAATAGAACAGCCAGCGATGCTGTCACGGCCACGGACGTCAATCCAAGAATCAGGATTGGAGCCAGGAGTGCGAATAGATCGAGGTGAGCATCTTCGCGGTGCACAAGCTGAATTGCAACGGCTGCCACGGCCAGCAGAAGCAGCATTGCCGCAAGCACGACAAAGTTGCTGAGAGCCTTGCTTAGAGCGTAAAAACCTTTGCTGATGGGCGTGGAGGCGAGTATCTGCCCCACACGGGTCTGCCGGTCACGCTGAATGGAATTCTTCACGAAGTAGAAGCCGGTAAGCGTGAGGAACATGGTTGCAACCAGCCCCATCACGGTGCCGAGCCACGCGGAGTTATCGATGCCTCGATAATTGCTGGCACGCAGGCTGATTTGCCCGGCAAAGACGGCATAACCCAGGTACACCGAAAAACCAAGGGTGAGCAGAAAGCTGTAACGCCGCACTCGCTCAAGAAAGTCGGCGCGCACCAGGTGATAAAGGGCCCGGGAGCGGCTCATGCCAGCGCTCCTGCGCGATGCTTGGAGAGACAATAAAGATAAGCATCCTCAAGATTGGGCATCACGGGTTGTGCGCCCGCGGGTGCTAAATCGCCCAATATACGCACGTGAACGCCATCGCTCCGGCGGGTGGTGCTGCTGATGAGAAACTTCCGCTTAGCGTCATTCAGTTCCGTGCTTGGAATCACCCACTCCCACACTTTGCGTTCTACCTGAACCAAGAGTGCCTCGGGTGTTGCGTGAGCCACCAAAGTACCTTTCGCGATGATGGCAATATCGGTCGCCGTGGCTTCGATGTCAGAGACGATGTGAGTGGAAAGAATGACGATGCGCTCACCGGAAAGATCGGAAAGCAGATTGCGAAAGCGAACTCGCTCTTCGGGATCAAGGCCGGCCGTCGGCTCGTCCACGATCAGCAGTTCGGGGTTGTTGAGCAGCGCCTGCGCAATGCCGACCCTTTGCTTCATACCTCCGGAGTAGCCCCCCAGCGGGCGTTTGCGAACTTCAGTCAGATTCACCAGCTCCAGCAGGTGCTCAATTCGCCGCGTCGCGGTTCTGCCATCGAGGCCCTTCACCGCAGCTAGGTACTCGAGAAACTCGACAGCGTTCAGATTGGGATAGACTCCAAAGTCCTGCGGCAGATAACCGAGCACGGATCGAAGCACATCCGGATCGCGCGCAATGTCTCGTCCGTTCCACACGACCCGGCCTCCGGTGACCTTGGTAATTGTGGCCAGAATGCTCATCAGCGTGGTCTTGCCCGCGCCGTTTGGGCCAAGAAGACCGAGCACACCGGGCTTCAGTTCGAGGTTGAAGTTGTCCAGGGCGAGAGCGCCGCCGCGATACTGTTTTGAAACCCTCTGAATTCCAAGCTCCACGCATCCTCCAGCCCTTTATGGTCCAGATGCACTCTACGCATTCCACGCGTGGAAGTTCCGGGACATCGAATGATGAATGGGCAATCTTCCCAAAGAGGAATCGACGAAGGAGAGAGTTGGCCTCGTGTTGAGTGGGAGAGGCTGCGGATTTCAGGCAGCTCGCAGTTCCAGGATAATTGCGGCGCCCTGTGGTTCAAGGTTTACGGCGGAGGCGCGGCCGTTCTGATCGCGGAGGATCGTGGCGCAGAGGCTCAATCCCAGGCCGGCTGTTGGCCCATGCGACTGTGAGGAAGCATAGGGATCAAAGGCACGGTCTGGCTGGAGGAAGCCAGGACCGGAGTGGCCCACAAGAATCTGCACGAGGTTGCCTTCGCTGGTTGCCTCCAGACGAATGGTCTTGCGATCGGTTGAAGCTGACGGCATCGCCGAGCCGAGAGCCGAGCTCGGACCGTCAACCGCCTGAATGGCAAACTGCAGACAGTGAAGTACCGCATGGCGCAAGTGCTGGGCATGGCAAAGTACCATCGGGAGCGCCGGAGCGATGCTCAGGCGGAAATCGATCGAGCGTTGCAGAAATTCGGGGCGATGCAGTTCCTCCAAATCGGCAAGCAGTTCGGACACAGACACTGCGGTGAGCTGTTCGGTTTGGTGGCGGGAGATGCGAGTAAGGCTCTCCAGTGTTGTTTTCATGTTGCGCGCTTCGGTAAGGATGGCCTCCACTCCCCTGCGATCATGCGCGTCGAGCGACGACGCCTCATCAAGAAGCGAGGCGTAGCCGAGAACCACGGTAAGTGGATTGTTCAGTTGTTCAGCGACGTTGGCGGCCAATTGGCCAAGACCCGCAAATTTCTCTGAGTCGATGAGCTTTTCAAGCATCATGGTTTGGCTTCGCGCGGCTTGCAGGCGAGCGGTGAGCATCTCGACGGGGAGCAGGTCGTCGGCGTGAAGCTGGTTCTGGAATGGCCCGGGAATGCTGCCCAGCGAGTCGCGCAATCCGGCCAAGAGTAGAACACCTTCGTTGCCCACCCGGCCAGTCATTGGCACGGCCAGTGCCTCGGTAAAGCGCAGACGCTTGAGGTCATCGCCGGGAATGAGCCAGGGAGTCAGGTCCAGCTTCAATGTCTGAGTGTGTTCGACGACAGGAGCCGCCGCTCTGGTCTCAAGGAACCCCGCGACGGAAATCCGCGTAGCCAGGCTGTCAAGCGCCTTGATAGTAGCGGCATCAAGCCCCGCGGCGCCCGCCACGCGGTAGTGGCCCTCACTCTCCAGAAGCAGTGCGGTCTTGGCGAACCGGCTGTGATCCACAACGGTCTGGCAGATTTCTTCAGCCTGGCAATCGAAGTCCTCGACCCGGCGGCGGGAAAGAATCAGGTTTGTATATGCCTCGAATTCGCGGCGCGCTCTGCGCTCGCGCTGCCGCGACGCCTGGTTGATTGCCAGTTGGTCTTCCAGCGCCAGCAGGATCATGCCCAGCGCAGCCACGACCTTGGCCAAAATGATTGCGCGAGTCAGGAGAAGATCAACCTCAGGCCTGCTCGAAACAAAGTGAAGCGTGAGAAAAATTGAGGTTGACCACAACACGAAGCCCATCACGCTCAGAATCATGCCCGTTGAAAGCCGCCGAAAAACAAAGATGAGCAACAAGGCGGTCAAAAGGTGGTTGCAGCACTCCACAAACGTCAGAGGGGAGACTGGTCCCAATGCGTAATAAACCCAGAGACCCAGAACGCCTCCCAGGCTGGAGAGACTCACCCCCATCCAGACAGGCGGACTCCCCTTCGCTCTGGCCCAGGCGAGACCCACGCCAATTGAGAGCAACCCCAGTGCAGGAAATACAAAATACATCAGCCCCGTCGGCGCTCCACCATGGAGCACTCCATGGTAAAGAATCGAATAGATCACCATGGGGATCGTAAACGGAATTACGTAAAGCACCTGGAGCCGCCCCATGCGAAAACGAAGCGGGGACAGCGACGCGAGGAACAGCGCGGATCCGACCTGAATGGAGGTTTGACCTGCAGCTGTCATCCAGGGATGAGTACCGTCGGAAAAATCCCATGAGCCCAACTTGTAGAGGAGCAGCATCCGGAAGGTGGCAAAAAGGAATCCCAGAAACCAGAGCAGGGTGCGCGTATCCCGAAAGCGCAGATAGAGGTGCCCAAATGCCGGCAACAACAGCGCAGTGAGGATCAATGACGGAACCTGGTAGTAATCGGGCATGGGAGCCGGCAATCTCCTTCCGTCCTCATCCTCGCAAAACGTGGCTGCATTGACGGTAGCAGGCCAACGCCCTGAATGCTTAACAAGAACTGCAAACCGGATGCGGAGCTTCACGGACACAGGCACAAAGACCCTGAATACAATCAAATCCGGGCTAGTCTCTGCCCGACGGGACACCTGAAGTTCGCGCAAATGCCGGGGGACTGGCCTTTTAATTTTCAGATGACACCGGCACCATGTACATGCGTCTAATGTTGTAGATTGGCCAAAGACCACCGGGGCCGGAAATGCCGTCCCGAAACATCTTCGCGGGCTTCGTCAGGAGGGAACAGGGTGCGAAACCGACACTGGATTGCGTTGCTGCTCACCGGGTATGCCCTGACCTGGGGCACTTTAGCCGCCGCGGCACAGGGGAAGGATACTTTTACACCGATGGCCCTGGATTCGGGTTTCGGGTCCATGGACATCTCTGCGCCCCCCGTCCCGCCTGAGGAGATCATCCGCAAGTTTGCCGCCAAAGAGAGCGAGTTTCAACGGGCGCTGAACCACTATACCTATCGCCGCACAGCCCGCGTACAAACCATCGACGACGACAACAAGGTCGATGGCGAGTACTACGAGGTTGATGATGTGATCTTCGATCCCACCGGTAATCGGACAGAGAAGGTTGTCTTTGCGCCGGAGAATACGTTGCAGCGAGTACAGATGTCACCGTCTGATCTGCAGGACATCCAACGCGGATACCCGTTTGTGCTCACGACTGAAGATATCCCGCAATACGACGTCAAGTACGTGGGTCGGCAGAAGGTAGATGAGGTGGACTGCTACGTTTTCGATGTCTCTCCCAAGGTCATCGAAAAAAAGAAGCGCTACCTGCTTGGCCGGATCTGGGTGGACTCGACCGACCTCCAGATCGTAGTAACGAATGGACGAATGGTTCCCGACGACACGCGCAAAGGGAGCGAGGATCTGCATCCCCCTTTCATGACCTGGCGCCAACAAGTCGACGGGCACTACTGGTTCCCTGTTTACACCAAGGGCGAAGGAATCCTGCAATTCAGCGGGGGCCAGGGCTATATGGCGCAGGACGTACATATGCGAGACACGGTCAAGTACTCTGACTACAAGCAGTTCGGCTCGACAACCAAAATTATCTATGAGGGACAGGACATCACCCCGCCGGAGGGACAGCAGGGGAAGCCGCCGGATGCGCAGCCGAAGAAGTAGTTCCTTGAGTATGGCTTCTTCTTAATAGAACAGGTATTTCCGCCAGCGATCATCCCCGCGCCCGAGCATCCGCATGATCTGGCGGCTGGTATGGAGCGAGAACGGCTTCGGATCGCGCAGCAGCACCATGTCGTCAATTTCGTGCAGCATGCGGTTGCCTTTGAGGCGGTTGCAAGAGTGGCAGCAGGCTACCAGGTTTTCCCAGGTGGAGTTGCCGCCCCGGGAGCGGGGAATCACATGGTCGAGGGTGAGTTCGCTGGAGGGCAGCAGTACACCACAATACTGGCAGGTGTTGCGATCGCGCAGAAGGATATTCTTACGCGAGAGAGCGCGGGTCTGGTGAGGGATGCGGCGGTATTCGAGCAGGCGGATCACTGAGGGCATAGCGATGCGGCTGCGCTGGGCGTGGAGCATCAGGCCGTGTTCCTCCTCGGTTCGCGCGATGCCCTTGAGCACCAGGACCAGCGCACGGCGAGCTCCGCAAATGTTAATCGGCTCGTAGGACGCGTTGAGCACCAAAACCGGCAACTGCAGCATGTGAACGGGCTGGACACTCGCGTAGTCCCCGGCATGGGCAGCGGCCTTGGCTATGGACTTCTGCTTGCGTGCGTGAATCATTGCTTTTCCCAGCGACATCTCTTATCCCCTCGTCAAAAAGATGGTTGGTCTTGCGATGAGCGAATGCTTGCCGATTGCGTGGTGGCAGCAGGCAAGTTGCCAAGTGGCCTTTGTTTGTCCTCACGATCTTCAAATGAACCAGAGATTCTGCTGATGGACGCGTTGGTGCGGCGTGCTCTGACCAGCGTGGCCACCCACACTGAGGCTGCGCCGGCTCGCACAAGCGCCCGACCGGCGGAGCGGGCGGTTGCGCCGGTAGTCAGGATGTCGTCGATGCGCAGAATGTGCTTCGAAGCTACTTCTGCCGGATTCGAGACCGAGAAAGCAGCGCGAACATTCAACCTCCGCTGACGTTGAGTGAGGCCTGCGTGGCTTGAAGTAGGGCGCAGCCGCATCAACGCGCTGAATACCAGCGTCAACTTCCACTGCGGACAGGATTTGCGCAGAAAACCAATCGCGCACCTCGCAGGTACCCGGGGCTGGTTAAATCCTCGCTCAGCATACTTCGAACGGTGAAGGGGGACAGGAACCACCAGCATCTCGGAAGGTGCCTCAGGTGCTAATTGTGCGATTGCCTCGGCCAGCATCCGGCCGAGCTTGCTGGCCGCGGGCTGAAGCCTGTCGTACTTGAGGGCATGGATCGCCGCTCTCATTCGGTCTTGAGAGAGCCCGAATGCCACGGCGCGCCACCGGGAAGTCTCCGATGGTGGAACGTCGAACGTCAGTGAACCGGAGTCCCTGCGGAAGACGCACCTCACTTAAGGTCGCGCGGGAAAGTGCGCCACCTTGCCGACAGTATACCCGGACAAGGCTAGAGATTCCACCCGATGCCAATCGGAAGTCAGGAATTCGTCCACACAGCCTGGAGCCCGGCCTGGCGAATGCAGGCTGCGAGCAATCGATCGATTTTACTTTCAATTGAGATATATAAAATCCGGCGGAGGGCCTAGATGTCGCGGGCAACGGGCGTTATTCGTAACAAAGCGTCTGCGCGCATCAGTCGGGCAAAATGCCCAAACCGCTGCCAGGGCTGTTGCCCTCCCGCCGATTTCAAGGATGTGCCGGCAACACGACCGCAGTCCTACTTGCGTGTCGATACCGCGTGCTCAACTTGGCCCTTGTCGTTTTGGCTCTTGTCGTATTGGCTCTTGTCGTTTTTCCGCTGGGCTTGGGCCTTTGCATCGCGTGCTGCATCCTTGACGGTGCCCCAGGCCTTCTCGGCTTTGCCTTTCACTTGTTGCGTTGCTCCCTCCACCTGGGCTTCGGTGTCGCCCGTCCACTCGCCCACCTGGCGCTTGGCGCGTCCCGCTACGTCGTCGATTGTGCCTTTCACGATGTTCTTGTCCATTGCTCTACCTCCGGGCTCTTGGGTTGCAGTCGTTCGTTGAAGTTGATTTCGCACGACGTTCAAAATCGCAACGTGCTCCGATTGAAAGCAGGCCGGATCAAGCCGTCGTCAAAGGGCGGCCCTGCGACCCAACACCAGTTGGAGAATCAACGCGATGAGCGCGATCACAAGCAAGATGTGAATGAGTCCTCCAAATGTATAGCTGCTCACGAGCCCGACCAGCCACAAGATCAAGAAAACTGCAAAAATTGCCCAAACCATTCCCTCTCATCCCAATTCGTTCCTGCGTCGACAACATACGCTTTGAAGCCACATCAGGAGCCGATGGTTGCTCGTGCACGGCGCTGTTTGCACAGCGATTAATCAACAAGAATTCGCTGACCAAGCCAGCAAACCAAAATGCGAATCTATGCAACAAACAGATCGTCGTCTACATAATTGTGTTCTTGCTCGCGACCACGGCCTTGCGGCGCGCAGGTGCCGCTTTTACCTGATTCTTTGGCGACTTGTTCAGCTTGGCCTGCACATCGCGAGCCGAATCCTTAGCCTTACCCCAGGTGTTTTGAACCTTGCCTCTTACCTGTTGAACAGCACCTTCAACCTTGAGTCCAGTGTTGCCGGTCAGGCTTCCAACTTTGCGCTTCGCGCCGCCCATCACGTCGTTCATCGTACCCGCGACTCTGTCTTTATTCATGTGTTTACGCTCCTGAACTCTAGTTGCTCATGAATCGCGGCGAGCGACAGTACCATAAAGACCACAACGAATAGCCAATGGGTCCGTGCAGCCGCAACTCACCGCTTCACTTGCCTGCAGGACCGCGCGGGTTTCGCTTCTGGCGCTCAGTCCAACCTGTTTTAATCTTTTCGTATGTGGCCTGCATTTCATCCAGTTCCAAGTCACTCAGTCGCTCGATATCGATCAATTGATTTCGAGCTGAATCCATGGCTCGAATCACTTCATTGAGCTTGAGATTGATAGCTCGCGAATCACGATTTTGCGTGCTTTGGACCAAAAGGACCATCAGGAATGTCGCAATGCCCGTTCCTGTGTTGATTGCCTGGGCCCATGTTTGCGAGAAATGAAGTACGGGCCCTGTGGCGGCCCATGAGACAACAACCAGGCCTGCGGCGGCAAACGCCCATGTCGAGCCGAGCCAACCGGAAACCGCGGCAGCGAATCGTCCGAAGCGAGCGTGAACAGTCAGGTCCTTCTTCGCAACAGGGACCGCGATTGGCGCCTCGTTTGTGGACTTGGCTGGTGGTTTATCCATCCGGTTTGCCTCCGTCATTTGGCTGCTGGTTGATGGTACAACTGCCATCGTCAGTTGGTCTGTCTCAAATGGAGCAGCTCGATCTCAGACAGCCGCTGGAGCAGCTAGTTCATAGACAGCCGCGGCGCAGATTGCTATACAATGCAAGCCGTGGAGGGGTTCGTTGCTTCACCTTCGCGGTGTTTTCACCGGCATCCTGATCGCCGTTCTTCCCATCCCCTGCGAGTCCCAGGCGCAGCTGGCAGAGCCGCCTGCATCTCAGCAGAGAACGGGCGGTATGTCCATTCCGACGACAGGGGGAGCCTACGCGCCCGTGTACGATTCGGAACATCGGCCCATCACCGCCGGTGGCTTTGTCGATACCGGGACGGTCGTTTTTGAGGATATTACCAAGGCTGCCGGGCTTGGCGGATGGCGGCACACGATGGGCGGCCCGGCGAAGGATTTCATCCTCGAGTCGAACGGCTCAGGTGTCGGGCTAATAGACTATGACAACGACGGTTGGCTGGACATCTACCTGGTCAATGGCTCAACCTTCAATGCCCTTGACGGCAAAGAAGAGCCTCCGCACGCCGCACTATTCCACAACAACCACGACGGCACCTTTACCGATGTGGCCGCAGCGGCGGGCGTGACCAACGACCGCTGGGGCTTTGGTGTAGCCATCGGCGACTTCGACAACGACGGCTGGCCCGACATCTTCGTGGCGAACTACGGCAAGAATCGTCTCTACCGCAACAACCACGATGGCACCTTTACGGACGTCGCAGAAAAGGCGGGTGTGACACTGGGCAACTGGTCAGACGGCGCCACCTGGGGAGACTACGATGGCGACGGCCGCCTCGACCTTTTTGTGTCGGGGTATGCCCACTTCGATCGCGACAACCTGCCCTACCCGAGAAGCAAGGCCGTCGGCTATGCGGACTGCCAGTTTCGCGGTCTCTCCGGGGTAACCTGCGGGCCGCGCGGCATCCTGGGCGAGGCGGACCATCTATTCCACAACAATGGCGATGGAACCTTCACCGACGTGAGCGAGAAGGCGGGCGTTGCCGACAAAAATAGATACTACGGCATGACCGCCGTCTTCCTCGATGTCAACGACGACGGCAAACCCGATCTCTTGGTTGCCAACGACTCTACGCCGAGCTATCTCTATCTCAACCGCGGCGACGGAACCTTCGAGGACGCCAGCTACAGTTCAGGCTTTGCGCTGAACAAGGATGGGCGCGAGGTCGCCGGAATGGGCATCGCGGTGGGTGATTACCTGAACAACGGCCTCGTAGACCTCTTCGTTTCCGACTTCGCCGACGATATGAAGGAGCTGTTTCACAATGACGGCGACGGAAGCTTCACCGATGTGTCGGCGCGTTCCGGGATAGGCCAATATTGGATTCCCTTCCTTTCCTGGGGTACGGAATTCATCGACTACGACAATGACGGCTGGAAGGATCTGTTCATCGCCAGCGGGCATGTCTTTCCCCAGGCCGACCAGCACGAGTGGGGAAGCACCTATGCGCAGCGGCCGCTTCTTTTTCGCAATATCCGCAACGGCAAATTCGAACATGTACCGCCAGTCAAGGGATCGGGGTTGGCGGTGTTGATCTCTGCGCGCGGCGCCGCGTTTGGCGACCTGTTCAACGAGGGCAAGATCGATGTCGTGATCAACCCCGTCGACGGTCCACCGGTATTGTTGAGAAACGTGAATCCCGACCACCATCACTGGGTGGAACTGAAGCTCATTGGAGGGCCCAAAAGTCCGCGCGATGCGGTGGGCGCGCGTGTGTTTCTTAGGGCCAACGGTATGCGCCAGCGTGAAGATGTGATGAGCGGCGGCAGCTATATCTCGTCGAACGATCAGCGCCCGCACTTCGGCCTTGGGGACGCGACCGCCGCGGGCACCGCGGAGATCCGCTGGCCATCCGGCGCAGTCGAATCGGTCCGGCTTTCCGCAGTCGATCGCATTTACACGATCACCGAGTCCAAGGGCATTACTGCCATGATGTGCGCCGGCAAACCGTGCCCTGATCTGCCCTCGGCCCACCTCTCGCCAAAGCGCCCCGCTCGACCTGGGGCAAGTGCAGCGCGATAAACTTCCATCATTGGAACAGGGTTGTGTTTCCAACTGGTGACCGGCCGGTCTGTCGCACAGCGACCACAAGCAAGCACTCCAACGTCCGTACCGCCCATTGCGATACACTTCAACCGGTGGAGGACCTTCGTTGCTTCGTGTTCGCGGACTGTTTTCCGGCATCCTGATCGTGGCCCTGTCGATCCCGGGTGATTGCCGGGCGCAGCAAGCACAGAATGGAAGCGGCACGGGCGGTAATCGCCCCACTTCCGGCGTGCTGATCGCCACTGCCGTTATGGCCGAGTCGTCAGGAGCTCAGACGAAGCCGCAACAACCACCACCTCAACAAGGTATGAGCGGCATCGCCGGGGGTCTGGGGGCCGCCGCTGTCTACGACCAGCAGAAACGGCCCATCACCGCCGGTGGCTTTGTCGACACCGGGCCTGTGATTTTTGAGGACGTGACCAAGGCCGCGGGACTGTCCGGCTGGGTCCACAAGATGGGCGTGCCGGAAAAGAAGTTCATCGTTGAGACCAACGGGTCGGGCGTCTGTCTGATCGATTACGACAACGACGGTTGGCTCGACATCTATCTGGTCAACGGCGCGACCTTCGACTCGCTGGACGGCAAGGAGACGCCGCCACACGCTGCGCTTTTCCATAACAACCACGATGGAACGTTCACCGATGTGAGCGCCAAGGCAGGCGTGCAGAACGATCGCTGGGGATATGGCTGCTCGGTTGCCGACTACGACAACGACGGCTGGCCCGATATTTACATAGGCAACTACGGCAAGAACCGGCTCTACCACAACAACAACGATGGAACTTTCACCGATGTGGCCGAAAAGGCCGGCGTCGCGCTGGGCAATTGGTCGCCCGGATCGGCATGGGGAGACTACGACGGCGATGGGCTGCTTGATTTGTACGTCACCGGCTATGTCCATTTTGATCGCGACAACTTGCCCATCTCAGGGACCAAGGCCGTGGGGTTCGCCAGTTGCCTTTATCGAGGCGCGAACGTCAATTGCGGGCCACGAGGCCTGAAAGGCGAACCTGACCATCTCTTCCATAACAACGGCGATGGAACTTTTACCGACGTAACCGTGAAGGCCGGCGTGGAAGACAAGAACAACTATTACGGATTCGCGGCGATCTTTCTGGACATCAACGGAGATGGGAAGCCGGACCTTGTTGTGGGCAACGACTCTGAGCCCAACTACCTCTACATCAACAAGGGCGATGGCACATTCGATGACCAGAGCTACATATCGGGCTTCGCACTGAACAAGGATGGGCGCGAAATTGCGTCGATGGGTATTGCCGCGGGCGACTACGAGAACAATGGACTGATCGATTTTTTTGTGACCGACTTCGGCGACGACTATAAAGTGCTCTACCACAACGACGGTGACGCGAGCTTCACCGACGTTAGTTACAAGGCTGGAGTGGCGCAAACAACGATTCCTTTTGTCGGCTGGGGCGATGGGTTCCTCGATTACGACAACGACGGATGGCTTGACCTCTTTATGGTGAACGGGCACGTGTACCCTGAGGTCGACCAGCGCGATTGGGGCACGACCTTTGCCGAGCGGCCGCTGCTGTTTCACAACGTGCCCGACTTAAAGGGGCGAAAGTTCGAATACGTTCCGCCGGTAAAGGGTTCGGGGCTTGCCGTAGTGATTCCTGCGCGAGGGGCAGCGTTTGGTGATTTGTTCAACGACGGCAAGATCGACGTGATCATCAATCCGATCGACGGGCCGCCAACTCTGCTGCGAAATGTGAACAAGGACCACCATCATTGGGTAGAAATAGGACTCGTCGGCGGATCGAAGAGTCCGCGCGATGCCACATGCGCAACGGTCTATCTGAAGGCCAACGGCATGCGCATGCGCCAGGATGTGCTGGCCAGCGGCAGTTACATTTCGTCGAATGACCGGCGGCTCCACTTCGGGCTTGGAGATGCCACCGACGCAGGAATGGCGGAGATTCACTGGCCCTCCGGCGCGAGAGAGATGGTCAAGCTGCCTGCGGAAGATCGCATCTACACCATCACCGAGGGCCAGGGGATTACTGCCGCGCTTTGCGCTGGCAAACCTTGTTCAGTTCCGCCCGAAACAAGGCCTGCACCCGTGGCAAAACCTGCCGCCAGGACAACCAAGCCAAAAAGTTGAGCTCATTTGCCGGTGTATCATTTTGCCGTGCGAAGCCGATGGCGATCTTCTGTCCTGGGTCTCTCAGTCCTGCTGCTGGCAGTGTTGAGTGCGCATGCACAGCACTACGTCGAGCGCGAAGTCAGAATTCCCTGGGTGATGGCTGGGGTAAGCGGCCTGGATGCGTTGCTGGTTTACGCGGATTTGCCCGGAAAGCACCCGCTCGCCCTGCTCACACATGGATCATCGCGTAACCCAGATGAACAGGCCCATTTGACCCCCTGGCAAGAGCTCCCTCAGGCCCTATGGTTTGCACGGCGCGGGTTTGTCGCACTGATGGTGGTGCGCCGCGGCTATGGAACGTCGGGTGGCGAAAAAGATATGCACCGATGCCGCAATGCATGCAAATCGATCCCCAGGATGCAGCTCGAAACGCTGCGCAGGACTTGCGCCTGGCCATTGACTTCGCACGCGGACTGCCGCAGGTGGATGCAACGCATATTGTCGCGGCTGGCGTTTCTACGGGGGGACTCGCTACTGTCGCTCTTACCGCAAACGCCCCTCCGGGCCTGATGGCGGCCATCAACTTCGCCGGCGGCACAGGCTCAAGAGCTGATCACGATGTACCCAATGCAGGCGAAGTCATTGGTGCCTATCGTGGCTTTGGAAAGACTGCCCGGATTCCCAACTTTGGATCTATGCCGAGAACGACAAGTACTTCTGGCCCGAGCTTGCACAAAAGTTTGACGAGGCATTTCGTTCCAAGGGCGGCGTAGACCAATTCGTCCTCGCGCCAGCCATTGGAACAGACGGACACTCCCTCTTTCGTCACGTGGACGCCTGATCTGCGACTGTGGAGGGATTCCTGAAGACCCAGAACCTCGAGCCACTAGCTGAATTACTTCCTGAAATCAGGCCGGCAAACGTTACCCCTCCCTCCGGCCTCAGCGAAACCGGTCTCGAAGCGTTTCAAGCCTATCTGTTGCTGGGTCCGCATCGAGCATTCGCCACATCTAAACACTTCTTCGGTTTCTCCACGGCGAATATGACTATTGACGAAGCAAAGCAGAACGCCTTGGAGCGCTGCCGCCAATCGGCACAGAAGAAGGAAACCTGCACCGTCCTCTATGTCGACGACACGCAGGTTCATCCCTAGAGACTGTAAGCGGCAGGAAAACGGACGGCTTCAACGCAGGGACTTCTGCCAGTCGCCCTGATGGGTGCAATTCGGCCAGCACGCCAGAGGTCTCGGCCCCGGGCTAGGCCCTAGAAAACGCCCGCCATGTAGACCTCGGAGGCCAGCGGCTTCTCTCCCCTGACAGCACTTTCGGCCAGAACAACAGGAGACAGCGTGATTACCGGGCAATGGGAGTGGGCCAGCACCTTGTAAACCACACCATGGCGGGTGATGGCCGCGAACGCGGTCGCGCCCTGAGCTCCCAATACGATCAGATCTGCGAATTGGGCCCGAGCCTGGTAAAGGAGTTCCTCGGTCGGGTCGCCGGGCACCACAATCGTCTGAACTGCAATCTTTCGTTTCAACTCAGGCGGAATCAGCGCGAATAGACAGGACTCAATCTGATCGATGGTCCGACCCGCAAGAACCTCTGCGCGATCCTGCGGCCTGATTACGTGCTGCAGAATCAGGCGAGCGTTGTGCTGTTCAGCCAGATTCGCGGCAAAAGCGGCAACGGTATAGCTTGCCTCCTGAAGGCTGACCGCGCAAAGGATGTTTCGCGTCGCAAATTTGCGATATTCTCCGTCGACCACTTCGGGGCCGACGATGTATACCGGAACTTTGGCGCTGCGGAGCACGGCCTCAGCCACTGAGCCCACAAGCAGTTTGCCAATGGGACCAGGAGAATGAGTGCCCATGACGACGCGATCGATCTCCCGCTCACGCAGGAACGCAAGCAACTGGTCGGCTGCCAAGCCTGGCCTGACCACGATCTCACATTGAACACCAGCGTCGCGAACGCATTGCGCCAGGGGCTCCAGATGTTGAATTTCGGCACGGGCGGCTGCGGCATAGTCGTAGTAGCGGATACCTGAGGTTTCCGATGCGGCCACTACCAGCGTGTCATAAGCGTGGAAAAGAATGAGATCGGCGCCAAACTCGGCGGCTTGTGCAACGGCAAACGCGAAAGCCTTCTGATTTGCGGGGATCTCTGATGCGAAGAGGATGGTGGAGGGTTTGCTCCAGCCTGGCTTGATAACACCTGCCATGGGAACCTCCTTGTGATGGTGCGGAAAATATATTGACAGATTCGGCATCAGGTTGCGGTGCCGGGCGGCACAAGAGAACGTGATTTAGCTCACTCCGAATGATGCGGACATTTCCGGCGCCAACACCATCACGATCCCGCTCTCGTCCATAAAGACGGGAGATGCAAAATGCTTGCTCACTTAAGAATGGATTTTGCGCCATGCGTGCAGAATTGTCCAGACCCGGGAAGCAGATGCTATCCATCGAGCGAGATGACGTGATCCAAATCACAGCGCACTCTGCACCGCGACTGGTCTCCTTGAGTTGAAATCGTGGCTGATTGGTGCCGGGCCCTCCCCGCTGAACCCGTTTGTGGGCCTGCTGGCTACGATTCGATGGAGGTCTTTATGCAGCCGATGCACAACATACCCGCCCGCGGCGGATTGAACTTTGATGAAACGCCGTTTCTGGCCATTTGGGAGGTCACTCAGTCGTGTGACCTGGCCTGCAAGCACTGCCGTGCCGCAGCCCAGCCCATTGCTCACCCAGACGAATTGACCAATGCCGAAGGCAAGGCCCTGATCGACCAGATCGCCGAAATGCATGTGCCCATTTTTGTCTTTACTGGTGGCGACCCATTGAAACGAAAGGACGTATTCGAGCTGATTCGGTATGCGGCAGACAAGGGCGTGCAGGTGGCCGTCACGCCAAGTGCAACGCCGCTGCTGACGCGCGAAGCGATGTTCAAGTTGAAAGAGGCTGGACTGGTTCGATTGGGAATCTCACTGGACGGGTCGACACCGGAGATTCACGATACTTTCCGTGGCCTCCCGGGTGCGTGGGAGCGGACAATTCAGGCAGTTGAGTGGGCAAAAGAGGCAGGGATTCCTGTCCAGGTACACTCCACGATCAGCCGGCATAACGTACATGATCTGGACAATTTATGCGCACTCTTTGAAAAACTCGCAATCGTCATGTGGAATGTCTTCTTCCTGGTGCCGGTTGGACGGGGACAACTTGGTGACCTGCTCAGCGGCGAAGAATTCGAAAACGTTTTTGGTAAGATTTACGAGCTTTCCCATCGGGTCAACTTCCAGATCAAGACCACTGAAGCAATGCACTACAGGCGTTACCTGCTGCAGCACAATCTTGAAGAGCGCAAGATGGGACATGGGCATCCGCACAGCGCCGGCCCTCAAAAAGGCTATGAAGCAGGAACGCCGACCAGCGACGCCCACAGCCGCACCGTAGGCTGGGCCACGCGCCGAGTGAACGACGGCAAGGGCTTCCTCTTCGTGTCGCACACAGGCAATGTCTATCCAAGCGGGTTTCTGCCCATTCATGCCGGAAATATCAAGCAGACGCCGCTTCAGGACATCTACCGCAACGCGCCTATCTTCAAATCATTGCGGGATACCAGCAAGCTTGAAGGCAAGTGTGGGGCCTGCGAGTACAAAGAGATCTGTGGTGGATCGCGTGCAAGAGCCTATGCGGTCACCGGCGACCCACTGGCCCAGGAGCCATGCTGCATCTACCAGCCAAAGAATTGGGACCCAGAACTGGAGAGTGAAGCTTCCGCTTTTGCCCATTCTGCTGTTGAGACGCTCCCAATTCTTAGCTAAAGTGCCCTTGAATTTCACTTTTACGAAGGCCTGCATGGCTACATTTTGTTGCAAAATGTAGCCATGCAGGCCTTCGTTTTTTGCTTGACCGCAGCACCAAAGCGGTCTCCATCTGTAACAGCCGCAATCAGTTAGGCAAAAGAACGCTGTCCACCACCTGGGTGACACCGTTCGACTGGATTACATCACCGACAGTAATTGTCGACATCCCGCCTTTCTCATCCGTGAGCATGATCTTGCCGTCGTGCAAGGTTGCCGTCAGCACCCCTCCAGAGACGGTGTTCAATACCGCTTTGCCCGAGCCCATCTTGATCTGATGTTTCAAGTCTCTTTCG